>ERZ1699650.53-NODE-53-length-83730-cov-11.693074_pt1 | contig 83730 bp, 80 predicted proteins | sample MGYA00581512_ERZ1699650 | MGnify/ENA primary metagenome ERZ1699650 (study PRJEB42348, sample SAMEA6618698) | metagenome | isolation source: Polyester-degrading enrichment culture growing on monomer terephthalic acid, Te | collected 2019-05-17 ... | reverse complement strand
TGGAGGCTGACGGCATCGCGCCCGACATCCTGATCAACAACGCCGGCACCATCAAGCGCAAGCCTGCCGCCGAGCATCCCGACGACTGGTGGGATGAGGTGATCGAGGTCAATCTTTCCGCGCAATTCGTCCTTTCCCGCGAGATCGGGCGCGGCATGGTCGAACGCGGGCGGGGCAAGATCATCTTCACCGCCTCGCTGCTGACCTTTCAGGGCGGGATCACGGTGCCGGGTTATGCGGCGTCCAAGGGCGGCATCGGCCAGTTGACCAAGGCACTGGCCAACGAATGGGCGGGCAAAGGGGTGAACGTCAACGCCATCGCCCCGGGCTATATCGCCACCGACAACACGCAGGCGCTACAGGACGATCCGGACCGGTCGAAGTCCATCCTCGAACGCATCCCCGCCGGGCGTTGGGGCACACCGCAGGACTTCGCCGGACCGGCGGTGTTCCTGGCCTCCTCGGCCTCGGACTACGTCAACGGCGAAATCCTCGTGGTCGACGGCGGTTGGATGGGGCGCTGAGGCAGTTGACGCATTGAACAGACCTGGCCCCGGGTAACCGGGGCCGGGGATTGGCGATCAGTAAAGCTGGAGCGCGTTGCCGCGAAAGATGGCCAGCTGATCGCTTTCGGGCACGTTTGCAGCTTGCAGCGCCGCGTCGAGCAGCATCCGCCAGTGTCCCGGCGGGGCCAGTGCCGTCGCCACCGGCCAGTTGCTGGCATACAGCATCCGTTCGGGGCCGAACAGCTCCAGCAGTACGTTCAGATGCGCGGTCGTCATCACGCGGTCCTGCGCCGGGTCGCCGCTGAGCGGCAGACCCGACACTTTCACATGAACATTGGGCAAGCGGGCCAGGTCGGCCAAGGCAGACCGCCAGCCACCGATATGGGCCGGATCGCCGTCGGGCAGGCCGAAATGCGCCAAGACAACCGGCAGGTCAGGCCGTTCCCCGGCCAGCGCTTCCACCGCGCCGAACAGCATCGGCGGTGCCAGGACTTCGACCAATGCGCCGTGATCGCGCAGGGCGTCACAGGTTTGTCGGGCGGCCTTGCTGCGCAGGTAACCTTCGGGGTCGTCGTCGAGCAGGGGGGTGAAGCGAAGCCCGCGAAAGGCGGGGTCGCGGGCTTGTTGGGCCAGTTGATTGCTGCAGTCGGGATCCCGCAGATCAACCCAGCCTATGACCGAACGGAACACCGCGTGCCTGTGGCAGAGATTGAGGCAATGAAGCGCGTGTTTCACCGTGGCGGGGCCGTGGACCAGAACGGCGCTCTCGGCGCGGGTCTCGGCCAGCACGGGCGGAAGGTCCTCGGGCAGGAAGGCCTTGCCTGCAAGCGCGGGGAATTGTCTTTCGGCAATGAAGGTTTCGCCCCGGGTGCGGTCCCAGACATGGACATGGGTGTCGATGGCGGTGATGGACATATCAGGCCTCTTTGCCGGGTTCGGGTATGCCAAGTTCGGCCAATGCGGGCCAGAGACCGGGCGGCACTGGCGCGGCCAGATCGTCAAGGTTCGAGTGCAGGCCCTCCGGTCCGGTCAGCCCCAACACCAACCGGGTGACCGCCGGATGCGCGGCGCTGTAATGAAGGGCGGCACGCTTGAGCGAAATTCCATGCGCGTCGCAGATGCCCTGGATGGCGCGCACGCGGGCGCGGATGTTGTCATCGGGGGGCTGATAGTCGAAGCGGGTTCCGGGCGCATCGGCCCCGGTGGCAAGGATGCCCGAGTTGAAGGGCGCGGCCAGTTCCACCTCGATCCCGCGGGACATGCAGCGCGGGAAAAGCACCTGCGCGGCGGATTGGTCAAGCAGGGTGAAGCGCCCCGCAACCATGAGCACGTCGGGATCGGCGTGTTCCACCACGGCCATGTGCGTCGCGGCAAGATTGCTGCCGCAGCCGATGGCGCCGACGACGCCCTGGGCCTTCAGCTCGGCCAGCGCGGGCAGGGCACCATCCAGCGCCCCGGTGATGTCTTCGTCGCAATCATGCACAAAGGCGATGTCCAGCCGGTCGGTGCCCAGCCGGTTCAGGCTGGTCTCGACCGACCGCAGGGTGGCGTCGCGGGAATAGTCGCGCCAGTCGCCGGGGTTGTCCTTGGGGTTGGTGACGGTGGCGGCGTAATCGCGGTAGCGCCCGACCTTGGTCGACAGCACATAATCGCCGCGCGGCAGCCCCTGCAACAGCCGCCCAAGGCGATCCTCCGACAATCCGCCGCCATAAAGCGGCGCGGTGTCGAAACGACGGATGCCCATCTCCCAGGCGGCTGCCATCATGCGCCGGGCTTCCGCATCGGGGATCGGCGCGGTGTTGGTGGTGCCCAGCAGGCCGAAGCCAAGGCCCACCGGTTTTGCGAGTGTGCTCATCGAATGCGGGTCTCGGTTTCCGGGTCGAAGAAATAGGCATGCGCCATGTCGAATGACATGGGATGCGGCGCACCCTCAGCCATGTTTACGCGACCGCCGGTCTTGCCGATCAGCTCATGTTCGCCGGCCGAGAAATGCACCAGCTTCTCGGTGCCCAATTGCTCGATCAGGTTGACGGGCAGGGTGATCGGCGCACCGCCGGGCAGGTCGGCGGAGGGGCGAATGTCATCGGGACGGATGCCGCAGATCACCTTGTCGCCGGCGCGCAGGCCGTTGGGCGTGGCACAGGCAATTTCGCTGTCGCCCAGCTTGAGGCCCGACGGCGTGACCATGCAGGTGACAAGGTTCATCGGCGGGCTGCCCATGAAACCGGCGACAAAGACAGTGTCGGGGTCATGGAAGATCTCGTCCGGGGTGCCTTGTTGCTCGATCCGCCCGTCGCGCATGATGACGATGCGGTCGGCCAGTGTCATGGCCTCCACCTGGTCGTGGGTGACGTAGATGATGGTGTTCTCAAGCCGTTGGTGCAGGCGCTTGATCTCGGCCCGCATCTGCCCGCGCAGCTTGGCATCCAGATTGGACAAAGGTTCGTCGAACAGGAACACCTCGGGGTCGCGCACGATGGCGCGGCCCATGGCGACGCGCTGGCGTTGGCCGCCGGACAATGCGCCGGGCTTGCGCTCCAACAGCGGCGTCAGTTCAAGAATTTCGGCAACCTCACGCACCCGGCGCTCGATCTCTGCCTTGGGCATTTTCGACAGTTGCAGTGAAAAGGCCATGTTGTTGTAGACCGTCTTGGACGGGTAAAGCGCGTAGTTCTGGAACACCATTGCGATGCCGCGTTCCTTGGGGCGCAGGCCGTTGACGACGCGGTCGCCGATGGCGATCTCGCCGCCCGAGATGGTCTCAAGCCCGGCCACCATGCGCAGGGTGGTGGACTTGCCGCAGCCCGAGGGGCCGACGAGAACGCAGAACTCGCCCGGCTGGATCGAGATGTCGATGCCGTGCAGCGCCTGATGCGCGCCGTACATCTTGACGAGGTTTCGGATTTCAATGCGTGACATGGGAGCTCCGGGGCATTAGAGGCGGCGCGCTTCGTTGCGCAGGTACAGCAACGTGAAGGCGGCAGAGATGATGAGGATGGAGACGGCGACGGTGGCCGCCTGGGAGAACTGAAAATCGACGAATGCGAGGCGGAAGGTCAGCGTGGACAGCACCTCGGTCGCACGTCCCGGCCCGCCGCCGGTGGACAGCCAGACCAGCGGGAAAAGCTGGAAGGTCCAGATCAGGTCAAGCAGGGCAACACCGAAGATCACCGGTTTCAGCTGCGGCAGGGTGACATGCCAGAACTTGTGCCAGAAGCCCGCGCCGTCGATCTCGGCGGCCTCGTAAAGCTCTTTCGGCACGGTTTGCAGGCCTGACAGGAAGCTGACCATGATGAAGGGATAGCCGCGCCAGGTCGAGATCAGCAGCAGCGACCACATGGCAAGGTCGGGATTGCCCAGCCAGTCCAGCGGCTCGGACGTCAGCCCCAGCCATTGCAGAACATAGTTCACAAGGCCGAAGGGATTGAGCAGCAATTGCCAGTTCAGCGCCACGACAACGGCGGTGAAGATCCACGGCAGGATCAGCATCGACCGAAAGAACGTGCGCGCCCGCGGTGAGATGTCGGTATTGACCAGAAGCGCCAGCCCGATGCCGACGACCATATGTCCCAACACCGATCCGACGGTAAAGATCAGCGTGTTCAAACCCGCGCTCCAATACCCGGGATTGGTCAGCAATGTGGTGTAATTGTCGAGGCCCACCCAGGTCGGGTTCCGCTCGACGATGACATTGTCATAGAGCGAATATTCCACGACCTTGTAGAGCGGCACCGAGAGCAGCGCGCCGAGGATCACCAGCCCCGGCAACAGAAACATGTAGGGCGTGCCCTGCGTGGTCATCCGGCGAATGAGTGTGGTCACTTCGAAGTCCTTTTCGCAAAGCGGGCCGGGCGCGTAGGTGCGCCCGGCCCGGGCGTCTTATCCGGCGAGGTCCATCCAGCGGGCTTGCACCGCGGTGGCCGCTTCCTGCGGGGTCTTGTCGCCGCGCAGCATGGCCTGGATCTCCTCGGTCATGACCGACCAGCTGCCGACGGCCTTGGGCGACTGGCGCATTTCCTCGACCGGGGTGTCACCCTCAAGGATGTCCATCTGCTTGATCAATGTCTCGTCCGCGCCTTCACGCACCGCGTCCAGCGCCTTGAGGTTGCCGGGCAGGGCGTTGGCGGCCTTGGCCGCGCGGGCGTTGACCTCGGGCGAGAGCAGGTAGTTCACGAAGGTCCAGGCGTCGTCCTTGTTGTCGCTGTCGGCGGAAATGCCGAGTTCCCAGCCATGCACGCGATAAGCGTGTTCGCCATTCGACGGCACGCGCGCAAGTGTATAGTCCATCTCGGTATTGCGCCCGGTGATCGAACTGGAATGCACGCCTGGCGAGATCAGGAAACCGGTCCGTCCGGCGATGAATTCCTCAAGATCGACACCACCCGTGCGCGAGGCCGCGCCGGGCGCGATGCCGCCGGCATCCTGCATGTCTTTGAGGTATTGCAGCGTTTCGACGACCTTGGGGTTGTCGAAATTCGGCGTGGTGCCATCCATGATCCGCCCGCCATTGGCGTAGAGCAGCGGCAGAAAGGTCAGGATCGGGCCGTTCGAGGGCGGCTGCGAGGAAAACGGCATGCCGATGCCCGATGTGCCGTCCTGAAGCGCCGAGATCGCTTTGGCCTGTTCGGCGAATTCTTCCCAAGTGGCGGGGGGGGCATCGAAACCGGCCTCGCGTACCAGCCCCATGTTGACGTGCATCACGAAGGGAAAGGCGTTGAGCGGCACCATCCAGGTGTGGCCCTCGATCTTGCCCAGCGGCGCTTCCACCAGATCGCCGGTGGCAAAGCTGTTGTCGTCGCGGGCCAGGTAGTCGTCCAGCGGTTCAAGGATGCCGATGTCGAGGAATTCCTTGGTCCAGGGCATGTTGAGGCCCAGCACGTCCGATCCCACGCCGATGGCATTGTCGGTCACGATGCTTTCGCGCACCTTGCCGAAGGGCTGGGTGACCAGCTTGACGGTGATATCTGGGTGCTTGGCTTCGAAATCCGCGACGAGTTGGTCATAGAAGCCACTGGTGTCTTCGGCGGCAAACCATTGCAGCCATTCGATTTCCCCGGCCTGCGCGGTCAGGGGCGTCAGTGCCGTGGCAGCGGCCAGGGCCCATGCGGTGATACGCGTCTTGATCATTGATAGTCTCCTCCGTGTTGAAATCCGGGGCTGTGTCGCCCCGGTTTGCGGGTGTTTCACCCTTTGACGCCGCCTGCGGACAGCCCGCCGACGACAAATCTTTGAACCAGCATGAACAGGATCAGCACCGGCAGCGATCCGATCACCGAGAACGCCATCATCTCGTCCCACTTCAGGCCGAACTCGCCCACCATCATCGAAATCCCCACCGGCACGGTGCGCATGTCCATCGACCTGGTCAGCGCCAGCGCGAACAGGAACTCGTTCCAGGCCAGCAGGAAGGTATAGACCGCGGTCGAGATGATCCCCGGCACCGCCACCGGCAGCAGCACCTTGACCAGCACGCCCAAGGGCGTGCAGCCGTCGATGGTGGCGGCCTCGTCGAAATCCTTGGGGATCGTGTCGAGGTAGCCATTCATCATCACGATGGAATAGGGCAGGGCGAAGGTCAGGTAGGTCAGGATCAGACCCCAGAGCGTGTCATAGAGGCCCAGGAAGACGATCACGCCGAAATACGGGATCAAGAGCGTGATCGTCGGCACCATCTGGGTGGTGATCACGAAGAGCTTCGCCACCCGGTCGCCAAAGAAGCGGTAACGCGAAAAGCCGAAGGCCGCGAGCGTGCCGATCACCAGTGACAGGAAGGTCACCGCCAGCCCCACAAGGTAGCTGTTGATCAGAAAGCTGCGGAATTTCGGATCGGTCAGCACCTTGGCATAGCCGCCCCAATGGAAATCGTCGGGCAGCAGGCGCGGCGGCAGTGAAAAGGTCTCGGTCGTGGGTTTGAGCGAGACCGAGATCATCCAGAGGATCGGAAAGACCAGGACGAAGGTCACCACCGTCAGCGCGGCATAGATCCCCGCCTGCCGCCAGCGGCGCTGGCGCTCCTCGTTCACGGTGCGGATTTGACTGGCGGTCTGGGCCATTACAGCACCTTCAGCGTCGCATTGTCGATGAAATCCCAATCGAGGTCGATGCCCAGGCCAGGTGTCTGGGGCAGATGGGCATGGCCGTCGCGGATGTCGATCGGGTCTTTCAGACCGATGGCAAACAGGTGCTCGGGCACCAGCACCTCGAAGAACTCGTTGTTGCGGATGGCGGCGGCGCAATGCAGGTTCACCAACTCCAGCGGGTGATAGATCGCGGTGTGGATCTCGCAGTTCATGCCATGCGCCTCGGCCAGGTGCGCGGTCTTCATCAGGCCGGTGATCCCGCCCGACCAGGAGGCATCACCGCGGACGATATCCACCGCCCGCGTCGCCACCAACTCTGCCACGCCTGCCGGGTGGTTCTCTGCCGTCTCGCCGCCGACGATGGGGATGCGTAGCTGCCGGGTGAGCTCGCGCATGGAACCGTGGCATTCGTCGAACATCGGCTCTTCCAGCCAGTAATAATCCAGCTCTTCCAGCATCTTGCCGAAATGCAGGTTCTGCTGGAAATTGAAGTTGCTGACCGGGTCGGACATCAGCCGGAAGTCCGGGCCGACCGCTTCGCGGCAGGCGCGGTGGGCCTCGAAAGCCACGTCGATATCCGCCGGGGGGTGCAATTTGTAGGCCGCCCAGCCCTTGGCCTGAAGTTCCTTGGCTTCCGCGGCATAGGCCTCTGCCGTGGGCAGGGTCAGCGACGAGCCATAGATCGGCACGCTGTCGCGCACGGCGCCCAGATGCTTGTAGAGCGGCAGCCCCGCCGATTGCGCCTGCGCCAGGTGGCAGGCGATGTCATAGGGCGCATAGGCATAGGCCGGGGTAAAGTTCCAGGCGCGGTTGAAGCGGCGGTAATCGTGCCAGTGCTGCTCGCGGTAATCCGGGTCGCGCCCGATGAAGAAGGGCCGCAGCAGCTCGGCGGAGACCGCGCCCATCGCCAGCGCGCTGCGTCCGGCAAAGCCGAAGGTCTCGATGTTCATGCCTTCGTCGGTGTCGAACTTCATGGCAAGGAATTCGAAGTCGATCGGCTTGCCGTCCTTCAGGCTGTAGGGTTGATCGGGTTCGTGGCGGCAGGCGCGGATCTCGATATTGGTGAACTTCATTGGGGTACTCCTTCAGCCGGCCACATAGGCGGCGTGTTCGGTCGTGTAGAAATCAAGGGTGGAGGGGCCGACAGAGCCGGTGCCGAGGCCCGAGGCCTTGACCCCGACAAAGGGCATGTTGTCGTCCGGCGCGGTGCCGTGGTTGACGTGGATCATGCCGGTCTGCAGCTCGGCCATCGCGCGCTGCGCAAATGCCAGCCGGTCGGTGAAGATCGCGCTGGTCAGGCCGTAGTCGGTGCCATTGGCAAGGGTCAGCGCCTCGTCGTCGGTGTCAAAGCGGGTGATGGTGAGGACCGGGCCGAAAATCTCGTCCCGGGATGCCGGGTTTTCCGGATCATCCGTGGCCAGCAGGGTCGGCGCAAAGAACTGTCCTTCCGGCGCCTCCGGCAGGGTCAGCTTTTGGCCGCCGGTCAGAACCTTGGCGCCCGCGGTCTCGGCGGCGCGGACAAGCTGGTCGATCTTGTCCAGTTGCGCCGGCGTGGTGATCGGGCCCAGCGTGGTGCCCTCTGCGCGCCCCGGTCCGGGTTTGAGCGCGGTCAGGCGGCGGGTCAGCCCTTCGCAGGCGGCGTCATATGTATCGGCATGCACGATGACCCGGCTGATCGCGGTGCAACGCTGGCCCGCGCATTGGAACGCCGCCCCGGTGATGGCGTCGAGCGCGGCATCAAGGTCGGCGATCCTGTCAACGATCACCGCGTTCTTGCCGCCCAGTTCCAGCGAGACAGGCACCAGGTTGCCGCCCGCAACGGCGCCGATCTTGCGGCCCGTGGGGACCGATCCGGTAAAGGAAATCGCATCGACCTCGGAGGCAACCAATCGGGCGGCCACTGCGCCCGCGCCATTGACAAGGCAAAGTGCGCCGTTGGGCAGAAGACCCACTGCGGCGCGCACCAGGCGCATGGCGGCGGCGGGCGTGTATTCCGAGGGCTTCAGCACCACGGCATTACCGCTGGCCAGCGCGGGCACCAGCTTGCGCAGCGGGGTCAGGACGGGGAAGTTCCAGGGCGTGATCGCCAGCACCACGCCCCGCGGGCGGCGCAGGATCGTGTTGGTCCAGCCCGGCGCGCGGCCCGGCAGGGTCTGGCCGCCATGTGCGCGGGCAAAGCCCAGCATCTGACGGGCCTCGCGCAGCGACTTGCCGATCTCGGCCCGGGATTCCGCCAACGGTTTGCCCTGTTCGTCGGTCATTTCACCGGCGAGCGCTTCGGTATCGGCCTCGATCCGGTCCAGCCATTCCGCCAGCAGGTCACACCGTTGATTGGCCGTTTTGGCAGACCAGGCGGCAAAGCCCTGGCGGGCGGTGGTCAGCGTCTGCGCCGTTTCATCGGCCGTTGCGGCGCCGTAGCGCCCGACGATGGTGCCAAGCGCCGGATCACGTGTCTCAAAGCCGGCCTCGCCGTTCCAATCCGCCGGGGTGGGCAGCACGGGGGGGTGAATGTCGGGGCTGCTCATGCCGTCTCTCCCGCCTTTTTCAAGGCGGCGATCAGGGCCTGTGCCCCGCCGCGCAGCATGGTCTGGTCCGATCCCGCCGGCACCACCTGCGCGCCGCGTTTCACCAGCGTGTCGACCTCCAGCTTCGGCGCAGGCAGCGCGCCAAAGACCTTGCCTGCCGCAAGCGTCGCCTCCAGGATCCGGTCGATGGCCGCGCGGAATTCCGGCGCGTCGAACTGGCGGAACAGGCCCATCGACGCCGAGAGGTCATTGGGCCCGACAAACACCCCGTCCAACCGTTCGATGGCGAGGATATCGTCGAGGTTGGCCACCGCCTCGGGTGATTCAATCTGGACCAGCACGGTCAGCGCGTCGTTGGCATGGGCGAAATAGCTGTCTGCCGCATAGCCCCAGTCGGCGGCCTGGATCGCGCCGACGGCCACGCCGCGGCGGCCTTCGGTGGGAAACAGCGCGTTGTCGAGGATGCCCTGGGCCATCGCGGCGCTGTCCACCTGCGGCACCAGCAGACAGTTTGCGCCAAGGTCGAGGCAGCGCTTGACGCTGCCCGCATCGTGATCGGGCAGGCGGACCATGACGGCGGTGTCAAAGGCGGCCAGCGCCTGAACCTGCGCGGCCAGGCCATCCAGCCCGCCGCGCCCGTGTTCGAGATCGACCAGCACGTAGTCCAGTCCAGCACCCGCCATCAGGCAGGCGGCCTCGGGCGAGCCCAGCGTTGACCAGACGCCAGAGACGACGCGGCCCTCGGCCAGCTTGCGTTTGAACATACGCCCCTTTTCAAGGGTTCTTGGCAGATCGGTCATGTCGTTTCCTTTGACGTCGAATAGGCACTGACGAGGTTGTGCACATGCACATGCGCGCCGGCGGGGATGTCCTGGGTGGCGCGGCCAACCGGCCAGCCGCCGCGGTGAAGGGTTTCGCCGGCGGCGATGTCGCGGAGCGCGATCTTGTGAAACACCGGGATGGCATCGCGCGCGGTGAGGGTCTGGGCGGCGATCTCGATGGAGGCGCCCGCAGGCGCATCGGCCAGCAGGTAGGCCACCATGTCGTCGGGGCGAACGATGTGGGCGCGGGTGGTCATATGGCAGCTCCGAAACGGCTGATGGATTCCGCGCCTTCGCCCATGATCTCGCCATAGGTGTACTGGCCCGAGGCGATGGCATTGATCTGCGCGACAAGCTCTTGTGCCAGGTCTTCCAGCGTCCGGTCGGCCAGGGCGGCAGAGGCGTCGAAGTCGATCTGGCAGGGCAAATTGCGGGCGGTGGCGGCGTTGGCGGTCAGCTTCAGGGTCGGCGCCAAGGCGCTGCAGTAACTGTTGCCGAGCCCGGTGGTGAACAGGATCATCTGCGCGCCGCTGGCGACGAATCCGGTCAGGGATTCCGGCGAATAGGCGGGCGCGTCCATGAAGTGCAGGCCGGGCTCGGCGGGGGCGGCGGCATAGGCCAGCACCGAACGGATCGGCCGGGTGCCGGCCTTGAGCACCGCACCACTGGCCTTTTCCTCGATGGTGCTGAGCCCGGCCTTGATGTTGGCGGCGTTGGGATTGGTGCCCAACAGGTCGACACCCGCCGCATTTGCCATCGCCAGCCGATCCTGCACCGCGCGTCTTATGGCGGTGCCGACCTCGGGCGTGGCGGCGCGATTGGCCAGCTCGTCTTCGGTGCCCAGCCATTCGATGCTTTCGCCCACAAGCACGCTGCCGCCCGCATCCACCAGCCAATCGGCGACATGGCCCAGAAGCGGGTTCGCGGCGAGGCCGGAGGAGGGGTCGGACAGCCCGCATTCGAAGGCAAGAAACAGGTCCGACACGGGGCAGGGCACGGGGCGCACGCCCGAGAGATCGCGCAGCAGCCGCGCGCCCTCGGCGATGGCCCGCTGGCTGAGCAGCTGCGCATCGTGGCGGGTGTCGTCCAGCCCCAGGGCCACGAAGGGCCGGTCCGCAGCTTCAACCGCCGCGATCATCTGTTCCAGCCGCGTGCGGTCGGCGCCGATCAGCACCACCGCACCGCAGTTGGGGTGCGTGGCCATTCCGGCCAGCGTTGCGGTGTGAAATGCCGCATCCGCCCCCACCATGCCCATGCCGTACATCGTGCCGGCAAAGACCGCGCCAGGCAGCGCCGCAGCGACCCGACGGGCGGTGGCATCGGTCAGGCCGGTGCAGTTCAACACCAGCAGGTGGTTGCGGATGCCGGGGCGCCCGTGTGACCTTGGATAGCCGAGGAAGGTGTCCGTGTCGCTCATGGTCAGAAGAACACCCGTTCCGCGGTGCCGGCCAGAAGGGCGGTCTTTTCGTCGTCCGACAGGCCCAGCCCCTGGTTGACCAGCGCAAAGGCCGCGCCGACATTGTGCGGTGCTTCGTATTCCAGCACAGGCAGGTCCGAGCCCCACATCAGCCGCCCGGTGCCAAAGGCTTCGATCAGCGTGGCGATCTGGCCCTTGAGCGCGTCATAGGGCGGCAGGGCGAACTTGTTGAAGCCCGAGATCTTGACGTGAACGTTGGGATATTTCGCCAGCGCCGTCAGGCGGGCCAGCTGTTCGGCATCGCCGGGCATGACGGTGCCCATGTGATCGATCACCACTGTCGTATCGGGGTGCTTCTCGCTCAGCGCGGCCAGGTGCAGCAGCGCGTCATCGTCCATGTTGGCGTTGTTGCGGATCAGCGGGCAGATGACCCGCCCCTCGCGCGCCGCCACGTCGTACATCGCGTTCATCACCGGGGCATCGACCCAATCGGCGGTGCCGAAGCCGCGCACGCGGAAGCCCTTGACCCCTTCGGCCTTCTTCTCGACCATCATGTCCGGGCCGTCTGGCTCGGTCTCGCCCACGGCGCCGACCACGGCGAAGGTGCCGGGCGAGGCCTTGGCGGCGTCGGTCAGATAGGAGCTGTCGAAACCGTGATACCAGATGTGCTGGATCAGCACGACGCGGCCCACCTCCATCGGCGCCAGCGTGGTCAGCAGGCCATCCGTCGGCACTTCGGCCGGGTTCAGATCCGCGGCGCTGCGCCCTTCGGCCATCGGATAGGCGGTCAGATCGGACGACCAGGCGTGGCAATGGGCGTCGACCCAGCCGTTTGTGCCCTGGGCCATCAGCCCCCGGGGCATCAAGGCCGTGGCCAGGGCGGCGGTGCCAGTGGCAAGCGCGCTGCGGCGTGTGAAATTGCTGGGGGTCATTGTCTGTCCTCTCTGTATTTCGATTATTGTTCTTGTCGTTTCAGCAGTGCGGTGTTCCGCAGCCGCATGATCACCGGCAGCACGGCCACCAGCACGGCGACGGCCAACATCGCGGCGGCGATGGGATAGTCGGCGGGCGAGGGGATTTCCCCGTTCGACAGCATGATCCCGGCGCGCATCTCAGCTTCGGCGATGGGCGCCAGGACAAAGCCGATCACGAAGGGCCCCAGCGGCAGCTTCAGCCGCATCAGCACCGCGCCCAGCACGCCGAAGAACAGCAGCACCCAGACATCGAGGATCCGGTTGTTCGCCGCATAGGTGCCGATCACGCAGAAGACTGAGACGGCCGAAAGGATCAAGGCGCGGGGGATCTCGACCAGCCGGGCAAGGTAGGGGATGAAGCCGATCATCATGGCGAACATCACGAAATTGGCGATGCCGTAGGTCATGACGATGGAGAAGACGATTTCCGGGTTGTTGACGATCAGCAGCGGGCCGAGCTGGACGTTGTGGATGAGCAGCGCGCCGATCAGGATGGCGTCGACGGTCGAGCCGGGAATGCCGAGGCTGATCAGCGGGATCAGCGAGCCGCCGATGGACGCGTTGTTGGCGCATTCAGTGGAGACCAGCCCTTCTTCGGCACCCTGCCCGAAACGCTCGGGCGTCTTTGACAGGCTGCGGGTGGCGGAATAGGCGACCATTGCGGCGATATTGCCGCCGATGCCGGGCAAGAGCCCGATCCAGGTGCCGAGCAGCGACGAGCGCAGCATGTTCCACTTGTGCCCGGCAAAGCCGCGCAGCTGGCCGGTCAACTCGCGCAGGCCGACGCGTTTGCTCTCCATCGTCTCGATACCGCCGCCCGCCGCCATGATCACCTGGCTCAGGGCGAAGGTGCCGACCAGCACGGGCAGAAGGCTCAGACCGGCGGAAAGGTCGGAAATGCCGAAGGTAAAGCGGATATTGCCGCTGGTGGGGTCGATGCCGGGCAGGGAAAACAGCATGCCGAGAAAGCCGGCCATGATGCCCTTGGAAAACGACCGCCCGCCCAGCGACGAGATCAGCACCAGCGCCATCATCACCATCGCAAAGAACTCCCACGGGCCAAAGCGCAGCGCGATGGAGGCCAGCGGCGGGGCCACGGCCAGCAGCAGGACAAAGGAGATCACCCCGCCGACCAGCGAACTCAGCACACCCAAGGCCAGCGCGCGGGCGGCCTTGCCCTGGCGGGCCATCGGGAAGCCGTCGAGCGTGGTGAAGATCGACGAGGGCGTGCCCGGCATGTTGATCAGGATGGCCGAGATCAGCCCGCCCGAGATGCCGCCGACGTACATCGACACCAGCAGCGTCATCGCGTCGGTGTCCTTCATCAGGTAGGTCATCGGCAGCGCCAGCGCGATCAGCATGGTGGCGCTGAGGCCGGGAATGGCGCCGACGACGATGCCCAGGAAGACCCCGAGGAACATCATCAGCATGGGGAAGGGGGCAAAGAGCGTCGCCCCGGCTGTCAGCAGGAAATCCATCAGAACACCGCCGGAATGTTGACGAAGAAGACGCGGGTGAAGACCAGCTCAAGCAGGGTGCCAAAGGCCAGCCCGCCAAACCCGAGGCCCAGCATCATCGGCCAGCTGCGCGGCAGGCCGATCACCAGCGCGCCGACCCAGAACAGGACAGCGGCGATCACCATGAACGGCACGACCCCGCCTTGCAGCACCAGCACGACGGCAAAGAAGAAGATGATATAGCCCAGCACGAATGCCGCCCGGCGCAACGTGCCGGGGGCGGGGTGCAAGAGCGCCTCCAGCGGCGCGCTGTCGGCCATGAGCAGGCGCAGGGAGCGGACAACCTCGAAAGCGGCGCAGATGAAGATGACCACGGCGATCATCTTGGGTACGGCGGCCGATCCCATCGGCTCGAACCGCGGGGCGGGCAGGGTGAGCGCCGCAAGGTAGAAACCCGCCGCGATTGCCGCCGCCCCAAGCGCGGCGATCAGGCTGATGAGGCCATCGTTGCTGTTGTCGTCCATGACAATCCTCTCCCGGGGCCGCGCCGGAGATGGCGCGGCCTTGTTGCTTTTCGTCATGTGGGGGTGGTTACATGTTGGCCGCGGCGGCCTTCACTTCCTCGTAGGTCGGGCCATAGACCCCGGGCGCCTCGTCGGCGGTGAGGAATTCATTGGTCAGCGCGCGCTGTTTCAGCATCGCCTGGAAGCTGTCGGACTCGTAGGCGGTGCGGAAGGCGGTTTCGAGGATCTCAAGCCGTTCCGGCGGCGTGCCCTTGGGCGCAAAGACCCAATTGTAGTTGCTCCAGACCTGGTCGATGCCAAGCTCTTTCGCGGTGGGCACGTCGGGCATGGCGGGGTGACGGTCGGGTGAATATTGCACCAGCGCGGTGATATCAGGGTTCGGACTGCCGACATATTCGCCCATCGAGTGGATGGTGACATCCGCATGTCCGCCCAGAACCGCCGCAAGCCGCTTGGCGCCGCCACCGGACTGCAGCAGCCGGATGTCGAGCCCCTCGACCTTGGATTTCAGCATCTCGTGCTGGATATGCGGCGCCGAGCCCAATGCGGTGGCCTCGGTCACTTCGCCGGGATGCTCCAGCGCATAATCGACCAGGTCCCTCAGCGTCTCATAGCCCGAATCCGCCCGGGCGATCAGGATCGAGTTCCAGCGCCCGGTCAGCGCCACGGTTTCGATGTCATCCGGGGTCATCTGGGAAATGCCAAGCGCGTTCGAGGTCAGCATTCCGAAATGCCACATGCCCAGCGTATGGCCATCGGGTTCGGCATCCGCCACGGCGGTGCCACCCAGCGATCCGCCGGCGCCGGGCATGTTCACCACGACGACCTCTTTGTCCAATGCGCCGGTTTCTTCCAGTGCGATCTGGAAGGCGCGCGCCACTGTGTCGCTGCCGCCGCCGGGGGCGAAGGGCACGATGATCTTGATCGGCTGCGACGGAAAGTCCTCGGCGGTTGCAGCCAGCGGCAGTGCGGTCAGGGCAGTCGCGGCCAAAGCCATGAAGTTTCTGCGGAACATTGTGATCCTCCCGATCAGGTCATGCTGTGCTTTTATTAGAGCGCTTTACTGAGCTCTCAGAAAAGATTTGACAGAGTCGCAAGGCCAAGTCAATTATCTTCTGACAATTTCAGAAGGTGCTTTTGTCGATGACTGCCCCGAATATCCTGTTCATCCTGTCGGATCAGCACGCCCCCGGCATGGTGGGGGCGCATGGCAATGCCTGGGTCTCGACGCCGCATCTTGATCGGCTGGCGGCGCGGGGGCGGAGCTTTTCGAGGTGCTACACGCCCAGCCCGCTGTGCGGTCCGGCGCGGATGTCTCTGCTGACGGGGATGTTGCCGTCGAAAATCGGCTGTTTCACCAATTCCGACACGCTTGCCAGCGACATGCCCACCTATGCGCATTCCCTTGGCGCCGCCGGCTATCGCACGGTCCAGGTCGGGCGGTTGCATTCGATGGGGCCAGACCAGCTGCGCGGGTTTCAGACCCGGCTGGTGGGCGATCATTCGAGCAACTGGATCGGTGCGCCGGGCCACGACATGGGCGTGCTGGCCGATACAACGCGCCCGCACCGGATCAGCCTGGCGCAGTCTGGCAGGGGGCACAGCGTTTACGAAAGTCACGACCGCGACGTGACCGAGGCCGCGCTGGGCCAGTTGGACGCGCTGGCGGCCGCGGTGGACGACCGGCCGTTTTTGCTGCATGTCGGCTATATCCTGCCGCATCAACCCTATGTCGCCGCGCCCGAGCTGGTGGAGAAATACCTCGCCCTGCTTCCGCCCGACCTGCCCTTGGGGGAACCGCCCGACCATCCGTATTTCAAGTGGTGGCGGTCGCACACCGGCCTGGACAAGGTGACGGCCGAGGAAAACCGCCGCGCGCTGGCCGCGTATTACGCGCTTGTCGAGGTCATGGACGGCATGATTGGGCAATTGCTGGATCGGCTGGAGGCCCTGGGGCTGGCCGAGAATACGCTGGTGATCTATACGTCGGACCACGGCGAGATGATGGGAAACAAGGGGTTGTGGTGGAAGCAATGCTTCTTTGAGGACGCCGCCCGGGTGCCGCTGATTGCGGCCTGGCCCGGGCATATCGCGCCGGGAAACTGTGACAGCCTGTGCAGCCTGTGCGACCTGTCTGCCACGATGATTGCCTGTGCCGGGGCGACGCCATTGCCGGACAGTGACGGCCATAGCCTGCGTCCGCTGTTTGCCGATGGCCCCGCCGTGCCGCGCGACATCGTGTCGGAGTATTATGCCGACGGGCTTGCCCGCTGGCCCGGCAGGACACGCCGCTATCAGCGGATGTTGCGGCGCGATCAGTGGAAATACATTCATTTCAACGATGCCCCGGCGATGCTGTTCGACCTGGAGGCAGATCCGGAAGAAGAGACCAACCTGGCCGGAACGCCGGGCTGCGCCGGGATCGAAGCAGAGCTTCACCGGGCCACGATGGCCGATTGGAACGTTGACAAGATCGCCGCCACGATGGACAGCCGCGCAGAACGCAAGCGGCTTTTGATGGAATGGGCGCGCAAGACGCAACCGCAGGACAGACATCGCTGGACCTTCGCGTCCGGGGACAACATGCTGAACGACGACTTGAAGGAATGGGAGACCGCGCGTGGCCAGTGACGTGGAAGAGCCGACCGATCAGGAAAAGACCCGGCAGACGCCGGTCCAGCGATCGGGGGCCTACGAAAATTTCCTGAAATGCCTGATGCAGGGGGTCTTCCGCCCCGGGCGGCTGGTGACGCAGCGCGAGATCTGCGACGCGACCGGGGCGACCATAACCGCGGTGCGCGAGGCGCTGAAGCGACTGGAAGGCGAGGGTATTGTCGAGTTGATTGCCAAGAAGGGCGTCATCCTGCACGAGATCACCGCCGACGAGGTGCGCGAAATCTATCAGCTGCGCAAGCTGGTCGAGGTTCCGGCGGTGCGGGCCTATGCGCTGGACCACGACCCGGACGAGGTCGATGCCCTGCGCCAACGGACCCACGAGATCATGGACGCGCCGATGGACAGCGCCGCGCAACGCCAGGCGCTGGTGCGTCGGCGAACCAGGCTGGACTGGGACCTGCATCAATCCTTTCTCGGCGCGCTGCACAGCATTCTGATCGACGACATCTTTCGCAATCTCGAAACCCGGCAGATGCTGGTGCGGCTGCAATTGCCGCCGCGTTATCTCAGTCATGGCGAAGCCTTTGCGGAGCACCTCGAAATCCTCGATGCGATCAGCGATCGGCAGCCCGAGAAGGCCGCGGAACTGTTGGAAAACCATCTCGACACCGCGCAACAGAGGTTCCTGGACGCGATCGAGTATTGAAGGGTAATCGCCGCGGCCGAGGTCTCAGAGCCGGGGTCTCAGTCCCAGAGGGCCGAGGCGGTCATGGTGTTCTTGGCGTTGCCGAGATGCTGGCGGAAGGCCGTTTCGGCGAGGTCGAGATCACAGGCTTCCAGCGCCCGGATGATCGCCAGGTGTTCGATGATCGCATCGCGGTTGCGCTGCTTCTCGTCCACCCGGTTCCAGCGATAGTGATAGTGAAAGACCATCGACACGATTTCGAAGAAATCGGTCATGAAGCGGTTGTCGTAGGTTTCGATCAGGGTGCGGTGAAACCGCTCGTCCAATCGAGGAAAGGCCAGGTAGTCGCGGTCGATCTCGGCCAGGATGTCTTCGTGTTGCGGCGCCAGCGCGATCAGCGCCTGGTGCGCCTCTGATCCGGGGCCCTGTTTCAGCAGGTGGCGAAAGGCGCGCATCTCGAACATTTCGCGCACGTCGAAAAGCTCTTCGGCGAAATCCCGGGTGAAGCCGCGCAGCATCCATGAGCGGTTGCGCTCCTTGGTGATCAACCCGAAACGCGAGAACTTGATCAGGAATTCCCGGATGACCGAGGAACTGACGTCAAATTTCTTTTTCAGGTCGGATTCGTGCAGCGCGGTGCCGGGGGCGAGCTCGCTGTTGAGCACGTATTCCATGAACTGCGACGACACCTTGTCCGTGGCCGAGGCGGTTTCCGACTTGCCGAAGTAATCGGCCTTGTTCGGCGCGCGCAGCACCTGCTTGCGGCGGCCTTCCCAGGTGATGATCCCCGCCTCGTCCAATCCGTTGAGGATGGCGCGCACGGTGGTGCGGCTGACGGCCAGCGTTTTGGACAGGGCGCTTTCGGTCGGCAAGGCGCCTGTCACCCCGGTATCGCGGACAATGTCCAACGCGTGGTTGTAGCTTTCCTTGAATGTGCTGCTGTCACGCGACATGGTTCAGGTCCTTCAGATTGCCGCGCAGACTATCGCTTTGGTTTCGGTCAAGTCCAGTGGCCGGGGGTGCATGACACCGAAAGTGGCACGCCTATCGCTCAGAACCCGGTCGCGCCACCGCCATCGACAAGGATGACCTGGCCGTTGATGTATTTCGCCGCCGGCGACGACAGGAAGGCGCAGGCCCAGCCGATGTCCTCGGGCTGGCCCAGGGTCTGGGTCGGGATGCGGCTCATGATCTTCTGCTTGCGCGGCGCATCGCCGTCAGTGGCCTTGCGGAAGATCTCGGTGTCGATCCAGCCGGGGGCCACGCCGTTGACGCGAATGCCACGTGCCGCGAATTCCGCCGACAACCCGCGAATGACCCCGTCGATCGCGGTTTTCGAGATCGTGTAGCCATGCACCAGCGGCTGGCCGATATAGGCGGTCATCGACGAGATGAAGGAAATCGACCCGGGCCGCTCCTCGGCCAGAAGCCGCTTGATGACACAGCGGCTCAGCTCCAGCGCACCGCGCACGTGGACGTCGAAAATCTGGTCGAAGTCGGACATGTCGCAGTCTTCAAAGGGTTTCTTCAGCGTGTTGCCCGCGTTGTTGATCAGGATGTCGATGGTGCCGAACTTCGCCGCAATCGCAGCCTCGGCCTCGGGCAGGGCGGCAATGTCGGTCACGTCCAGCACAAAGGTGCCGCAGCCCTGGCCGATTTCGGCGGCGGCGGCCTCAAGCACATCGGCGCGGCGTCCGGCAATCACCACCTTGGCGCCGGATCGGGCAAGACAGGTCGCAATCGCCTTGCCGATGCCGGATCCGCCGCCGGTGACAAGGGCCGTCTTGCCGCTCAGCCCGTAGGTCTGGCTCAGGATGTCGGGGGTCATTCAGGCGTCCTTTCCGAAGTCGATCATGATCTTGAAGGTCTCGTCGCGGTGCGCGACCCAGTGGTCAAACGCCTGTGTTGCCTGCTCCCAGGGGAACACCTTGGAAATCAGCAGGTCGGCAAGGTCGGTGTGCTGTTCGAGATAGGCGATCACCGCGTCGAAATCGGCGCGGGTGGCATTGCGCGACCCGCGGATGTCCAGCTCTTTGAGGTTGAAGAACTTGGTCTCATAGGCCACTTCGCCCTTGGCATAGCCGATATAGACGATGCGCCCGGTGAACGGCGCCAGATCGACCGCCAGTCGAAAGGTCTGGGCCACGCCGGCGGCCTCGATGATCACGTCGGCACCGCGCCCGTCGGTCAGCTCGGCGACGGCTTGCTCCAGGTCGGTGTCCATCGGGTTGATCACCGCCTCGGCGCCCAGCTTGCGCAGCGTCTCGGACTTTCGGGCCGAGATCTCGCTGACGATCACCCGCGCGCCGCGTGCCTGTGCGCCCAGCACGGCACCGACACCGATCATGCCGCCGCCCAGCACAAGCACGGTGTCGTCGGCAGTGACTTCGCCGCGCGACACGGCGTGAAAGCCGACCGAGAGCGGCTCGACCAATGCGAGCTGATGCACCGGTAGGGTGTCGTTCACGATCAGCCGGTCGGCGGGCAGGGCGATGCGGTCACAAAGCCCGCCATCACGCTGCACGCCGAGGGTCTGGTTGAACTGACAGGCGTTCATCCGGCCCCGGCGGCACGCGGGGCAGGTGCCGCAGGTGGTATAGGGGATCACGACGACCCGCGCGCCGGGGGCGAGATCCGCCCCGACCTCCGGACCGGTTTCCAGGATCACGCCGCCGATTTCATGGCCCGGAATGCGCGGCAGCTCGACCAACGGGTTGGCGCCATTGAAGGTGCTCAGGTCACTGCCGCAGAGGCCAACGTGGCGGACGTCCACCAGCACCTCGCCCGGTGCGAGCGCAGGGTCCGGGATGTCGCGAAAGGCGGTGTGGCTGATCTGGTCAATGACGAGGGATTTCATCGCGGGGTCTTTCTTGGGGGGAATGCGGCGGGCGCTGATGCGCGCCCGCCCGGGTCGCGGTTACTGATATTCGGCGACGTTATCGGCGGTGATCAGGATGCCGTCGATCGGCACCACGGCGGGGGCGTCTTCGCCCTTGATGATGTTCAGCAGGTTCTGCACCGACTCCGTGCCCATGCGGGTGTTGTCCTGCTTGATGGTGGCGCTCTGCTCACCCTCGGCGATGGCCACCAGGTTGGCGGGGTTGCCGTCGAAGCCCACGATCACGAGGTTGTCGAGCTTGCCCAATGCCTTGGCAGCGGACACAGCGGCCAGCGCGCCGGGGTCCCAGGCCGAGAAGATGGCTTTGATCTCAGGGTCGGATTGCAGAAAGTTGGTGGCGGTCTCGAAAGCGCAGGCATCCTGCCAGTCACAGATCTGGAAGATGACCTCGTGGCCTGCGGCCTCTGCTGCGTTCTTGACACCGTCCCGGCGGGCGTTGCCGGTCTGGTGGCCCGCCGAGCCGCCAAGGATCAGCACCTTGCCGCCGTCGATTTGATCGACGATGTAATCGCCCGCGATACCGGCCGCGGCCAGATTGTCGGTCTGCACGAGGCTGGAGACATGATCATGGTCGATGGCGGTGTCCACCGCGACCACCGGAATGCCCTTGGCCGCCGCCGCATCCAGCGAGGCGTCAAAGGCGCGGTTGTCGACCGAGCCGATGATGATGCCGTCGACGCCCATGTCGATGGCGCGGTCGACGGCGTCCTTTTGCGCCGCGGAATCCGGCGAGGAGGCCGTCATGTCGATGAACTCGACACCCTGCTTTTCGGCCTCGGCGGCGGCGGCAGTAGCAACGCCGATCCAGAAGGTGTTGTCGGTGGAATAGCCGGTGTAGGCGATGCGCATGTCCGCGGCAAAGGCGGTTGTCGCGGCAAAGGCCAGGGTGGTGGCCGCCAGTGCGGTCTTCAGCTTGGTCAGTTTCATGTTCAAGGTTCCTCAATTGGGGTTCTGCCCGGTTGTGCGGGGCTTGGTCCTTCGCGGTGGAATTACCGCGTGGATCGGCGCCAGACGTCCCAATAGACGGCGGCGATGATGATGATGCCGATGGCAATGCGCTGATAGGAGGTGCCGACGCCCATGTAGGACAGGCCCACGGTGATGGTCTGCATGATCAGCATGCCGATCAGGGTCTTGCCCACGCCGCCGCGCCCGCCAAACAGGCTGGTGCCGCCGATGACCACGGCTGCGATGGCGAAAAGCTCGTAACTCTGGCCGCGGGCCGGCATGGCAAAGTTCAGCTTGGCGACCTCCATGATCGCCGCCAGCGCCGCCAGCATGCCGCCCAGCATGTAGTAATAGACCCGGCTGCGCTTGACCGGGACACCGGCCAGCCGTGCGACCTCCTGATTGCCGCCGATGGCAAAGGCGCGGATGCCGAGGCGGGTCTTGGTCAGGAACAGCCCCGTAAGGATGGCGGCGGCAAACATGATCGCCATGGGCACCACATAGCCCGAGCCCAGCACCTGGAAGGCATCGGGAAAGCGCGACAGGTCCCGCCCGCTGGCAAGGATCTCTGCCAGACCCTTGTAGGCGGTCAGCCCGCCGAGGGTGACGATGAAGGCCGGAACCCCGGTCGCCACCTGTACGATGCCGTTCAAGGCCCCCAGCCCCGCGCCGATGCCGAGCCCGCCCAGCACGGCCAGCCAGACCGGCAATTCCACCTCGGCCAGCAGGATGCCCACCGAAACACCGACCACCGCAAAGATCGACCCGACCGACAGATCCAGTCCGCCGGAGATCAGTACCACGGTCGTGCCGCAGGCCAGCACGGCCAGGATCGACGCCTGCCCAAAGATCGACAGCAGCGTGTCGAAGCTGCGGAACGGCGGGGAGAGCACGAAAAACACCAGGTAGATCAGCGCCAGCGCCGCCACCACCTGCCAGATCTGCATGAATTCATGGGTCAACCGCTCGAACGTGCGCGACGTGGCGCCAGGGTTGGAGACGGCGGTGGAACTGTTCTGCGCGTCAGCCATCTTTCGCATCTCCTTGCAATGTGCCGGTGATCAGGCCGACCAGTGTATCGCCGTCGACCTCGCTGACCTTGCGCACGGCGGTCAGCCTGCCCAGCCGCAACACCATGACGCGGTCGCAATAGTTCAGCACGTGCTGCATGTTGTGGGTGATCATGATGACCGACAGGCCGTGATCCTTGAGGGAACGTACAAGGTCCATCGCCATCTGGCTTTCGCGGACGCCAAGGGCGGCTGTGGGCTCGTCCAGAATGGCCACCCGCTTGCCGAACATCACGGTTTTCGACAGCGCCACCGCCTGTCGCTGGCCACCGGAAAAGGCCTGGGCGTCGCGGTAAATGTCGGTGATGCGGATGTCGAGCTTGGTGAACAACTCGCGAATCTCGCGGTCCATCCGCTTGAAATCGAGCACGCCGAAGATGCGACCGAGCCAGTCGTCGCGGACAATCTCGCGCCCCAGGAAAACGTTCTGGGTGATCGGGATTTCATTGACCAGCGCGAGGTCCTGGTAAACCGTCTCGATCCCCGCCGCCTTGGCATCGGTGGGGGTTTCGATATGCGCCTCTTCGCCGTCGAACCGGATCGTGCCGCTTGTGCGTGAAATCGCCCCGGTCAGCGCCTTGATCAGCGTGGATTTCCCGGCGCCATTGTCGCCGACAACCGCCAGGACCTCGCCTTCCTCAAGCGTCAGATCCACGTCATCGAGCGCGACAATGCCCCCGTAGTGTTTGGATATTCCTCGCGCTTCCAATACCGGCTGTGCCGCCACGTTGCGCCCTCCCCTTGATGATGGCCGCAGTTTCGCGGCTCTGTTTGTCTAAAATGCTTAATAAACACATTCACGCCTTGTCAAAGGTTTTTTGTGCATTTAACACATTTAAAGGAGGAGGCCATCATGACAGACCATTCAGAGGGGCCGGCATCCGGCCTGTTGCACCTGCATCCATCCGACAACATCGTCGTCGCCGTCCGTCCGCTGACCGGGGGCGAGGTGATCGATTGCGAAGGCGTGGCGCTTTACGTCCCGCGTGACCTCGGGCTGGGGCACAAGCTGGCGCTGCACGACATTGCCGAGGGCGCGGATGTGATGAAATACGGCGCGCCGATCGGCCGGGCGGCCTGTGCCATTGCTGCCGGGGATCACGTGCATCTGCACAACCTGGTCAGCCGCTACACCGTGATCGAGGATATCGAAGGGACAAACGCATGACTGTCATGACCGGCTGGCCCCGTGCCGATGGGCGCAAGGGCATTCGCAACGTCGTTCTGGTGGCCTACCTTGTGGAATGCGCGCATCACGTTTGCACAAAGATCGCGCGGCCCTTCGACGAAGGTGACGTGCAGGTGATCGGCTTTTCCGGCTGTTTCCCATCGGATTACGGGCAGGAGATGATGCAAGCGCTTTGCACCCATCCGAATGTCGGCGCGGTGCAGCTGGTGTCGCTGGGATGCGAGAATTTCCGCAAAAACGAATTGGCCGAAGCCGTGCGCGCCTCGGGGCGTCCGGTGAACCTGGTGACGATCCAGTCCACTGGCGGCACCCTGGCGGCGGTCGAAGAGGGCCGCGCCTGGGTGGCAGACCAGGTGGATGCGCTGGGCCAGGCCCCCAGGGTGGCGATGGAACCGTCCGAATTGGTCATCGGCACGATTTGTGGCGGATCGGACGCGACTTCTGGCCTGACGGGAAACCCGGCGGCGGGGCGTGCGTTCGACCGTTTCGTGGCCGAGGGCGCGACCTGCATCTTTGAGGAAACCGGCGAGCTGATCGGCTGCGAACACATCATGGCCGACCGGGTAAGCGACCCCGCCTTGCGACCCGAGATCATCGCCACGGTGGAAAAGGCCGCGCGCTACTATGCGCAGATGGGCTATGGCTCTTTCTCCAACGGCAATGCGCTTGGCGGGCTGTCGACCATCGAGGAAAAGTCGCTGGGCGCCTATGCCAAGTCAGGCTCCAGCCCGATTTCCGGCATCATCAAGCCGGCGCAGCAAGCGCCGGGCGGCGGGCTTTACCTGCTGGATGTGGTGCCGGATGGCGCACCGAAATTCGGCTTTCCCAACATAAATGACACCGCCGAGATCATCGAGTTGATCGCTTGTGGCGCGCATGCGGTGATTTTTGTCACCGGGCGCGGCTCGGTCGTGGGGTCGGCCATTTCGCCGGTCATCAAGGTCTGCGCCAACCCCGAAACCCACGACCGCATGGCCGCCGACATGGACGTGAACGCCGGGCGCATCCTGCGCGGGGATGCCACGCTGGACGAGGTGGGCGACGAGATCCACGACAAGATCATCGCTCTGGGGCAGGGGGCGCAAACGAAGTCCGAGGCACTGGGCCACGTGGAATTCGTTCTGACGTACAAGACAGCAGCCGGCCCCGAGCCGGGCTGCCACGTGTGAGGAGAGAGATGCAATGCTGACCGAGACACACCGCCTGTCCTTTGGCAGTGCCGCGATCGCCGGGCTTTACCGCCCGGTGTCCGAGGCGGATGCCGAGGCCGTGCTGACCGCCGCCTGGGATCAGGGCATCCGCTATTTCGACACGGCACCGCATTATGGCCACGGCGCCTCCGAGCACCTGCTGGGCCGTTTCCTGCGCGACCGCGACGGCTGGGTCCTGTCGACCAAGGTGGGGCGCATCCTGACCCCCGATGCCAACCCGCCGGCGGAGGTCAACGGATTTCACAGCGCCTGGCCGTTCAAGCAGCACTATGACTACACCTATGATGGCATCATGCGGTCGGTCGAAGACAGCTATCAGCGGCTGGGGCTGAACCGGATCGACATCCTGTATGTCCATGACATCGGCGATCCGGGCGCAGGCACGGATACGGCAGAGCATCGCGCGCAGCTTCTGGACAGCGGGGTGCGGGCGCTGGAAGAGCTGAAATCCTCCGGCACGGTTGGGGCCGTGGGGCTTGGCGTCAACACGGTGGAGATCTGCGAAGAGCTGATCGGGCGCATGCCCATCGACCTGATCCTGCTGGCCGGGCGCTATACCTTGCTCGACCGGTCGGCCACGGCGCGGCTGTTTCCGATGGCTGAAAAACACGGCATCCGTTTTGTCATCGGCGGGGTGTTCAATTCCGGTATCCTGGCCACCGGGCCGGTCGAAGGCGCGCATTACAATTATGCCCCCGCGTCGCAGGACATCCTTGACCACACCGCGCGGCTTGCGGCGATCTGCGCGCGTCACGACACATCGCTGGCCGCAGCGGCGCTGCAATTCCCCGATCGCCATCCGCTGGTGGCTTCGACCCTGATCGGCACCGGCAAGGTCAGCTCGCTCACCCGCAATGTTCAGCAATTCGGAGCCGCTCTTCCCGAAGCGCTCTGGTCCGAGTTGGAAGGTGCGGCATGAAAATCGACGCCCATCAGCACTTCTGGACCCTTGCACGTGGCGACTACCCCTGGCCCGACGACAGTGTTGCGCCGATCTTCCGCGATTTCGGGCCCGATGACCTGGCACCGCTGTTGGCAGGCACGGGGATCGAGCGGACGGTGCTTGTCCAGGCGACAGATACGGTGGCCGAGACCGAGTTTCTGCTGGACCTCGCCGCACGGCATGCGTTCATCGCGGGCGTTGTCGGCTGGGTCGATCTGACCGCCCCCGATGCCATCGCCACCATCGACCGCCTGCGTGCCGATCCCCGGCTCAAGGGAGTGCGCCCGATGTTGCAGAACATCAACCAGGACGACTGGATCCTGCAAGACGCCGCTCAACCTGCGTTGGCGCATTTGCAGAAGGTCGGTCTGCGGTTCGATGCGCTGATCCAGCCCAGGCACCTGCCGGTGATCGACGCATTGGCGGCCCGCTACCCGGAGCTTCCTGTCGTGATCGACCACGTGGCCAAGCCGGGGATGGGTGGGGGCGGTGCGCCGGATGCGGCCTGGAAAGACGGGATGACGCGGCTCGCCGCGCGGCCCAACCTGTGGTGCAAGCTGTCGGGCATGGTGACCGAGATCGGCCCGGGCTGGCAGTACGGCGACCTGTCGCCTTTCGCGGCGCATGTGCTGGCGGTGTTCGGCGCGGGCCGGGTGATGTTCGGCAGCGATTGGCCGGTGGTCAACCTGGCCAGTGATTACCGCACCTGGGTGGAAACCGCGATGCGCCTGACCGCGCAGCTTTCACCGAGCGAGCAACTGGCGCTCTGGGGTGGAACGGCGGCTGATTTCTACGGCATCAATTGAAGGAAAGAGAGCGACATGGCACAACGTATGGGTTTCGTCATCGGCATCAACCCGGCCGACATTCCGCGGTACAAGGAACTGCACGCCGATGTCTGGCCCGATGTGCTCAAACGGTTGAAGGCATCGAACATCACCAATTACTCGATCTTCCTGCGCGAGCCGGAGAACCTCATGTTCGGGTATTGGGAATACACCGGCACGGATTTCGACGCCGACATGGCCGCCATCGGCGAAGACCCGGTGACCCGCGAATGGTGGGCGGTCTGCGGCCCGATGCAGCGCCCACTCGACAGCCGCAAGGATGACGAGTGGTGGGCCGGGATGGAGCAGGTCTTCTTCCTGGAATAAGCCGCTTACCAGTTCGCGACCGCACCATCGGGCCGCCGCAGACGTGGGCGGCCCACTTCGGCTACGGGCGTGGGCGGCAAGAGCTTGCTCTCGTCCACCTCGACCCCCAGCCCGGGACGGTCGGGCACGGGATAACCCGCGCCATCCAGACGGACCTGTTCCACGAACACCTCGGGCACATCAAAGCCGCAGGCCTCGACCGGCGTGTCGCGGCATTCCAGATAGGCGAAGTTGGAAATCGCCGCGCCGAAATGCACGGAAGCCGCGGTACAGATCGGCCCCAGCGGATTGTGCGGCATGATGTCGACGTAATGCGCCTCGCACCAGCCGGCGATCTTCATCGCCTCGGACAGCCCGCCGACGACGCAGATGTCGATGCGGATGAACTGGGCCAGATCACGCTCGACATAGGGCAGCGCCTGCCACTTGTTGGCGAACTCTTCACCGATGGCGAAATTCACCGGGGTCTGGGCGCGCAGCGCGGCATAGGCCTCGGGCGTCTGGTTGCGGATCGGTTCTTCGAGGAAATCGAGCGTTCCCGGCGGCATCATCTGACAGAACATCGCCGCTTCGGCCACCGACAGCCGGTGGTGGTAATCCAGCCCGATCATCGGCGCCGGCCCCAATTCCTCACGCGCGCGGGTCATCCATTTGGCGGTCTCGGCGATCGAGGCGCGGGCGTCGTAGATATCCTTGGTATAGTGTTGCGCAGGCGACAGGCGGAAGCAGTTCCAGCCCTTTTCCACCAGCAGTTTCGCCTCGTCGATCATCACCTCGTCCGGTTCCCGCGCGGTCGAGGCAAAACCCGGCACCGAATGGCGTTGCTGCCCGCCCAGAAGCTCGTAGACCGGGACGCCCAGGCATTTGCCCTTGATGTCATGCAACGCGATGTCGATGGCGGCGAGCGCCGAACCGATGACATTGCCGCCCTCGTTGTACTGGCTGCGATACAACTCCTGCCAGATGCGACCGATGGCAAAGGGGTCCCGGCCAATCAGGCTCGGGGCGTAATGCTCCAGCATCCCTTGCACGGCGAGGTCACGGCCGGTCAGCCCGCTTTCGCCCCAGCCATAGGTGCCGTCCTCCAACGTGATTTTCAGCAGAAGCTGATTGCGGTCGCCCACGCGGGCGTGGATCGGGCGAACCTCGGCGATCTTGCGGCTCATGCGGCGGCCCTCATGCCCAGTTTGCCCTGCAGGCGGTTGCCCTCGGCATCAAACGCCAGAAGGAACTCGGGCGCGGCGCAAAGCGTGACGGTGCTGCCGGTCTGCGGTGGGCGGGGGTCGCGGGTTTCGGCGATGATGTTGTGACCGCCCGGCAGGCTGCCATAGATGTAGCGGGTGCCGCCGAGGTTTTCGACCACGTCCACCCGCGCCTCGACCTGAAATGCGCCGCCGGTGCCGGGGATCAGATGCTCGGGCCGGACGCCGACCTTGACGTCAGCGCCTTCGGACCAGCCCGGACCATCGGCGAGAAAGCGCATGCGTGGCCCGGCGTCCAGCACCACATCGCCGCCCGAGACATGACCGGGCAGGAAGTTCATCCGCGGGCTGCCGATGAACCCGGCGACAAATTCATTGGCCGGGTCTTCGTACAGCGTCATCGGGCTGCCCTGTTGCTCGATCCGGCCGTCGCGCAGCACGACGATCTTGTCGGCAAGGGTCAGCGCCTCGGTCTGGTCGTGGGTGACATAGATCATCGTGGCGCCGATCTCCTGGTGCAGCTTGGCCAACTCCACCCGCATCGCCACGCGCAATTCGGCATCGAGGTTGGACAGCGGCTCATCAAACAGGAACAATCGCGGCTCGCGCACGATGGCGCGGCCGATGGCGACGCGCTGGCGCTGGCCGCCGGAAAGCTGCGCGGGCTTGCGATCCAGCAGCGGTTCGATCTGCAGCGATTGCGCGGCCTTTTGCACCTGCTCCTCGATCTGCTTGCGCGGCACGCCCAGCATCTTCAGCCCGAAGCCGATGTTCTTACGCACCGTCATATGCGGGTAGAGCGCGTAGTTCTGGAACACCATCGTCACCCCGCGTTCCACCGGGTTGGCATCGTTCATGCGCTTGCCTTCGATGCGCAGTTCGCCGCCGGTGATTTCCTCTAGCCCGGCGATCATGCGCAGCATGGTGGACTTGCCACAGCCCGACGGCCCGACAAACACGGTGAACGACCCTTCTTCGATGTCGAGGTCAATGTCATGGATCACCTCAAGCGAGCCGTAACACTTATTAAAGCTTTCGAGTTCAAGTGCCGGCATCGGGGCGGTCTCCTTCGTGTTTTGTCTTGGGCGGCGCGACCGAGGCGCGTTCAATCAATGTGCAGGGCAGGACGACGCGGCGGTCGCTCGGGGTGTCGGGGTCGCCTTTGCCGCAGTTTTCGGCAACGCGCGTGGCGAGGGTCTTGGCCATCAGGTCGATGGGCTGGGCCACCACGGTGATTGGTGTCGCAGCGAGGCGGAACAATTCGGCGTCATCGAAGCCGATCACCGAGATATCGCCGGGGATACAAACGCCCCGGTCATGCAGCAGGGTGATCGCGCCGGTGGTGGTGCGGAAGTTCGATCCAAAGACGGCGGTGGGCGGATCGGTCATGTCGAGGAAATGCGCCATGCCCTCGGCCCCGCCGGCGCGGGTCCAATGACCTTCGTGGATCAGATCGTCCGAGGGCGTCAGCCCGGCGGCCAGCATGGCGCGGCGCCAGCCCTCCAGCCGGGCCTGGCTTGTCTGGCTGTCCAGCGTGCCGGTGATGATGCCGATCCGGCGATGACCGGCGCGGATCAGGTGTTCGGTGGCGGTCATCGCTCCGGCCAGGTTGGCGACCTCGACCCCTTTCAGGGATAGGCTTTCCTGGGGATTGTCATAGGTGACGACCGGGGTGCCGCTGTCGATCAGGGATTGTATCGCCTCGACGTGCGGCTCCGATCCCCCCATGACAAGCGTGTCGACGCGGTAGTTGCGAAAGAAATCCAGCGCCGCCGCCACGGTGTCATGGGTGTTGTCGTGGCAATGGCTGACACTCATCATTCCCATCTCGCGCAATTCCGCTGTCAGCCGGGTGACCAGCGTGGCGTGGAACTCGTCCAGGTTGGGCACCAGCACACCGATCAACCCGGTGCGCGTGGCCTTCATCGCGGTGGCCAGCGCGTTGCGGCGGTAGCCGAGCCGCGCGATGGCTTCGGCCACTGCCGTATGATTGGCGGGTTTGACCGGCAGATCGTTGAGAAAGCGCGAGACGGTGCCGATCGAGACACCGGCGGCCTTGGCCACCTCGATGATCGTCACGGGGCGGTGGCGTGCGGTGGTGGTCATGTCGCTTCAAACGCGATGGCGCGGTGGATGTGAAGCCCGTCCAACTGCACCCTGGCGCGGCCATCCTGCCAATCCCAGTCCAGGGGTGTGCCTTCGGGCACTGTCACCACGCGCGCCGGTTTTGTCTCAAGCGCGACCGAGGCGGTGAGTGGGCCGAGACGCGGGATATCCTCGATCACCTCGACATGGCGCAGCCCGTGTTGAAGGTCGTCGACGGCCACGCCGCGCACCGCTGGCCCGCCATAAAGCAGGTGCAGGATTGTGCGCCCCTCCTGTGCGGTCACGCTGGCGCGGCCGCCGGAGGGCAGGTCGGTGACAAGTCTGCGGTTCGGCAGAAGCCGGTCGATCAGCGCGGCGACGGCGTATTTGTAGATCGGCTGGCCGATCCGCTTGTAGGCGTCAAAGATGGGCCATGCCAGGTAGCCGGTCTGCTCGGTGGCGACGATGCCGGGGCCAAGCGCCGGGGCGGTGGGATCGTCGGGGAAATGCTGGTGCGAACAGAAGGCGCGCCAGCTGCGGTTGGCATAGGGGGGCGTGACCTCGGCCAGCGCCTCGCCGCCGTCCAGTGTGACCTTGCGGGCGGGGGCATAGATCACGACGGCACTGTCGGGAATGCGCGGGTCCAACCCGGGGGCAGACAGGAATGTCGGGTCAAGGCAGGTCTCGCTGCCGCGATCCTCGACCCCAAACGGCAGGGCGAAACCGCCATCGGGCGCAAGACCCGAACGGCCCGAAGCGATGATCCGTCCGCCTTGGGCGAGGTAGGCTGTCAACCGAGTGGCCAATGCACCGTCAACCGGGATGTCATCGGGCAGGATCAACAGCGGGTAGGCGTCAAAGTCCGAGGCGCTGTCGAGCATGTCGAAGGGCAGGTGCAATTCCAGCAGCATTTGCGTCACGCCATCGTCGGAGCGGTTGTTCTTGATCGCGTCGTGGCTGCCGAAATGCTCGACCGAGAGGATGCCCACATCTGACAACTGCCGCGCGCCCTTGAGCCAGGGTTCCAGCGCCTTGATCCGGGCGTAGGCCGGGGTCAGGCGTGCATAGGTGTCGGCATTGATCGCGCCGTTGGGGTGCAACTGGTCGCCGATCAGGCACTTGGTGCCAAGTGCCGCCATCTGGGCGCATTCATAATCCAGCGACTCCGCCGATTTGAACCCGCCGAACTCGCCCCAAAGGGTGTGAAACTTGCCGGTCTGGCCCAGGGTGTCGAACCCCTTGGGCACCGCGTAACGCGCGTTTGACGGGAAGTGGTTCCAGCCCCAGCCGCCGGTCGGCAGGCTTTCGATTTCAAGGTGCGAATAGCTGTCATACCGCTCGGGGTCGCGTTTGTGGATGTGCCCGGCGTTGTAGAAGATGCGCATCTCGGGAAACTCGTCCCACAGCACTTGTGAGACGTGATTGCGGAAAGCGTCAAGCGTGCGCTTGTCATTCTCGGCGCGGTCCTCGGGGTTTTCCGGGTCGAGACCGGCGGCCTGCATGTTGCTGACGCAGGTCGGGCAGACACAATCAAAGGTGGTCACGATGTCAAAGAACAGCCCCGGTGGCGTATATTTTCGCGCGACCTCTTGCCCGGTGGCCAGCACGTAGTCGCGAAAGCCCTGGTGCGACAGGCAGATGGAGTGCCATGTCGCCGTCAGCTGACGCGAGGTCGAGGCATCGGCGCTGGGGTGTTTCGAGGCGTTCGTCGCGCTCATCACCCGCCACTCAGGGTGTTCGCGGGCGATATGTTCGTCCCATTGCACGGTGATGTAGATCGGCGTTTCGATGTCGCGCGCCGCGCAGGCCTCGACCATTTCGCCCAGCAAATCAGGCCGGGCAAGACCGGGGTGCGCCGGGCCAACCTCGCTGGGGTAATAGCTCCAGCCGTGGTGGCAGCGCGCAAAGAGCGTGATGCTGTCGACATTGGCCTTTACCAGCGTGTCGGCAAAGGCCCCGGCGTCGAAATCCGCGCCGACATTGTCGATCGCCTCGGAGGTATGAAAATCGAGGTGGATCTGGCGGTAGCGCAGCGGTGGGAAAGTGCGGGTCATTCCTTGCTCCCGGTCTTGGTCTGGGCGCCTGCGGTGAAGTAGCGCTGGAAAATCACGAAGATGGCCAAGGGCACGATGGTCGTGATGATCGCCGCAACGGCAACCTGATCGAAGTTGTTGTCATAGACCCCCTGCACCCGGGCCAGCAGGGCCGGCAGGGGCAGCTCGTCGCGCAGGAAGACCACCGGCAGCAGCAGCCCGTTCCAGGTCCACATGAATTGCAGGATGGCGACGGCGGCGATGGGCGTCAGCATGTTGGGCAGCACGATATGGAAGAAGCGCGCAATCGGGCCGCAGGCGTCGATCTGGGCGGCTTCGATCAGGTCCTTGGGGAAATCCTCAAGGTAGTTCTTCACCAGGAAGACCGACCAGGCAAAGCTGAGGCCCGCAAAGGGAATGATCACCGACCACATGTTGTCGATCATGCCCAGGTCGCGCCACAGCAGGAACAGCGGGATCACCACCACCTGGTTTGGCAGGACAAAGGCGTTCACGATGATCAGCAGCAGCACGCGCCGCATGGGAAAGCTGAGGTAGTGGAAGGCATAGGCCGCAGCCGGGGCCATGACCATCGGGATCAGGGTCGAGATCACGGCGATCTTGGTCGAGACCCAGGCCGCATAGGCCAGCGGAAACTTGTCCCAGACCGTGGTCCAGGCATCGAGCGTGAAGCTGATCTCTTGCGTGGACCACCAGCCCAGCGTGGTTTCCGCCATTGGCCGGATCGAGATGATGACCAGCCCCAGAAGCGGCACGATCCAGATCAGCGCCACCAGTGCGACGATGGGAAGGACCCAGACAGGTGTCTTGCCAATCATTTCACCGCCCTCGTGCGTTGTGCAATCAACGGGGTCGACACGATCAGAACCGCGACCAGCAGCACCACGGTGCTCGCCGCGCCGTAGCCCAGCTTGAAGTTCAGCATGGATTCCCGGAACATGAAGAAGCCCACGGTCTCGGTCGAACGTACCGGCCCGCCGCCGGTCAGCATGTAGATCAGGTCAAACGCCTTGAGGCTTTGCAGCAGGTTGATGAAGATCGCCACGCGCACGCCGGGAAGCGACAGCGGCATCACGATATGGCGCATCATCGACATCGGCTTGGCGCCGTCGATATACGCGGCTTCGAAATAGGTGCGCGGGATCGACTGGATCGAGGCGAAACAGGTCATCAGGGGCAGGCCCACCTGTGTCCAGACGTAGGCCACGATCACCGCCGTCAGCGCGGTATCGGGATTGCCCAGCCAGGCCTGTTGCATGTTCTCAAGCCCCAGCCCGCCGAGGATGCCGTTCACCAGGCCATAATCGGGGCGGTAGATGCCCAGCCAGATGAAGCCCACGACCGCTTCGCTGACGCCATAGGCGGCAAAGATCAGGACACGGAACACCATCGTCTCGCGCGGTTTCAGCGCGCAGGCCATCGCCAGCGCCCAGCCGATCATGACGGAAAACAACGTGGCCGAGAACGACCAGACAAAGGTCACGCGCAGGGCGCGCAGGAAATTCTCATCTGACAGAAGTTTGAAATAATTGCCGAGACCCACCGCCTTGGCCGGGGCCAGGCCCTTGATTTCAAAGAAGCTGAGCCGGATGGTTTCGATCACGGGGTAGATCACGGACACCCCGAAGAAGACAAGCAGCGGCGCCAGAAGGATATAGGCGGCCTTGCTCTGGCTCAGCTGGCGCGGCAGACGCATCGCGCCAATGGGCGGGCCTTTCGACCCGTCCACTGAAGTTGCAGTCACATCGGCCATCTCAGTAGGCGGAATTGGCGACGTCTTCGATCTTCTGGACCGCCGCCGCGATGGTCTCGTCCGACGGGTCCTGAAGGAACTTCTGGATCTGGATGCGATACTCATGCACCAGATCGCCGGGCAGCAGGTCGCCCAGGACAAAGTGGACCTTCTCGGCGCTCACCACCTCGTTCACGGCGCGCTGGATCACCGGGTCATAGATCGACGGGTCCACCGCGCTGGACGGCGAGGCAAGGCCGTAATCCGCCATGATCGCGGCCGCATCGGCGGTCAGCATGTAGCCCATGAAGGCATTGGCCGCGTCGATGTTCTTGACCGAGGACAACACGTTGAATTCCTTGGCATCCACCATCGACTGGTTGTCGTATCCCATGCCCATTGCAGGGAACTGGAAGATGTCGAAATCCTTGCCGGGTTCAAGCTGGTATTCCTGCTTGGCGCGGGTGTTCAGCCACATGCCGATCAGCATGTACCCCGTCTCGCCGGTCTTGATCGTGGTATCCGCCGAATCCCGCCAGATCGAGGCCAGCATGGTATTGGGATCAAGGCAGCAATCGGCCTTCAGCATCTCGGCCAGCTTCTCGAAGGTGGTCACCACCTCGGGGCTGGTCCAGGGCACTTCGTGGCGTGCCAGTTTCGACATGAAATCGGCGCCGGCCACGCGCAGAAGCGTGGATTCAAACCATTCCGCATGGGCCCAGATCTTGGCCGGGATCGACACCGGGGTGATGCCCACCTCGTTCATCTTGGCAAAACCGGCGATGAAGTCGTCCCATGTCTCGGGCGGGGTGATGCCGGATTTTTCCATCGTGCCGGTGTTGTACCAGATGCCCGAACGGTCGCCGAAGGTATAGGTGACGCCGTAGTTCTTGCCATCGATGGTCGAGAGGTCCTTCCAGCTGTCGGCCAGCAGATCGGACCAGTTGTTCTCTTCCCATGCCTCATCGACCGGCAGGATCATCCCGGCGTCCAGAAGCTCCTGGCGGAAGGCGGGCCAGGTGTTGATCAGAAGATCGGCCTGCTCGCCGCCCAGAAGCACGGTGCGGATGCCGCCACGGGTATCGCCGGACGAGGTCGGAACGATGTTGCGGAAGGTGATCTCGGGGTTCTTTTCGACGAAATCCGCCTGCAGCGCCTCCATCATCTCGCCCTGCGCGCCGGCCAGCCAGTTGATCATCACCAGCTCGCCTTCGATCTCGGCCGCATGGGCCGCACCGAAACCGAACGGGGTCAGCATGGTGCCTGCCGCCAGGGCGCCCAGGATGGTGCGCCGTCCGATGCCGGATGTCTGTTTGGATGTCATGTCTCTCTCCTCCGTTGCGGCGATGCTCCGGTGCCTGTGGGTCTTTGGCACCACGATCTCCCTGTCGCCGCCATAACGTTATGACCGATCCGAAAATCCGTAAAGTGTTTTTTCTGGTTTTTAAACAAACATTCCGGACCGGTGAGATTTATCTTTTTGTGCTAGGTATTTAGGAGAAAACCCTAATGCTCTGGAATATCGCCAATCTCTTGCATCCGGTCTTCCAAAGCGCTCAGCATCCGGGCGCGAACCTCGGCATGTTCGGGTGCGTCCCAGAGGTTGTTCAGCTCGCAGGGGTCTGATTCGAGATCGAAGAGTTCCCATTCCGGCGGGTCGCTTCTGGTGCCTGCCCCGGTATGTCCGAGGCCGTCATTGTACCAGTGGATGATCTTGTAGCGTTCATTGCGCAGCCCGTAGTGGGCAAAGGCCTGGTGGCTGTTGTCACGGTGCATCCAGTAGCGGTGATAAACCGCATCGGGCCAGTCCTCGGGCGTGTTGCACTCAAGGCAGGGTCGGAAACTGCGACCTTGCATGTAGCTTGGGGTCTTTGTCCCGGCATAGTCCAGCAGGGTCGGGGCGAAATCGACGTTGCAGACCATCTCGTCGCGCACCCCGGGTTTCAACCCTTGCGGATAACGGATCAGAAACGGCATCCGCAGCGATTCCTCGTACATGAACCGCTTGTCGAACCAGCCGTGTTCGCCCAGGAAAAATCCCTGGTCCGAGGTATAGATGACGATGGTATTCTCGGCCTCACCCGTCGCTTCCAGGTGATCGAGCAACCGCCCGACGCTTTCATCCACGGAAGCCACGCATTGCAGGTAGCGCTGGATGTAGCGACGGTACTTGAACAGCGCCAATTCCTGCTGCGTCTCGAAGGTAAAGACCTCGCCGGTGTTGACGTCAACCAGGCGCAGGTCGCGCGGATCCTCGGGATGCGGCACCTTGCGGCCGGGGCGGCCTTCGAAGTGGATCTCGCCCACCTCGGCGCCGCCTTCGGGCTGGGCCAGGCCCAGGTCTTCGTATTCAAAGTCATCACGCACCCGCATCCGCGCTTCCCTGGCGGCTTGCGAGCGGGTGGCGTAATCATCATCGAAGGTTTCGGGCACCGGAATGTCGACGTCCGAATACAGGTCGCGGTACTTCGGATGGGGCGCGAAATTGCGATGTGGCGCCTTGTGGTGGCACATCAGGAAGAAGGGCCGGTCGTCGTCCTGCGCCAGAAAGTCGAGGCTCTTGTCGGTGATCAGGTCGGTCACATAGCCGGGTTCGCGTGCGGATCCTTCCGGCCCGATGAACTCGGGATCAAAGTAGTCGCCCTGGCCGGGCAGGACGGACCAATGGTCAAACCCGGTTGGTTCATGGTCCGGGCCTTCACCCAGATGCCATTTGCCGATCATCGCGGTGCGGTACCCTGCCTGTTGCAGGTGCTTGGCCAAATGCGGGCGGCGCGAGTCGAACGGCGTGTTCAACGTGGTGACGCCGTTCACGTGGTTGTATTGCCCGGTCAGGATCGCCGCGCGGCTGGGCGTGCAGATCGAGTTGGTCACGAAGCAATTGTCCAGCCGCAGGCCGCCCTGGGCGATCCGGTCGATGTTCGGCGTCTGGTTCAGCCGCGAGCCATAGCACCCGATGGCCTGTGCGGCGTGATCGTCGCACATGATGAAAAGGATGTTGGGGGCGCGGGTCTTGGCGTCGGGCATGGGGCTTGGTCCATCAGCTGGGAACAGGGGGCGACGGGCAATGGCGCCCGTCGCCGGCCTATTTTAGATTTTATTGCATTAAATGCAATTGCTGGTTTGCAGGATTTGTTCCGCCGGTACGCGGTTGCCCTATTCCTGGTCAGCGTGATGGCAGGCCACGTCGCGCCCATCCGGCAGACGCCGCAGGGCGGGGCTATCCTGGCGGCACAGGTCCGTGGCCATCGGACAGCGCGGATGGAAATGGCACCCCGACGGCGGCGAAATCGGGTTGGGCATCTCGACCGAGGTTCTGGCCGCCCGCTGCCGCCGCCGCGCCTTCAACCCCGGTGCCGCGCCCAGCAGCTTTTGCGTATAGGGATGCGCAGGCCGGGCATAGAGCACCTCTGTCGGAGCCAGCTCCACGATCCGACCCAGGTACATCACCGCCACCCGGTCCGAGATATAGCGCACCACCTGAAGATCATGCGCGACAAAAAGCGTGGTCAGCCCAAGCTCTTGCTGAAGGTCGCGCAACAGGTTCACGATCTGCGCCTGGATCGACAGGTCCAGCGCGGACACCGCCTCGTCGCAGACCAGGAACCGCGGGGTCAGCGCCAGCGCCCGGGCGATGCCGATGCGTTGCCGTTGCCCGCCCGAGAACTGGTGCGGATAGCGGTTGGCCATCGACGCAGGCAGGCCGACCCGCTCCAGCAGCTCCTCGACCCGGGCATCTCGGGCCGCGCGGTCCATGCGGCCGTCGATGATCATCGGTTCCGCAATGATGCGCCGTGCTGTCATGCGGGGGTTGAGCGAGCCGAAGGGATCCTGGAACACGATCTGCATGTCGCGGCGCAGGTCGCGCAACGCGCGGCCTTTGATTGCGGTCACATCCCGTCCGTCGAACCTGATCTGCCCGGCGGTGGTGTCCAGAAGCCGCAGCAACATGCGGCTGACCGTGGTCTTGCCCGAGCCGCTTTCGCCAACCAGTCCCAGCGTCTCACCGGCGTGCAGGTCAAAGCTGATCCCGTCGACGGCGCGCACATGGCCGCTTGCGCCGCCCATGAAACCGGTCTTGATCGGGAACAGCTTCTGAAGGTCGCGGACCTCGATCAGCGGCGTCTCTGCCATGTCCTTCATGATGCGATCTCCAGCGTTTTCAATTCGTCAATGCGATGGCAGGCGGCAACATGGCCGTCCGGGCCGATGGGGTGCAATTGGGGGATGACCCCGTCGCATTGCGCCACGGCATGCGGGCAGCGGGTGGCAAAGCGGCACCCCGCCGGGAATTGCACTGGCGACGGCACCTGGCCCTCGATGGTCGGCAGCCGCGCGGCCCCCAGTTCCAGCCCCTGGGCACAGGCGATCAGACCCCGGGTATAGGGATGCTGCGAGGTGTCGAAGATCGTCTCGGCCTGCGCGGTTTCGGCCACGCGGCCGGCGTACATCACCATGATCCGCTCGGCGAAATCCGCCACCAGCGGCAGATCGTGGCTGATCAGCATGACCGAGACGCCGGTTTCGTCCTGCAACTCGGCCAGCAGATCGATGATCTGCTCCTGGATGGTGGCATCCAGTGCGGTGGTCGGCTCATCGGCGATCAACAGCTTGGGCCGACAGGCCAGCGCCATTGCGATCATCACCCTTTGCCGCATCCCGCCCGACATCTGGTGCGGGTAGTCCGTGATGCGGCGCTCCGGGGCCGGGATGCCGACCTGGCGGAACAGTTCGATCGTGCGGTCGCGGGCCTCGCGGGCCGAGATGGCCTCATGTTCGCGCAGCACTTCGGACACCTGGCTGCCGGTGGTGAACACCGGGTTCAGCGCGGTCGCGGGCTCCTGGAACACCATCGAGATGTCGCGCCCCCGGATCTGGCGCATCCGCGCCGGGCTGGCGCTTTCCAGCGCCTCGCCCTGGAACCGGATCGACCCGGCCTCAAGCTGCATGACATCGGGCAGAAGCCCCATGAGGGCGAGCGAGATCATGCTCTTGCCCGAGCCGGATTCGCCCACCACGCCCAGCCGGTCACCGGCGTTCATGCGGAAGGACACGCCATCGACGATATTGATCGACTTGCCGCCGATCTTCAGCGCGATGGTCAGGTCGGATACGTCCAGTAGCGGCTGTTCCTGTGACATCGATCAGGTTACCTTTTTCAGTCGGGGGTCAAGCAGATCGCGCAGACCATCGCCCATCAGGTTCAGCGACAGCACGGTCAGAAAGATCGCAAGCCCGGGGAACATGGTGATCCAGGAGGCGGAATAAAGATAGGTCCGCCCGTCGGCGATGATATTGCCCCAGGTGGGGGCAGGGGGCGGCGGGCCGACCCCGATAAAGCTCAGTGCGGCCTCGGCCAGCACCGCATCGGCAAAGATGAAGGTCATCTGCACCACCACCGGCGCCATCGCGTTGGGCAACAGGTGCAGCGCGATGATGCGCACCGGTCCGGCCCCGGAGGCGCGGGCGGCTTCGACGAATTGCTGTTGCGACAGCACCAGGATCGAGGCCCGCACGATCCGCGCGGTGCGCGGCGCATAGGCGATCCCCAGCGCCAGGATCACGTTGACGATCCCCGGCCCCAGAACCGCCGCCAGCGCGATGGCCATGAGCAGGGTGGGAAAGGCCTCGCCCGCGTCCATCACCCGCATGATCGGATTGTCGAGCTTGGGGAAATAGCCCGCCGCCGCACCGATCAGGATGCCCAGGCCGGCCGAGATCACGATCACCGCCAACCCGATGCCAAGCGAGACATGCCCGCCATGCAGCACCCGCGACAGGATATCCCGCCCGAAGCTGTCAGTGCCGAAGGGATGCGCCCAGGAAGGCCCCTGGAAGCGATCCATGAGCGAGGTGTCCTCGGGGCCGTAGGGTGTCAGGAACGGCCCGAGGATGGCGGCGGCGACGATCAGCGCAAAGATCACGCCGCCGATCAGAAGGGGCCAATGGGCCGTCGAGAGCTTTGTTGAAAGCTTCGCAGAGAAGCTGCGGAAAGCGGTTGTCTCAGTCATAGCGCACCCGGGGGTCGAGCCAGGAATACAGGATATCCACCAGCAGGTTGATCAGGACGAAGGAGAAGGCGACAAAGAGCATCCCGCCTTGCAGCACGGGATAGTCGCGGCGTTGGATGCCGTGCAGCATCAGCCGCCCCAGCCCGTTCAGCGAAAACACCGATTCCACGATGATCGCGCCCGCCATCGTCAGCGAAAAGGAAATGCCGATCACCGTCAGGATCGGGATCATCGCGTTTTTCAGCGCGTGCCGCCCGATCACGTTGTTCTGGCTCAGCCCCTTGGCGCGGGCGGTGCGGACATAGTCCTGGCCCAGTTGTTCGAGCATGACCGAGCGCGAGAAGCGCGAGATCTGGCCCATCGATGCCGTGCCCAGCGTCAGCGCCGGCAGGGCCATCGCCTGCAGCCACCCGGTGAAGCTTTCGGTTGGTGACACGTAGCCGCCGGGGGGAAACCATCCCAGTCCCACCGCAAAGATCAGGATCGCCACCAGCCCGAACCAGAAGTTCGGCACCGAGACCCCGAAGAGTGCCACGGTCATGGCGATGGCGTCGATCCAGCTGCGGTGGAACACCGCCGCCAGCACGCCAAGCGCCACGCCCATCACGGTGGCAAAGATGATCGACAGCCCGGCCAGCGACAGCGTCACCGGCAGACGTTCGATGATCGCCTCGGTCACCGGGCGGTTGAGGATGTAGGAATAGCCCAGGTCACCGTGGGTCAGCCCCACCAGCCAGTCCTGAAGCCTGAGCGGCCAGGGCCGGTCGAGGCCAAGCTGCTGGCGGACGAATTCCACCTCGTCGTTGGAGGCATCTGCCCCGGCGATGATCGCGGCGGCGTCACCCGGCACAAGCTGGATCAGGACGAAGGCCGCGATGCTGACAAGCAGCAGCACCGGGATCGCGCTGAGTAGACGTTTGAGGATGTATCTGTGCATGACCTTCAGCTCTGGAGTTCGGGGGTATCGGATCTGTCCATCCCGGCATCGCGTTCGGCGATGAAGTTGCGGGCGGTGTCCATGATGAATTGCAGCCCCGGCGGAATCTGCCGGTTCTGGCGCCAGACCATGCCGGTGGCCCGCATCCGCGCCACCCGCTGTTCCGAGATGACCGCAAGTTGACCGTTGCGCACGGCCTTGGCGTGGCGCGGTTGAAATCCCAGCAGATCGCTGTTCATCAGCGCCTGGGTCGCCAGCTCACGCTGCGCCGATTCAAGGATGACATTGGGCCGGGGCAGCCCGCGCTTCTGGGCGGTGCTGGTCAGCCAGTGCCAGGTCAGGTCGGTCTCGCTGCATTCGCCGACGACCCAGTCGTATGCCATCATTTCCTGGAAGCGGCAGGGCCGGTCGAGTTTCGTCAGCGGATGATCGCGCCGTGCCACGACGCGCAGCTGACCATAGGTCAGGTCTTCGGCACACAGGTCGGGGCCGATGGGCACCGTCATTGCCATGAAGCCGAGGTCGATCTCGCCGGTCTTGAGCCGTGACAGGATCTCGGTCGGCGTGCCGGTAAAGACGCTGATCCGCAGCCCCGGGCGCAGCTTGTGCATCCGCACGAAGATCTCGGGCAGCTGGTCCGAGACCCATGTCTGCCCGGCGCCGATGCGGAAATGCCCGCTTTGCCCTTTGCGCATGGCGGTGGCGATGCTTTTCAGATCGCGCGTTTCCCGCTCAAGCACATTGGCATACTCCAGGAACTGCCGGCCAAAGGGCGTCAGCGCCGCGCCTTGCGGGCCGCGGTCAAAGACCTTGAAGCCGAACTCGTCCTCGATCCGCATGACGATCTTGCTCAGCGCCGACTGGCCCAGGCCCAGCCGTTCCGCCGCTTTCGAGAATCGGCCCGTCGCAGCGATTTCGCGGACGATATGTGCGTGGCGTGTTTCCATGTCTTCTCCCTCCGACCCTGCTTCGCGTCAGGTGCCGGTCTGATGCCAGAATGACGCCAAGCCCGGGCAGCGCGCAACGCTTATCCCCCCATCAAATCATTCCAATCTGGAATGGTAAACTGTGAAACTCCTCGTTGCGGGGAAAGGTTCAATACCCCTAAATCGGTCCATGATCACATCCAAGGGAGGAGAAGACATGAAACCCGGAGCAACGTTCATCGCTGCATTGACCGCCACGGTCGGCCTTATGGCCAGCCCGGCGGCCGCGCAGGACCCGGTCAAGGGCGGCGACCTCGTCGTGGCAATGGCCGTGACCTTGCCAACCGTCGATCCGCATGCCTCGACCGGCGTGGCGACGCGCTATATCTCGGCGCATATCTTTGAAAGCATCGTGACGCGCAGCGAGGCGGGCGCCATCATCCCGCAGCTGGCCGCCAGCTACGACATGAGCGACGATGCCACCACCTATACCTTCACGCTGCGCGAGGGCGTGAACTTCCACGACGGCAGCACGCTGGACGCGGGTGATGTCGTCGCCTCGTGGGAGCGGATGAAGGAAAAGGGCGTCGATCAGGGCGTCATGGCGCTGGTCCAGAACTTTGAAGAGGTCGATGACCTGACCGTCAAGGTCACCATGACCGAGCCGCATCCCACCTTCCTTGACAGCCTGTCATCGCCCCGCGTGATCGTCGGCATCATGCCCGAGGAAGTTGCCGGCCTGCCCAAGGAAGAGTTCAAGGCGGTCGGCACCGGCCCCTTCCAGTTTGCCGAATGGGTGCCCGACAGCCATATCAAGCTCACGCGTTTCGAGGATTACTCACAGCAGGAAGACGCCGCGCCGCGTGACGGCTTTGGCGGCAAGCGTACCGCGCACGTGGACAGTGTGACCTTCCGCACCGTGCCCGAGGCCGGCGCCCAGATCGCGGGTCTTCTGACCGGGGACTATCACATCGCCGACCAGGTTTCGCCGCAGGACGTGCCGCGGCTGGAAGCCTCGGCCGAGGTCAACGCCGTCAAGGTGCTGCCCTGGTACATGGTCCACCAGACCTTCAACCTGACCAAGCCCATCGGCGCGGATGAGAACTTCCGCAAGGCGGTGCAGATCGGTCTCAACCTCGAAGTGCTGCTCGATTTCGCCACGGGCGGCAATTACGTGCTGGGCCACGGCTGGCAATACGACGGGTTTCCCTATCATTCCGACGCCGGCAAGGAGACCTATAACGTCGCTGATGTGGACAGGGCCAAGGAACTTCTGGCGCAAAGCTCCTACAATGGCGAAGAGATCGAGATCCTGACAATCTCGGATGAGGCCGCGCTGCGGGATTATGCCATCGCGCTGGCCGATCAGATGAGCAAGATCGGCATCAAAACCCGCATCAACGCCCAGAACGCCGCCACCTGGTCCGCCCTGCGGGTCGAGCGCGAGACCTGGACCATCATCATCGGTGGCTTCGGCATGGCGCCGGCCATCGGGCCTTTCGGGATGCTGCGGCACTTCTCGGGTGACGGCTCACTCCAGGGCGTGAAGTTCCCGGAAATCGAGGATGCCGTCCACCGCGTCCGCACCGGTCTGACCTTCGAAGAGCGCAAGCAGGCGTTCGAGGAATACCAGGCTGCCGTTCTGGGCCACGCCATTTCGATCCGCGCCGGCGCGGCGGGCATCTACATCGGTGTGCGTGACGAAGTGAAGAATTTCCAGCCGGGTCGCGTGATCCGTGCCTGGGACATCTGGCTCGACAACTGAGCCAGAACCTGTGCGCCCTGCTTCCCTCCCCTCCTCCGAAGCAGGGCGCGCAAATCATCCCCCGACCGCAACGAATGACCGCAAGGTCGGCACGGCATCCCGACACGATGACCAAGGCCGAAGACGCGTCCAGCAGACGGAACATCGACATGGACAAGCACCCCGACATTCTTTTCATTCTCTCGAACCGGCACCGGCGCGACTTTACCGGCGCGGGGGGCGCGCAACTGGTCCATACCCCGAACATCGACCGGCTTGCCGCTGAAGGCACCTGGTTTGACAAGGCCGCCGCCATCTTTCCCGCCCCCGATGAATCCCGTGCCTCGATCCTGACCGGCGGTTACCCGTCACGCGGCAACGCCCCCGCCGGACTGGCCGACAGCCCGCTGGGGCAGACGCTTGCCGCCGCTGGATACAGCCTGACCGAGATCATGCCCGAAACCGGCCCCGACGGGCTTTCGCGCACTACCGATCGTGCCATCGCGGCACTGGAAGGGGGGGAAGCGCCCCGCCTGACCCTGGTCAACCTGCCGGAAATCAACGGCGAAACCGACGATCTGCCCGAGGATATCCTGAACCTCTATCGCGGCAATGGCGTGCCGCTGGCGATGCACCACGCCGCCGTGACCGCCTGTGACCGCGCGGTGGGCCGGGTATTGGATGCGCTTGCCGCATCAGGCAGGGCCGACAGGACGGTGGTGATCTACAGCTCCATCGTGGGTGATCAGTACAAGTTCCGCGACGCGGTGAACCTCGGCGGCCACACCTGTTACGACGATTGCATCCGCGTGCCGCTGATCATCCGCCAACCCGGGGGCCCCGCAGGCCAGCGGCTGGACCAGATCGTCGGCTTGCACGACATTGCCCCGACACTTGCCGCATTGGCCGGCACCACGCTGTCGGAAAGCGATGGTGAAAGCCTTCTGCCGCTGATCGCGGGCGATGACGTGGCATGGCGCGACGCGCTCTACCTTCAGAACCGCCACCTGCGCCACATCGCGGTGACCTTCCAGGACGGCAAGGCCTATTACGGCACCTTCCCGCCCTGGGATCAGCGCGCGATCTGGAACGGGCGGCACAAACTGATCCTGAGCGCCGACAACGGGCGGCACAGCCTGTTCGACACCTGCATCGACCCGGAAGAGGAATTCGACCTCTTCGGCGCTCCGCACCGGCGCACGCCGATGGACGAGCTGACGAAATTCAAGGACACCATGCCCCTGATTCAGCAACTTTCGCGCCAGATGGCCGAGATGGCCGAAGGCATCGGCGACAGCGCCGGATCTGCCCTGGCGCGCGAGATTGCCACCTCTGCCGACCCGCTGCACCGGCCCGCCGGCACCCCGTTTCACCATCTTTGACAGGACCCAGACATGACCCAGAAACCGAATATCCTCGTCCTGTTCAGCGACCAGCAGCGGGCCGATACCCTGCCCAGCTATGGCAACAGCTTCGTTTCGGCACCCTACCTCGACCGGATGGCCGCGCAGGGCACGCAGTTCAATCAATGCCGCACGGTCTTTCCCGTCTGCACCCCGGCGCGGGCTTCCATGTGGACCGGCAAGTTTCCCCACACCCACGGGATCGAAAAGAACGTCTATGGCATTCCCGACCTGCTGGCTGACCGGGGGTTGACCGACCAGACGGTGTTCAGCCTGCTGCAATCGGGTGGCTACCAGCTGGGCTACTGGGGCAAGTGGCACCTGGGCGAGGCCAACCCCGGGCCGTTCGACGAATGGCACGCCTTCAACTCGTGGGGCGGGCATTGGAAGGACCACCGCCAGCATTTCCAGGGTGGCACCTATATCCCCGACCGCGACACCGACGACATGATCACCTGGATCCGCGAACGCGACACCGACCGCCCCTTCTGTTCGGTGATCTCCTGGTATCCGCCGCATGACCCGTTCTCCTGCCCTCTGGACACGATGGATCAGTATCGGCGCATGGGCGTGCCGGTGCCGGGTTACTACGGGTCGGTTTCTGCGCTCGACCGTTGTGTCGGGCGGATCATGGCGGCGCTGGAGGAAACCGGGCAGGCCGAGAATACGGTGGTCTTCTACTACTCCGACCACGGCGAAACCTTCCGCGCGCGCGATGGCGTGACCTCGAAATTCGTCTGTACCGAGGATTCAGTGCATGTGCCCTTCCTGATGCAGGGGCCGGGCATCCCCGAGGATCTGAAGATCGACGCGCTGATCGGCCTGCAAGACCTGATGCCCACCATGCTGGACATCGCCGGGGTGGAAGCGCCTGCGGACCTGCAAGGGCGCAGCCTGATGCCGCTGATCCGCGGCGAGGCCGACGATTGGCGCGACGTGAGCTATATCGAGAACGAGACCCACAACATCATGCGCGACAGCAACGCCGAACCGCGCGCGCGGCGGCGTCAGCGGGCGGTGTTTGACGGGCGGTTCAAGCTGATCGTGGAGAAGGGCGAGGTGGTCTTGTTCGACCTGGAAACCGACCCGGAGGAACGCTTCAATGTCGCGAGCAAGCACCCGGCCGAGGTGACACGACTGGCTGGCCGTCTGAGAGACGAGGCGAAACGGCTCGAAGATCCCTTGGGCGTATCGCTGGCCGAGGAGGCGCTTCCGGTCGTGGCGGCCTGAGCGCGGCGGCTTTTCGCCGGACACCACGGGTAGGCCGCTTGCTCGCGCCCAGCGGTCCGTAGCACCAAACAAGACAACGCCCCTGCGGAGAACCTGCGGGGGCGTTGCTGTTGGGGCATGACTGGTTGGCGGACGATGCTGCCGTTGCTCAAACGCCGGAGCGGATCATGTCTCGAATTTTCACGGCCTTCTCGAAATGATCCAACTCGTGAGTTTTGATCCACCATTCCGCCGCTTCCATAAGCAGTTCCGGATCGTCGTTCTTGTTGGTGAAAAAAGCGTAAAACGAAAGGCTTACCGTCTCACCCTTTTTCGCGATCTTCGCGTTGCAGACTGCGATTGCCTTGGATCTTAGCGTTTGTCGCATCGTGCTTTCTACCTTTTCACCCCAACCAGGAACATGAGAACTTAAAGTGAACAGGTAATAGCTGCAACGCTATGGGCCTAATAGACTCGGACTCCAGGCAGACGCCCGCATCACAAAAGGCCCCACCCATGTCGCGACCATCAACACATCGGCAAGGCCCCGGGATCGCACGCAATGAGCCCGGCCCTTTTCGTCCGGCCAGGTCATGCCTTCAGGGAAACGCAGTGGACCCGTCCGGGCGGGTTTCCACCCGGCGTTCCCAATGCACGTAGTCCGGCGATGCCAGTGCGGCTTCATCGATCTCGATGCCCCAGCCGGGCCGGTCGGGGCGCAGCGCAAGATACCCGTCGACCGGCTCGTAGGGATCGACGGCCCAGGGCGCATGCTCTGGCGGGCGGTATTCCAGCATTCGGAAATTCACCTGGGCGGCGGCGAAATGCAGGTTGTGCGCGGTGGCCAGAGGCCCCATCGGGTTGTGCGGCATGACCGACACGTAATGCGCATCGGCGAGATCCGCGATCCGGCGCATTTCGGTCAATCCGCCGACCACGGCGATATCCGGCTGGATGATATCCGCCGCCTCTGACTTCAGCAGGTTGAGGAATTCATAGCGATTGTAGAGGCATTCGCCGGTGGCAATCGGGATCATCGCCTTGGCCTTCATCGCGGCCAGTGCGGCGATGTTTTCGGGGCGGATCGGCTCTTCCAGAAACATCGGGTCATGCGGCGCCAGCGCCTGAGCCAGTTGCACGGCGCGGATCGGCTCAAAAATCATCGCATGGGCGTCAAAGGCAAATTCCTCTTCCTCGGGAAAGGCCTCGCGGATCTGCCCGAACCAGCGGCCCGTCATGGCACAGGTCAGCCCCCAGCGCCCAACATTGGGGCTGCGCCGATAGGGAGAGAGCTTGAACGCCCGAAATCCGGATCGTTCGCGCAGGTCCTGCACGATGTCGATCGTCTCGCCCACGTCCGGCGCGGTATAGACCCCGCAATAGACCTCGATGCGGTCGCGCACCGCGCCGCCCAGCAGCTTGTAGACCGGCACCCCCAGCGCCTTGGCCGAGATGTCCCACAGCGCGTGGTCGATGGCGGCAATGGCGGCCAGCCCGATGGCACCAGGCGGAAAGCGGAAGTGCTGCAGCAGCTTCTGGTTGATATAGGTGACCCGCGTGGCATCCTCGCCCGCCAGGTGATGTGCCAGCCAGTCGATCACCGGTTCCAGCGCGTGGTCCGGCCCGTGGTTGTAGGCCTCGCCCCAGCCGGTGATCCCGTCCTCGGTGGTGATCGCGACAAGCAGGCGCGGGCGGTCGTCCACCCGTGTCATGTAACAGCGGATGCGGTCGATCTTCGACACGTGAACTCCTCCTCAGATCAGGTCATTGGCCGTCAGAAAACCCTGCAACCGCGCGTCCTGAGCCTCGGTCAGCGGCCATGCCGACGGTGGGCGGGTCGGTCCGCAATCCTGCCCCCGGGCCTGCAGCGCGGCCTTGACGGCGGTTACATTGGTGCCGTTCATCTCTTCGGCGCGGATCAGTTCGAAGTCCCGCATCCCGGCAATCAGCTGCGCCGCGAGGGGATAGTCGCCTGCGTCGAGAGCGGCGTGGATGGCCACGGATCGTTCCGGCCAGACATTGATCAGACCCGAGGTGAAGCCCCGTGCGCCCACGGCATAAAGCGGTGGCGCCCAGACCTCGGCCAACCCGGCGACCCAGGTGATGTCGGGGCCGCAGGCCGCGATGGCCGCCGAGAGGTTCAGCGCATTCGGCGTCGCCCATTTGACGCCGCAGACCCCGGGAATCGCGCAAAGCTCGGCGATCTGGTCGGTGCCCATTGCATCGTTGCGCAGGTACAGCACGAGCGGCAGGCCCGGCGCCGCATCGGCCACCGCCTGCAGGTAGTCGCCGATCCCGCGCGGGCTGACGAAAGGGTCGGGCGGCTGGTGAATCATCAACCCGCTGGCCCCGGCTTCAGCCGAGACCCGCGCGAGCACACAAGCATCGCGCACCCCGCGTCCGACGCCGGCCAACAGCGGTGCCCGCCCGCCAACCAGCCCGGCCACGGCGCGCACCATCGTGCAGGCCTCGTCCAGCGTCAGCGCATAGAATTCGCCGGTATTGCCGTTGACCACCGGCATGTGAACGCCCGCTGCAAGCGCCCGGTCGAGAACCGGGGCAAGCCGATCCGGCGCAACCTCTCCGTCCTGGTCGTAGGGGGTGACAAGAATGCCGGAAATACCGGTCAGGGCGGTTGCGAAACCCACGGTCATTGCGGTCCTTTCATGAACTCAGGTGTCGGGCGTGTCGTGGGGCGGAAGGCTATTCAATCGGGGTCACGACGGTGCCGGGGTAAAGGGGATGTCGGCGGAGGCGGCAATCGTCTCACGCCCGCCGTTGGCCTCGATCATCGCGGCCTGGTCGGCAAAGGCGCGCGTGTTGACCTCCTCGGGGTCGCAATAGGTCCGAAGCTCGGCATCGAGGCGTTGCAGGATCTCGCGACAGGCCGCATCTCCGGCAAGGTTGCGCCTTTCCTGCGGATCGGTGGCAAGGTCGAATAGCTGCGGTTCGAACCCGGGATAGCAGATGTATTTCCACTGCCCCTGCCGCACCATGAACATGCCGGTGTTGGAACTGGTTGCGTGGTATTCGGCGAAAACCGACCGGTCCCGGGGTGGGGTGCGGGCGATCTCGACCAATGAGGTGCCGGACCAATCCGGGTCATGCTCCTCCACTCCGCAGATATCCGCCGCCGTGGGTGCGATGTCGGCCAGCGATACCGGCACGTCCACCGCCGACCCGGGGTCAAGCCGTGGGTCGCGCAGGATCAGCGGCACCGCTACCGCGCTTTCGTACATCACCGACTTGCCCCAAAGCCCGTGGCTGCCAAGGTTGTCGCCGTGATCGGAGGAATAGATCACGCTGGTGGTCTCGCTCAGCCCGGTTTCCTCCAGGCTGCGCAGGACCTCGCCGATCAACTGGTCCAGCCGCGTGACCATGCCGTAGTAGGCGCGCAGTGCCCGCGCGCGGGTGGCGGGGGTGAAATGGGCATCGTAGTCCGAGATGCGGCGCATGTGGTCCAGCGCGGGATGCGGATCAACCGGCGCCGTCAGCCCGTGTTGCAGGGTGTCGAGGTCATGATCCTCGTATAGCGCATAGCAATCCTCGGGCGCGATCAGCGGGAAGTGCGGCATGACAAAGCTGACGAACAGCGCAAACCCCGGCGCTTCGGCATTCTCGGCGCGCCGGGCCAGCCAGTCGCTGGCGGTCTGCGCGATCCTTGCGTCATAGTCGGAATAACTCGACCGCCCCGGCCCGGCCTGTTCCGAGAGAGCGCGGGTGCCCTTTTTCGGCAGCGGGTCGCGCCGGAACAGGCCTTTGAGATCGCCCTTGCCGTTCAAGACATGCAGCGGGATCAGCTCTTCGGTGAACCCGTAATCGTCACCGCCGCGAAAGTGCAGCTTGCCGATCGAGGCCACGTCGACGCCCGCATCGCGCAGCACGTGGTGCCAGGATCGTGGCGCACCGGTGTAGGGAAAGGCATTGTCCCAGTTTCCCAGCGCATGCACGTGGCGTCCGGTCGCAAGCGAGGCGCGCGATGGTACGCAGATCGGGCTGTTGCAACAGGCCGCGTCAAAGCGCACGCCGGATCCGGCCAACGCGTCGAGGTTCGGGGTCTGCACAAAGGGATGGCCATAACATCCCAGGACATCACGGTTATGTTCATCGGAGAGGATGAACACCAGGTTCCGTGGCGGCTTGGGGCCGTCTTGCGGGTCGCGGCGGGGCGGGGATTGGAAGTTTGTACCTGTCATCAGGCCCGCATTCTGTCGCTCCGGCCATGCCGGAACAACAGTGTTGTGGCGCCTATATCTTTCCCGGATGGAATAATGCGGCACGCGTCATGCGCGCCGCCAACCGGAGGGGTCAGTTGATGTCGACCGTCTTGCCCGGATTCATGATGTTGTCGGGATCGACGGCCCGTTTCAGCGTCGCCATCAATGCATAGGCGGCGCCGTGTTCGTCGGGCATGTAGGGCTTCTTGCCCGTGCCGACACCGTGTTCCCCCGTCACCGTGCCGCCAAAGGTCAGCGCGACGCGATTGACTTCGGCCGCCAATGTCTTGGCCCGTTTGAACTCGTCCGCATTGTCGGGATCGAACAGGATCAGCAGGTGAAAATTGCCGTCGCCCACGTGTCCGACGATGGGGGCAACCAGGCCGGAAGCGGTGATGCACTCCTTGGTGCGCGCGATGCACTCGGCCAGCGCCGAGATCGGGACGCAGCAATCGGTGACAACGCTTTCGCAGCCCTTGCGCAGCGATTTTCCGGCAAAATAGGCGTTGTGCCGGGCCGTCCAGAGGCGGTTGCGGTCCTCGGACCTGGTGGCCCATTCAAAGCCTGAGACGCCGAATTCCTCTCCCACCCCTTCGAACAGCGCCACTTGTTCCTTCACACCAGCCTCGGTGCCGTGGAATTCCAGGAACAGGTGCGGCTTCTCCGGCAGGTCCAGCTCGGGGTTGTAGATGTTCATCCCCTTCATCTGGACCTCGTCCAGAAGCTCGATCCGCGCCATCGGTATGCCCATCTGGATCGCCATGATCACCGTGTTGACCGCATCATCAACCGTCTCAAAGGCGCATGTCGCCGCCAGGATTGTATCGGGCTGGCCAAAGAGCCGCACGGTCAGCCTTGTGATGATGCCCAGCGTGCCTTCGGATCCGACAAACAGGTGTGTCAGATCATAGCCGGCCGAGGATTTGCGCGCCCGGCTGCCAGTTTCGATTACCGTGCCATCGGGCAGCACCACCTCCAGCGCCAGCACGTTTTCGCGCATGGTGCCGTATCGCACCGTGTTCGTGCCCGAGGCCCGTGTGGCCGCCATGCCGCCCAGCGTGGCATCCGCGCCGGGATCGACGGTGAACATCAGCCCGGTGGCGCGCAGCTCGTCGTTGAGCCGGGTGCGGGTAACGCCGGGCTGCACCACGGCGTCGAGGTCGCTTTGGTGGATCTCCAGCACCTTGTTCATCCGGCTGGTGTCGATGCTGATGCCGCCGTGGATCGGAATGACGTGCCCCTCCAGCGAGGTGCCAATACCGAAGGGCACCACCGGCACCCTGTGCGCAGAACAGATTTTCATGATCCGGGACACCTCTTCGGTGCTTTCGGGAAAGGCCACGGCGTCGGGCAGGGCGGGTTGCGAATAGGCTTCGTCACGGCCATGCGCCTCGCGGACCGACGCGCCCTGTGACAGGCGGTCTCCGAGCAGGTCTTTCAAGGCCACGAGGGCCGTTTCAGTGTTGTCCAGGGCCATGTCAGCCTCCTTTGTCCGGTGTGATGGGGCCGCGCGTCAGGTCTTGGGCGGCGGCGTGGCCGAGGGTGCGCCCAGTGTCGCGGCGATCTCCTTGCCGCCGAAAGCGGCGATCATCGCGTCCTGATCGGCAAAGGCGCAGGCGTTGACCGCGTCCGGATCGCAGATCGCGCGCATCTCGGTCTTCATCATGTCCAGCGCCTCGGCACAAGCCGCGTCGCCCGCAAGGTTGGTTGTCTCTTCCGGGTCGGCCTCAAGATCGAAAAGCTCCGGCTCGAAGCCCATGTATTCGATCAGTTTCCATCGCCCCTTGCGCAGCATGAACGCCCCCGACACCGCGCCCACCGCATGGTATTCGCTGAACACGGCGCGCGCGGGGTCGCTCTCTGCTTCGGCCAGGTCGTACAGCGATTGTCCGGGCCGGGTGCCGGGCAGATCGGCATCGAAATGGGCGATGATCGTTTCCGATATGTCCAGCAGGCTGGCCGTGGTGCTGCTGGTGGCGCGCGGCGCGGCACCGGTTGCGGGCGCAGGCGCGACAATCAGCGGGATCGACGCCGCTTCCTCGTACATGTTCATCTTGCCCCAAAGCCCACGCACGCCAAGGTTCTCGCCGTGGTCGCTGGAATAGATGATGGTGGTGTTGTCATATTGACCGCTGGCCTTCAGCGCGTCGACGATGCGGCCGACGTTGTGGTCCATGAAGCTGGTCAGCCCGTAATAGGCGGCAATCGCCTGGCGCCGCTCGTGGTCGTCCTTCCAGCCCTCCTCGCCCACCATCGCAAAGGCGGTCTTTTCGATCCAGGGATGCTGCTGATAGCCGTCGCGCGGATGCAGCTTGTCCGCCGGCAGGTCATCCAGCGGGTAGAGATCATAGAACTCCTGCGGCGCGATCAGCGGGTGATGCGGGGCGACCAGCCCGACATAAAGGCACCAGGGGTCCTCGGACGCCGCATCCGCCAGCCAGTCGCAGGTCCGGTCGGTCACCGCGCGGTCATAGCGGGTGTAAGAGCTTTCGCCGGGGCCGATGTCCTCGCCCATCATGCGCACGTCTTTATGGTAGATGCGCTCCCCCTCGCGGCGGATCGAGGCCCAGACCATGCCGACACCTTCATGCACGTGCATCGGGATATGCTGGACGTCGAAGCCCGTGTCATCGTCGGCGTCGCGGTAATGCAGCTTGCCGATGGATTCGACCCGCACGCCCCTGTCCTGAAGCGCATGCCCCCAGCCGCGCGGCGTACCGGTATAGGGCATTGCGTTGTCCCAGCGGCGGATATCGTGGCAATAACGCCCGGTGGCAAAGGCCGCGCGGGCCGGAACGCAGATCGGCGAGGGGGTATAGGCATTGGTGAACCGGGTGCCGCGTGCCGCCAGCGCATCGAGGTTGGGCGTCTTTGCGACCGGGTGGCCGGCACAGGACATGGCATGCGATTGGTGCTGGTCCGAGAGGATGACCAACAGGTTGGGTGTCTTCTTCATCGTGTCAGTCATCTTTCAGTTCAGGAGCGGGAATGTCGAAATCGGTCTTGCTCGAGGCCGCGGCAATCGCCCTGATCGCCTTGCGGACCACGGCCTGCTCTTCCTCGGTGAGCGTCGCCACCAGGTGCTGTTGCCGCGCGTCCAGGATGGGGCCAAGCCGGTCATGCGCCTTGCGCGCCATTTCGGTCAGCTCGATGACGTTCTGGCGCTTGTCTTCGGCCCAGGGGTGCAGGATCACGTAGCCCTTGTCTTCGAGCAGGGTGAGCATCTTGGAGAACTGGCTCTTGTCGATTCCGGCGGCGGTGCGCACGGCGGTCGATGTATTGGCGATGTCCAGCGCCACCACCCGAATGATGCGCCACTGGGCCAGGTTCAGGTCGCCATAGCGCGAGATGATCACCTTGGCCTGCGCGCTGAGCGCGGAATGGAGTTGCGCGATCTGAAAGGGCAGGTGCAGGCCCAGGTCGATCGCGTTGTCATCTCTCCTTGCCATCTTTTCATGTCCTCCCGTTGAGGGTCAGTTTTGGCGCGTTTCGTGGAAATGTCAACTTGAACGTTGACTTTTCCACCTAAATGCACGACAAACCCAGGCAACGATCCGAATGCTTCAGGGAGGAAGGCATGAAGAGAACGCTTACACTGGCGGCTGCTGCGTTGGCTGGTTTCTGTTTGTCCACGGCCACTTGTGCGCAGGAATGGACGCCGCCGGGGCCGGTCAAGATGATGATCGCCTTCGCCGCGGGCGGTGGTGCGGACACCCAGGCGCGGTTGATTGCCGAAGAGCTGGAAACGCGCTACGGCTGGAAGATCATTCCCGAGCAGGTCACCGGCAAAGGCGGGTTGAATGCCGCCAACGCCTTGAAAGCCGCGCCCGGTGACGGCACGGCCATCGCGATGATCGCGTCGGAAACGCTGGGCTACAACATGGCGTCGGCGAGGGCGGGCCAGCCGACCGACGTGACCCCGATCACCACCACGGCGGGCACCCAGATGGGCATCGTGGCGCTGGCCTCCAAGGGTTGGACGACGCTGGGCGACGTGATCGAGGCGGCAAAGGCCGGCGAACAGATCCGCTTTGGCGTCATGACCGGCATGCTGGGCGACCTGGCCTATGTGACCGGCCTGCGCAATGACGTCGATTTCAACATCATCTCGGTGCGCGGCGGCAAGGCCGTCCTGGACGGGCTGAACGCGGGTGACATGGATCTGGGCTTTGGGGCCGGCATCCAGGCCAAGGCGGTGGCGGCAGGCGACATGGTCGAGCTGGCCTCGGCCCGCTCCGAGCCGTTGCAGAATTCGCCCGATGCGCCGCTGCTGTCCGATTATGGCGTCGAGTTCGTAAGCGAGATCGCCTTCATGTTCGCAGGCCCGCCCGACATGGACCCCGCCGCGCGTGACGCCATCGCCGCCGCGATTGCCGAGATCGTCACCGATGAGGGCGGCAAGGCCTACGATTTCATCACCCGCGGTTTTGGCGGCCCAGTGGTGATCCAGGGCGAAGAGCTGGAGGCCGCGGTGCAAAAGGACTTTGACGCCTCTGCCGCGCTGATCGCCGCCGCGTCCGAGTAACGCCCGGCACGTTCGGGCGGCCGCCTGTGCCGCCCGTCAATCCCTGGAAAACCTGCGAGAGTGATATGTGGAACCTCACTGCCAACCGGGCACTGGGACTGGCTTGCATTGCCTTTGCGCTGCTGGTCGCCCTGGTCTGGATCCCGTTCGACACCGACACCTGGCTGGTCGAACGCAAACGCGGGCAATACATCGTCGGGGACAGTCTTGCCCCGACCCTGGCGGCGGTCTTCGTGCTGATCGCGGGGGTCTTGCTGGTGCTGGACCGCAAGAGCCAGGGCGAGAAGCCGAGCCGCGACAACCTGGCCTTCATTTGCGCGATGATCGGGATCGGCGGTGTCTGCCTGCTGGTGATGCGCTGGGCCGGCCCGGTGGCCGCCACGCTGCTGGCAAGCGAGGAATACCGGCTTCTGCGTGATACCGCGCCGTGGAAATACATTGGCTTCGTGCTGGGCGGGGTGGCGTTGATCTTTTCCATGATCGCCTTTGTCGAGGAACGGCCAAGCTGGCGCGCGCTGCTGATCGCGCTGGCGGCAGTGGCGGGGATCATCCTGCTGTATGACGTGCCGTTCGACGACATCCTGCTGCCCCCGAACGGAGACGTGTGATGACCGATCTTGGTGCACTCGATTACATCTGGCTTGGGGTTCTCGCGGTCTTTCAGGGGCCGGAGGCGTTTTCCATCCTCGGTTTGTCCGTCTCGATCACCGTGCTCATGGTCACCTTCGGGCTGATCCTCGGCATCGTCGTGGGGGCCACCCCGGGCCTTGGCAGCGTGATTGCAATGGCGATTTCCCTGCCGATCCTGATTTCTGCCTTCGGCTTCAATGCCGATGCGCTGTTGCCGGTACTGGGCTTTCTGATCGGGGTGATGAAGGGATCGACGGTCGGCGGCGCGGTGCCCGCGATCCTGTTCAACACGCCCGGCACGCCCGATGCCTACATGACCACGCTGGACGGCTACCCGATGGCGCAGGCGGGCAAGGCACGCAAGGCGCTGAAGATCTCGCATTTTTCCTCGGTCACCGGCGATACCTTCTCGGATATCGTGCTGATCGTCTGCGCGCCTTTCCTGGCGATCCTGGTGGAGGGCTATCTCGACCTGCCGGAAAAGACCGCGCTGCTGATCCTGTCGCTCAGTTTCATTGCCGCTGTCGTCGGCGGATCCGCCGCCAAGGGGCTTCTGAGCTGCGGTCTCGGGCTGCTGGCGGTATATATCGGCACCGGCGAAGACTTTTATCCACGCCTCAGCTTCGGCGCCCCGGCGCTGTCCGACGGCATCCCGATCACTGCGGCGGTCATCGGCATCCTGGTGATCGGCGCGATCTTTGCCGAACTGGAGGAGCTTTGGCACCAGACCCGCCGCACCGGCACCATCGAGGTTGCCCGGGACGAGGGTGACCAACGCCTGCACTGGGCCGACATCCGCCGCATCCTGCCCTATATCGGACGTTCGGCGCTGATCGGCACGGCCATCGGCGCGCTGCCCGGCATCGGCTCGACCCTTGCGGCGACCATCGGCTATGCCACCGGCAAACGCCGGCACGCGCGCAGGAAAGCCCCCGGGGACAAGGCCTTTGGCGAAGGCGTGCCCGAAGGCATCGCCGCCACCGAGGCCGCCAATTCCTCGGTCTCCGGCGCCAACCTCATCCCGGTCCTGTCGCTGGGGATCCCCGGCAATACCGCGGCGGTCTTTCTGATCCTGGCCGCAGACAGCATCGGCGGCTTCAACCCCGGCCCGGCGGTCTTCAAGTTCTCGACCGATCTCAACCCCGAGTTGGTGATCGCCTTCGGCCTGTTCACCACGATGATCATCGCCAACCTGCTGAACTGGACCGTGGGCGGTGCGCTGATGCGTTGGCTGGGTGTGCTGGTGCGCATCCCGAAACAACATCTGCTGCCGGTTGTGCTGCTGCTGACGCTGGCGTCGCTCTATGTCGAGGAGACCTCGATGAGCGCGGTCTGGTTCGGTTTCGGCTTCGGCATCCTGGGCTATTTCATGAAGCGCTTCGGCATCTCGCCCCTGCCGTTCGTCATCGGCTTTGTCCTTGGCGGGCGGCTGGAAGACACCGCGCGCCAGGCCTTTTCGGCCACCGGCGGCGATCCCTTCTTCCTGTTGAAAAGCCCGATCGCGGCTCTGTTCATCCTGGCCGCCGTCGCGGTCGTCTTCTTCTCTGTTCGCAAGCCAAAGGCAGTGACCCCATGACACGCCCCAACATCCTGTTCATCACCTCCGACCAGCAACGCGGCGATTGCTACGGCTTTCGCGGCCGCAACGTGCAGACGCCACACCTGGACCTGCTGGCCAGCGAAGGCACCAGCCTGGAAACCGTGGTGACGCCCTGCGTTGTCTGCCAACCGGCGCGCGCCTCGATCCTGACCGGACTTCTGCCGCGCACCCACGGGGTGCATGACAACGGCATCGACCTTGATCCGGAGGTGGGCGAGAAGGGCTTTGCCGCCTCGCTGTCCGCCGCGGGCTATCACACGGGCAAGATCGGCAAGGCGCATTTCGCCACCTACCACGTCTATGGTGACAGCGACACGGTCGAGTCGATCCCCGGATCGAAGCTGGTGCCCAAGGGCTGGCGCGGGCCGTACATGGGGTTTGATCACGCGGAACTCGTCCATATCGGCCACAACTGGTGGCTGCCCGAGGAACCGCCGGGCGGGCTGGCCTATGAGGAATGGTACTACGGCGACGGGCGCGGCGAATGGAAGAACAAGCTGCTGTGGGAAAGCCACCGTGACCACAAGGGCGCGCCGCAGACATGGTCTTCCAAGCTTCCGGTGGCCTGGCACAATTCCACCTGGATCGCCGACCGCGCCATCGATTTCATCAAGCAGGACCACGGCAAGCCCTTCTGCCTCTGGGTGTCCTTCCCCGATCCGCACCATCCCTTCGATTGCCCCGAGCCCTGGGCCTCGCTGCATCGTCCCGAGGATGTCGACCTGCCCGAACACCGCACCCGCAATTTCGAGGGTCGTCCCTGGTGGCACCAGGCCGCCGTGGAAACCAGGATCGAAGGGCAGGGGGCAGAGGTCCGCACCAATTACTCCCGCCTTGCCGAGCTGTCCGACGAACACCTGCGCGAGGTGATCGCCAACACCTATGGGCAACTGGCGCTGATCGACCATTCCGTGGGCCGCATCCTGGCCGAGTTGGAGGCGCAGGGTTTGGCCGACAACACCTATATCGTCTACACCGCCGATCACGGTGACTGGCTGGGTGATCACGGGCTTGTCCTGAAGGGGCCGATGCCCTTCGAGGGGCTTTTGAACGTCAAGGCCATCGTCAAGGGCCCGGACGTGCCGGTGGGCAAGGTCAGCCATGAGCCGCTTTCGACGCTGGACCTGGGCGCCACATTCATGGACTGGGCCGGGGCCGACAGCCTGATGGAGATACATGGCCAATCGATGCGTGACGTGATCTCGGGCGACGGCACCCGCGCGGGCGCGCTGTCGGAATGGGAGCTGCTGCCCGGTCGGGTGGGCGTGGGGCTGAGCTTGCGCACCGTGCGGTCGAAGACCGCCAAGCTGACAGTGGACCTGAAATCCGGCGCCGGCGAGATGTACGACCTTGAGGCCGATCCGCAGGAACTGGTGAACCTCTTCGACAAACCCGAGCATGCGCAACTGCAATCGGACCTGACCGAGATCCTGATGTCGCGCCCCGACGACATCCAGCCCAACCGCGTGCCGGTGGGCATGGCGTAAGCGGCGGCCCCACGATCCCCACCCGGGGCGAGGATGTCCCGGAGCCTTACCGCCGCCGCGTCGCGTCCTGTCGCCGCGGCGGTCCCCGCGGTACCGGTGGGCGGTTCAGGCCAGCCAGGTTCTGTAGTCGCTGACCAGCAGGTGGGTTGGAGCCACGTCTTCCTCGATCTCGGCAAAGCGGCCGATGGGGTCGCGAAAGATGTTGTCGGTCTCGTCGTCGTTGACGGTCGAAACCTCGCCGATCAGAACATCACCGCCGTCGCCCCAGAAGGCATGCCAGTCACCCGGCCGCAGCGTCACGCTCATCCCGGGCGCCAGCCGCAGCTTTTCGCCCGCGCCATAGTCGTGACGAATGCCGTCCAGCCAGACGGTGCCGCCCTTGTCCTCGGCAAAGCCCCCGGTGTCATTCGAGCCGAAAAGCTCCACCACCAGCGTCGCGCCGCCGCGGTTGATGATGTCCTCGGCCTTGATGACATGGGTGTGCATCGGCGACAGCTGGTCCTGCCGCGAGATCAACAGTTTCTCGGCGTAGCACATGCCGCCCCCGCGGCGCAGATCGCCCAGCAGCCCGTTGCGCAGGGTGAACAGGAACAGGCCCATCTCGTCAAATCGGCCATCGCCATAATCGGTGATGTCCCAGCCACAGCGCGCATCGATGACGTGGCGGGCGTCCTCCCTGCGGGCCTTGAACTGATCGGGTGTCCAATAGGCAAAGGGCGGCAGGGTGAAGCCATGCGACCGGATCATGTCGTCGGCATGGGCCATGATGTCATTGATACGAGACCGTTTCATGCAGCGAACTCATGGGTGTGCAGGATTTCGATGATCATCGCGGCGGTCCAGGTGAAATGCGCGCCGCCGCAGGGTTCGGCGGTGATCGGGTCGTGGTACTCTGCAAAGCCCGACACCTCGATCAGCCGCAGGCAGTCGCCCATGATCCGGCCCACCATCTCGGTGACATCCGCCCGTTCAAGCCCGTCGGCCACCATGTAGTTGACGATCAGCCAGACCGGTCCGCGCCAATAGCGCAGGCCTTCGAAATCGGGCGAGGTCGGATCGTGGCTGGGGATCAGGTATTCGCAGCTTTCCGCCAGCTTGGCGATGCGGCGGCTGATCGCTTCGGCCCGCGCGGTGGGAACCCCGGCAAAGACCGCCAGGATGCCGCCGATCGACGGGCTTTCGATCTGTTGGCCCAGCTTGCGATCATAACAGAGGTACTGGCTGAGTGCGTCGTTCCAGAGCGTCTCCATCGCGGCCAGCCCCTTGTCGGCCATGGCGCGCGATTGCTCGGCTATGTCGGTCATGCCAAGCCTGCCGGCAAGGTCCGCCACCTCTTCGCAGGACCGGATCAGGATGGCGTTGAAGCCGGGATCGACCACCTGGAAAGGCGAGGCATCGTGCAGCTTGCTGTTGTCCCAACCCAGGCTGCGGAACTTCTGAACCAGCCAGATATAGCGCTTGTACTGCGCGTCGGTGGGCCGGTGCTCGGGGTTGGCGTGGGTGGTGTCGCGGCGGGTGAAATCGCCGACGCCTTCGGTGGGCACGCGCGAAAAGGCGTCATCCCAGTCGACGGAATTGTCGCGCCCGGATTCCCAGGGATGCAGCAGCGCCACCAGCCCGGTGCCCTGCGGATCGCGCGCGCGATAGAACCACTGGTGCCAGGCATGGATCCGGGGCAGCATTTCGCGCGCCTTCTGGCCGGCCAGCGCCTTGTCCCGCGCGCGGTCATGGATGCGCGCCACGGCAAACCCCGCCACGGGTGGCTGAGTGATGCCGGTGGTCGGCACCTCGCGGCCCGTGCCCCAGACATCGGGGCCGGGGAAATAACCATCGTCGGGCTGATGGAAGATGATATGCGGCACCATCCCGTCCTCCCATTGATGGGCCAGCAGCGTCTCGATCTCGGTCCAGGCGCGGGGCTCGTCGAACTGGGCAAAGCCCAGCGCCGAAAGCGCGGAATCCCAGTTCCACTGGAAGGGATAAAGCCCGTGGGTCGGCACCGTGTAGGTGCCCCGGTCGTTGTCGCTCATCACCTGGCGGGCGTGGGCGATCATGTCTTCATGTTTCATCTGTTGGTCCTCATGCCACGGCTTTGGTGGTTTCGGGGTCGAACCAGCGCACGCGGTCGGGCTGGGGCGCCAGGGTCAGCATCTCGCCGGGTTTGACCTGCATGTCGCTGTCAAGCACTGCGCGGAACAACGCGCCGCCGACATCGCAGGTCACCAGCAGATGCGCGCCCAGCGGCTCGACGATCCGCACCTTGGCGGGCAGGCCCTGGTCGGCTGGCTGCATGTCCTCGGGGCGGATGGCGAATTGCAGCGGGCGGTTGGTGCCGGTGCGGGGCCCGTCGACGACATTGCCGGCCACCGTCCACTTGCCGTCACCGGCGTTCTCGGCGGGCAGGAAGTTCATCGGCGGATTGCCGATGAAGCTGGCCACGAACTCGGCCGCCGGGTTGCGATAGACCTCGATCGGGGTGGCGGCCTGGACGATCTCGCCCTTGTGCATGACGCTGATGCGGTCGGCCATCGACATGGCTTCCACCTGGTCGTGGGTGACGTAGACGGCGGTGGTCTTGCTCTCCGCCAGCACGCCCTTCAGCTCGGCCCGCATCTCCATGCGCAGAAGCGCATCAAGGTTCGACAGCGGTTCGTCCATCAAGATCACGTCCGGCTCCATCGCCAGCGCACGCGCCACGGCAACACGCTGCCGCTGACCGCCCGACAATTCGCCGGAATAGCGCTTCAGCAGCATCTCGATATGCATCAACCCGGCCACCCGCTCGACGCGTTTCTTGACCTCGTCGTCGGGCAGCTTCTGCATGCGCAGGCCAAAGCCGATGTTCTCGAACACCGTCAGATGCGGAAACACGGCGTAGTTCTGGAACACCATCGCGATGCCGCGATCCTTGGGGGCCAGGTGGTCGACCCGCCGCCCGCCGATCCACACTTCGCCCGTCGTCGCGGTTTCCAGTCCGCAGATGATGCGCAAAAGCGTGGTCTTGCCGCAGCCCGAGGCGCCGAGCAGCACCATGAATTCCTGGTCGGCAATGGTCAGGTTGATGTCGTGCAGGGCCTGGTATTCCCCGAACTTCTTGGCGACGTTCTTGATCTGGATTTCAGCCATTTCATTGGTTCCTTTTATCGGTCGCTTGCCGGATCAACGGTTTGCGATGCCCCACATGGCGAAGAGGTATTTGCGCACGGCGAAGATGAAGATCAGCGCGGGCACAACGAGGATGAAGCCACCCGCGAACTTCAGGTGCAGCGGCGAGGTGTCGAGGCTCTGCAACAGGAAGGCGGTCAGGGTCCGGTTCTCGATGGTCAGCACGGCGGCGGCGAAAACCTCGTTCCACGAAATCACGAAGGCGAAGATGGCGCTGGCCGTGATGCCGGGCAGGATCAGCGGCAGCACCACCTTGGTAAACGCCGTGAACCGCGTGCAGCCCAGGGTCCAGGCGGCCTCTTCCAGTTCCAGCGGGATGCCGGAGAACAGCGAGAAGGTGATCAGCACCGCAAAGGGCAATGCCAGGGTGGTATGCACCAGGGCCAACCCGAAAGTGGTGTCGTCAAGGCCGGTCTGGATGAACATCACCGCCAGCGGCAGCGCCAGCAGCGGCAGCGGAAACGCCCGGGTCAGCAGGATCAGCAGGCGGAACAGCTCTTTCCCGCGGAAGTCGAAGCGCGACAGCGCATAGCCCGCCGGCGCGCCGATGGCGATCGACATCACCATCGTCATCGCCGCCACGATGACCGAGTTCTTCAGCGCCGAGAGCATGCCCGCGAAGTTGGCAAAGAAGGTCAGCGAGCCAAGATCGAACTCGGGAAAGAACGGCTTGGGAAAGCTGTTGACCGTCTCGGGCGAGGACAGCGTGTTGATCGTCAGGAAGTAGATCGGCACGAGGACCCAGGCACAGAGCAGGACAACACCCGCGACATAAAGGGCCCGCCCGGCGCTGCGGGTATCCTTTGCAGCGGGGGCATCGGTGGCAACATTTGTCATATCGTTGCTCCTTTCGGGACGCGCAGCACGCGCAGGATGACAAGGGTCGCGGCAATCGAGATCGCGAGGATGATCAATGCCATCGCTGCCGCCGCACCGTTGTTGAGAAGGTCGAACTGGTAGGCATAGGTCTCGCCCATCAGCACCGGGAAGAGCGTGCCGCCAAGGGCCGCCACCACGGCGAAGACCTCAAACGCCATGATCACCCGCAGCACCAGCGCGGTCTGAAGCGAAGGCCGCAGCATCGGCAGGGTGATCCGCAGGAACTGTTTCCACTTCGACGCGCCAAAGACCTCGGCGGCCTCGTAGTATTCCTTGGGGATCAGGCCGATGCCGGCCACCAGGATCACCAGCATGATCGCGGTCGCGCGCCAGACCTCTGCCAGCATGATCGCCAGGAAGACCAGCCCGGGGTTCTGGAATGTCAGAAGGTTCGCCGGCTTGTCGACGATACCGACGCCCGCCATCATCGAGTTGAGGAACCCCGACTGCTCGAAGATCGCCAGCCAGATCAGACCGGCGGCAAGGTCGGAGATCCCCAGCGGGATGGTCCAGACATAAAGCACCAGGTCGCGGCCCTTCTGCATCTTTGACACCATCGTGGCCATCAACAGCGACAGCGACAGCTGGATCGGCACCACGGCGGCGGCCAGCAGCAGGGTGTTCTTCATCGAGATCGGGAACTTCCAATAGCTGGTGACGTCGCGGAAATTCTCCATCGTGAAGCCCGCACCGGTGGTAAAGGCCTGCTTCGCGACAAGGACGAATGGGTACAGGAAGAACAGGCACAGAAACAGCGTCACCGGCAGGATCAGCATGTAAGGCAATAGTCGAGCGTTCATGGAATCGCTCCTTGTTCCGGCGCTGTCCGCGCCTTGGGGTGGATTTGGGGGGCAAGGGGGTGTCCGGGCTCTTGCGTGCCCGGACGGGTCGTGAAGGGGCGGCATCGCCACCCCCACGCGGGAGGTTACTCGACCGGGCAGGCGCCATCGGAGGGCGCATCAGGTGCCCAGCAGGGCGCCCCGGTTTCGGTCATGATCGCTTCCAGGCGGCCTTTCTGGTCTTCCAGGACCATTTCGATCGGCTGACCGGCCAGGACGATGCGTTCGAAGGTGTCGACAAAGATGCGGTTGAAGTCGCCGCCCTTGTCGCCCAGGCCCGCGGGCAGCAGGCCGGGGTTGGCATCCGCCGAGGCCGACATCTTGGCAACCGCGTCACCGGCGGCCTTGACCGAGGGCGGCAGGTCGTCGGGCAGCTCCACGTCAACCACCGGGAAGAAGTTGGTGGCCTTCAGCGTGGCGATCTGGGTTTCCGGCTTCATCAAGTGCGCCAGCAGCGCCTTGGACGCCTCCATGTCCGGCGCGGTGCGCGGAATGGCGACACCGGCGAGGACAGGCATGAAGCCACGGCCTTCGGGTCCGGCAGGTGCGGGGAAGGCGACGAAGTCGTCGGGCCGCTCGTTGAAGGCATTGGCCAGGCGCGAGGTGTGGTCAAAGACGATCCAGGCATCCCCCGACAGCAGCTGTTCCTGCATGAAGGAGAAGTTGGTCGAGCCGGGGTTGGTATGCGCCCAGAGCTCTTTCATCTTTTCCCAGGCGGTCACGGCCTTGTCGGAGGCAAAGGTGCGGACCACGCCATCGGTGTAGGAGGGGTAGAGATACCCTTGGAAGAACCGGTGCTTCAGGCCCTTGGGACCCGCCGGAAAGCCGAACTTGGGCTCGCCCGCCGCCTCATGCGCGTTGGCCGCCCATGCGATCAGCTGGTCATAGGTCAGCGCGTCGATGTCGGCGCCCTCGGGCAGGTATTGCAGCGAATCCCTGGAGGCCGCCATGATGTAGCTGGCCTGCATCCAGGGCATGTACTGCATCGCGTCGGTGCCCATCTTGGACAACTCATTGAACGTGTCGGAGGCCGACATCACGCCCGTGTCGGACAGGTCAACCAGGTCGTCGGCGTTCATTGCGGTGAAGTTGCCGTGCAGCGCGCCCAGAAGTCCGATGGAGCCGGAGCCGGCCTGCAATTCGGCATCAAGGCGGGTGATGAAGGGGCCAAGCTCGTTCGACTGGTATTCGACGGTGTCGTCGTGGGTGGCCAGGACCTGGTCGCGCATTGCCTGCTGTTCTTCGACGGGGTTCGCCTGGGTCGACCAGAACAGGACATCGGCCTGCGCCACGCCAGCGGTCAGGACAAGGGCAAGGCCGGACACGGCGCCGGCAAGTTTGGTGTGAAGTCTCATTCGTTCCTCCCGAATGTATGTCTGAGGGGCGGGCCTCCTGCTCACCCCGTCGTTCGGACAGTCCGGGGTTGCCCGGCACATCCCTGGTATCGCTGAGAGTAGGCTCGGATGTCGTCCTCCGCGACTCGCCCCCGCAACGTGATCAACCATGCTATAACGATATATCACCTGTCAACGAATTTTCCGTTCTGCGCCGCAGCGTGTTAACGTTTGGCCAGAAAATGGTTGCTTTGGACGCGGTATTCGCTCAAACCTTTGATAAAACGATGTATCTAATCAGGCGGTGAAATGGCCGAAAAGCCCACATTGAAGAGTGTCGCGAAGGAAGCCGGGGTCTCTGTGCCCACGGTCAGCCAGGTGATGCGCGGCACCGGGCGGATCTCGGACCAGACCCGTGAAAAGGTGCTTGAGGCCGCCCGGCGGCTGCACTACGTGCCCGACAATCGCGCCGCCGCCATGCGGTCGGGCGAGAACCGGGAAATCGGGTTTGTCATCAACCAGTTGGCCAACCCCTTCAATGCCGAGGTCGTGTCCGGCGTGGTCGATCTCCTGGAGGCCGAGGATTACCTGGTTTCGATCCTCGACACCCGCGACGATGCCGCCCGGCAAGGTCGCCAGCTTGAGGCCTTCATCCGCAACGGGCGTGGCGGGCTTCTCTGGGTGCCTGCGGTCGACACGCCGCAAGAGACCTATGACCTGCTCCGGGTTCAGGCGATCCCGACGGTGACTTTTCTGCGGCCCGCCGGCGACGGCTATGACCACGTCGGCATCCGCAACGCGGTGGCCACCGATGCGGCGACACACCACTTGGCCGACCTTGGGCACCGCCACATCGCCTATCTTGGCGGCACCGAAAAGACCGCGGTGCGGCAGCGCCGGATCGTGGGCTATGAGCGCACCCTCGCGGCGCGCAATCTGGGCGCGCCGATTGTCTGGCCTTCGGCCGACACAAAGCAGGCGGGCATGCAGGCGCTGGGTGCGCTGCGCCGTGCCCATCCCGAGGTGACGGCGGTGATCTGCAACGGGGACATGGTGGCGCTTGGGGCTTGCCTGGGATTGCAGAAGGCGGGTCTGGTGCCGGGGCGTGACCTGTCGGTGATCGGTTTCGACGACATTGCCGATGCCGCGCTGGCCACCCCGGCGCTGACCACGATGGCCGTCTCGCCGCAGAAGCTGGGCCGCAAGCTGGCGCAGGTGCTGCTTGACCGGATCCGCGAACCCGACATGCCCAAGACCGTCTCCGAGATCTCGGCGGAACTGGTGGTGCGCGGCACAACGGGGCCGGTCCCGCCGGAACGTGCCGCCGGCTGACGGGCAACAGGTGCCATGCCGCCATGTCGGGAAAACCGGCCAACGGACCGCTGCATTGATACAATCGGGCAAGTAATCGCGACGATCTCGCCTGTTTCGAGTGCTGTGCGAGATTTATCTATCCTTTCAGCGAAACAAATCACATCGCCCGGCGCCCCGCCGCCGTGGAAAGGAAACGACCCATGCCCGACACCCAATTCGGCCCCCGCGGCTGGACCCCCGAGCGCCTTGGCCCGCAGACCGGCAAGACCTACCTCATCACTGGCGCCAATGCGGGCGCCGGGTTTCAGGCCGCGCGCATCCTTCTGACCAAGGGCGCGAAGGTGGTCATGCTCAACCGCAGCGCCGAGAAATCCACCGCTGCCGTCAAGGCGCTGAAAGATGAGTTCGGCACTGAAGCCGATGTCAGCTTTGTCCGCATGGACCTGTCCGACCTTGCCAGCGTGCGCGCCGCCGCCGCAGAGGTGTTGACAACCGTGCCGCGGATCGACGCGCTGATCTGCAACGCTGCCATCGCGCAGGTGCCGGTGCGCAAGCTGACGGTAGACGGTTTCGAAAGCCAGCTGGGCACCAACCACTACGGCCACTTCCTGCTGTGCGGCCTGTTGTTCGACCGCGTCGAGGCCTCGGAGGGCCGGATTGTCGTCGTGGCCAGCCTCGGCTACAACATGGGTCTGCGCAGCATCAAGTTCAGCGACATGAACTGGGACAGCGATTACAGCCCCAACACCGCCTACAGCCAGAGCAAGCTGGCGCAGATGATGTTCGCCTATGAGCTTCAGGACCGGATCAGCGAAGCGGGCCGCAAGGTCGAGGTGCTTGTCTGTCATCCGGGGTCTTCCGCGACCTCGCTGATCAAGACCAGCGGCAGCCGGTTAACGCGGTTCACCTTCTGGCTGATGTCGCTGTCGCCGTTGGTGCAATCGGCCGAGAAAGGCGCCTATCCCGAGGTCATGTGCGCCACCGAGGCCGGGCTGGAGCAACGTGCGCTTTACGGCCCGACCGGCCGCATGGGCTTCGTCGGCCCGGTGGGGCGAGGCACCCTGAATCCGCATGCCCATGACAAATCCGTCATGACGCGGCTCTGGGACGTGTCGGAAACCGCCACCGGGTTTACGTGGTCGGTCTGATCGCCGGACCCTGTCGCAGCAATCCAAGGAGACCGACATGGACATTCTCAAGACCGCAACCGATTGGACCAGGGCCGATGTCATGTCCTCGTGGGTCTTCGTGCTGTTTGGCCTGGCCTTTGTCGCCGCCAGCTTTGGCTTCTGGCAGTTGGGCCGGACCGAGATGGCCCGGGCCTACGTGATCCCGGGTCTTGTGGCGGGGGTCCTGCTGCTGGTCCTTGGTGGCGGGCTGCTGTACGGCGCCCAGAAGACCCTGGCCGGGCTGGAGCCGGCCTTCACCAGCGACGCCCGGGCCTTCGTTGCCGCCGAAATGGCGCGCGTCGACAAGACCCTGGCGGACTACAGCTTTGCCGTCTTCAAGGTGATGCCTTTGATCGTGGCGGTGTCGGCAATCCTGATGATGGTGCTTCATGGCCCCGGATGGCGGGCGGGTTTGATCACCACGATGCTGTTCATCGGTGTCATCATGCTGGTCGATACCAATGCCAATGCGCGGCTGCAGGCCTACAAGGGGCAGCTTGCGAAGGCAGCAGAGCCGGGGTGAAGGCACAGGGGTAAAGGCTTCGGGGGGGGGGAGCCTGGGCCTCTAGGTCAGCGTATCGGCCTTTGCGATGAAGGCCTCGATCAGCCGCCGGGTGAGCGCTTTCTGCGGGCCGATGTCGGGCCAGACGGCATAGATGCCCAGCGACGCAAGCGACCAGTCCGGCAGCACCGGCACCAGCGTGCCCTGCGCCAGTTCTTCTTCGATCTCGCTCAGCGGCAGGTGCCAGATTCCAAGGCCACCCATGACCGCGGATTTGGCGGAGGTCACGGAGTTGACCTCGATCTGGATGCGTTCGGGCTCAAACGTCACCGACCGGCCCTCACGGTGCAAAGTGACCGCGCCGCGCAACTGCGCCACCGAGATGAAATCCAGCGCCGCCAACTCCTCGGGCGTTTGCGGTGGGACGCGGTCGGCCAAATAGGCGGGCGCGGCGACAAGCCTGCGGTGGAATTCACCGATGCGTCGGCTTTTCAGGCTGCTGTCGGACAGGGTGCCCAACCGGATCGCCAGGTCGAACCCGTCCTTGACCAGATCGACCGGCATGTCGCTGGTGAACAGCGAAATGGCAACCAGCGGATGCCGCCGCGCAAAATCCCACAGCACCCGGCGCAGCGGGCTGTTTTCGCCAAAGGCCGGCATGGTGACACGCAGCGCGCCGACCGGTTCATCGCTGTCGGCGCCAAGCGCGTCCAGCGCCTCTTCCCCCGCGGCGACCATCCGGCGCGCCGGTTCCAGCGCCGCATGCCCCTCGGGCGTCAACGACATCGCGCGGGTGGAGCGAAAGAACAGCGTGACCCCCTGCCGTGCCTCCAACCGCGACAGGTGATGGCTGACCACCGAGGTCGAAAGCTTCAGCCGCCGGCCCGCCGCACTGAGACTTCCCGCCTCGGCAACGGCAACAAAGACCGCGAGGCTGCGGTAGTCGTCGATCATCTTTCCAATCCTTAGAAATATGATTGCGATGATTGTTGGCTAATCGAAACGGTGACCTCTGTCTATCTCTCTTGGCACAGACATGGAAACGGAGACCGCCATGACACGCCGCACGGCCAGCTTCACCACACCCCGCGCCAGCAGCTACCTGCAACAGCTTTGCAAGCATTTCGGCCACAAGGTGCCGGTTGACTTCACCCCCCGGAGTGGCCGGATCGAACTGCCATTCGGGGTGTGCCAGCTTGCGGCCCGGGACGAGGTTCTGACCCTCCAGGTCGAAGGCGCCGACCCTGACATTGCCCGGCTCGAGAAGGTCATCAGCGACCACCTGGCGCGCTTCGCCTTTCGCGAAAACCCCGTTCTCGACTGGCGCGCCGCCGCCTGACAGCCCGTCAACATTCCATCACAAAGGCCCATTGCCATGACCATTGCCGTCACCGCAGCCTCCGGCCAGCTTGGCGCCGCGATCATTCGCCAGCTCAAGGACATGACCGAAACGCCTATTATCGGCCTCGCCCGGACCCCGGCAAACGCCGCGACCCTCGGGGTCGAAATCCGCCCCGGTGATTACGACGCGCCGGAGCAGCTGGAAACCTCGCTTGCAGGCGTCGATACGCTGTTGCTCGTGTCCGGAATGGACGCGCCCGACAAGCGGATTGGCCAGCACCGCAACGTCATCAACGCCGCGAAAGCCGCGGGCGTGACGAAGATCGTCTACACCAGCATCCAGGGGCTGGAAGAGGGCACGCGCTTTTCGCCAGTCGTGGCCAGCAACCGCCAGACCGAGGCCGATGTCCGCGCCAGCGGGCTGACCTGGGCCATCGGGCGCAACGGCATCTATATCGAGCCGGACGTGGCGTACATCGACAGCTACCGGGCACGTGGCGAGATCGCCAACAGCGCCGGGCAGGGAAAATGCGGCTACACCACGCGGCCCGAACTGGCCTTTGCCTATGCCCGCCTGCTGACACGGCCCGATTTCGACGGTCGGACCGTCGATCTGCACGGCACACCGCTCTCTCAGGACGAACTGGCGGCGCATCTGAACCGCACCTTCGGCACCGATCTGACCTATCGCGAGATGACGCCCGAAGACTACGTCGCCGATCGCACCGCCGAGCTTGGCGATTTCATCGGCCCGATCATCGGCGGGATTTATGATGGCATCCGCCAGGGTGTCTTTCACAAGCCCAGCGATTTCGAAGCCGTCGCGGGCCGCCCGCACCAGGGCTGGGATGCGTATTTCACCAGCCTCAAACCGTAGAGGCGCCGGAATTGCCGCGATGCGGCGTCATAGCCAGGACAATTCGGAGCAACCGACATGACCAAGCCGACATCCTTTCTGAACCAGCCCTATTTCTTCTGGGCGCTGATGTGCCTGCCGCTCATTCCCATTCTCGGTGGGCTGACGTCGGGCGACCCGGACGCAGTCCACGAGATGCTCCACCCGACTGGCGAATTTGCCGCGCGGTTCATGATCATTGCGATGATGATCACGCCGCTGACCATGCTCTTCAAGGGCTGGCGCGGCCCGCGCTGGATGATGAAGCGGCGGCGGTACCTTGGCGTGGCGGCCTTCGGCTACGCGGCGCTGCACACCGTGCTGTACCTGATCGACCTGGGCATGGTGGCCGTTACCTTGGGTGAGGTGTCGAAGCTCTATATCTGGACCGGCTGGATCGCTTTCCTGATCTTCGTGCCGCTGGCCGTGACCTCGACCGATGGCTGGATCCGCAAGCTGGGACCGAAGTGGAAATCGCTGCAACGCTGGGTCTATGGCGCGGCTGTGCTGACGCTGGTGCATTGGGCGGCGCTGCATGACTGGGGCGGCATCGGGCCTGCGCTGGTGCATTTCGGACCGCTGGCAGCACTCGAAGCCTATCGGCTCTGGTCGAACGTCCGCCGCAGACAGGCGCGGGCGGCGGCCTAGCCGCCCGGTTTCGTGGTGGACCTCGCTCGGTCATGGGCGATCCGGGCCACCCTGGTTGCGCAATACACCAGGCCCGGCGCCCGGCGACAGGCATCAGCGCCTTTCCCCGGGTGTCAGTCGGGCCTGGTACGCTGCGCGATGCTCAGCCGGTCGACAAGGTGGCGCCCGGCGTCGCGCACGTGGGCATGAAGCGTTGCGGCGGTGGCCTCCACGTCCTGGCGCTTGATGCAGTCGATCAACGCGCGATGTTCGCGAAAGATCGCTTCGCGCCGCCCGATGGCGACGGGCACGCGGGTCGAGATCGCCCAGAGGATCTGGCGGTGCTGCTGCCACAGCTTGATGGCGACACGGTTGTAGTGACTGCCGTACAGCGTGGTGTGGAATTGCCGGTCAAGATCTGCATGCTGTTGCTTGTCCGCAAAGTTCAGACCTTCGATCGCCTGCTGGATCGTCTCCAGCCGGTCGATGTCTTCCTGGCTGGCGGTTTCGACAAAGAACCGGACGAGATAAGGCTCCAACTGCTGGCCCACCTCGCTGACATCACGGACGAAATCGGTGTCGATGGCGCGGACCCGCGCGCCCTGGTTCGGCACGAAATAAACCAGCCCCTCGCCCCGCAACTGTTGCAACGCCTCGCGCACCGGGTTGGTGGACACGCCGTAGCGCCGGGACAGGTCGCTGACCTTCAACCGTTCGTTGTCGGCCAGGGTGCCGGCAAGGATCTCGTACCGGATTTGGTGAAAGATCGCGTTCTCGGGGTCGTCCTCGGCCTCGACACGGATCGAAAGGGGAAGTTGGGACGCGGTCATGGGGTGCCTGTTCTGTGTCGCAATGCCGGACCGATAGCGATCCCTCGGGATTGAGGAAATCGTGTACCATTCTGGCTTGATTTGAGCAAATGCAGGGTAGCCATCTCGCGGTCAGTATGTCAAACATATTATGTATGCGAAGGTTGCGGTGCGCCGCAGATGAGCCAAACAGGACTGGAGAGACGATCTTGACCCGCAAGCCGAATGTCATCCTGATTTCAACCGACCAACAGCGCGGCGATTGCATTGGCGCCGAGGGGCGTGGCGTGAAGACCCCCGCCATTGACCGGATCGGCGCGCGTGGCGTGCGGTTTTCCAAGTGCATCACCCCGCATCCCATGTGCCAGGCTGCGCGCGCCTCGATCCTGACCGGCAAGCTGCCCTACAGCCACGGCGTGCGCGACAATGGCCGCGACCTGGACTATGGCTTTGGTGAGCAGGGACTGGCCGGGATTTTCGGCGCTGCCGGCTATGACACGCATTTCATCGGCAAGGCGCATCTGTCCAGCCAACAGACATTCGAGCCGACGGGCCGCCCGGAATGCTATTCCAGCGCCAAGGATTATTCCGCCGATTGGCGCGGCGATTACTTCGGGTTTGAAAACGTCCAGATGATGCTGCGCCCGCATCACCACACCAAGTGGTATCCGGCCCCCGAAACGCTGCATTATGAAAACTGGCTGGATGCCGATGGCAAGGGCCAGGAGCGTTGGGACCTGGCCAAGGAACATCTGCCGCCCGAGGTGCGCAACTTTCAGGCCTGGCGTTCGGCGCTGGACGCGCAATGGCATTCGACGCCCTGGATCGGCGACCGCACCGTCGAGATGATCGAAGATCAGGGTGACAAGCCGCTCTTTGCCTGGGTGAGTTTTCCCGACCCGCATCCGCCCTTCCTTGCGCCGCGGCCCTGGTGCGACATGTATCACCCCGATGACGTGGTGCCGGCCAAGCATATCGAGTTGGACCTCGACAACCGCCCCTGGTGGCACCGCGAGTTCCTGGCCGGACGGGACAAGATCAAGCAGGGGGCCGAACACAACGCCGGCGGCACCGACTGGGGCCAGAAGGGCGACATGTCCGAGGCCGCAATCCGCGAGATCACGGCAATCTACTTCGGCATGATCTCGGCAGTGGACGAACAGGTGGGCCGCATCCTCGACACGCTGGAGGCGCGCGGCGAGCTGGACAACACGGTGATCGTCTTCATCTCGGACCACGGCGAATGGATGGGCGATCACGGTCTGCTGCTCAAGGGGCCGATGCTGTATGACGGGCTGCTGCGCGTGCCCTGCCTGATCTGCGGGCCGGGTGTGGCCGAGGGCCGCGTGATCGACGCGCCGGTCGGCACGGTGGATATTCGCAAGACGCTGGCCGATCTGATCGGGCTGGAGGCAGAAGAGGACAACGGCACCTCCTGGATGGGCCTGATCAACGGCACCGAGACCCGTGAATTCGCGCTGAGCGAATTCGAGGTGGATGCCAAGCGCAGCGCGGTCGACCTTGATCTGCGCACGGTGCGCAGCGACCGCTATCGGATGTCGGTCGATCTCAACACCGACACCGGGGAACTTTATGACATGCAGGAAGACCCGGATGAGATGGTCAATCTGTTCGACGATCCCGGCGCGGCAAAGGTTCGGCGTGCGCATATGGACATGATCCGCGCCCGGGCCGATGATCAGATCCCGCGCGCGCCGCGGGTTGGGTGGCACTGAGGTGTTGCAGATCTCGAATGGCGTTCTGCGGCTGCGCATGGCGCCGGAGTTCGGCGCACGGATCACCGAGCTGACCGACCTGCGCAGCGGGCGAAACTGGATCGTGCCGAAGGAGTCGCCGGAGGGGGCGACCGGGGATCGTTCGGAGGCAAAGGCCGAGGGTGCCAGCTATATCGATGCCCGGCCCGACGGTTGGGATGAGTGCTTTCCGACCGTTGCCCCCTGCGCGGTTCCGGCCTGGGGTGGTGCGCTGCGCGATCATGGCGCGCTTTGGGCGCGGCCCTGGACCTGCACCGCAACCCCGACAGGTCTGACCGCCACCCATGACAATCCGCGGTTCCGCTTCCGCCGCACATTGCGGTTGGCGGGTGATCATGTGCTCCTGCGATACAGCCTGACCAGCCGGCACATCGCGCCGTTGCCCTGGATCTGGAGCCAGCATTGCCTGCTGGCCTGCCGCCCGGGCGAACGGATCGAGGCCGCCGGTATCGGCGCCTGGCAGGATGCAGCGGGGCAGGAGATGACGCCCGGCCCCGTGCTGCCGTCATCCGCGCAGGTTGCAGGCAAGTACTTTGCCAAGGTCATCGACCGGGCGCGCGTCGCCCTGGGCGGGCCGCAGGGCAGGTTCGAGATCTCCTGGCGCCGCCGGGATGCGGCCTGTGTCGGGCTGTGGTTTTCCTACGGCGGCTGGCCGGTTGACGCGCCGCTGTATCAGCTGGGGATCGAACCCGCCACCGCCCCGTTCGACCGCCTGTCCGAGGCCACCGAGGCGGGGGTGGTGGCCTGGTTGCGGCCAGGAGAAATGGTGTCTTGGTGCTGCAGGGTCCGCGTAACTTGTTGAAAATGCTGATATACGCAAAAATAATGTATGATTTGAGAAAATAGTGTACGCGAGGGGTGCTAATTGATAATATGTTTGGCAGGAGGATTCTTGCCATGACGAAACCAATGACTTCCGTATTTGCGATTGCCCTTGCTGCGGCGCTGGCCACTGGTGCCACTGCTGCGCCGACGGTGCTGGACGTGGTGGCCTGGAAAGGCAACGAGGCCGAGCCCGCGGGCCTGCCCGAGCTGATCGAGGCATTCGAGGCCGCGCATCCGGACATCGACATCGACCTGACCTTTGTCGCACGCAAGGACGTGGACAAGGTGATCCCGCCGCGTCTTCAGGGCGGCAACCCACCGGATGTGACGATGGTGGACAGTGCGCTGGTCGATCTCTGGGGCGGCGCCGGGTTCCTGACCGACCTGGGCACCGACAGCCCCTGGTATGACCGGATGATCCCGGCCGTGCGAGAGGTGATGACCCGCGATGGCCAGATCCTGGTCTATCCGCTGGAAGTCATCGGCATGGGCAATTTTGTCAACATGGACCTGTTGGCCCAGGCTGGCATCGACAAGGCGCCGGTGACCATCGATGAGCTGAAGTCGGCCTGCCAGGCGTTGTCCGACAAGGGCATTGCGCCGATGATCTTTGCCGGTGGCTTCCCGGCGATGCTCTTTGTCGGCGCCAATGGCATTGATCCCAACGGCATCTCTCCGGCGGAATACGGCTCGGGCGCGCGGCAATTCGTGGATGACGCCAACTTCAACGCGGCGCTGGATGGCGTGCGCGATCTGGTGGCGGCTGAATGCTTCGATCCCGAGCTTCAGGCGGGGCTGGACCCCTGGGCCACCGCGCCGCAGGAATTCCGGGCCGGCAACGTCGCGATCCTGCCGCAGGGGGCCTGGAACATCGGCAACTTCGCGGCCGTGGACGGCCTGAATTTCCAGTTCGCGCCGATGCCCTCGCGTTATGTCGAACAGGGTCTTGCGCTGGACCTGGTCGGCCCCGGCTGGGCGATCCCGCGTGACGCGGCGCACAAGGACGCGGCGCGCAAATGGGTCGACTTCTTTGCCGAAGAGGCCAATCTCGACGTCTTCCTCAGGGCCGAAGGCGCCTATAGCCCCTATGCGGGCGGCGTTTCGACCATGCCTGACCTGGCCGCGCCCTACACCGCGGCACGCGACGCGAACAGCCTGATCCTCTGGCCGTTCTCGACGTTGGAATTCCCCAAGATCCTGCAATCGGAATGGGAAGACAGCATCACCGGCTTCCTGCTGAACATCGACGCCCCCAACGAAGACACGCTGGAGCGTTGGGACTTTGCCATCGAAGACAGCATGTAAGCGATGAGGCCCGGCGCATCCATCGCCGGGCCGCCACCGAAGGGAGGGCGCGATGCGCGCAAGATATTCACTCTACCTGTTCACGTTGCCGGCGCTTCTGGTGATCGGGCTGTTCTTTGTCCATCCGATCCTGCTGACCTTCGACATGAGCTTTACCAATTTCGCGGGCATCGGCGAGGCCAAGGAGGTGGGCTGGCGCAACTATGACCGCATCATCAGCCGCGACCGCTACCTGCGCGAGGTCTGGCTGACGTTGTGGTACACGGTGATCGTGGTCTCGGCGCTGACGGTGACGGGGCTGTTCTTTGCCGCGATGCTGCATCGGCTGCCGCTGATCCGCAATTTCAGCCGTGCCGCGCTTTATACCCCGGCGATGATGTCTTTTGTCGTGGTGGGCTACGTCTGGCAGTTCCTCTATTCGCCGCTGAACGGCGGCATCAACGTGGCGCTGCGCGACCTGGGGCTGGGGGCATGGGAGCAGAACTGGCTGGGTGATCCGTCCATCGCGCTCTATTCGGTGGCCTTCACCCAGGTCTGGATGTTCACCGGCTTCACCTGTGCCATCTTCCTGGCGGGCTTTGCCGGGATCCCCGAAGAGATCGGCGAGGCTGGTCGACTGGAAGGCGCATCAAGCTGGCAGCGGTTTCGCTATCTCGAACTGCCGCTGCTGGGGCCTTCGGTGACGGTGTCGGTGATGTTGACCACCATCGGCACGCTCAAGACCTTCGAGCTGCCCTTCATCCTGACCAAGGGTGGGCCGGACGGCGCGACGCGTCTGCTGTCGATCGACATCATCGACAACCTGTTTGGCCAGTACAAGTTCGGCTTTGCCAGCGCACTGTCGATTGTCATGCTGGTGATCGTGCTGACGGTGGCCTTCCTGCAAAACAAGGTCCTGCGCGACCGGGAGAACGCATCATGAGCCTCTCTGAAACCGTCACCCCCCGCACGACCACCGGTGTCGACCGGGATCTGCTTTTGCGTCGGGGCAAATCCATCCTCGTGCATGGCATCGTCCTGGCGCTGGTGGCGATCATGCTGCTGCCGCTGGTCTACATGGTGATGATGTCGTTCAAGACCGCGACCGAGATCGCGCAGGATCCGCTGGGCCTGCCCGACAGTCTCTACTGGGGCAACTACATGGCGGCGTTGTCGTCGATGGGGTATGTCCGCTCGGTTCTGAACTCGATGGGCATCACCATATCCGTGATCGTCGTGGTGGTTTTTGCCGGCGCGATGGCGGCCTATCCATTGGCGCGGCTGGAAAACCGGGTCAGCCGGGTGATCGTCATGATCATGGCGCTGGGGCTGGCGACGCCGAATTTCGTCACCATCACCCCGATCTACGTGATCTTCCGCGATCTCGGGCTGCTCGACAGCTATCTCGGCATCGTGCTGGCCTTTGCAGCGCTGAAACTGCCGTTGGCCGTCTTCTTCTACACCAGCTTCATCGCGGCGATCCCGATCGAGCTGGAAGAGGCCGCGCGGCTGGACAATTGCTCGAACTGGCAGATCTTCTGGCATGTGATCCGTCCCTTGCTGGCGCCTGTCACCGCCACGCTGTCGCTCTTCGTGATGATCATGGTGTGGAACGACTTCATCTATCCGCTGCTGCTGCTGACCGACAAGGACAAGCTCACGGTGATGATCGCGGTCTACAAGTTCGTCGGCAACACCGGCATCGACCCGACCAAGCTGTTTCCGGCGGCGGTGCTGGGATCCATTCCGCTTCTGCTCATGTTCGCGGTTTTCCAACGCAAGATCATGGCCGGGGCCACAGCAGGAGCTGTCAAATGACCCTCAAGGACAAACATGTCATCGTCACCGGCGCCGGCGCGGGCATCGGCCTGGGCATCGCCCGCGCCTGCCGCGCGGCGGGGGCCGAGGTGACGGGTTTCGATGTGCGCACCGAAGGCGCCGGGAAGCTGGCAGAGATCGGCGCGAGCTTTGCCCAGGTCGATGTCACCGATCTCGACCGCTTTGAAGCGGCGATTGCCGCGGCGCATGCGCGGGTGGGGCGGCTTGACGGCATGGTCAACAACGCCGGTGTCACCATCAAGGTGCCCTTCTTCGAGATGACGCGCGACCAGATGGAAACGCTCTGGACGGTCAACCAGCGCTCGGTCCTGGTGGGCTGCCAGGCGGCCGGGCGGATCATGGCCGGGGCGGGGGGCGGTGCGATCGTCAACCTGTCGTCGGTCCATACCCGCGCCACCAACCCGGGCCACGAAGGCTATGCCGCCACCAAGGCCGCCATCGCCGCGATGACCCGCGCGATGGCCTGGTCGCTGGGGCCGCACGGCATCCGCGTCAACGCGATCTGCCCGGGGTTGGTGCGGACCGAAATCGTTGATGCGGCGATGCAGGACCCGGACAAGGCGGCGCAATTCCAGGGCTACAACCCCGAGGGCAAGGTGACGACGGTGGACGAGATCGGCGCGCTGGCGGTGTTCCTGCTGTCCGATGCCGGATCTGCGATGAACGGCGCTGAGGTGATGGCCGACCGGGGCATGTCGGCGCTCCTGGATGTTTTTGATATGAGGAGGACGTGAGATGGCTGAACTGGCGCTCAACAACACGATCAAGCGCTACGGCGCGACACAGGTCATCCACGGGGTGGATTTGCAGGTCGACGACGGTGATTTCTGCGTCTTCGTCGGGCCTTCGGGCTGCGGCAAGTCCACGCTGCTGCGGATGATCGCGGGGCTTGAGGAAACCTCGGACGGGCGCATGACCATTGGCGGGCGCGACGTGACCCATGCCGATCCGGCGAAACGCGGTGTGGCGATGGTGTTCCAGACCTATGCGCTTTATCCCCATATGACGGTGCGCGAGAACATGAGCTTCGGGCTCAAGATCGGCGGCACCGAGAAGACCGAGATCACCCGCAAGGTCGATGCGGCGGCGCAGATCCTCAAGCTGGGCGACTACATGGACCGCAAGCCGAAGGCGCTTTCGGGCGGGCAACGCCAGCGGGTCGCCATCGGTCGTGCCATCGTGCGCCAGCCGGATGTGTTTCTGTTTGACGAGCCGTTGTCGAACCTGGATGCCGAGTTGCGCGTCGAGATGCGGGTCGAGATCGCGCGGTTGCACAAGCAGCTGGGGGCGACGATGATCTATGTCACCCATGACCAGGTGGAAGCCATGACGATGGCCGACAAGATCGTGGTGCTGCGCGACGGGCGGATTGAGCAGGTCGGCCCGCCGGTCAAGCTCTATGAAGATCCGGACAACCTCTTTGTGGCGGGGTTCATTGGCTCGCCGCGGATGAACTTCCTTGACGGGCAGGTGACCCGGGTCGGTGCGGGCGTGGCGCATGTGGTTTTGCCGCGGCTGGGCGGGGTCGAGGTGCCGGTGGCGCTGTCCGACCTGCCGGCACCGGGACAGGCGGTGACCCTGGGCCTGCGGCCCGAGCACTTCGAAGCCGGGGGCGCGATCCGCGCCGAGCTGGAGATCGACGTGATCGAGAACCTGGGTGGCGTGTCTTATGCCTATTCCACGCAGGAGGGTGATGCGCATCCGGTGATCGTGGAATTGCGCGGCAAGACCCGCCCCGGCGAAGGTGGTCGGTTGACCTTGGGCTTTGATCCGGCCTCGGCGCTGCTGTTCGACGCCGAGAGCGGTCAGAGAATCCGGTAGGACAGAAGGCGTCGGGTGGGTTTGGAACCCACCCGACCACCTACATCGGGCCGGTCGGACCGATGATAACCGTCGAACGGATCGGGGTGGCCGGCAGGCCGGGCTCCTCGACATCCAGGGCAAACACTCCGCCGTCCAGGCCCGGTTTGTCGATCCCGATGGCCGCGCTGGTGACATAAAGCCGCCGCAGGTCATCGCCGCCGAAGCAACAGCTGGTCGGCCGCTGAACCGGCAGGTCCACCCGCCGCAGCACTGCGCCTTGGGGCGACAGACACTCCACCCGCGCGCCATCCCAGATGGCCACCCAGAGGTTGCCCGCCTGGTCAAGGCAGAGCCCGTCGGGCTTGCCCTGATCCGGTGCATAGGAGGCCAGCACGGCGCGGTTGCTCAACGCGCCGCTGCCCGGATCATGATCAAACACGTTGATTTCGCCCGCGGCACTGTCGACCAGGTAGAAGCGCCGCGCATCCGGGCTCCAGCCCAGGCCATTGGTGATGGTCAGCCCCGAGACCAGCCGCAGCGGTGCCCCGCCGCCATACCGCCAGAGCCCGCCGCTCGGCCCCTTGGCACCTTCACTCATGGTGCCGGCAAAGAGGGCGCCGGATGGATCAGCCTTGCAATCGTTCAGCCGGTTGCCGGGCAGGTCGGGTTCGGGGTCATGCAGCAGGCTCAGCGCCCCGGTGCCCGGGTCCAGCCGCGCCAGCCCGCGCGCCGTGGCCAGGATCAGCGCGTCGGACCCTTCCAGAAGCAGCACGGCACTGACCAGGCAGTCAAGCTGCACCGTTGTATTGACGCCGCTGACAGGATCGAAGGCATGCACCCGCTGGCGGGTAATATCGACCCAGCGCAACAGGCCATGACGCGCATCCCAAAGCGGGCTTTCGCCACAAAGCGCGGCGGTTTCGGCGACACAGGTGATCATGAGGGTGGCTCCGGCAGGACTACAGGTCACCACATAAACATAATATGATTACGCCATCAAGTCCGCACCGGCCCTGATCTGCCATCCCTGGCGACCTCGGACAGGCGCCGGGCGGCATCGGCCAGGTGCTCCTTCATCCGGTCATAGGCGGCGTCAGGGTCCTGGGCCTTGATCGCCTCGGCGATGGCCAGGTGCAGCGGCACCGACTTGCGGTTGAGCGCCTCATCCGGGTTGGTCAGTCGGATCGACAGCATCAGCCCGGCAAAGATCGCGTTTTCCAGGCTGTCGAGATAGGGGTTGTTCGCCGCGCGCAGCACCGCGATGTGAAAGCGTGCATCGCTGAGGACGTATTCGCTGTTTTTGGCGGCATGGGTTTCCATCTGCACACAGGCGTCATGGATGGCAGCCAGCTGTGTTTCGCTGCGTCGCGCGGCCGCGTAAAAGGCGGCGTCGGGTTCGATCGATTGGCGCAGTTCCATCAGGCTGATCAAGCGGGCGTTGTCGATGGTGATCGACTGGTGCCACATCAGCACATCCCGGTCGAGCATCTGCCAATTGCGCACGTCAAGCACCCGGGTGCCGATACGTTGCCGTACCTCGAGAAAGCCCTTCGCCACCAGCATCTTGACCGCCTCGCGCACGGCGGTCCGGCTGACGCCGAATTCCTCGCACAGGGCGTTCTCGTCGGGCAGCAACTGGCCGGGGGCCAATTGCCCATCCAGGATCCGCTCGCCCAGCTTGCGCGAGATCTGCCCCGACAGGGACCGCGACAGCGAATTGGACGAAGGTATCAGAACATCGGTTTCTTGCGACGGCACGGGTACTCTCCTAACAGACCCAAAATCATAATACCTTTGTGCGCAAATACAATCGGAACTTTGGTGGAGGTCTTGGCGGTCTTGTGGACGGCTGAGCCGAAGCGGATTGCACAGCGTTGCGGCAGTAGCCCCGTGAGTCATTTTGGTGAAACCGGCCCCGGACCAGCTCCGGGGCCACTTGCCAAACGAGCTATGAGGTCCCGGAGCAGGTCCGGGACAGGTGGCGCTACCGATTGACGACCGCACGATCGGGGCTGACCAGATGCGTGGAGATGGCGGTGATCCTGAGAACGGCAAATAAATATGTTGATAATATGTTTGTACTCCGTATATCCATGTATCGACAAAATGGAGAAATGTCGATGTTAACCGAGCAAGAACGCGTTCAGGCTGTGTCCGCCCTGGTTCAGGCCGAGCATACGCGGCAACAGGCCGACCGGTTGTCGCAGACCTACCCCGCCATCGAGATCGAAGATGCCTATGCCATCAGCCGCGCGGTGGCCCGCCGTCGGGCCGAGGGCGGCGACCGGCTGATCGGGCACAAGGTCGGGCTGACCTCCAAGGCGATGCGGGCGGCGTCAAAGATCGACGAACCCGACTATGGCCATGTCTTTGCCAGCATGTTGATCGGCGATGGCGCGACGGTGGCGCATGCGGATTTCTGCGTGCCTCGGGTCGAGCCGGAGTTGACCTTCATCCTCAAGGCGCCGCTGCGCGGGCCGGGCTTGACGTTGCAGGACGTGCTAGACGCGACCGATTGGGTCGTGCCCTCGATCGAAATCATCGACGCCCGGGTGACCGAGCCACGCCGCATCTTCGATACCGTGGCCGACAATGGCGCGGCGGCGGGGCTGGTGCTGGGCGAAAGGCGGTTTCGCCCGGACGAGGTCGATCTGTGCTGGGCCGGAGCGCTGTTCCGTCGCAATGGCGAGATCGAGGAAACCGGGATTGCGGCCGGGGTGATGGACCATCCGGCCAATGCCGTGGCCTGGCTGGGCAACAAGCTGGCCGAGTACGATGGCGGGCTCGACGCCGGGCACATGGTGCTTTCGGGGTCTTTCACCCGCCCGGTCTGGGCCGATCCCGGTGACCGGCTGGAAGCCGACTTTGGCCCGCTGGGGCTTGTCTCCGTGTCCTTTGAATGAACCAATGAAGGGAAGACCCATGCCCGCGACAACACCGCACTACCTGATCGGCGATACCTGGGGGACGGCCTCGGAGCTGCCTCCGATGCCGGTCATCAATCCGGCGACGGGGGAGGCGCTGTACGATGTGCCTTGCTGTGGACCCGATCACGTGGCCCGGGCGCTGGCCCATGCCGAGACGGGATTTGCCGCATGGTCGGCCACGCCCGGATGGGAACGTGCCAGGGTCCTGCGGCGCATCGCCGAGGAAATCACCCGCCGCCGCGAAGACCTGGGTCGCGCGATTGCCACCGAAATGGGCCGGGTCCATTCCATGTGCCTGGGCGAGGCGGATTCTGCCGCCGAGAACTTCGTCTGGATGGCCGGCGAGGCCGAGCGGCTTTTCGGCCAGACCCTGCCGTCGCGTTTTGGCGGCCAGCTGAACATCACGCCCGAGCCGGTGGGAATCGTTGCCGCCTTCAGTCCCTGGAATTTTCCGCTCAGCCTGCCGGCACGCAAACTGGCGCCGGCGCTGGCGGCGGGCTGCGTGGTGATCCTGCGGCCTTCGGAACAGACGCCGCTGGTGGGCACCATCCTTGGCGAATGCTGCCAGGCCGCCGGGCTGCCCGCCGGGGTGGTCCAGATCCTGCAGGGCCATCCCGACCATATTTCGCCAGCGTTGATCGAGGCCGAGGCGGTGCGCAAGGTCTCTTTCACCGGGTCGACGCGGGTCGGGCGGATGTTGATGGCGCAATCGGCCAGGACGGTCAAGCGGGTGTCGATGGAGCTGGGCGGACATGCGCCGTTGATCCTTTGTCCCGATGCCGATGTGCCGGCGGCGGCGAAACTGGCGGCGAAGTTCAAGTTCATGAACTCCGGCCAGGTTTGCGGCTCGCCCAGCCGGTTCTTCCTGCATGAAGACGTGGCGGAGGAATTCACCGATGTCTTCCTCACGGAGGCGCGGGCGATCCGCATGGGTGACCCGATGTCGCCTGAAACAACGATGGGTCCGATGGCCAGCCCGGCGCAGCTGGACAAGCTGGAGCGCCTGGTCAGCGAGGCGGTGGCCAGGGGTGCGACCCTGCGGCTTGGCGGCACGCGGGCGGAGGCGCCGAACGGGGGCTTCTTCTTTGCGCCGACGGTGCTGGAAGACGTGCCGGGCGAGGCGGCGATCATGACAGAAGAGCCCTTCGGGCCTGTGGCATCCTTGACCACCTATTCCGATCTGACCGAGGCCATTGCCCGCGCCAACAACACCGATTACGGCCTGGCGGCCTATGCCTTTACCCGATCTGAGGCGATGATGCGGCGGCTTTCGGCGGAATTGCGGTCGGGTATGGTGGGGATCAACAATTTCCTGTTGTCCCACCTCGAAGCGCCGTTCAGCGGGGTGAAACACTCCGGTGTCGGTATCGAAGGCGGCCAGATGGCGATCAAGGAATACCTGGCCTACAAGACCACACATATCATGCCTGAGACGCCGGCCGCCTGAGCCGCGGGTTTGGTGAGGCGCGGTCCCGGACGTGCTCCGGGACCTTTTTTCTGGCGATCGCGGGAGGTCCCGGATCAGGTCCGGGACACGGGGGGTGACTGGGGCTGATCGGATCAGGTCAGCGGGTCAGGGCCTGGATGGCGGCTTGTGTTGTCAGGTCGATGTGGCGGGTGGT
>ERZ1699650.52-NODE-52-length-84704-cov-11.065163_pt1 | contig 84704 bp, 79 predicted proteins | sample MGYA00581512_ERZ1699650 | MGnify/ENA primary metagenome ERZ1699650 (study PRJEB42348, sample SAMEA6618698) | metagenome | isolation source: Polyester-degrading enrichment culture growing on monomer terephthalic acid, Te | collected 2019-05-17 ... | reverse complement strand
TCGTCCTTGGCGCCTTCGACCGATTTCACCGCCACGGTGGTGATCTTGCCCATGTCCACGGTCTTGCCACCAACCACGAATTCGTTCTTGGCAACTTCGCGGTTCTTGAAGATCCGCTCGACCGTCGACAGATAGAATTCCGCGGGCATGTCCATCACGGCCAGGTATTCGTCATAGAATCGGTTGTGCGCATCATGGTCCGAGGCCTCGCCGCTGGCGACGCGGGTGATCTGGTCCATGAAGGCCTTGGAGTGCCGCTCGGCGTTCATCGACATGAAGGACGACAGTTGCAGCAACCCGGGATAGACCTTGCGGCCCACGCCCTGGTACTTGAAGCCGACCCGCTGGATCATCGATTGCTCAAGCTGGCCCATCGTCACCCGGCGGCCGAAGTCGGTCACGTCGGTGGGGGTGGCATCGGGGTCCACCGGCCCGCCGATCAGGGTCAGCGAACGGGGCTGGGCGTCGGGCTCTTCCTCGGCCAGGTACGCGGTGGCGGCCAGGGTCAGCGGCGCGGGCTGGCACACGGCGATCACATGGGTGTCGGGGCCGAGGTGGCGCATGAAATCGACCAGGTAGAGGGTATAATCCTCGACGTCGAACTTGCCTTCCGACACAGGAATATCACGTGCATTGTGCCAGTCGGTGACATAGACTTCACAATCAGGGAGCAGGGAGCGAACCGTGGACCGGAGGAGCGTGGCATAGTGCCCGGACATCGGCGCAACCAGAAGAACCTGGCGCGGTGCGGGCTGACGTCCTGCAACCTCGAAGTGAATCAGGTCGCCAAAGGGCCGGCTGACCTCGGTCCGGATGTTGACCAGGTGATCGCGTCCGTCGTCGCATGTGATCGAATGAATGCCCCAGTCGGGTTTGACCGCCATGCGCTCGAAGGTGCGTTCGGTCACGGCCCCCCATGCCGCCAGCCAGTTCATCGCCGGGTTCGGCCACATGGCAAACGCCGGGTAAGAGGCCATCGCCTCGGCCGTGGCACCCAACCATTGATTGGTGTTGCGGAGGGTTTCCATCAAGTCATAGGTGACCATGTAACGCATCGAGTCGCTCCGGAACTGAGAGGGCACAAGCACGCCCTGTTGTTTTGTCGCTTTGACCCCTCCTCCAAAGCGACAATATTCTGCACCTGCAAGATAAAGGGGATTCGTTAGGATGACAATGAAAGACAACCAGGCAAGTAATAATATTGCGCATCTGGACGAGAATATTGCCAAAATTGATGAGTTGACTCAACGGCTTGCCAGTGCATTGACCCGTCGCAAAATTCCCAACCCCAAGATTGCCGCCCCCGAGAGCGAGCTTTTCGCACGTGCAGCGTCGGCCTATTGGCAGGAATGGGTGCAAAACCCGACCAAGATACTGGAACATCAGGTAGAATACTGGGGCAAGTCGCTTCAACACATGGTGGAGGCGCAGCAAATGCTGGCCCAGGGCAAGCTGGCCGCGCCCGAGGATCGCACCCCCGACGATCGCCGCTTTTCCAACCCGATGTGGAAGACCAACCCCTATTTCAACTTCATCAAGCAGCAATACCTGATCAACGCCGACGCCATCCAGCAGGCGGTCGAGGCGATTGATGATATCGACGAGACGGAAAAGCGCCGGCTGCGCTACTTCAGCCAGCAGATCGTCGACATGATGGCGCCGACCAACTTCTTTGCCACCAACCCCGACGCCCTGCAAAAGGCGATCGAGACCGAGGGCGAGTCGGTGGTCAAGGGGCTGGAGAACCTGGTGCGCGATCTTGAGGCCAATGACGGCGAACTGGTGGTTCGGCTGGCCGACGACAGCGCCTTCGAGATCGGCCGGAACATCGCCACCTCGCCCGGCAAGGTGGTCTTCCGCAACCGCATGATGGAACTGATCCAGTACAGCCCTTCCACGGAAACGGTGCACGAGGTCCCCATCGTGCTGTTCCCGCCGTGGATCAACAAGTTCTACATCCTCGACCTGAAGGAACAGAACAGCCTGATCAAATGGGTGGTGGAGCAGGGCTACACGCTCTTTGTCGTGTCCTGGATCAACCCCGATGTCAGCTATTCCGACATCGGCATGGAGGAATACATCGAAGAGGGCTTCCTCACCGCCATCGAAGAGGCCAAGGCGATCTGCAAGGTCAAGCAGGTCAATGCCATCGGCTATTGCATCGCCGGCACCACGCTGCACCTGGCCCTGTCGCTGCTGAAAAAGCGCGGTGACAAGTCGGTCAAGTCGGCGACCTTCTTTACCGCGCTCACCGATTTCTCGGACCAGGGGGAATTCACGCCCTTCCTGCAGGATGATTTCATCGACGGCATCGAGGACGAGGTGAACCAGCAAGGCATCCTGCGCGCCTTCATCATGGGGCGGACCATGTCGTTCCTGCGGTCCAACGACCTTGTCTATGGTCCGGCGATCCGCAACTACATGATGGGTGAAACGCCGCCTGCCTTCGACCTGCTGTATTGGAACGGCGACGGCTCTGGCCTGCCGGGCAAGATGACGGTGCAATACCTGCGTGGGCTGTGTCAGCGCAACGAATTCAGCGAAGGCACCTTCGACATCTGCGGCGAGTCGCTGTCGATCAAGGACGTGACGGTGCCGATCTGTTCCATCGCCACCGAGACCGACCATATTGCGCCGTGGAAGGATGTCTATCGCGGGTTCCTCAAGACCGGCAGCCGGTCAAAGACCTTCATCGTCGGGCAGTCGGGCCATATCGCCGGCATCGTCAATCCGCCGAGCAAGAAGAAGTACGGCCATTACACTAGCGACGACCTTCCGCCATTGGCCGAGGACTGGATGGAAGGGGCGACGCTGAACGAGGGATCGTGGTGGCCGCTGTGGGAATCCTGGCTGAAACCGCGCTCGGGCAAGCAGGTTCCTGCGCGCGAGCCGGGTGATTCCAACCATCCCCCCTTGGCCGATGCCCCGGGAACCTATGTCATGGCCAAGGCAACCATCTGAAACAAAAGGGGCAATCAGTTTATGCTGCACCGCAGCAAAAACATGTTGAAATGCTGCGATGCGGCGGCTATATAGTTTGCAGACGCAGCAAGACGGGGTGGGCCCGTAGCTGCGCAGATACAAAGGATCAAGACTATGGCCGCTGCAAAAGCACAAGACGTGACTGCCCTGCTGAAAGACGTCATGGGCGCATTCCCGGTTGATACCGCCGTTCTGGAAGATGCCTTCAAGACCCAGGCATCCCTGAACGAAAAGCTGTCGGCCGTCGCTCTGGACGCCGCTTCGAAATCCACCGAGCTCTCCTCGAAGTGGACCAAGGACACCCTGGCCAAACTGGCCGAGCTGTCGAAAGCCAAATCCGAGCCGGCCGATTACGCCACCGCGATGACCGATTTCGCTTCGGCTCAGGCTGAAGTTGCTGCTGAAAACGTGGCTGCTTTCGCTGAAATCGCCAAGAAAGTTCAGATGGAAACCGTCGAACTGATGATGGCTGCCGGCAAAGAGTTCTCGGAAGAAGCTTCGGCTGCCGTGAAGAAAGCCACCACTGACGCGTCTGCTGCTGCCAAGAAAGCAACCGCAGCTGCCAAGTAAGTGGTAGGGATGTCTTTCGCGCTGACTTCTCCTCCCTGAAGCGCGAAACATCGAGAAACGGGTCCGCAAGGGCCCGTTTTTTCGTTTGGGGCACATGGTTGGCCCGAACCAGACCCAAACCAGACCCGAGGTGGCGGCGGGGAGAAACCGGGTGCGCCCGGTTTGGCCGATCCTTGGTTGAGGTCCGCGCCTTGCCCCGCGGCCAATGCTGCGCAGCATAATGTTTCTCGCAGTTGCGGCGTCAGAAAGCTTTTCTTTCTTGCTGCGCTGCCATAGGCTTTTGCTGCAGCGCTGAAACTTCCGGGAGGATGGACTCATGGCGGAACCATCAAAACCACTTCTGATCAAGCGGTATGCCAGCCGCAGGCTCTATAATACCGAAACGTCCGATTACGTGACGCTCGAAGACATCTCGGGCTTCATCCGCGATGGCCGCGAGGTGCAGATCGTCGATCTGAAATCCGGCGACGACCTGACCCGGCAATACCTGCTTCAGATCGTGGCCGACCATGAAAGCCGCGGCGAAAATGTCCTGCCGTTGGGTGTGTTGACCGATCTTGTGCGCAGCTACACCACCCAGGCGCAAAGCATCGTGCCGCAGTTCCTGACCGCGTCCTTCGACATGCTGCGCGAAGGCCAGAACAAGATGCTGGAAATGTCGCCGATGGCCAACATGCCCGGCTTCGAGGCGATGAAAGCCCAGCAGGATGCCTTCATGAAGGCGATGGCGGGCAGCATGTCGACCAATTGGTCCGGCCCCGAGCAGGAAGGCGCCAAGGAAGACTCCGAGGGCGGCGAAGACCTCGACGCGATCAAGAAGCAGCTTGCTGCATTGCAGGAAAAGCTGTCGAAGATGGACAAGTAGACCGATCTGAGCAAATGCTCGCGTCTATTCGAAAGCCCTGCGCATCCCGCCGGGCTTTCGTGTTTTCAGGGGGCACCGCCACGGCACCCGCATCCCGTCACGTGCCGTAGGCCCGGGCCTCGCCCATCACCGCCTCTGCCGCCGAGACCAATGCATCGGCAATGAAATCACAGTCTTCCGGTGTCAGCCGCGCGGGCAGCCGCACATCACAGGCCCGCATCAGCATGGCACGCGTTTTGGGCAGGTCCGCGGGCAGGTCGGGAATGAACTGCCAATTCCAGAAGGCCCGCGCATTGTCGTCCGACAGCCCGAAGATCTGAACCTTCACGCCCTGGGCCTCGGCCTGTTTGGCAAAGGCACGGCGTTCGTCTTCGGTCATGCCCTCAAGGTTGAACTGAATGGAATCCGGTGCGCGCTCTTCGGCGGGCAGCTTGTCGGGCACCTGCATCCAGGGGCTCTGGTTCAGCCGTGCCGCCACATGATCGTGGTTGCGCCGGCCATCCGTCACCCGCCGCGTCACATGCGCCAGCTGCGGCCGGATCACCGCCGCCGAAAGGTTCGACAGCCGCTGGTTATAGAGGGGCAGGGTGTTCTGGATCGCCGGGAAGACATCTTTCAGCACCGGGTGCTTGTTCCAATTGTGCTCATAGGCACCGGACATGATGATCGCCCTGGCCACCAGCTCGGCATCGTCGGTCACCAGGATGCCCCCTTCGCCCGCGTTCACCAGCTTGTAGGACTGGAAACTGAAACAGCCGATCTTGCCGATGGTGCCGATCTTCTGCCCGTTCCAGGTGGTGCCCAGCGAATGGGCCGCATCCTCGATCACCGGGATCGACCGCGCATTGCACAGTGCCATGATCGCATCCATGTCCGACGTATGACCCCGCATGTGGCTGATGATCACCGCTTCGCAGCTGTCCAGCCTGGCCTCGAAATCGGCCATGTCGACGCGGTAATTGTCGCCCACCGCGCACAAGACCGGGCGGCATTCCGCGTGCAGCACCGCCGAAGGCACCGCGGCAAAGGTGAACGAGGGGATCAGAACCCGCGCATCCCGCGGCAGGCCCAGTGCCTTCAAGGACAAAAACAGCGCCGCCGAACAGGAGGATACGGCCAGCGCATAGCTGACGCCCATCATCTCGGCAAATTCACGCTCCAGCAACGTGACCGGCGCATCCTGCGGCGCGGTATAGCGAAACAGGTCCCCGGATTGCAGCAGACGGTCGATCTCCGCGCGGGCCTCTGCGGGGATCGGCTCGGCATCATGGACGTTCGGGGCCAGCATCGCATGGGTCATTTTGCATTTCCTGAATTCTACTTTTCGAAAAGGTAAAACAGGGCGCAGGCCAATGAAAGTGAAAATTCCATGACGGGGCCGGTACGGAACGGCGGTGTTGTCTCAGAGGCCCAGTCGGTCGCGCAGCGCATACCACGACATGGCCAGCGCCAGCAGTGGCGTGCGCATCATGCCGCCGCCGGGGAATGTCGGCGCGGGCAGGGCGGACATAGTGTCAAAGCCGTCACTTTCGCCCATCACTGCGCGTGCCATCAGCCACCCGGCATGGGTCGCCGTGCCAAGACCATGCCCGGAATAGCCCGAGGCCGACAGCACCCCCGGCGCCACCTGAGCCAGATAGGGCAGGCGCTTCATGGTGATCGCCAAAGTTCCGCCCCAGGCGTAGTCGATCTTCACGTCGCGCAGATGCGGAAAGACCTCTGTCATCGGCCTGCGCACCTTGGCGGCAATATCGGACGGAAAGCGATAGCCATAGCTCTCGCCACCACCAAACAGCAGCCGCCCATCATGGCTGAGCCGAAAGTAATTCACCACGAAACGGCTGTCTGCGACGGCCACATCCTCGGTCAGCACACGGGCCACTTCGGCCCCCAGAGGCTCGGTCGCGGCGATGAAGTTGTTGATCGGCATGACCCGCGCCGCGACCTTGCGGTTCAACGTCCCGAGGTATCCGTTGCCAGCCAGGATCACATGTGTGGCCTTGACCCGGCCTTGCCCGGTCTGCACAAGCCCCGGCGCGACGTGATGCACGCAAGACCCTTCATGGATCACCGCGCCTGCATCGCGCGCCGCCCGCGCCAGCCCCAGCACGAAACGCAACGGGTGCAGATGCGCCGCATCCCGGTCGATCATCCCGCCCTTGTATTCGGGCGAGGGGCAAAGCGCATGAAAGGCCTCTGCATCCAGCGCCTCGACATGTCCATAGCCATAGCGGTCGCGCAGGAAATCCACATAGCCATGCAGATCCCGCACCTCTGCCTCGGATGACCCGGCCCAGGCCACCCCGGGTTTGAGGTAGCAGTCGATCCCATGTTCGGAAATCAGCCGCTTCACCAGCGCCTTGGCGTCTTCGCCAAGCGCCCAGTACTTCGCCGCATCCGCGCGCCCAAGAAGCTTTTCCAGCCCCTCCTGGTCCACCCGCTGCCCGGACCCCAGCTGCCCGCCATTGCGCCCCGAGGCGCCAAACCCCACGCGCTGCGCCTCCAGCACCAGCACGCGCCGCCCGGCCCGCGCCAGTTCAAGCGCCGCCGACAGCCCGGTATATCCCGCGCCCACGATACAGACATCCGCCGAAACCTCTCCCCGCAGCGCCTCGAACGGCGGCAGGAGATCAGCACTCGCCGCATACCAGCTGCCCGGATATTCCCCTCGCTTATCGTTGGAAAACAACAGGTTCATAAGCGCCGTCCAGTACTTCTCTGGTTCAAAAATATCCCGGGGGAGGCCGCAGGCCGGGGGCAGAGCCCCCAAAGATCACACGTTCAAAAGCAAATGCTCACGTTCCCAGGGCGAGATCACCTGCAGAAATTCTTCATACTCCGACCGTTTCACGATGCCATAGACCCTGGCAAACTCCGGCCCCAGCACGTCGTGCAGATCGGTCGCCTCGTCGAAGACGTCCAACGCCTGGCCAAGCACCTGGGGAATATCCGGCTCACCGTCATAGGCGTCGCCGCGGAACTGCTTTTCGGGGCGGACCTCGTTCATCAACCCCAGATAGCCACAGGCCAGCGACGCCGCGATGCCGAGGTACGGGTTGCAATCCATCCCGCCGATCCGGTTTTCCACCCGCCGCGCCTCGGGCCCGGAAATCGGGATGCGGATGCCGGTCGTCCGATTGTCCCGCGCCCATTCCAGGTTGATCGGCGCGGCGTGGTCGCGCACGTAGCGGCGATAGGAATTGACATAGGGCGCCATCACCGCGATGGCGTTTGGCAGGTGTTTCTGCAAGCCGCCGATGAAGTGATAAAAGGCATCGGTTTCGCCCCCCTGTGGCCCGGTAAAGATGTTCTTGCCGGTCTCCAGGTCCAGCACCGAGTGGTGGATGTGCATGGCCGATCCGGGCTCTTCGGCGATGGGCTTGGCCATGAAGGTGGCAAAGCAATCATGCCGCAGCGCCGCCTCGCGGATCAGGCGTTTGAAATAGAACACCTCGTCGGCCAGTTTCACCGGCGATCCATGCCGCAGGTTGATCTCCAACTGCCCGGCGCCGCCCTCCTGGGTGATGCCGTCGATCTCGAAGCCCTGCGCCTCGGCAAAATCATAGATGTCGTCGATCACCGGCCCGAATTCGTCCACCGCCGTCATTGAATAGGCCTGCCGCGCCGCTGCGGGTCGACCCGACCGGCCCATCATCGGCTCGATGGTCTTGGCCGGATCGATATTGCGCGCGACGAGATAGAACTCCATCTCCGGCGCCACCACCGGTTTCCACCCCTGCTTGCGGTATAATTCCACCACACGTTTCAACACGTTGCGCGGCGATGACGGGATGGGTGTGTCATCGCGGGCGAAGGCGTCATGGATCACCTGCAAGGTCCAGTCCCCGGTCCAGGGCGCGGCGGTGGCGGTTGAGAAATCCGGTTTCAGGATCATGTCCCGTTCGATAAAGCCGCCTTCGCCCGCGGCTTCGCCCCAGCCGCCGGTGATGGTCTGATAGAAGATCGAGTCAGGCAGGAAGAAATGGCTTTGGCGGGCGAATTTCGTCGCCGGGACCGCCTTGCCCCGGGCAATGCCGGGCAGGTCCGAGATGATGCATTCCACCTCGTCCAGCCGCCGGTCGGCCAGGTACTGCTGCGCGGCCTCGGGGATTTGATCGGTCCAGTTGCTCATGCCAGCCTCCGCTCGCGAAAAAAGCGGCCGATACGTTCGGCCAGCACCGCGTTGCTGTTGGGCTTGTCCAGGTTGTCGCGCGCCACCGCCACAAGGTCCGCCGGCACCACGCCGCCGCGCGCCTCGATCAGCCCGCCGATGAATTCGCTTTCGAACTCGGGATGCGGCTGCACGGTAAAGGCCCGGTCGCCGTAAACCAGCGCCGCATGGGCGCAGAAATCGGTAGAGGCGACGGTCTCGGCCAGCGCCGGCTTCTCGACCACCTGGTCCTGGTGCCAGGCATTCAGCGCCAGTGTCTCGCCGCCGAAATCGTATTCCGTCCGGCCCAGCGACCAACCGTCTTTGAATTTTTCCACCTTGCCGCCAAGCGCCTGCGCCACGATCTGGTGCCCGAAACAGACGCCGACCAGTGGCACGCCGGCCTCGTATGCGCCGCGAATGAAGTCTTCCAAAGGCGGGATCCAGGGATGATCCTCATAGGCCCCGTGTTTCGACCCGGTGATCAGCCAGCCCTCGGCATCCACCACCGACGCCGGGAAATCCCCGTCCACCACGTTGTAATTGACGAAATCAAAGCCCTGGCCGTCCAGCAGCCGGCGGAACTGGGCCTCGTAATTTCCGATCTCGGCCATTTGATCGGGGATATGCCCGGTCGTGAGAATGCCGATCTTCATGTGTCACCTGTCCAAATTGCTCAGACCGTGTCGAGATAGATGTCCACCCGCTCCAACTCGGTCAGTTCTTCCATGTAATGCGCCTCCTGCCGCTTGGTCAGGAGGAAATTGCGGATCAGCTCCGCCGGAAAGATCCGCTTGATGTGATCGCTGGCCTCAAAGGCATCCATCGACCCTACCCATGTGGCCGGAATGCGCGGCAGGTCCAGCGCATAGGCATTGCCGGTGATCGGTTCGGGCGGCAGGGCCTTGTCCTCGATGCCGTTCATCGCCGCGCCCAGGATGGCCGCCACCATGAGATAGGGGTTCACGTCGCCGCCCGCCACCCGGTGTTCGATCCGCCGCGCCCGGGTGTCGCCCGACGGCACGCGGACGGCGGCGGTGCGGTTCTCGTAGGCCCAGCAGATGCCGGTGGGGGCATGCGCTTCGGGCACCAGCCGGTCATAGGAATTGTGATGCGGCGCAAAGATCAGCGCGCTGTCGCCCATCGCCGCCAGGCAGCCCTGGATCGCGTGGTGCAGCGTATCGGTGCCCTTGGGCCCGCCATCGTCAAAGATATTGGTGCCGTCCTGATCGAGTACCGAGAAATGCATGTGCATCCCCGATCCGGCATAATCGGCGTAGGGTTTCGCCATGAACGAGGCCGCAAAGCCATAGCGCCGCGCCAATCCCTTGACCAGCCACTTGAACAGCCAGGCATCATCGGCGGCGCGCAGCGCATCGTCGGAATGCATCAGGTTGATCTCGAACTGGCCCAGGCCCGCCTCGGAAATGGCGGTATCGGCGGGAATGTCCATCTCTTCGCAGGCATCATAGAGATCGGTGAAGAACTGATCGAACGAGTCCAGTGCGCGGATCGACATGGTTTCCGCCGCCTTGCGCCGCTTGCCCGAGCGGGGTGAGACCGGGATCTGCAAGTTTCGGCCCGAGTCGTCGATCAGGTAAAACTCCATCTCGACCGCCACCACCGGCGTCAGCCCCTTGGCCTTGTAGCGGTCCAGAACGCGCTTCAGCGCCTGCCGTGGATCGCCATCATAAGGCGTGCCATCCTCGCGGAACATCCAGATCGGCAACAGCGCGGTTGGCGCCTCCAGCCAGGGCATGGGCAGAAAGCCACGCTCGGTGGGCTTCAGCACGCCATCGCGGTCGCCGCTTTCAAACACCAGCGGGCTGTCGTCGATATCCTCGCCCCAGATGTCGAGGTTCAGCACCGAGACGGGAAAGCGCGTGCCGCTCTCGACCACCTTGTCGGCAAAGCGGGTGGGGACACGCTTGCCGCGCGGCTGGCCGTTCAGATCGGCGGCGGCCACGCGAATGGTGCGCACCTGGGGGTTCTTGCGCAACCAGGTCTTCATGCGATTTTCGGACATGGGTCACTCATAATTTGATCAAATTATGGATAACGGCCCGCCCCCCGGTTTGGCAAGCGCGAATCCGGCGTAAGCCGGATTCGCGCCCCGGACCCCGATCCGGGGCCTCATGAATGAGCGCGAGCCGGATTCGCGCCCCGGACGTCGATCCGGGGTCTCCCGATCAGGCGCATGTCTAGCGGATCAGGTTCATCCGAAACCGCATCTTTGCCCGTCGCGCCTGGGGCAGATGCCGGTTCAGCCGCCGGTTGATCAGCCCGAAAATCCCGATCAGGCAGAGCGTCAAAAGGATGAAAAAACCCGCAAGAATGGGGTAGGGCACAAAAGGATTGAACGTCTTGTCCGCGAAATAGCTGGCATAATAAAGCGCATCGCCACGTTGTTGCAGCGCCGGAAAGCCCGAGAAAAACACCAGCGTCGTGGCATGGAACAGAAAGATCGCCTCGTTGGTATAGGCGGGCCAGGCCAGCCGCAGCATGGTGGGCCAGATGATCTTGCGAAACCGGGTCCAGCCGGAAAACCCGTAGGCATCCGCCGCCTCGGTATCGCCCTTGGGGATCGACAGAAGCGCGCCATGAAAGATCTCGCCGGTATAGGCGGCGGTGTTCAGGAACAGCACCACCAGCGCCCCGGCCCAGGCCGAGGTGAAGGGCGTAAAGACCGGTGCCACCTGTTTTAGCGACAGGAACAGGAAATAGGCAAAGAAGAACTGGATGAACAGCGGCGAGCCCCGGAACAGAAAGATGAACCACTCCGCCGGCTTGCGCAGCCAGGGGTTGGCCGAGAACTTGCCAAGCGCCAGCGCCGTGGCCAGGAAGAACCCGGAAAACAGCGCCAGAACCCCGAAATAGACGTTCCAGATCATGCCCGACCCGATCAGCACCACCTGCTGGCAGAGGGTGAAATCCGACCGAGGCAACAACCGCTCGCCAATCCCCAGCGACCGCAGGCCATAGTCTGCTATGGTCTCCCAACAACTCATCCCTGGCGTGCCCCCAAGCCTTCTCTGGTTTGCAAATATCCCGGGGGAGCCGAAGGCGGGGGCAGAGCCCCCAAATCCACGTCCGCCACCCTCACGCCGCTTTCCTCTGCATCTCGCCGCCCGCCGTGGCCTGCCCGTGGGTCAGCCGTTTCATCAACCGGTCCAGCACCACCTCGGATACCTTGGTGAACCCGAGGTAGAACACCAGCAGCACCAGGAAATACCACATCCGCCAGTCGCCATGCGGATAGTCGGAAAACCGCGGATTTTTTGTCCCGCCCAGTTCGCGCGCCCAATAGACGATATCCTCCACCCCCAGCAGGAACAGCAGGGGCGTCGCCTTGATCAGCACCATCCACAGGTTGGACAGGCCGGGCAGGGCATAAACCCACATCTGCGGCACCAGGATACGCCAGAAGCTCTGCCGCCCGGTCATGCCATAGGCCTCGGCCGTTTCAAGCTGCGCCCGCGGCACCGCCCGCATCGCGCCGAACAGCACGTTGGCGGCAAAGGCGCCAAAGACGATGGCAAAGGTCAGCACCGCCAGCAGGAAGCCATAGGTTTCGTGGATCCACTGCGCCGAGGTGTTCAGCGGCAGCTTGGCCGCGTCGCAGACGATGAAGTCGCTGCCCTGGCGGATCGGCTGGTCCCAGTCCGGGCATTTCACCTGGTGGCGCAGCCATTCAAAGCCCTGGTCCAGCGCGATCACGAAGAACAGGAAAAACGCGATATCCGGCACCCCGCGCACCACCGCGATATAGGCCCGGCCGATCCAGTTGAGCGGAAAGACCGGGCTGCGCGCCGCCATCGCGCCGGCAAAGCCGAAGCCCAGCGCCACCGGCGCGGTGATCGCCAGCAACAGCAGCACCGTGCCGAATGAGACATAGAACGACATGTGCTTGCCGGTGGTCAGGTAGCAGGCATACCACTGGATCGTGCCAAGCGTGTCGGGATCTGCGCAGAAGCTGAAAATGGCGGGCCTCGTCGGGGCAGGGGCATGGGCTGAAGCCGGGGGGCGAGGTGGGCCGGCTGCGGCCCGCCTCGCAGGATTACGTGGTAAGGCGGGCTCGCGCCCGCCACCCCGCTCAGAAGGTCGCGCCGACCTCCCATTTCTCGATCAACGCATTGAGGCTGCCGTCGTCTTTCATCGACTGGATCGCCGCATCGAACTTGCCGCGCAACTCGCCGTCGCTTTCGCGGAAGCCCATGCCGATGCCGCCGCCCAGCAGGATGTCCTCGGCCACGAAATCAAGCTCTGCGTCTTCTTCCACGTAGGACGTCAGGAAGGACTTGTCGGCCAGCACCGCGTCGGCCTCGCCGCTGCGCACCGCGCCCAGGGTTTCCTCGGGGTTGGCGAATTCCAGCAGGGTTGCGCCGATCTCGGCCACATGGGCGGCCTGGATGGTGCCGGTCTGGGCCGCGATCACGGCGTTGGCCGGATCGTCGATCATCATGCCGGATTTGCCCACGAAGGAGGACGGGTCGGGCTGGGTGTAATTCTGGGTGAAGTCGATGACTTCTTCGCGTTCGTCGGTGATCGACATGCCCGCGATAATCGCGTCGTAGTTGCCGGAGACGAGGTTCGGGATGATCGAATCCCACTCGTTGGTGACCCATTCACAGGTCATTTCGGCGCGCTTGCACAGCTCGTCGCCCACTTCGCGCTCGAAGCCGTCAACTTCACCGGCGTCGTTGAGGAAGTTGAACGGAGGATAGGCGCCCTCGGTCCCGAGGCGCACCGTGTCCTGTGCCAATGCCATGCCAGCAGTCAGCGCCAGCGCGGCCGTGCCAAGAAGGATGGTTTTCATGTGGATTGCTCCCTTGGTTGGTGGTTCAGGCGGCCATTGTCGAGGACAAAAATCCCCGCAGCCGCTCGGATTTGGGCGCACCAAAGAGTGTTTCCGGCGCGCCTTCTTCTTCGATCAGACCCTGGTGGAGGAAGACCACGTGGTCGCTCACATCATGGGCCATTTTCATGTCATGGGTCACGATCAGCATGGTTCGGCCTTCGCCGGCCAGGTCCTTGATCACCTTGACAACTTCCTGTTCCAGCTCCGGGTCCAGTGCTGATGTGGGCTCATCGAACAACAGCGCCTCGGGCTCCATCGCCAGCGCCCGGGCAATTGCCGCGCGTTGCTGCTGGCCACCGGAAAGCTGGGCGGGCCAGACATCGCATTTGTCGCCAATGCCCACCTTGGCCAGGTAATGCCGCGCGCGGTCTTCCACCTCGGCCTTGTCGCGGCCCAGCACCGTTACCGGTGCTTCCATCACGTTTTGCAGGATGGTCATGTGGGACCACAGGTTGAATTGCTGGAACACCATCGACAGGTTGGTGCGGATGCGCAGCACCTGTTTCGCATCGCCGGGCCGCCGGTTCAGGCCCGTGCCTTTCCAATGCACCGGTTCGCCCTTGAACAGGATCTCGCCCTGCTGGCTGTCTTCCAGCAGGTTGGCACAGCGCAGAAGCGTGGATTTGCCCGACCCGGATGACCCGATGAGCGAGATCACCTCGCCGCGATGCGCGGTCACGGAGACCCCCTTGAGCACCTCCAACTGGCCATAGCACTTGTGCAGGTCGCGAATTTCGATGACGGGGGTCTGGTCGGTCAAGGCAGATCCGATTTCTGATGATGGTTTCACTCAATAGGTCCGAAATTCTGGCGCCTTGCAACTTGCAAAACGGCGGAATTGACAGGAATCCGGCAGGTATGCCGCTACGGAACGCCGTTTCGGAAGGCATTGGCCGCCCGAACGGGCAGGTTCAGTCGCGCGCGACCCGCTGCCGCGCAAGCGCCGACTCGAGGTCCGAGACCCCCAGCAGCGGCGCCACCATGCGCAACAGCGCATTCTCGCGCTCGTCGCGTTCGCCGTCCGACAGGACCACCTGCCACAAGGCTTCGATCACGCCGACCCGCGCCTCGTGCGGCACTGCGTCCTTGATGGCGCGGGTGAAACGCACGGTGTCGGGTGCCTCGGCCTCCAGCGCCTCGCCCTGCTTGCGCAGGGCCGTCGCCTCAAAGGGGCCAAGGCCGTAACGACCGGCGACGATCCGATCGATCAGCGCGGCCTCTTCGGCGTCATAGACATTGTCGGACTGCGCCACCCGCACCAGAAGGGCGGTCAGGGCAATGCGCGCATCCGCGTCGGGAAGCGGGGCGGGGTCGGGCTGGGTCAGCCGCTTGAGGAAATCAGCAAACATGGGAAAGATATAGCCACAGGTTGAAGCCGGGCCAAGAGGCGGCGCGGTGGACGGAAGGATGCAGGCCGGGCATCAGCCCGGCGTTGCGGCCGCCGGGCCGAAGCCCGGCCAACGGATGTGTCATCGCGACGGGGCATAGCCCATCGTCAACGAATGCTCTCGGCGGCGGCACGTGCTTCGCGGCTGTGGGCCTCGGATACGCCCAGCATGTCCTCGATGATCTCGACCAGCGCCACCTCGTGCTCTTCGCGCACGCCATCGGCGATCACCACGGCCCAGAGCGCCTCGGCGATCTTGCGCCGTTCCTCGTAGTCCACCGCCTCGCGCAGCTTTTCGACAAAGCCCGGCGTGTCGTCCACCGCGCCCTCCAGCCGTTCGCATTCGGCGCGCATCTGCGCGGCCTTCACCGCGTTTATGCCGTTGCGCCGGGCCAGGATGCGGTCGATCTGCTCCAGCTCTTCGAAAAGATAGACGTGATCGGCCTTGGCCACCCGCACCAGAAGCGCACCCAGCGCATGGGCCGCATCCAGCGGCGGCAGGGGAAGGTCCCGCGGCTCCTCGCCGCTGAAGAACCGCGTCAGGCGGTCGAAAATCGTTGGCATGTTACCCGTCTAACCCTTCAACAATGGTGAAATCAGCCTGTGCAGCCGCAAGCCGGATGGCCTTGGCCTCTTGGTACGCCGCGCTGCGGTAACAGTCCAGCGCCGCCGCGTGGCTGGGAAACTCGATCACCACGGTGCGGGGCCGGGCCGCGCCCTCGGCCACCTCCTGCGTGCCCGCACGCACCAGGAACCGCCCGCCAAAGGCCTCCAGCGCCGCGCCCACCGCTTCGCGGTAGCGTTGATAGGTCTCGGCGTCCTCGACCGTGACCTGGACCACCCAGTATCCTTTTGCCATTGGCTGTCTCCTCGGTCAGGCCGGTTACTTCAGGCCCGCATCATCTGGCCCGTATCATCAGGGCCGCGCCCGGTTGCGCTCTTCCCGGGTCAGGATTTCGGGTTCGGCCGCGGGGGTCCAGTCGGGCGGGGCAAAGAAAGGCGTCGCTTTCCATCGCCCCGAAAGCCGCTCTCCGAGCAGCCGTTTCGCGAAATCCCACAACACCCGACGCAACCCGCTGTCCCTGGCGGGTTTGCCCGGACCCTTGGCATAGACCGTGTTCACATGCGCGCGCACCGGGCCCAGCGCGCTGGCCTCGCCAGCGAAGGGCGCGGTCATCAGCGAGACGAAGGGCAGTTTTGCCGAAGCCAGCGTATTGGCCACCGGCGTCTTGCAACAGCCGGTGTACCAGCGGCTCAGGCCCTTGGGCGAGAGCTTCAACAACCGCAGGTTCTCGGCCCCGCGGGTGAAGGTGACCTGCGACGGCGCCACCTGGAACAACTCGGTCCCGCCACACCCGGTCAGGATATCGGCGCCCAGGTGCCGCGGAAAGGTCTGGCAATCGGCGCAATAACACAACAGGTGCGTCCCGGTTTCGGGCTGCGCGACCTGCCACTCCGTGGCGCCGCAGGAACAGGAAAAGGTAAGGCTCATGCCCGCGACGGTAGGGCCGGGCGCCGCGGCAGGCAAGGGCGGATCGCACGCCCGTCAAGCCCGATGCGCCCCGCTGCGCGTCCCTGCGGAACGCTGGCCTAAGCCGATCCGGCCTGTCATCCTTGGGGCGTGGAATCGGTCCAAGGGCGTAGACTTCGCGGATCCCGATTCCGCCAATCACGCAACAGGGAGCTTCCTCATGTCGTTTTCACTGTCCCGCCGCGGGTTCCTGGCCGGCACCGCCGGCCTGATCGCGCTGCATCCGTTCTCGCTCCGCGCGGCCACCAACCAGGCCCACCTGCGCATCATGGAGACCACCGACCTGCACGTGCATGTCTTCCCCTACGACTATTACGGCGACCGTCCCGTCGACACGGTGGGCCTGGCGCGCACCGCCGCGCTGGTCAATGACATCCGCGCCGAGGCGACCAACGCGCTGCTGATCGACAATGGCGACTTCCTTCAGGGCAATCCGATGGGCGATTACATCGCCTATGAGCGTGGCATGAAAGACGGCGACATGCATCCGGTGATCGCCGCCATGAACACGCTGGGCTTCGATGCCTCGACGCTCGGCAACCATGAATTCAACTATGGTCTGTCCTTCCTGGAGAAATCCCTGGCCGGGGCCAATTTCCCCGTGGTCTGCGCCAATGTCGCCAAGTCGCTGGGCGCCAGCCCGACCGAGGACGACACCCTGCTGCCGCCTTACGTGATCCTCGATCACACGGTCACCGATGGCGCAGGCGAAGACCATGCGATCCGCGTGGGCCTCATTGGCTTTGTCCCGCCGCAGGTGATGAACTGGGACCGCAAGCATCTGGAAGGCAACGTCCAGGCGCGCGACATCGTCGAGACCGCCAAGGCATGGGTGCCGCAGATGCGCGAAGCAGGCTGTGATCTGATCGTGGCGCTGTCGCACTCGGGCATCGGATCGGCGGACCACGAGGATGGGATGGAGAACGCCTCGATCCCGCTGGCGGCGGTTGATGGCATCGACGCCATCCTGACCGGCCACAGCCACCTGGTCTTCCCGTCGTCGACCTATGACAACCTGCCCGGGCTGGATACGGCCGCGGGCACCATCATGGGCAAACCCGGCGTCATGGGCGGGTTCTGGGGCTCGCACATGGGGCTGATCGACCTGATGATCGAACGTGACGGCGGCGGCTGGCGCGTGCTGTCGCATACCTCCGAGGCGCGGCCGATCTATACCCGGGGCGAAGATCGCAAGATCACGCCGACGGTGGAGAGCGTGCCTGCGGTGCTGGCCTCGGTCCAGCAGCAGCATGACGAAACGCTGGCATACGTGCGCCGCGCCGTGGGCAAGACCGATGCGCCGCTGCATTCCTATTTCGCGCTGGTGGCCGACGACCCCTCGGTCCAGATCGTGTCGAACGCGCAGCAGTGGTATATCGAGCAGATGATGGTCGGCACCCCGCACGAAGGCCTGCCGATCCTGTCCGCCGCCGCGCCCTTCAAGGCCGGTGGCCGGGGCGGGCCGGATTATTACACCGATGTGCCGGTGGGCGACGTGGCGATCAAGAACGTCTCTGACCTCTACCTCTATCCCAACACCGTGCGCGCGGTGCGGGTGACCGGGGCACAGGTCAAGGACTGGCTGGAACGTTCCGCCGGCATGTTCAACCAGGTCGACCCCGGCGCCAGTGATGCGCCACTGCTGAACCCCGAGTTCCCGTCTTACAACTTCGACGTGATGGACGGGGTGACCTATCAGATCGACCTCAGCCAGCCATCGAAGTTCAACCGCGACGGCGAAGTGGTGAACCCGGACGCCAACCGCATCGTCAACCTGATGTACAATGGCGCGCCGATCGACCCGGCGGCGGAATTCATCATCGCGTCGAACAACTATCGCGCGGGCGGCGGCGGCAGCTTCCCCGGAGCCTCGCCGGAAACCACGGTCTTTGAGGGCCCCGACACCAACCGCGACGTGATCGTGCGCTACATCGTGGAAAAAGGCACCGTCAGCCCGCGTGCCGATGGCAACTGGTCCTTCGCGCCGATGGAGGGCACCACGGTGCTCTTTGAAACCGGCCCCGCAGGCGCGGGGTACGCCGACAGCGTTCCGGGTGTGACCATCGAGGAGGCCGGCATGTCCGACACCGGCTTTGCGTTGTTCCGCATCACGCTCTGAGGCCACCCGCGCCACCAACCGGTAGGGTGGGTTTCCAACCCACCTTACCACCCGCGCAACGCCAGCCGGGCCAGCGGCGGCCCGCGGGATGCCGCAGCCCGGGTTGTTCGGGGCACTTTATCTCGTCAAATCCGGAAGACCTCAGACCTGTGCGCTGACGTCACCAAAGCGGCAGCCCGTCACGCCAAAGGCGTGCCGACTATGATTGGCGCACCTGCGGTGCGACGGGGCGGGCCGCCGCTGGCCCGGCGCCTTCGGCGCTGTTCGGGCCGGGAATGCTTTCAACTTCACGGCAAAGGCCAATAAATTATTCGGGTGGGGCTTCATGACCAACGACGCCGTGTACGACATCTATGAACTCTGGCATGTTGCTCTTGATTGATATTGCCGACTGCATCGACTCATCAACTTCTTGGAGGAGAGTTAGGCCGCCCATAGCTAAGATCAAAACTTTGGCAACTATGTCCTTTGTTGGGCCTTTTGTTTCAGAGACATTAACAAAAATTGCTCCCAAAAGCGCTTCGAGTTCTCTCTTTATTCTCGCCGGTCCGAAGGTATTCGCATTTTCCAACAAGGTTGAGATCTGGCTAACGCGCTCTAGCAAAGCTCTTTTAGCGTCTTCAGGCAGGTCAAGAGTATTGATTTCTGCTTTGCTGGCTGCAAATTTTGCCGCAAGTTCCCGTGCGCCCTTAGGGAACTGAATCAGGTCAGCGTGACCGGATAGCAATGAGTGTAATCTGTTTAGATTCACAATACATTCGGGGCCAAGGTAATTTTTTCGAGCTTCCGAGATATTGTGGTTGAGTTGCGAGAAATTGATAATTGGCTGAAACGGTTTTAGTAATCGAACAGCTAGTTTCGCAGACTCCTCGTTGTCCAAGCAACTCTCAACCTGATGGTTCAGCAAGAGAATTAAGTTCTGAAGCGTTGCCAGAGCTTCAATTTTTTTGCCCGGACCGTCAAATCCCAAATGGTCGGCCAAGGAATCTAAGAAGTTTGCGTCTTTTGGAGTATCATACATGGCCGATAGTAATTGGCTAAGCTCAAAAGCGGCGGTTGTCATCTTTTTTGCCTCTCCATCAACTGTTTAAACCAACCGTGATACATCCTTCGCCGCCCGCACGAAATCCTTGAACAGCGGATGCGGCTCAAACGGTTTCGACTTCAATTCCGGGTGGAACTGGACACCAATAAACCACGGGTGGTCCTGCCATTCCACGATTTCCGGCAACCGCCCGTCCGGCGACATGCCCGAGAACACCAGCCCGTGTTCTTCCAGCTTCTCGCGGTACTTGATGTCCACCTCGTAGCGGTGGCGGTGGCGTTCATCAATCGCCAGCCCGCCATAGACATTCGCCACCTTCGAGCCTTCCTTCAGCGCCGCGTCATAGGCGCCCAGCCGCATCGTGCCGCCCTTGTCGTCAGTGGCCGAGCGAGAGACCTTGGCATTGCCCTGCACCCATTCCTTCAGGTGATAGACCACCGGCTCGAAGCGTTTCTTGCCCGCTTCATGGTCAAATTCCTCGGACCCGGCACCGGCAACTCCGGCGACATTGCGCGCCGCTTCAATGACGGCCATCTGCATGCCCAGGCAAATCCCCAGGTAGGGCACCTTGTGTTCACGCGCGAACTGCGCCGCCTTGATCTTGCCTTCCGTGCCGCGTTCGCCAAAGCCGCCGGGCACCAGGATCGCGTGATAGCCTTGTAGATGCACGGCAGGGTCTTCGCGGTCGAACAGCTCGGCATCGACCCACTCGACCTTGACCTTCACCCGATTGGCAATCCCGCCGTGGGTCAGCGCCTCGGCGATGGATTTGTAGGCGTCTTCCAACTGTGTGTACTTGCCGACGATGGCCACCTTCACCTCGCCCTCGGCATGGTGGATGCGGTCGGAGACGTCGTGCCACTTGGTCAGGTCGGGCTTGGGCGCGGGCGAGATCTGGAAGGCATCCAGAACGGCCTGGTCCAGCCCTTCGCGGTGATAGGCCAGCGGCGCGTCATAGATCGTCGAGAGATCCTGCGCGGCGATCACGCTGTCGGGGCGGACGTTGCAAAACAGCGCCAGCTTCTCGCGTTCCTTGGCGGGAATCGGACCCTCGGACCGGCACACCAGGATGTCGGGCGCGATGCCGATGGAGCGCAGCTCCTTGACCGAGTGCTGCGTCGGCTTGGTCTTCAACTCGCCCGACGCGGTGATATAGGGCAGGAGGGTGAGGTGCATGAAGATGCACTGGCCGCGCGGCTTGTCCTGGGAAAACTGGCGGATGGCTTCAAAGAAGGGCAGGCCCTCGATATCGCCCACGGTGCCGCCGATTTCACAGAGCATGAAGTCGACCTCATCCTCGCCGACCGAGATGAAGTCCTTGATTTCATTGGTGACATGCGGGATCACTTGGATCGTCTTGCCAAGGTAGTCGCCGCGGCGTTCCTTCTCCAGCACGGTGGAATAGATCCGCCCCGAAGAGACCGAGTCGGTCTTGCGCGCGGCCACGCCGGTGAAACGCTCGTAGTGGCCCAGGTCAAGATCGGTTTCCGCGCCATCGTCGGTGACGAAGACTTCGCCATGTTCAAACGGCGACATGGTGCCGGGATCGACGTTCAGGTAGGGGTCCAGCTTGCGCAGACGGACCGAAAAGCCGCGCGCCTGCAGCAACGCGCCAAGCGCGGCCGAGGCCAGCCCCTTGCCAAGCGAAGACACAACACCGCCGGTGATGAAAATGAAACGCGCCATGCCTGCGGATACTCCCGTGATCTCTAGTTCGATTGGCTGCCCGGCGGCGGCCCTGAAAACAAGGCCGAAAATCCGCAGCATCACGGGACTTCACATGTATAGGATTCGCGCGCAATTGACAAGACGACCGCAAGATGCTGTTGCGGTCCGTTGCACGTCCTCAATGGATTGTGGAATGGCGCCGGGTGGCCCGGCGCCTGGCGGACCTCAGTCCGCGCGCGGCACCAGCGGCGCGTTCTCGTCCGCACCCGGCGGCAGCAGATCATCGCCGGGCAGGGCCGGGGTTGCCGGTGTTTCGACCTCTTCCGCCGTCGGCGGGGTCAGCCGGTCAACCACCGAGGATCCGGCGGCATTCTGAGCGGCAATGATGGTCAGGGTGATCGAGGTCACGATGAAGGCCGCGGCCAGCACCCAGGTGATCTTGCCCATCGCGGTCGCTGCGGAGCGGCCGGCAACGGCACCGCCGCCTCCGCCCATGCCAAGCCCGCCGCCTTCGGAACGTTGCATCAGCACGACCCCGATCAGGGACAATGCCAGCAGAAGGTGGATGATCAGGACGACGTTTTCCATGGGGCCTCGCGGGGGTGCATATCTTGCGGGGGTATGTAGGGGTAAAGATCAGGGGGCGCAACCCGTCGGTATCGGGACGTGGCGGCGCTCAGGCGTCGACATCGTCCACGTCGGCCTGGCCAGAGAGCTTGCGCCGCACGATGGACCAGCTGAGCCCGACCCCCAGAACCAGCGACAGCGCCAGAACGCCGAGCCAGGTGTTGAGGTTGCGGTTGTCGAGGCTGAGCACGCCGTAATCGTAGAGCACCCAGAGCAGGGCGCCGACGATCGCGGCGATCAGCCCCATGCCGAAGGCACCGATCGAGCGCAGCGTGGCCCGCAGGTAGACGATCCAGCCCACCAGCAGCAGCAGGCCAAGCAGGAGCGTCAGCGGCAGCTGGCCATAATAGTTGCGCACGGCCCAGCCGATATAGTTGTAGGGCGTCGGGTTGAAGGTGGCCGCGACAAGGACAAGCGCAAAGACCCAGCGAACGAGAAACCCCATGACCTGTCTCCTGGTAAACCTGGGCCGGAGGTTTAGCGATCTTGCACGCAGTGTCCAGCCCGCAGCGTTTCGGGGCCAGGCTTGCGGGTGCGGCCCCCGATCTGTTGACAGATCGGTAAAATCCCATTGATGGGATTTGGGAGCGCCTGGCGCAGAGCGAGCGGCCATGAGGCTCACTCGCGCGCTCAACCTCTCTCGCGGCCCCCGATCTGTTGACAGATCGGCAAAAATCCGTTGACGGATTTTGCCGTCTTCCACCCGCAACCGGAAACCGATCCGTGATCCTGTGAATTTCGCGGTTTCGCGCGCCGGTTCCAGCGGCTATATCGGCGCGGGTTTGACACCCGGACTCAGGCGGAAGGATGAAGTCATGGCTAATGTGGTCGTTGTCGGCGCTCAATGGGGCGACGAGGGGAAAGGCAAGATCGTGGACTGGCTCTCCGAGCGGGCCGACGTGATCGCGCGTTTCCAGGGTGGCCATAATGCCGGCCACACGCTGGTGATCGACGGCGAGGTCTACAAGCTGCATGCGCTGCCTTCGGGCGTGGTGCGCGGCGGCAAGCTCTCGGTGATCGGCAACGGCGTGGTCCTCGACCCCTGGAACCTGCTCAAGGAAATCGAGACGATCCGCGCCCAGGGCGTGTTGATCAGCCCGGACACGCTGATGATCGCCGAGAACACGCCGCTGATCCTGCCCTACCACGGCGAGCTGGACCGCGCCCGTGAAGAGGCTGCCTCCAAGGGCACCAAGATCGGCACCACCGGTCGCGGCATCGGTCCGTGCTACGAGGACAAGGTCGGCCGCCGCGCCATCCGCGTCGCCGACCTGGCCGATCCGGCCACGCTTGAGGCCCGCGTGGACCGGGCACTGCAGCACCATGACCCGCTGCGCAAGGGGCTGGGGATCGAGGCCATCGATCGTGACGCGCTGATCGAACAGCTGAAAGAGATCGCACCGCAGATCCTGCAATATGCCGCCCCCGTCTGGAAGGTGATGAACGAAAAGCGCAAAGCGGGCAAACGCATCCTCTTTGAAGGGGCCCAGGGCGCGCTGCTGGACATCGACTTCGGCACCTATCCCTTTGTCACCTCCTCGAACGTGATCTCCGGCCAGGCCGCCACCGGCGTGGGCATCGGCCCGGGCAGCATCGATTACGTGCTGGGCATCGTGAAGGCCTATACCACCCGCGTCGGCGAAGGTCCGTTCCCCACGGAACTGGACGACGACGACGGGCAAAGACTGGGCGAGCGCGGCCATGAGTTCGGCACCACCACCGGACGCAAGCGCCGCTGCGGCTGGTTCGACGCCGCCCTGGTGCGCCAGACCTGTGCCGTCTCGGGCGTCAACGGCATCTCGTTGACCAAGCTCGACGTGCTCGACGGTTTCGAGACGCTGAAGATCTGCACCGGCTACGAGCTGGATGGTGAGGTGCTCGACTACCTGCCCACCGCCGCCGATCAACAGGCCCGCTGCACGCCCATTTACGAGGAAATGCCAGGCTGGTCGGAATCGACCGAGGGCGCGCGCTCCTGGAACGACCTGCCGGGCAATGCGGTGAAATATGTCCGCCGGATCGAAGAGTTGATCCAATGCCCCGTGGCGCTACTTTCCACCTCGCCGGAACGGGATGACACCATCCTGGTCACCGATCCCTTCAGCGACTGAGGCAGAGATGGGCGAAAGACGAGGTTTGAGCTACAAGGCGCGGCGGCGCTGGTCCCTGGTGATCCTGCTGATCGGGCTGCCGGCCTACGTGGTGGTGGCGGTGAGCCTCGTCAACATGCTGGACCGGCCGTCGATCTGGATCGAGTTGCTGGTCTACATCGGCCTCGGCATCCTCTGGGCGCTGCCGTTCCGCTTCATCTTTCGCGGGGTTGGCCAGGCCGATCCCGATGCGGAAGACCCGCCGCGGGACTGACCCGTCACACCGAATTGCGGGCGGCGTGCCAAAGGATGCGCCGCCCGCCACCACCCGTTCCGCGCGAAATTTTTGCCAAAGTTCCCTAGCGTCAAGATTGCGCAAGCGGAAGGCTGCGGTCTAGCGTTCGGCATGACCCGACCGACCGGACAGTCAGCAGAAGGCAACCCCTTTCTCGGCATCCTGTTGATGCTGGGCTTTTGCGTGTTGGCCCCCTTGGGCGATGCCATCGTCAAGCTTCTGGGCGAGACGGTGCCGCTGATGGAGATCCTGACGATCCGTTTCCTGTTCCAGGCGGTGATCCTTTCGGTGATCGTGGCGCTGACCGGGCGGGCCTGGCGGATGTCGGGGCGGGTGCTGCGCCTCACGGTGATCCGGGCGCTGCTGCAAATCGCCGGGATCGCGGCGGTTTTCGTGTCGCTGCGCTACCTGCCCATCGCCGAGGCCATAGCCATCGCCTATGTCATGCCCTTCCTGATGCTGATCCTCGGTCATCATGTCCTGGGCGAAGAAATCGGCCCGCGCCGCGCCTGGGCCTGTGCGGTGGGCTTTGCCGGTACGTTGATGGTGGTGCAACCCACCTTTGTCGACGTCGGCTGGCCGGCGCTGCTGCCGCTGCTGGTGGCGGTGATCTTCGCGCTGTTCATGCTGGTCACCCGCCAGATCGCCCGCGACACCGACCCGGTGGGGCTTCAAGCGGTCAACGGGGTGATCGCTTCGGTGCTGTTGGTGCCGGTCTCGCTGCTGCTGCATTGGTACGACCCGGGCCACCAGCACTATGTCCGGCTGGAGACCCGGGAAATCGCTCTGCTGGCCGCCATCGGCGTCACCGGGACGCTGGCGCACCTGCTGATGACGTGGTCGCTGCGCTACGCGCCCTCGGCCACGCTGGCCCCGATGCAATACCTGGAAATCCCGGTGGCCACGGCGCTGGGTTGGCTGTTCTTTGCCGATCTGCCCAACGGCCTTGCCGCAATCGGCATCGGCGTCACCATCGCCGCCGGGCTTTACATCGTCATGCGAGAGCGGTCCATCGCGCGTCTGCCGCAGCTTGAACAGCCGTGACAGCCGAGGCCAGCGCCGCACGCGGCAGGATGACCAGCATGCCGGTGCCCTCCATCTCCAGGTCCACCCGCGCCTCCGCCGCCTCGTTCGAGGTGCCGGCCCGCGCGCCGGGCGCAAAGTCCAGCCCGTCGATCGGCCAGCGCAGCCCTGCGCTTTGCCCACTTACCGGACGCATCGGAAACAGCGACACCCGCGTTCCCGGTTTCAGCACAAGGCGCAGCTTTGGCGGACAGTGAAACACCACGTCTTCGCGCCCGATCAGAACGACCGGCTTGTCGGGCCGTGCCGCCAGCCGGTTGAACACCGACAACTGGTGATCCACTCGCGCGCCCAGGAACCCCAGCCCCAGGATCAGCGGCGCCGATATGTTGCGCAGGCACTTGTCGAAATCGGTGCTGTCCTGTTCGGCAATATGATGCAGCGCCTGCGGGGGCAGGGCGGCCCGGGTCTCTTCGGGCAGCGAGTCGAAATCGCCGATCACCGCTTCGGGGATCACCCCGTGCCGGATCAGCTCGGTCGCGCCGCCATCGGCGGCCACCGCGCGGCTGGCCCAGGTTTGGGCAACAATCAGGTCGGCGTGACGGAATTCTCCGCCTCCTGCCAACAATATTGGGTCCAGGGAGGAAACAATGGGGTGATTCATGGCTTTTTAGCGGTATTCCGGGATCAAGGTCACAATCAAGTCATGAAATGATACGTTGTGTTGCACAGATTCGGGCCGGTTTGGCCGGGACCATCATGATAAACAGAACCTTGCAGGTATTTGGAAGGCGAGCATCCGATGGTACAGACAAATAAAATCCTGACCGTCTCATACGGGACATTCTCATGTACGCTTGAAGGCTTCGATGAATCCTTCGACACGATGAAGGCCATCGCGGAATATTTCCGCGACCTGGCAGCGGACGACAGGTACTTTGGCGCCGAACCACCAACCCCGGACGCAGAAATGCTGGCGCGGATTGCCGAAAAGGAAATCTCGCGCCGGGTCGAAGCGCGGTTCGAAAATGACGGGATCGTTCTGCGACCCTCGCTCACCGCCGCCGCGCCTGCGCCGAAAGCGGAAACCACGCCCCAGTCCGACAGCTCCGAGCCCGCACCTGCCGCCGCGCCCGTTGTCGATCCTGTTGCTGAACCCGTTGCTGCCGTCGAAACCCCGCAAACGCCGGAAGGTGACGCCCTCGAAGCCGATACCCCCGACGTCGATACCGAAATCGACTCGGCCGAGGCCCAGGACGCCGCACTTGCCGAGGCAGATGCTGCCCTGACCGAACCGCTCTCCGACATCGTGGAAGACGCGGCAGGAGACGTCGCCGCAGACATGGCGGAAGATGTGGCGGAAGATGTGGCCGACGCCGCCGAGGACGCGCCCCAGGCTGCTTCCCTGGTCGAACCGGCAAAAGACACCGCCGCCGAGATCGTGGAAGCGGATGTGGAGCCTGCCGAAGAGGTCACCACCCCGGCGCCTTTCCTTTCTGCCGACAAGGTCGACGACCATGCCCCCGGCCAGGACCCGGCCATCAAGGCAGCCTCCCCCGACAGGATCCCGGAATCCATCGCCGAGAAGCTGGCCCGCATCCGCGCGGTCGTCTCCTCGGCTGCGGCCCCGGTGGCCACTGCGCCCGTCACTCCGCCCGTCACTCCACCGCCCGCGCCGCAGGAGCACGCCGAAGAACCCGCCACCGAAGAGATCTCCGACACCTTCATCGACATCCAGGCCGAAGAGACCGTCGAAGCCATCTCCGACGCGGACACTCTCGGCAACATCATGTCGACGCTGGCCTCGGGCGAGGCCGAAGACGCCGTGGCACCGATCGCTGAAGAGGTGATTGAAGCGGCGGGTGCAGCGGTTTCGCAAGACGTGATCACGCAAGAGGCGACAAAGGAAGATCAGGCAGAAGTAGAGCGGGCCGAAGAAGAGGCGCCCGAGGTAGCCGCGACCGAGACGGAAACCCCGATCGCGGATGAACCCTACGATTTCAGCACCGAGGAATACACCGCGCCGCAGATCGACGTGCCGGTCACCGTATCCGCACCCGAACCGGAAGACACCACCGACGCGGCTTCGGTCTATGACCAGGACATCGCGGCCAAGGCCGGCGCGGCCGATCTTGACGAAGCGACCGAGGCCTTTGACCTCGGCGACCTCGACCTGGCCGAAAAACCGTCCGACAATTCGGCCGAAACGACCCCGGAAACCTCCGAGACCCCTGAGACCCAGGAGACCCCAGAGACCGTCACCGCCGAGGCCCCCATCGCCCCCCGCCGTGTCGCCCCGCGTCGCCCGGTCCGCGTTGTCAAGGTCAAGCGGCGCCAGGCCCAGCCAGAACCCGCCGCCCCGGCATTGGCCGATCATGGCGACAGCACGCTCTCGCCCGAGGACGAGGCCGACCTGATGCGCGAACTGGCCGCCGTGACCGGCGATGTCGCGCCGCAGGACGTGGCTGACAGCACCGTTGCCGAAGAAGCGCCGCAAGAGCTGGCCGATACCCCCGATGCACAGGACGCGTCGCAAGAACTGGCCGACGACACAGCCCGCACCGTTCGCGCAATGGCGCGCCGCGACCGTCGCGACAACTTTGCCGAGGATGAGGGCGACGTCAGCCGCCTGATGGCCGAGACCGACGAGCAATTGCAGGAACCCGAAGGCAAGTCGCGTCGCAACGCCATCGCGCACCTGCGCGCCGCCGTTGCCGCCACCCGCGCCGACCGCGGCAGCGAGGCGTTGCAAGCTGGTGCCGAGGATCGTGGCGAAGCCTATCGCGACGACCTGGCCAAGGCGGTGCGCCCGCGCCGCAGCACCGTCGAGACCCCGCAGGACCGCCCGCGCATCGCACCGTTGAAGCTGGTGGCCGAACAGCGCGTGGACCTGAACGAAGACGCCGATGCGGCGGAAACCGCAGCCCAGGCGGTGCGCCCGCGCCGGGTGTCGATGCCGGTCGACCGCGACGAAGCGCCCGAAGCGGGCGGTTTTGCCGCCTTTGCCGAAGAGGTTGGCGCCACCCGCCTGTCGGAACTGCTGGAAGCGGCGGCGGCCTACATGTCCTTTGTCGAGGGCCGGGATCAATTCTCGCGCCCGCAGCTGATGACCAAGGTGCGTCAGATCGAGCGCAGCGACAGCAGCCGCGAAGACCGGCTGCGCAGCTTCGGCCAACTTCTGCGCGACGGCAAGATCGAGAAGGTCCAGGGCGGCCGCTTCACCGCTTCCGACACGATCGGCTTCCGCCCCGACGACCGCGCCGCGGGCTGAACCAGGGATTTCCCTCACTGAGGCCGGGGCAAAGCTCCGGCCTTTTTTCTTTCGGCGACAGCTGCGCAGACCACGGGTTCAACTCCTGAAACCGACCGGCCGCCCGCGCCGTTCCCCAATTTTTTCTGTGCCTGCGCATGTCGACCGGCCGGGGCTCAGGCCCGGAGACGATGCCTCCGAGCAATCAGAGCATTTACGAGCTCCCTCCCGCACCCATCCTTACACACCCGCGACGGATTGGATATTTGCCAACCAGGGAAGGGTGGGGCCCCGCAGGGTCTTCTCTGGTTCGGAAATATCCCGGGGAGCGCGAGGGGCTGGCCCCTCGCCTGCGCGACGGCAAGGCCGGCGCAACCATCCATGACAGGTAAACTCACCCCGCGTTCAGGGACCGTCCGGCTTGCCGATCTCTGCCGTCACAAAGTCGGTCAGCGCGCAGCTTTCGCGGGCGGAGTTCACCTGGAACCGGTTTCCTTGTCCATGTCGCCGGTCTGGCCGAAGTGGGTGCCTGCCGCGTTGCCTCAGACGTGCTGGTCTACCAGGATCGGGTTGCCGTCCGGGTCCACCACCACGAAGCTGCCGGGGCCGTCGCTCTCGGGGTCGACCTCGCGGTCAAAGCTCATACCTGCCACCTTGAGCCGCGCCTGCAAGTCCCGAATGTCGGTGAACCCCTCGACCGGCTGTGCATCCTGATCCCAGCCGGGATTGAAGGTCAGGATGTTGCGGTCGAACATGCCCTGAAACAGCCCGATCACCGTATCGCGGTTCTTCATGATCAGGTAGCCATGCGTTGTATCCCCGGCAAAGACCGCGAACCCCAGCCGCTCATAGAAAGCGCGCGACGTGGCCAGGTCCTTGACCGCAAGGCTGATCGAAAAGGCACCCAGTTGCATGTTCGCACTCCCGCAAGCTGCGTCGAGTATGCCCGATCCCGGCCACATGACAAGTGTGGTGTCCGGACGCCAACTCGCAGGAGGGGACGGCAGGCGCCAGGCTCACCGCTCCAGGATAAGCTGCCCGCCCGAGATCTCCAACCGATCAAACCGCTGCAAATAGCTCATCCCCAAGAGCGATTCCGCCATCTCGCCCTCGTTGACAAAGGCCGTCACGCGGCTGTCCTCCATCCCCGGCAGCCCGATCTCGTCCAGCACCACCCGCGCCGTGCGCACCGTGCCATTGGCCGTCATCGCCGTCCCGGTATAGCGCAGGCGCGTCAGGTCGATCCCCGCCGCCTCGGCATCGCGTTCCAGCAGCACGATCGACGAGGCCCCGGTGTCGACAACAAAGCGCACCGGTGTGTCGTTCACATCCAGCGTCAGGTAATAATGCCCGTCCGGGCTGCGTGGCACTTCGATGCGGCCAGCCTCGGAAAAGACCGCCTGGCGCGGGGCAACCGTCTGACGGATGTCGTCCCACAGGCCTACCGCGGCAATCACGCCGACAAAGATCAGCCCCCAGACCGCCGCCTGCTGCGTCACCTTGCCCAGCGAATCGCGGTTGGTGGTGATGAACCAGAACACCACCGCGCCCAGCAGCATCACCAGGTAGATCAAATGTCCGGTTTCCCACGCATCCATGTGTCTCTCCTTGCGCCTCAGAGATAGGGGCAGGGCGTCGGAATTACGAGGCCAGGCCGCTGGCCAATCCAAAGGCCCGCAGGCCGTCCAGCACGAATTGCACCGCCAGCGCCGCCAGCAACATCCCCAGCAGCCGGGTCACCACGACGATCCCGATCCGCCCCAGAAGCCGCTCCAGCAGGCCCGCGGCCAGGAACAGCATCAGCACGATGGCCACCACCGCCAGCATGACCGCGAAGACCAGGAAATAGCCTTCAACCCCCGGCTTTTCCCCGGTCAGCAGGATCATCGAGGCAATCGAGCCGGGCCCGGCAATCAGCGGTATGGCCAGCGGAAAGACGGAAGGGTCGGGGCGGTCGTCCTCCTCGTCGGCCTGGTCCTCGCGCCGCTTGGTGCGCCGTTCGAACAACATGTCGAGCGCGGTCAGAAACAACAAAAGCCCCCCGGCAATGCGAAAGGCGGGCATGGAGATGCCGATAAAGCCCAGCACGGCCTCGCCCAGGGCGCCGAAAAGCGCCAGCAGGACAATGGCGACCAGGCAGGCCCGCAAGCCGATGGCCCGCCGCGCCCGGGGTGACATGCCCGAGGTCATGGCCACGAAAAGCGGCGTCAGGCCGATGGGGTCGATGACGACGAAAAGCGTCACGAAGGCGGAAATGAGAAAGGCGGTGTCCATATGCAAAGGCATCACGCCCGTGGGAAAATGGCAAGGGCCCAGTGGCCCCCCAGTGGCCGATCTGTCAACAGATCGGCACCGATCCATCAATGGATCGGTCCCCGCGCGGCGGCTTACCCCTCAGCCGATTCCAGCTTTTCCAGCGCCGCCATCCACAGCGCCTCAGCCCGGGCCAGCCCGTCCTCGACCTCGGCGAACTTGCGGTTCCATTCCGCCAGCTCCGCCGTCTTGGATTCGTCATAGATCGCCGGATCAGCCAGCTTGCGCGACAGCTTGCCATGCATGTCGGTGATCTTGGCCACCCGTTCCTCGCATTTGCGCACCTCGGCCCGCAGCGCCAGGATGCGGTCGCGACCGGGGCGCTTGGGCTTCTCGGGTTTGGGCTTTTCGACCTTCGCAGGCTTGTCCGCCGACAACAGCAACCGGCGATAGGCGTCGAGATCGTCCTCATAGGGCGTCACCGTGCCCTTGGACACCAGCCAGAGCCTGTCTGCCACCAGGCTCAGCAGGTGCATGTCGTGGCTCACCAGGATCACCGCGCCGCGATAGGTGGTCAACGCCTCGACAAGCGCCTCGCGGCTCTCGATGTCCAGGTGGTTGGTCGGTTCGTCAAGGATCAGCAGATGCGGCGCATCCAGCGTCGCCAGCAATAGCGAAAGTCGCGCCTTCTGGCCCCCCGACAGCCGCCCCACCTCGGTCTCGGCCTGTTCCGCACCCAGCCCGAACCCGGCCAGCTGCGCGCGCAACCGCGAAGGCATCACGCTGGGCCGCGCCCGTTGCAAGTGCTGCAACGGGGTCTCGTCCACGTGCAATTCATCCACCTGGTGCTGGGCAAAGAACCCGATCCGAAGCTTGTTCGACCGCACCATCTTGCCCGACATGAGGGGCAGGCGGTCCGACAACAGCTTGGCCAGCGTCGACTTGCCCTGGCCGTTCTTGCCCAAAAGGGCGATCCGGTCGTCATGGTCGATCCGCAGGTTCAGCCGCTTCAGGATCGTGGTCTCGCCATAGCCGGTCTCGCCGCCCTCGATGGAAATGATCGGCGGCGACAGCTCTTCGGGCTGCGGAAAGGTAAAGACCTTGCGCGCAATCTCTTCCGGCGCCGCCACCAGGTCGATCTTCTCGATCATCTTCAGGCGGGCCTGCGCCTGTTTCGCCTTCGACGCCTTGGCGCGGAACCGGTCGACAAAGCTCTGCAGATGCGCCACCCGCGCCTGCTGCTTCTTGGCCATCGCTGCCTGTACCGCGCGCTGCTCGGCGCGCTGGCGGGCGAACTGGTCATAAGGCCCCTGGTAGAAGGCCAGCTTGCGGTCTTCCAGGTGCAGGATCGCCCCGACGGCGCGGTTCAAAAGCCCGCGGTCGTGGCTGATGATGATCACCGTATGGGGATATTTCGCCAGGTAGCTCTCCAGCCACAAGGCGCCCTCAAGATCGAGATAGTTGGTCGGTTCATCGAGCAGCAGCAGGTCGGGCTGCGCAAACAACACGCCCGCCAACGCCACCCGCATCCGCCAGCCGCCCGAAAAGGCGGAACAGGGCATCTGCTGCTCGGCATCGTCAAACCCCAGGCCCTTCAGGATCGACGAGGCCCGCGCCTCGGCCGACCAGGCGTCGATATCGGCCAGCCGGGTCTGCACCTCGGCAATCCGGGTGGCATCGGTCGCCACCTCGGCCTCGGCCATCAGCGCCGCACGTTCTGTATCGGCGGCCAGCACCGTGTTCAGCAGCGACACCTCTGACGAGGGCACCTCCTGCGCCACGCCGCCAATGCGCGCGCGCTCGGGCAGGGAAATCTCGCCACCTTCCAGCGGCAACTCCCCCCGGATCATGCGAAACAATGTGGTCTTGCCCGAACCGTTGCGGCCCACGAGCCCCACCTTGTGCCCCGCCGGAATCCGCGCGCTGGCCCCTTCGAACAGCGGCCGACCCTCGACCGCATAGGAAATATCTGAGATCGTCAACATGCCCCGCGCTCTAGCAGAGCGCACCGCAACACACCAGCACCCGAAAAGGCCCTTCTCTGGTTCGGAAATATCCCGGGGCGTTTGAGGGGGTCGCCTTTGAAGCGCCATTGGTCCGAGCGCCAATGGCGACGCCCCTCAACCAACAAAACCTGCGCGGCGCAGCCGCACCACCAAAATCCCGCTCTTTCCAAGTCGTACCCCCCATGCTATCGCAGCCGCGGAATTCAGACAGGCCGGCCCACAACCCGGTCTCACCAAAGGAGCATTCTCACATGGCCACCGAACGCACGCTTTCGATCATCAAACCCGACGCCACCAAGCGCAACCTGACCGGCAAGATCAACGCCAAGTTCGAAGACGCGGGCCTGCGCATCGTCGCGCAGAAACGTATCCAGCTGACCAAGGCACAGGCCGGAAAGTTCTACGAAGTGCACGCCGAACGTCCCTTCTATGACGAGCTGTGCGAATTCATGGCCTCCGAGCCGGTGGTCGTGCAGGTGCTCGAAGGCGAAGGCGCCATTGCCAAGAACCGCGAAGTCATGGGCGCCACCAACCCCGCCGATGCGGCCCCGGGCACCATCCGCGCCGAGTTTGCCGAATCCGTTGGCGAAAACTCGGTCCACGGCTCCGACGCTCCGGAAACCGCCGCGGTCGAGATCGCCTATTTCTTCTCCGGTCTCGAACTGGTGGGCTAATCCCGCCTGGCCGATCGCACATGTGCCGCCCCTGTCGGGGCGGCATTTTTCGTTGAAGAGTTGAGGTGACCCGGAGATGACCAAGCGGAACTGGAAAACCCTGGAGCAGGACTTCGTCTTTGCCGCCGACCCCTATGTGCGGGTGGCGCGCGAAACCGTCGAATTGCCCGATGGCACGGTGATCGATGATTTCTACCAGGTCCACCTGCGCCCCTTCGTCTCCGTCGTGCCGATCACCCCGGATGGCCGCGTGCTGATCCTCGATCAGTACAAGCACGGCCCCCGCTGCGTCTCGATCACCTTCCCGGGCGGTTTCGTCGACGAGGGCGAAGAGCCCGAAGAGGCTGGCCGCCGCGAGTTGATGGAGGAAACCGGCTTTCGCGCCGGCACGTTCATCCCGCTGGGCGCCTATGTCGACAACGGCAACCAGCGTGGCTGTTCCGGCACCTATTTCCTTGCGCTCGACTGCGAAAAGGTGGCCGAGGCCGACCCCGGCGATCTCGAAGACATGGAAGTCAGCTTTGCGACCCCGGCCGAGCTTGACGCTGCCCTCGGCACGCCGCGCTTTGCCATCACCCACATGGCCGCCGCCTGGGCCTTTGCGCGGATGAAACTCTGACGGCTCAGCGCCGTTCCACCACGCCGATCTCGTCCAGGATGCGCTCGATCCCGCCAAGATCGGGCGACTTCGGCACATGCGCCGCCTTCAGGCTGTCGAACCGCTTGCGCAGCGCCTTCTTCTCTTCGCCCTGGCAATCGTTCCAGGGCCGCCCCTGCAAGCCCATCACCAGCACGTAATAACCGATAAAATGCGGCCGCATCCCGGTGGCCAGCAACTTGCCATAGGCGCCATCCGCCCCGATTTCGCGCAGCTCCTCCGCCGAATGAATTCCCGCCTTGGCGCAGGCCGCCTCCATCGCCGGGCCGAGGTTGCGGATCGAGCTGATCGGGGTGCTCATGCCACGCCCTCGCGGCACAATATGGCGGCAAAATCGGCGATCCGTTCCAACGCCGCGACCAGCGCCGCATCTTCCACCGTCAGCGCGACCCGCACATGCCCCGCCGCCGCCTGGCCAAAGCTTTCGCCCGGCATCACCGCGATATGGTGCGCCTCAAGCAGCCGCAGGGCGAACTCCGTACCGCTCAGCCCACAGGCCCGCACGTCCAGCATCAGGTACATCGCGCCGTCCGCCGGCACCACGCGCAGGATCTCCTGCCGCGCCAGCGCCTCCAGCGCCAGCGCCCGGCGGCGGCGGAACGGGGCCGAGACCTCGTCCTCCAGCCAGCTGCCTTCGTCCAGCGCAAACAACGCCGCATCCTGGATATAGCCCGGCACGCCATAGGTGGTATGCGTCGCCAGGTCGATCAGCGCCGAGATCGCTTCTTCCGGCCCCGCGATCCAGCCGATGCGGCTGCCGGTCATGGCGTGGCTCTTGGACATCGACCCCGCCACCAGCACGTGGTCCGCCATGCCGGGCAGGGCGCGGGGGCTCAGGTGTTCGCCTTGCCAGACCATCGTGTCATAAACCTCGTCCGAGATCAGCCAGATCCCGCGTTCGCGGCAGAGCCCGGCAATCGCCTCCAATGTGTCGCGGCCATAGACTGCGCCGGTGGGATTGTTCGGCGTGTTGATCATCAGTGACGCCGCGTTTTCGGCCTTGGCGGCGATATCCTCGGCCCGGGGTTGAAACCCGTCCTCGGCCCGCGCCGCGATGGGCACGGGCAGGGCGCCCGCCGCCCGGATCGTGCCGGGGTAGGTGGCGTAATAGGGATCGATGAACAGCGCGCGATCTCCCGGATTGCAGGCCGCCATATGCGCCGCAAACAGCGCCGCCTGTCCGCCGGGTGTGATCAGGATATTCCCGCGCGTGGTCTTCACCCCGGTCCGCTCGGTCAGCCGCGCCGCCACCTTGTCGCGCAGCCCGTCGATGCCCGGCACCGCAGCATAGCCGGTATGGCCCGCCGCCGCCGCCCGCGCCATCTCCGCAAGGATCCTCGGATGCGTCGGAATGTCATGCTCGCCAATGGTCAGCTCCGTCACCCGCTCGCCCCGGGCCACCATCTCCCGGGCGCGATAGAACACCCCCCAGCCATCGCCATCACCCGTCAGGGTGCGCAATCTTTCAGAAACCTGCATGTCGCCTCGCCCGCTTGTCCGCTTGCCGGGTGGCAGATGGCACCGGAAGCCGGGGGAAAGTCAATCGCCCTCCGTCGCCAGCGCCGCCTGCACCTTCTTCGTCAGCTTCGACCGCACGATCCGGTAGGAGGTTTGCAGCCGGTCGCGCAATTCATCCGCGCCGATCTCTCCGTCCTCGATCCGTTCAAACGGCAGGCGCACCCAAGAGCGATGGAAATACGGCGCCTTGACCGCGCGGCCGACCTCGATCAGCAGCGTGGCGCTGTCGACATCCTCGGTCTTGACCGAAACGCCGCCGCCCTCCGACCCGATGCAGGCAAACATCTTGCCGCCCACCTTCCAGGCGTCATGCCCGCCACCCCAGGGGTCCGAAACTTCGGCCCCCGGAAAGGCGGCACAGATGGTGTTCACGAGATCCCGGGTCATGGCGTCATTTTCCCTCGTTGCCGCGATTCCCGCAAGGCATTGGGACAAATGCGATGTATTGAACGGCTCAATAGGACATGTCGGCCCTGTTGCCCCATTTTTCCGCAGCGATGGCGGTTCATCGGTTTGGAGACCTGCGCCCAACCGCAAGCCAGGGGACAAAGCGGCGGGCCGCTGCGGGTTCTGGCGTCGGGCAGCGTTGAAAGCCTGTGGAGTAATCACTTCAATGTAGCCTAGTAGAACGTTGATAATAATAATTTTTATAGGAACTAAAGCGTGAAGCCCCGTGCACAGGGAGGGAGCTCTAATCTTATACTTCAAGAATGTTCAGCAATATATTGAATATAAATTACTTTACCGCGATATGTCGCAGATGACTTCCTCAAGTGCCTCACATGACGCTTGGCGAACCCTGCTCCCTGTGCTACCCGGGATCCATGAGTACCGTCGCAATCATCATTTGCTGCATTACCTGCTGACATCGTCGGCGGGCCTGCTCATCTTTCCATTGTGAACCGATCTTGCTAAGCCCGCCGCGAGCGCCTGTGGACAGATGCCCCGCGCCCGAGGAGAGGCCATGACCGAGATCAGACTGCACAATTCGATGACCCGCCGCAAAGAGGTCCTTTCTCCGATCGACCCGGACAACGTCCGAATTTACCTATGCGGGCCAACGGTTTATGATCGCGCCCACCTGGGAAATGCGCGCAACGTCATCATGTTCGACGTGTTGTTCCGGCTGCTGCGGCATGTCTATGGCCCCGATCACGTCACCTATGTCCGCAATTTTACGGACGTGGATGACAAGATCAACGCACGCGCCGCCGAAAGCGGGCGCACCATCGAAGAGATCACCGCCGAGACCACGCAATGGTATCTCGACGACATGGCCGCGCTTGGCACGCTGGAGCCGACGGTGATGCCGCGGGCGACGCAGTACATTCCCCAGATGATTGCGATGATCGAGGACCTGGTCGCGCGTGGGCATGCCTATGCCGCCGAAGGTCACGTTCTCTTTTCCGTGGAAAGCTATGAGAACTATGGGGAATTGTCCGGTCGCTCAGTTGATGACATGATCGCCGGTGCCCGGGTTGAGGTGGCACCCTACAAGCGCAACCCGATGGATTTCGTGCTGTGGAAACCCTCGTCCGACGACCTTCCCGGCTGGGACAGCCCCTGGGGGCGCGGGCGTCCGGGCTGGCATATCGAGTGCTCGGCCATGTCCCACGCGCTTCTGGGCGCGAGCTTCGACATTCACGGTGGCGGCAACGACCTGATGTTCCCGCACCACGAAAACGAGATCGCCCAAAGCTGCTGCGCCCATCCCGAAGGCAATTTTGCCCAGATCTGGATGCATAACGAGATGTTGCAGGTCGAGGGCAAGAAGATGTCCAAGAGCCTAGGAAATTTCTTTACTGTCAGAGACTTGCTGGACGAAGGTGTTCCGGGGGAGGTGATCCGTTTCGTGTTCTTGAAGACACATTACCGGAAGCCGATGGATTGGACCGAGAAGGATGCGGATCAGGCCAACAAAACCTTGCGTCGTTGGCGGGAACTTTTGGCTGGAGTTGTTCCGGCAGATGAACCGTACAAGCAAGTAGAGGAATTCATTCGAGATGACCTCAATACGGCAGGAGCCATCAATTATTTGCAACAAATGGGTCAGGTTCTGTTCACTTGGAAAAAACCGGTAGGCTCCAAGACCCCGCTACAACACCATAATTTTGCCGAAGAAGCACCGAAATTCTTGGCTTCGGCACAATTATTGGGCCTTTTGACCGAAGACCTGGGCGGTTGGGACACGGTGGATGTCGATCTTGCGCCATACGTCGCCCGCTTTATCGAAACGCGTTCCAAGGCGATGGAAACCAAGGATTTTTCCCAGGTGGACGCGCTGAAAAAGGCGCTGGTCGACGCCGGGGTCGAGGTGCGGATGTCCAAGCAGGGCGTGGATCTCGTGCCGGGGCCAGGGTTTGACGCCGCCAAGCTGGAGGGCCTGTGATGCCGGGCACAACCAAAACTTTTCAAAAAGTTTTCGAAAATCCATCGATGGATTTTGCCGGAGCCCTGCAATGACCAAGGAGCGCCTTTTCCTCTACGACACCACCCTGCGCGACGGCCAGCAGACCCAGGGCGTGCAGTTCTCCACCGCCGAAAAGGTCCAGATCGCCGAGGCGCTGGATGCCCTCGGCCTGGACTACATCGAAGGCGGCTGGCCCGGCGCCAACCCCACTGACAGCGCGTTTTTTGACGCTGCACCAAAGACTTCCGCGACGATGACCGCCTTCGGCATGACCAAGCGTGCGGGGATGAGTGCCGAGAATGACGATGTGCTCGCCGCCGTGATGAACGCCGGCACCGGCGCGGTCTGTCTGGTCGGCAAGGCGCATACCTATCACGTCGAAACCGCGCTTGGCATCACCAAGCCCGAGAACACCGAGAACATCGCCCGCTCCATCGCCCATATCGTGGCTCAGGGCCGCGAGGCTCTGTTTGATGCCGAACATTTCTTTGACGGCTACAAGGCTGATCCCGAGTACGCGCTGGAGACCCTGCGCACCGCGTTGGACGATGGCGCGCGCTGGGTGGTGCTCTGCGACACCAACGGCGGCACGCTGCCCACCGAGATCCGCCGCATCGTGGGCGAGGTCATCGCAGCGGGCATCCCGGGCGATCATCTGGGCATCCATACCCACAACGACACCGAAACCGCTGTTGCCGGGGCGCTGGCCGCGGTCGAGGCCGGTGCGCGCCAGGTGCAGGGCACCTTGAACGGGCTGGGTGAGCGCTGTGGCAATGCCAACCTGACGACGCTGATCCCGACGCTTCTGCTGAAAGAGCCCTTTGCCAGCCGCTACGAGATCGGCGTTGACCGCGAGCGCCTCGCCGGCTTGGTGCGGGTCAGCCGGATGCTGGACGAGATCCTCAACCGTGTACCGATGAAACAGGCGGCATTTGTTGGCGCTTCGGCCTTTGCGCACAAGGCGGGGCTGCATGCCAGCGCGATCCTGAAGGACCCGTCGACCTATGAGCACATCAACCCCGGGGTGGTCGGCAACGCCCGGATCATCCCGATGTCGAACCAGGCCGGGCAATCCAACCTGCGCCAGCGGCTGTCCGATGCCGGGCTGAGCGTCGAAAAGGGTGACCCGGCGCTGGGGCGTATCCTCGACCGGGTCAAGGCGCGCGAGACCGACGGCTATGCCTATGACGGCGCGCAGGCCAGTTTCGAGCTGCTGGCGCGCGATGAGCTGGGCAAGCTGCCGCGGTTCTTCGAGTTGGATCGTTACCGGGTGACGGTGGAGCGGCGGCGCAATGCGCTGGGCCGGATCGTCAGCGCCTCGGAAGCGGTGGTGGCGGTGACCATTGACGGCACCCAGATCCTGTCGGTCAGCGAAAGCCATGACGACGAGGGCAATGACCGCGGGCCGGTGAATGCGCTGAGCCAGGCGCTGAAGCGTGACCTGGGCAGGTTCCAGGCCTCGATCGACGACATGCACCTGGTGGATTTCAAGGTGCGGATCACCCAGGGCGGCACCGCTGCGGTGACCCGGGTCATCATCGACAGCGAGGATGGCAAGGGTCGGCGTTGGTCGACGGTTGGGGTCTCGCCCAACATCGTGGATGCCTCGATGGAGGCGCTGCTGGATGCGATCCGCTGGAAGCTGATCCGCGACACCGACTGGGAGACCGGGCGGGACGCGAGCCAGGAGATGGGCGCCTGATGGTCGATGGCTGGCAGGCCTGTGCCGCGATTGTCGAGAAGGGCGATCCCGTGCGGTTTGCCAGCGCGATGGCGGCGCCGGTGGCTGCGCGGGCGCGGCTGTTCCCGCTTTATGCCTTCAATGTCGAAGTGGCCCGCGCGCCCTGGGTCACGCAGGAGCCGATGATTGCCGAGATGCGGCTGCAATGGTGGCGTGACGCGCTGGCCGAGATTGCCGCCGGGGGCCTTGTGCGCCGGCACGAGGTGGTGACGCCCCTGGCGCTGGTTCTGCCGCCCGAACATGCGCAGATGCTGGACGAGACGGTCGATGCCCGGCGTTGGGACATCGGGCGGGCGCCGTTCGAGGATGCGGCGGATTTCGACAGCTATATCGATCAGACATCCGGCCACCTGATGTGGGCGGCCGCGGCGATGCTTGGGGCGGTCAACGAGGGCGCGGTGCGGGACTACGCCTATGGCGTCGGGGTGGCGCAGTTCCTGGTGGCCGTGCCGGAGTTGGAAGCACGAGGGCGCATTCCGCTGGTCGATGGTCGGCCCGAGGGGGTCCAGGCACTGGCCGAGGCGGCGTTGGCGCGGTTGCGGCGGGGCCGGGCGGAAGGGGTCGCGCGGGCGGCGCGGCCGGCGCTTTGGGCCGGGTGGCAGGCCGAGGCAGTGTTGCGCCAGGTGGTTGCCGATCCGCGGCGCGTGGCAGAGGGCACGCTGGGGCTGTCGGAGTTTCACAAGCGCGCCGGGTTGCTGTGGCGGTCGCTCTTCGGGCTGATTTGAGGCCGGGTCCGGGCGCGGCCAAATTTCATCGATGAAATTTGCAAATTCCTTTGAAGGAATTTGGTGCGCCCGGGATCAGGCGGTGTCTTGTGAGGGCCGCAGCATCAGCCAGATCAAGGCGCCGCCGGCCAGCATCAGGAAGGGCGCCATGGCCATGTTGACGGCGGTCCATCCGGCCTGGGGCGAGCCGCCGGAACAATTCATCAATCCGCCCGACGCCAGCGAGGCCACGGAGACCCCGCCAAAGACGATCAGGTCGTTCAGCCCCTGCATGCGCCCGCGTTCCTCGGGGCGGTGGGCACCGGCCAGCATCGTGGTGGCGCCGATGAAGCCGAAGTTCCAGCCCAGGCCCAGCAGCACCAGGGCGATGAAGAAATTTTCCAGATCGACGCCGGAAAGCCCCACAGCCCCGGCAGCGGCGAGGATCAACAGGCCGGTGGCCATGATCCTTTCCACTCCGAAGCGCGCGATCAGGTGACCGGTGAAGAAGGACGGCGCAAACATCGCCAGCACGTGCGCCGTGACCACATCGGCGGCGTTGCCCTTGTCAAAGCCACAGCCCACCACCGCCAGCGGTGTCGATGTCATCACCAGGTTCATCAGCGCATAGGAGACCATCGCACAGATCACCGCGACGGCGATGCGCGGCGTGGTCATCAACTCCCACCGCGAGCGGCCCTTGGGCGCGTCATGGGCGGGCTCGGGCGGTTTCGGGATGTCGAGGAAGAAAAACAGCAACGCGCCCAGCAGGTTGACCGCGATCACCGCCGCGTAAGTGCCGAGGAAGGGAATCACATAGGCGTCCGCCGTCAGCTTCACCAGCTGCGGCCCGATCACCGCCGAGGCCAGCCCGCCCGCCATGACGTAGGAGATCGCCTTGGGCCGGAACGCATCCGAGGCGGTATCGGCGGCGGCGAAACGGTAGAAACCTTGTGCCGACATGTAGATGCCGGTCAGGAAGGAGCCGATCAGGAAGATCGGAAAGCTTTGCAGATAAAGACCGTATGCGCCGATCACCCCACCCGCCGCGCCTCCGAGCGCGCCAAGGAAAAATCCCGCGCGGCGGCCATGGCGCTGCATGAAGGCCGAGATCGGCGTGGCTGCCACCATCGAGCCGATGACGATCATCGAGATCGGCAGCGTGGCAAAGCACAGGTTCGAGGCCAGCGATTGCCCGGCAAGCCCGCCGATGGTGAAGATCATCGGCATCTGCGCACCAAGCAGGGCCTGGGCCAGTACGAGAACCACCACGTTGCGCCGGGCGCGGGCGGAGGCTTCGGTGTCGGGACCGGTGGCGGGAGCGGGGGAGGCCTGGGAGTCACTCATGCAAAAACGGGTATATGTCCTCTGTCGCCCCGGCAAGTAGCGAAATCCGCACAGTGGGGTGTGCTTGCACGTGCGCCCCGTCGCGGTCTGGGGTAGACCGGGGCATGACCTTGACCGATGCGGATATCCTGATCATTGCCGGCTCTGCCGAAGCGCGCCTGCTGGCTGCGGCCCTGCCGGGGCGGGCCTGTGCGCTGCTGCCCGAGACGGAACGGCGTATGCCGCCCTGGCCGGTGCCTGTTGCGGGCAGGGTGGAGGGGGCCTGTCTGGTCGTGCCGCCCCAGGTGCGGCTGGTGGTGGATGCCTCGCATCCCAACGATTGGCAGGCCTCGGAATGGGCGGCGCGCGGTGCGGCGGCGGCGGGGGTGCCGATCCTGCGGCTGGAGCGTGCGCCCTGGCGGCCCAGCCGACGCGACCGCTGGGTGCGGCTGCGGGATGAGCGGGCGGCGCGGTTCCATGTGGTGCCGGGTGAGCGGGTGTTCCTGGCCACCGGGCGCGAGACCCTGATGCGCTTTGCCTGCCTGAACGGCGTCTATGTCTATGCCCGGCAACGCAGTGAGCATCATGACCCCTTTCCCTTGCAACGCGGGCGTTTCCTGCGCGGTGCTGCGCCGTTTTCCGCGGCGGGCGAGGCGGCGCTGCTTCGGCGGCTGGGAATCGATTGGCTGATCCTGCGCAACGCCGGGGGGCCGGGGGGCTGGCCCAAGCTTGAGGCGGCGCGCCGGTTGGGCCTGCGTGTCGGGATGATCGACCGCCCCATCCTGCCGTCGGTACCGGTGGTGAGGGACGTGGCAGGGGCGCTGGACAGGATCGCAACATGGCTGGCGTAGGGCGGATCATCGAGACCCCGGAGTGCGTGGCCGAGGGCGTTGCATGGCTGCGCGAGGCCGATCCGCGCTTTGGGCCCGCGCTGGACGCTTGTGGCCCGCTGCCACTGCGGCGCAAGCCCGATGGCTTCGCCGAATTGCTGAGCGCGATCATAAGCCAGCAGGTCTCTGTCGCTTCGGCCACGGCGATCTGGGGCAAGTTGCAGGCGGCGGGCATGATCACGCCCGAGGCCATTCGCGCCAGCGATGAAGCCGCGCTGCGCGCCCTTGGTCTCAGCCGGCAAAAGGCGGTCTATGCCCAGGCGCTGGCCGAAGCGGGGATCGATTTCGACGGGCTGCGCGCGCAGCAGACGGAGGAGGTGATCCGAACGCTGGTTGCGGTCAAGGGGATCGGCGCCTGGACGGCTGAAATTTATGCGATGTTCTCGCTCGGACGGGCGGATGTCTTTGCGCCCGGCGATCTTGCCTTGCAGGAAGCCGCGCGGGTGCTGTTTGATCTGGAGGAGCGCCCCAAGGAGCGCGCCCTGCGACAGATGGCCGAGGCCTGGTCGCCCTGGCGATCGGTTGCGGCCCGGGCGCTCTGGGCCTACTACAGGGTGGCGAAAGACAGGGAAGGGATCCGATGACCCGCGTTTTGACATCCGGCCGCAAGGAGCCGGTCTCGGGCACCATCCGCTCGGTGGTGATTTTTTTGCATGGTTACGGTGCGAACGGCGCCGATCTGCTGGGCCTGGCCGATCCGCTGGGCGAGCATCTGCCCGACACGTTGTTCCTGGCTCCCGATGCGCCCGAGGCCTGTGCCGGGGCGCCGATGGGGTTCCAGTGGTTCCCGATCCCCTGGATCGACGGATCGAGCGAGGAAGAGGCCGAATCAGGCATGCGCCGCGCGGTGGACGACCTGAACGCCTATCTCGACAGCGTCATGGTGGACGAGGATGTGCTGCCGGAACAGGTGGCGCTCTTCGGCTTTTCGCAAGGCACGATGATCAGCCTGCACGTCGCGCCCCGGCGCGAGGATGCGGTGGCGGGCGTGGTCGGCTTTTCGGGTCGGTTGCTGGCGCCGGAACTGCTGGAAGACGAGGCGGTGAGCTTTCCGCCGGTGCTGCTGGTGCATGGCGACCAGGACGACGTGGTCCCGGTGCAAAGCATGCCCGAAGCGGCAGAAGCGCTGCAAAAGGCCGGCTTCAAGGAGGTCTTTGCCCATATCATGAAGGGCACGGCCCACGGGATTGCGCCGGATGGGTTGGGCGTGGCTCTGGCCTTCCTGCGGGACAAATGCGGCTTTTGAACGTAGGGTGCGTGATTTCACGCACCAATTGACGCAAGCGGCGCCCAAGGGTGCGTACAAGCACGCACCCTACGGAAACCACAGCCGGGGTTCGGCAAATTCCACCGAGTTCCCGGCGGGGTCGCGCACATAGAGCGATCTTGCGCCGTTGGGCCAGTCGAACTCTGCGTCGATGGCAATGCCTTTTTCGGCAAAGACCGCGCGCCATTGGCTGATCTCGTCGCGGGTGGCGGCGAAACAGGCGTGTCCGGGGCCATGTGCGCCATGTGGCGGCACCGGCATGTCGGTCGTGCCATTGGCCTGCGCTGTTTCGGCGGGATTGAACACCAGCAACACGCTGTTGCCCGCGCGAAAGAACAGGTGGCGGGGCGGCGAATGGACGAGGATCTTCATCCCCAGCACGCCGGCATAAAAGGCTTCGGCGGCGGCGAGATCCTCGGCATAAAGCGCGGCTTCCAGGACGCCGCTGATCCGGGGTGGCTTGGACATGGGACAATCCTAGCAAAGCCCGCGGGCTTGCGCCATCGCCCCGAAGCCCCTAGATTATCCGTACCGTCGACAGAAGGACCGGAGTCATGGATCACCGCATGTTTGGAAATCGCCCGATGACCCAGACCATGCCAGAGATCCGCCATGCCTTCGCTTGCCTTCGCCGACACCAGCCTTGCGCTGCCTGACCAGACCCCGCTGATCCCCTCCTTTTCGCTGAGCCTTGAGCCTGGGACGACCGGGCTTGTCGGGGCCAATGGCAGCGGAAAATCCACGCTTCTCGCCGCGATTGCCGGGCAGGTGCCTCTGACGACAGGCCGGGTTTGCGCGTCCGCGCCGCCGCGGCTTCTGGCGCAGCTGGCACCGCTTCAAGGTGCGCGGGTGGTCGACCTGTTCGAAGCGGCGGCGGATTTCGACCGGTTGCAGGCGGCACTGCGGGGCGAGGCGGTGGATATGGACCTCGTCGAATGGAGCCTGGAAGAGCGGTTGACGGCGGCGCTGTCCGCCGCCGGGCTGGATGCCACGCCGGAGGTGCCGTTGGCGCAGCTCTCGGGCGGGCAGCAGCGGCGGGCGGCCCTGGCGGGGGCCTTTTTCGGCGCGCCCGAGATCGTCTTGCTGGATGAGCCGACCAACGACCTGGATGCCGCAGGGCGGGCGTTGGTGGGTGACCTGCTGGCGGCGCACCGCGGGATTGCCCTGGTGGCCAGCCATGACCGCGACCTGCTGGACCAGGTAGACCGTATTCTTGCGGTGAGCGCCGGGGGTGTCACACTGTTTGGCGGTGGCTGGAGCGCCTATGCCGAGGCGCGCGCGGCAGACCGGGCGCGCGCGGCGGCAGAGCTCGACCGCGCCGGCGCTGCGCTGGCCCGCACCAAACGCAACGTTCAGAACGCCGAGATGCGCCGCGCGCGGCGGGCCCGGCAGGGCAAGTCGCTGCGCGATGGCAGCCAGTCCAGGATGTTGCTGGACAAGGCAAAAGAGGCTGCCGAAGGCAGCGCCGCCGGGCAATCCCGCCTGGCCAGCCGCCAGTTGGACGCCGCCGAGGATCGGCTGCAGAGCGCGCGCAGCCGGATCGAACGGGGCAAGGCGCTGGGCTTTGCCCTGCCGCCGACGGGGCTGCCGGCCAGCCGGCTGGTGCTGCGTTGTCGTGATGTGGCGGTGCGGGCGGGCGCGGGGCCGGTGCTGATCGAGGCGGTGAACTTAGAGATCCGCGGGCCGGAGCGGCTGCGTCTTTCAGGGCCGAACGGCTGCGGGAAATCGACGCTGATGCGGATGATCGCCGGGGCCGCCAGGCCGGACCGGGGCGAGATTGCGCGGCCGGTCGGCTGTGTCTACCTTGACCAGCGGCTCAGCCATCTTGGACATCAGGGCACGGTGCTGGACCTGGCGCAAGGCGCGCTGCCGGAGCTTGCGGATTGTGCGCTGCGGGCTTTGCTGGCCCGGTTCCTGTTTCGCAATCATGCGGCGCTCAAACCCCTGGCGGGGCTGTCGGGGGGCGAGCGGTTGCGGCTGGGCCTGGCGCTGGCGCTGGGCCGGGCGGCGCCGCCGCAGTTGATCCTGCTGGACGAGCCGACCAACCACCTCGACATTGCCGCGATCGAGGCGGTGGAGGCGGCACTGGCGGATTACGACGGCGCCTTGCTGGTGGTCACCCATGATGACAGCTTTGCCGCCAACCTGGGCGTGACACGCGCGATCTCGGTGGCGGGGCGACGGCTGATCGACCAGCCGGCAACGGCGCTGGCGGGGGGATAAGGGGGGCCTTCGCCGCCGGTGGTCATGTGCCCGTTACGAAACTGTCCTAGGCCTGTGGAAGAGGGCCCAATTCTAGAGGGTTGCCTGATGTTGAACGCGAGATATAGTGGCGTTGACAACAATCGGTCCGGTCGAACCGGGCCCGAGGCAAATCGGGGCGAACCAGAGGATGTGAGAAGTCATGGACGGTGAATTCAGGACGGATTTTGTGCGCGCGCCATCGGCGCTGAAACAGTTCCCGGCATTGGTGCTGAACGCCGATTACCGGCCCTTGTCCTATTACCCGCTGTCGCTCTGGCCTTGGCAGGACGCGGTCAAGGCGGCCTGGCTGGACAGGGTGGACATCGTCGCCGAGTACGACCACCAGGTCCGCAGCCCTTCGACCACCATCAGGATCCCCAGTGTTGTTGTCCTGAAAGATTACGTCAAACCTCAAAAGCGCGTGGCCTTCACGCGCTTTAATCTTTTTCTGAGGGACGAATTCCGCTGTCAGTACTGCGGCACCAAGCGCGAGCTGACCTTCGACCACGTGGTGCCGCGTGCAGCCGGCGGCGTGACCTCGTGGCAGAACGTGGTGGCCGCCTGCGCGCCCTGCAACCTGAAGAAAGGCTCCAAGTCCCTGGCACGTGCCGGCATGTCCCTGCGCAAACCGCCGCGCCAGCCGGCAGCAGAGGAGTTGCGCAACATGGGGCGGAAGTTCCCGCCGAACCACCTGCATGAAAGCTGGGTGGATTTCCTGTATTGGGATGCGGAACTGGAGGCTTGAGGGAGGGCAGTTCTGCAGAAAACCATTGCGATTCTACAGCTCCAGTTTGGTTGCAACTCACTCGGCATTGGTCTTTCCGTTATCGACTTAGGTAAATGTTACTAGTCGGGAAGCCCATTAAAACCTCGATCCCCATGCCGGTTGCCGAAATGTTGTCGCGTATCGTACTGAGATTCGTTGTCTGACCATCGCAGTCCGGGTTTTCTGGATCGCAGTCGAAGACGTGAGGATAGGGGGTATAAAAGTCGATGGTTTTGAAGACGACTTCGGGATCGAAGTAGAGTTGGGGACCACCCTTCTGAACTATAATACCGGGAAATTCCCGAGCATCTGTGCTTATCTCTTTCAGAAGCGTTCCGCAAATTTCGCCCGGTTGCGCACAAATGACGTTAAAAACGTCTACTTTTCGCGCCAAACTTAGGATGCCGGCTGCTTTCGGACAATCTGGATTCAAAGGATTCGAGGCCGCGTGAGCTAGAAATGGAACAGACGCTACTGTGCTGATTGTTGCCACCGCTGCAATCTTCGCCATGTTCATTGATCTTCCTCCTTAGTGGCTGTGAGAATATAAGATGTTTCTGCGTAGGCGCTTCGGATGTTGAATTCGTCGTTCCAATCTCTATCGCATGGAGTCTGGTACAGTCTTTTCTGTTGGAGCCTTGTTGCGCAGGCTGCCAAATTGTCGTTCTTGTCAATCGCCAAGCCACCGCTAATGATCTGGTGCGGGTCCAGTAACGACGTCGAAGCTCCGTAGGTCATGCGGGCAGAAATATCGATCACCTCAATTTCCTCGGCGATGGCTATGGTCATGACGGATGAAAATGTCTCGGATGGTTGGAGCTCATACCCTTGGGACATGAATTGACTGTATGCCAAAATCGATTCCCGATCCCGCTTGAAAGAGCGTTCATACACCCAAGGCCTTTGACGTGTGTTTTGATCGTTGATGAAAGTGCCCAGTTCCTCCATGTCGAAGCCGTCCGCGGCGCTCGTGGAAAATTGGACGCCTCTCACCGTAAGAGCATTGGCGTAATTGAAGAATTTTCGCTTGCTTATGTTAGAGGCTACGACTTCAATAAGGATAAACCGTGTTGAGTCCTCCAACTGCCCGGAGCGGAGAACCTTGACGTTAAGCTTCGCAAATGGGGGTTCAAGGTATTGGGCCGCCCAATTGTCGTACAGCCAGACTGTTCCGATCCAGCCCCCGGCTATTACAATGGCTACTGTTTGCACCAAGTTCTTAAGGGGTTCATGGTTATTGAATATCTTTTCGAGCAAGCGATCACGATTCTTATCGACACCCTCAGTTTGGATGTCTTCGTCTTCAGGCGGCTCAGAATTCGTCTGCTTTTCAACGTCCATGCAAAGTGGCCAATCATTCCAGCCTTAGAAAAACGAGAAATGTTTTAATTTTCTTATCAGGATCGCGATAACATAGTGGGCAAGGGAGGATATGAATATGTGTACGCGAATAAAGTAATGACTATTATAGCATGAATCTCGGTTTTTTCCAGCATCACTTGCGACCGGCCACTCCCAATACAAAAAGCCCCGCACAAAGCGGGGCCTTCACGATGCGATGATGTCAGGTCTCAGGCCTGGCCGCCTGCGCGCGGGGCCGGTTGCTGGCCCGCAGCGGCCTTGGCCTTGCCGTTGAGCGGGTCGTCCTGGCGCTGGACGGAGCCTTCGAAATGGGCGCCGCTCTCGATCGCGATGGTCTTGTGGATGATGTCGCCCTCGACACGCGCGGTCGCGGTCAGGCGGACTTTCAACCCACGGACACGGCCCACGATGCGGCCGTTGATCACCACGTCGTCGGCAATGCACTCGCCCTTGATGGTGGCGCTTTCGCCGATGGTCAGAAGATGCGCGCGGATGTCACCTTCCACGGTGCCTTCGACCTGGATGTCGCCGGTTGTCTTCATGTTGCCGACAACGTGCAGGTCCGCAGAAAGAACGGATGCCGGCGGCTTTGCCTTGGGGCTTGCTGCGGGTTTGTAGTCCGGTTGGGCCGGCATGCTCGGCTTCTTGGCTTCTTGTGCCACAGATGCGCCTCCTTCTTCGGCCTTGGGGCCGGGCTCGTTGATCTTGCTCTTAGAAAACATCTTTCGCAGCCTTCAGATAAATCATAGGATTGACGGCCTTGCCGCCGACACGGACTTCGTAGTGCAGATGCGTGCCGGTGGAACGTCCTGTGTTCCCCATATCACCGATGCGCTGACCGCGCGAGACCCTTTGGCCTTTCTTGACGCGGATTTTGGACATATGCGCGTAGCGGGTTTCGATGCCGAATTCATGCTGGATCTTGACCAGCTTGCCATAGCCCGACTGCCATCCGGCATGGACCACCACGCCATCAGCGGTTGAATAGATCGGCGTGCCATGCGGCGCCGCGAAATCCGACCCGGCGTGCAGGCGTCCCCAGCGATAGCCAAAGCCCGAGGTGAAGCGATAGGCATCCTTGAGCGGCGAGGCAAAGGGCGCCTTGGAGGCGGCGATACGATAGAGGTTCAGCCGATCCATCTGGTTGAGGATGCGGTTGGCGCGCCTGGTGTCTTCGGACAGCTCTCCGCCCTTGGTCGAGAACGACAGCGGCATCAGCGGGCCGCCCTGGCCGGAGTAGCCGGCGCGCACCTTGTCGAGGATATTGTCGGGGTTCATGCCGGCGGCCTTGAACATCTTGTCCAGCGGGGTGACGGAAATGGTCATCGCCTCTTCGAGCTGGCGGAAGATGGTGTCGTTCTTTTCTTCCATCAGGCGCAGCTCTGTGGCCATGGCGTCGGCGGCGACAAAGGCCTGCTGGGCATCGGCGACGACCTGGTCGCGTTCCTGGGCGGTGCGCTCCAGCGCATTGGCCAGAAGATCGACGGTGCCGGTGTCGGCCATGCCGGACTGACCGGGCAGGGAGGTTCCGGCCTCGACCGCCTGTTTCAGCTCGGCGTATTCGGTCTCAACGGATTTGCGCGCTTTCATCACGTCGCGCAGGGTGGTCTGGATCACCTCGATCCCGGTTTCCAGCTCCTTGGCGCGGATCTCGGAATCAAGCAGTTCCGATTGCATCACCGAGATGCGTTCCAGCGCCGAGTTGAAGCGTTCCTGTGCCGCCAGCGCATCTGCGGCGCGGGCGTCACGTTCCAGGCTCACCGCGTTCAGCCGCTCCATATAGGTCTGCTGTTCGCGCCTGGCCTGTTCGCGGAAGTTGCCGGCGCCGATGGAATCCATCAGCAGGATGGCGGTGGCGATGATCGTCCAGGCGATGACAAGCGCGCTGCCGGCAAAGGCGATGGCCTGGGTTTCGGATTTCAGACGGATGAACCGCGTGTCGGTGTCCGATCTTAGAAACAGGCGCCGTTCGGGGAAGAGTCGTCCCAGAACAGCATGTGTCTTGATTGCAAGCCGTGTCCGCACGCAGCTGCCCCCTATTATTCCAGTCTTTCGTACGGCGCAGCGATGCCGGCACCTATCCCCGCTTCTTCCTTAACCAGAGCTTTACAGTCGCGCAAGATTGCCGCCCGTTCGATTCGGCGAACCCTTGCCGAATTCCCCGAATGGGCGAAAAATCGCCGATATAGAATGGGTTGCCCCGGGGGGAACCGGGGCATGGGGATTGTCTAGGCGTCGGCCCGCCCGGTGGCCTGTTCGGTCAGGGGCCAGTAGAAATCCGGGGGAAGACCGGCTTCGGCGCGCTTTTCCTCGTTGAAAGGCGGTTTGAGCGGACCCTTGAAATATTTCGTGACCAGTTCATGAAACACGTCCTTGGGGTCGAGATCATGGCGGCCGCAAAGAAAGTGAAACCATTTCGAGCCATAGGCGACATGGCCCACCTCCTCGGCATAGATGATTTCCAGCGCGTCAACCGCGCCGGTTTCCCCGGCCTTGCGGAAGATCTCGATCATGCCGGGGGTCACGTCCAGCCCGCGCGCCTCCAGCACCATTGGCACAACGGCCAGCCGGCCAAGGAAGTCGTCGGCGGTATCCTCGGCGGCGCGCCACATGCCGGCATGGGCGGGAAGAGCGCCGTAGTGGCTTCCCAGCGCTTCAAGGCAATCGCAGACAAGGTTGAAATGCTTGGATTCTTCGTCAGCGGCGCGGACCCAGTCGTCATAGAACCCCGGCGGCATGGTGACATCGGTGAACCGCGCGATCAGGTCCCAGTGCAGGTCGACGGCGTTCAGCTCGATATGCGCGACCGCGTGCAGCAGCGCGATGCGGCCCGCCGGGCTGCCGGGTTTGCGCTTGGGCACGTCGCGGGGCGACAGCAGGTCGGGCTTGTCGGGCCGCGCCGGGCGCAGCGGCGGCGTGGCGGTGCCGATTTCCGGCGCGGTTCCGGCCTTGCGCGCGGCGAACCAGGTTGCGGCATGGGCATGTGACAGGCGGGTCTTTTCGCGGCCATCGGCGGTGGTCAGAACCTGGGTGGCCATCTGTGCCAGGGAAAGGCTCACAGCGCGCGCACCGCGTCCAGTACCTCATCGGCGTGGCCATCGACCTTCACCTTGCGCCAGTCGCGCACCAACTTGCCCTCGCCATCGATCAAAAAAGTCGACCGGACGATGCCCCAGAAGGTCTTGCCGTACATCTTCTTTTCCTGCCAGACGCCGAATTTCTCCGCGATATTCGTGGCTTCGTCGGAAAGAAGCGGTACAGTCAGCTCATGCTTGGCGACGAACTTGTCGTGGCTCTTGACCGAATCCTTGGAGATGCCGAAGACATGCGCACCCGCTGCCTCGAACTCGGATTTCAGGCCGGAGAAGGCGATCGCCTCCTTGGTGCAGCCCGATGTCAGGTCGCGCGGGTAGAAGAACAGCACAACCGGCGCCGGGCGCAAAGCCGTCAGCGAAACCGGGGCGCCGCCGTCGCGGGGCAGGGTGATGTCCGGTACGATTTCGCCGGTTTGAATGACCTCTGTCGACATGTGATTTGCAATCCCTTGGTTGTCGCTGTTTCACCTCATATTAATGATGGGCAGGCCAGAGAAAAGCAGCCTTGTCACAAGAGGAAAGGCAAACGCCCTCAGTGAGCGTCGATTCCGAAGAAACAAGGGCCTTGGGCGCCGGTGCGGCCGGACCGCCCGACCCGGGCAAACCCCGCCGCCGCCGACGGCTGGCGCGGGTCGGGGTGTGGGTGGTGCTCAGCATGGCGCTGCTGGCGACCGGGCTGGGGGTGATCGGCTGGTCGCTTCTGGGCACACCCCTGCGCGCGCCCGACTGGATGCGCAGCAAGATCGAGGCGCGCCTGGCCGAGCAGCTGCCGGGGTTTGATCTGCGCTTTTCCGACATGACGCTATTTGTGCAGCGTGACCTGCGCCCCGAGATCTCGTTGTCCAATGTCGAACTGCGCGAGGCAGGCAGCGGTCGGCGCCTGCTGGAGCTGAGCCAGGCCGAGATCACCATTGCCCGCAGCCCGCTGCTGGAGGGCGAGGTTCAACTTCGGAACGTCTCGGTCGCGGGGGTCTTTCTGCAATTGCATCGCAACGAGGCGGGCGATTTCGACATCGCCTTTGGCGACGGGCTGAACGGCGAGGGGATCGGGTTGAACGGGCTGGTGTCACGGATCGACGATGTCCTGTTTCAGCCCCGGTTCGCCGCCTTGCAGGAGATCGACATCAGCGCCGTGACCCTGGCCTACCAGGATGCCCGCGCGCGGCGGACCTGGACGGTGGATGGCGGGCGGCTGAACCTGCTACGCGAAGATGACGTGCTGCAGATGCGCGGCGATTTCGCGTTGCTGAGCGGGCGGTCCTATGCCGCCACGCTTGAGGTGTTCGGCGAAAGCGCCATCGGTTCGAACGCGGTCAGTCTCGGGCTCAGCGTGGACGAGGTGTCATCGGGTGACATTGCCAGCCAAAGCGCGGCGCTGGCCTGGCTGGGGGTGCTGCGGGCACCGATTTCGGGCAGCCTGCGGACCTCCTTTGATGAAGAGGGTCGGCTGGGGCTGCTCAACGCCACGTTGCGGATCGGCGAAGGTGTGCTGCAACCCAGCGATGCCACCCGCCCGATCCCCTTTTCCGAGGCGCGGACCTATTTCAGCTATCAGCCGCGCGACAACCTTTTGCGCTTTGGCGAGGTTTCGGTCACCAGCGCCTGGGGCAGCGCCACGGGCGAGGCGACGGCGATCCTCGAAGAGGGGACCGGCGGGCTTCCCAGCGCGTTGCAGGGGCAGGTGACCCTTGGCGGCATCAGTGCCAACCCGAACGAGATTTTCGACACCCCCCGCACGCTGACCTCGGCGGACCTGGATTTCCACATGGCGCTCGATCCCTTCGTGTTGCGGATCGGTCGGCTGACGCTGGTGGATGAGGCCACGCGCATGCGCCTGAACGGCCGGGTCAAGGCCGCGCCCGAGGGGTGGGACATCTCGCTGATGGGCGGCATCGACGAAATCGGGCCAGAGCGGTTGCTGGCCTTCTGGCCCGCTTCGGTTGTCACCAAGACCCGCACATGGCTGGCCGAGAACGTGCTGGGCGGCAAGCTGCGCAACATCGCGGTCAGCCTGCAAGCCCGGCCCGACGGCAGTCGCCCGGACCTTTATTTCAGCGCCGAGGTGGCGGATGCCAGCCTGCGCTTCATGCGCCACATGCCGCCGGTGACCGGGGCGTCGGGGTTGGTCCAGCTGGAAGACAACCGGCTGGTGGTCAGCGTCGATCAGGGCCGCGTCGAGGCCGAAGAGGGCGGCGTTCTGGAGGCCGCTGGCACGGTCTTTACCATTCCCGACCTGCGCATCCGCCCGGCGCCGGCGCATGTTGCGCTGAACGCGGCGGGGCCGATCAAGGCGGCGCTGTGGTTGCTGAACCGCGAACCACTGAGCGTGATGGACAAGGCGGGCAAGGACATCGACCTGGCCGAAGGCCGGTTGCGGGCTAGCGGGGACATCAACTTTCCCTTGAAGCGCAAGCTCCCCCCCGGGGAGGTTCTGTTTGCGGTCAACGGGCAGGTGCGCGATGTCCGTTCGACCACGATCGTGCCGAACAAGCGGTTGGCGTCGCAGGTCCTGGACTTCGCGGTCGACAACGGCCAGCTGCGCATCGCAGGGGCCGGCACGCTGGAAGGGGTGCCGTTCGATGGCGCATGGCAGACCCCGCTGGGCCCGGGTGCGGCGGAACAGGGATCGCGGGTCGAGGCGGATGTGACCCTGTCGAACGCATTCCTCGATGCCTTTTCCATCGCGCTGCCGCCGGGGTCCTTGTCGGGGCGTGGCACCGGGCGGCTGACGATGGCGCTGAAACGCGGGGTGGCGCCGGATTTCTCGCTGGTGTCGAACCTCTCGGGGCTGGGCCTGCGGCTGGATGCCATCGGCTGGTCGATGAGCCAGGGCGCGACCGGGCGGCTGGAGATCGACGGCACCCTGTCGACCCCGGCGCGGATCGACCGGCTGGCGTTGAGCGCGCCGGGGCTGGATTTGTCCGGACGGTTGGAGCTGAGCGACGGCGGCGGGCTCAAGGCGCTGACCCTGAACCGGGTCAGGGCCGGATCCTGGCTGGATGCGGCGGTTGTGCTGACCGGGCGCGGCAAGGGGGTGGCGCCGGCGGTGCTGGTCAAGGGCGGCAAGATCGACATGCGCAACGCGCCTTTCGGCAAGGGTGGCGGATCGGGTGGCGGAGGGGCTGCCAGCGGCAGCACCGGGGGCGAGGCGCCGCTGACCCTGGCGCCCGACCAGTTGCAGATCACCGACGGCATCACGCTGCGCGCCTTTCGTGGCAAGTTCGTGTCCAGCGCCGGGATCAGCGGTAATTACGAGGCGCGGTTGAACGGTGGCACACCGGTCTGGGGATCTGTGCTGTCGACAGAGCGGGGCCATCGGCTGGTGCTGAAATCCGACGATGCGGGCGGTGTTCTGCGCGATGCCGGGTTGTTGAAAAACGTGCAGGGCGGCAGTTTCCACCTGAAACTGGTGCCCACGGGCGCGCCCGGCACCTTTGATGGCGACCTGGACATTACCGACACCCGCATCCGCAACGCGCCGGTGATGGCGGCGCTTCTGAACGCGATTTCGGTGATCGGCCTGCTGGAGCAGTTGAGCGGGCAGGGGATCTCCTTTCCCGAGGTGGAGGCGCGATTCCGCCTGACGCCGCGACAGGTGATCCTGACGCGCTCGTCGGCGGTGGGGCCATCGATGGGTATTTCGCTGGACGGCTATTACGACCTGGCCAGCAACGTGGTCGACATGCAGGGCGTGCTGTCGCCGATCTACGTGGTGAATTTCGTGGGCCAGCTGTTTTCGCGCAAGGGCGAGGGGTTGTTCGGGTTCAACTTCAACCTCAAGGGCAAGGCCGACAATCCACGGATCAGCGTCAACCCCTTGTCAGCGCTGACACCGGGGATGTTCCGCGAGATCTTCCGCCGCCCGCCGCCTACGGTGCAACGCTAGGGCATGAAGACGCAGGCCGAGCTGAAGCCCGGCCCTGTGGAAGCCCGGCCTGCGGGCGGGTGACCGCTTTCGACCCGGCAACATGCGGGCAAATATTGTGCGGCGGGTCTGCTTCGGCTAGAGGGCCGCCATGCAACTGTCCGATTTCGACTTTCACCTTCCCGCCGACCGGATCGCCACGCGCCCGGCGCGTCCGCGTTCCTCTGCCCGCCTTTTGGTGGCCGAGGGCGATGCCATTCACGATGCGCATGTCTTCGACCTGCCGGGGTGGCTTCGGCCCGGGGACCGGCTGGTGCTGAACGACACCAAGGTCATTCCCGCCCGGCTGGCGGGCGTGCGCCATCGCCACGGCGCGCAGGGGCCGACGCAGGCGAAAATCGGCGTCACCCTGCTGGAGCCGCAGGCCGATGGCACCTGGGCCGCGCTGGTCAAGCCGCTCAAGAAGGTGACCGAGGGCGAGGACATCCGTTTTTCCGACACCCTCACCGCCACGCTGGAGCGCAAGGCCGAAGGCCAGGGCTTTCTGCGTTTCAACCTGGTGGGTGAGGATTTCGATGCCGCCCTGGCCGAGGCAGGCGCCATGCCGCTGCCGCCCTATATCGAGGCGCTGCGCCCGGCGGATGCCCGCGACAAGGACGATTACCAGACCGTCTGGGCCGAGCGAAAGGGCGCCGTGGCCGCGCCCACCGCCTCTCTGCATTTCGACGCCCCTCTGCTGGCGGCGCTGAAAGAGCGGGGCGTGGGGTTCACCAAGGTCACGCTGCATGTGGGCGCCGGCACCTTTCTGCCGGTCAAGGTCGAGGATGTGACCACCCACAAGATGCACGCCGAATGGGGCGAGGTCAGTGACACCGCCGCCGCCGAGATCGCCGCGACCAGGGCCGCAGGCGGTCGGGTGATCCCGGTGGGCACCACCGCGCTGCGCCTGATCGAGACCGCGGCACGTGACAGTGGCGCCATCCAGCCCTGGCAGGGCGAGACCGACATCTTCATCTATCCCGGCTTCGATTTCAAAGTCACCGATGCCTTGATGACCAACTTCCACCTGCCGAAATCGACCCTCTTGATGCTGGTCTCGGCGCTGATGGGGCAGGATCGGATCGGTCGGATCTATGACCATGCGGTGGCGGATGGTTACCGGTTTTTCTCATACGGTGATGCGTCGCTCTTGATCCCGCAGGCGTAATCTGAAAGGCGTCAGGACAGGCCCATTTCGAGTCGCTTTTGGGACAGCACTGCCACCATATCGGCGCTAACCTGTCGATAAACAAAGGATATTCGCATGTTGGTCGTGGTCCAAAACACCTGGGCGCTGCTCTTGGGCATGTTGCTTCTGATGGTCGGCAACGGCTTGCAGGGCACCCTGCTGGGTGTGCGCGGCGAGATCGAGGGATTCTCGACCCTGGAAATGTCGATCGTCATGTCGGCCTATTTCGTGGGCTTCCTGGGCGGATCGCGCATGGCGCCCGAGATGATCCGGCGGGTCGGCCACGTGCGCGTCTTTGCGGCGCTGGGGTCGTTCATCTCGGCGGTTCTGATCCTCTATCCGACGCTGACCGACCCGATTTCCTGGACCATCGGGCGGGTGGTCATCGGCTTCTGCTTCTCGGGCGTCTACGTGACGGCGGAAAGCTGGCTCAACAATGCCTCGTCGAACGAGACCCGGGGCCAGACCCTGTCGGCCTACATGATCGTCCAGATGGCGGGGATCGTCACCGCGCAGGGGCTGCTGCTGGTGGCTGATCCGTCGGGCTATACGCTGTTTGTCATCATCTCGGTGCTGGTCTCGGTGTCCTTTGCGCCGATTTTGTTGTCGATCTCGCCGACGCCGGCCTTTGACACCACCAAGCCGCTGTCGCTGAAGGCGCTTTACGGCATTTCGCCACTGGGCTGCGTCGGCATGTTCCTGCTGGGGGGCGTGTTCTCGGCACAGTTCGGCATGGCGGCGGTCTATGGCGCGGAAGCCGGGCTGACGCTGACCCAGATCTCGATCTTCGTCTCGGCCTTCTATATCGGCGCGCTGCTGATGCAATATCCGCTGGGCTGGCTGTCGGATCGGATGGACCGGCGGATGCTGATCCTCTTCGTGGCGGCGGTCTGCGGGTTGGGCGCGGTTCTGGGCGCGGCGATGGGCGGAACCTTCATGGTGCTGCTGCTGGCGGCTTTCATGGTGGGCGGCATGTCGAACCCGCTTTATTCGCTGTTGCTGGCCTATACCAATGACTTCCTTGAGCTCGAAGACATGGCCGCGGCCTCGGGCGGGATGATCTTCATCAACGGCGTCGGCGCAATTGCCGGCCCGCTGATCACCGGTTGGGCGATGGGGGTCTTTGGCCCGATGGGCTATTTCCTCTATATCGGCGGGCTGATGTTCGTGCTGACCGCCTATGCGGCCTATCGCGCGATGGTGCGCCCGGCGGTTGAGGCCGTCGAAACCACCAGCTATGCGCCGGTTTCGCCCACGGCATCGCTTGTCACGATTGAAGCCGCGAATGAATATGCCGCCTATGAGGAAGCAGACGCGGAAAACCAATCCTAAAGTGTTAGCTTTGAAGCAAAACGTGAGGTTTATTTTCCTTGAATGTTTTGTAACATCGAGATGTCGGGGGTGAATTTGAGGAGACCTGTGATGGCGGCACCCGAGGAGATCCTGGCCTATTGGCTGGACGAGATTGGCCCCAAGGGATGGTATCAAGGCAGTGATGCGCTTGACGCGGAAATCCGTGACAAGTTTGCAGAGGCCTGGCAAGGCGCGATGGAAGGGCGGCACGCGCTGTGGCTGACCTATCCCAGCGGCACGCTGGCCTATCTGATCCTGCTGGACCAGTTTCCGCGCAACATGTTCCGTGGCACGGCCAAGGCCTTTGCCTCGGACAAGGTGGCGCTGGCCGCCGCGAAAAGCGCGATTCACAAGGGCTATGACATGAAGATCGACCCGCCCGCGCGGCAGTTCTTCTACATGCCGCTGATGCATTCGGAAAACCTCTGTGATCAGGACCGCTGCGTGCGGCTGATGGCCGAGCGGATGCCGGGCGAGAGCAGCAACCTGCTGCATGCCCAGGTCCACCGCGAGATCATCCGCAAGTTCGGCCGCTTCCCCTATCGCAACGAGGCGCTGTCGCGGCGCGATACTGCGCCCGAACAGGCCTTCATGGCCGGTGGCGGCTATGGCGAGACCATGCAGGAGTTGCAGAAGGCCAGTTGACCCATTTGAATTGAAGCGCCTTGCCCCATCGGCTAGCCTTCCCTGAAACCAGCAGGGAGGAAAATGATGGCAGGCCAGGGCTTTGACATGATCGTGATCGGCGCCGGTCCCGGCGGCTATGTGGCCGCCATCCGGGGCGCGCAACTGGGGTTGAAGGTTGCCATCGTCGAACGCGAGCATATGGGGGGCATCTGCCTGAACTGGGGCTGCATCCCGACCAAGGCGCTTTTGCGATCCTCCGAGGTGTTTCACCTGATGTCCCGCGCCGGGGACTTCGGGCTGAAGGCCGAGGCGATTTCCTATGACCTCGACGCCGTGGTGAAACGCTCGCGCGGGGTGGCGAAACAGCTGAACGCCGGCGTTGCCCACTTGATGAAGAAGAACAAGGTCACCACCTTCATGGGCGAGGCGACGCTGCCCGCCAAGGGCCAGGTCCGGGTCAAGACCGACAAGGGCACCGAGGAATTGAGCGCGAAGCACATTGTTCTGGCCACCGGTGCGCGCGCGCGCGAATTGCCGGGGCTGGAGGCCGACGGCGACCTGGTCTGGACCTACAAGCACGCGCTGCAACCGCCCCGGATGCCGAAAAAGCTGCTGGTCATTGGCTCCGGTGCCATCGGCATCGAGTTTGCCAGCTTCTACAACACCCTGGGGGCCGAAACGACGGTGGTCGAGGTGATGGACCGCATCCTGCCGGTGGAAGACGCGGAAATCTCGGGCTTTGCGAAGAAGGCGTTTCAGAAACAGGGCATGACCATCCGCGAAAAATGCATGGTCAAGCAGCTCGATCGCGGCAAGGGCAAGGTCACCGCCCATATCGAACAGGGTGGCAAGGTCACGAAAGAAGACTTCGACACGGTGATTTCCGCCATTGGCATCGTTGGCAATACCGAAGGCCTGGGGCTTGAGGCGTTGGGGGTGAAGGTCGAAAAGACCCACGTGGTCACGGACAGCCACTGCCGTACCGGCGTCGAGGGGCTTTTTGCCATCGGGGATCTGGCCGGCGCACCCTGGCTGGCGCACAAGGCGTCGCACGAGGGCGTCATGGTGGCGGAACTGATCGCCGGGGGGCATCCACATGCGGTCGACCCCGACGCCATCGCCGGTTGCACCTATTGCCAACCGCAGGTGGCCAGCGTCGGGCTGACCGAGGCCCAGGCAAAGGAGGCGGGATACGACATCAAGGTCGGCCGCTTTCCTTTCATCGGCAATGGCAAGGCCATCGCGCTGGGGGAGCCTGAAGGTCTGGTCAAGACGGTCTTCGACGCGAAGACCGGCGCGTTGCTCGGTGCCCATATGATCGGCGCGGAAGTGACCGAGTTGATCCAGGGCTACGTGGTTGGCCGTCAGTTGGAAACCACCGAGGAAGACCTGATGAACACCGTTTTCCCGCACCCCACACTGAGCGAAATGATGCACGAAAGCGTGCTCGATGCCTTTGACCGCGTGATCCACATGTAGGCCGGGCAGGGGCTTTCTGGCGTTATCCCGAGGCTGGACACCGCGCGCAGGGTGGGTTTGCAACCCACCCATGACGGTCAGTGGGTTCGTATCCCACCCCACGAAAAAGGCGCCCCCGATGAACGGGAGCGCCCTTTTTTTGCAAATCGTGAAGGCTTAGCGCTTTTCGATATCCAGGTAGTCGCGCTGCGTCTCTCCGCGATAAAGCTGGCGGGGACGACCGATCTTGTTTTGCGGATCGTTCAGCATTTCCTTCCACTGGCTCACCCAGCCGACGGTGCGCGACAGCGCAAAGATCGGGGTGAACATCGAGGTCGGGAAGCCCATCGCCTCCAGGATGATGCCGGAGTAGAAGTCCACGTTCGGGAACAGCTTCTTTTCGGCGAAGTAGGGATCGCTCAGCGCCGCCTCTTCCAGCGCCTTTGCCGTGGCGAGGATCGGGTTGTTCTCGACGCCCAGCAGTTCGAGCACCTCGTCCGCCGATTGCTTCATCACTGTCGCGCGCGGGTCGAAGTTCTTGTAGACTCGGTGGCCAAAGCCCATCAGGCGGAACGGATCGTTCTTGTCCTTGGCGCGGGCGATGTACTCGGGGATGTTCTCGGGCGAGCCGATTTCCTTGAGCATTTCCAGGCAGGCCTGGTTCGCGCCACCATGCGCCGGACCCCAGAGGCAGGCGATACCGGCCGCGATGCAGGCAAAGGGGTTGGCCCCCGAAGACGACGCCAGGCGCACGGTCGAGGTCGATGCGTTCTGTTCGTGGTCGGCGTGCAGGGTGAAGATCCGGTCCATCGCGCGGCTGAGGATCGGGTTGACCTCGTATTCCTCGGCCGGAACGCTGAAGCACATGCGCAGGAAGTTCGACGCATAGTCCAGGTCGTTGCGCGGATACACGAAGGGCTGGCCGGTGTGGTACTTGTAGGCCCAGGCCGCGATCGTCGGCATCTTGGCGATCAGGCGGATCGAGGCGACCTCACGCTGCCAGGGATCGTTGATGTCCGTCGAGTCGTGGTAGAAGGCCGACATCGCACCCACGACACCCACCATGATTGCCATCGGATGCGCATCACGGCGGAAACCACGGAAGAAATACTGCATCTGTTCATGCAGCATGGTGTGGTTGGTCACCCGGCTTTCGAAATCCTCCAGCTCGGTCGTGGTCGGCAGGTGGCCGTAGAGCAGCAGGAAGCAGACCTCGAGGTAGTGCGATTTCGAGGCCAGCTGGTCGATCGGGTAGCCGCGGTGCAGCAGGACACCTTCTTCGCCATCGATATAGGTGATGGTCGAGTCGCAGGCCGCGGTCGAGGTGAAGCCCGGGTCATAGGTGAAGACACCCGCCTGGCCGTAGAGCTTGCGGATGTCGATGACATCGGGGCCCACAGTCGGGCTGTGAACCGGAAGATCGTAACTCTTGCCGCCAATGTTGAGTTGTGCGGTCTGCTTGCTGTCTGCCATGAGTATCCCTTCGTCTCTCAGGCCGGGGCGCGGATGCCACGGCGGTCTATCGGTCGCGTCACGGGTGGGAAATCACTCCTCAACCGGCGCCGTATCTGCGGCCTGGGCCAACCGCAAGAGTGTCTCCTCCCGGCCCAGGACCAACATCATGTCGAACACGCTTGGGGTCACGGCACGCCCGGCAAGCGCCGCCCGCAACGGGCCCGCCATCTTGCCGAATTTCATCCCGAGCTCTTCTCCTACGCGGGATGCCACCGCCTCAAGTTCGTCTCGGGTCCAGCTAGCATTTTGCAGCTGCGGCGTCAATCTGGCCAGTATACCACGGGATACACCGTCAAGGTTCTTCGCCGCCTTCGCATCCGGGACGATGGGCGTTTCCGTCAGGATAAAGTGAGCCTTGTCAAGAAGTTCCGGGAAGGTCTTGGCGCGTTCCTTGAGGCAATACATGCCGCGCAGCATGCCGTCGCGCTGGGCCTCGGTCAGGGCTGTGTTACCGCTAACGTCAAGGTAGGCTTCCAGTTCCTGCAGCAGCGCAGCATCTTCGGCCACGGCAATGTGCTGGCCGCAGAGATTCTCAAGCTTCTTGAAATCAAACCGCGCCGGGGATTTGCCGATACCGTCCAGCCCGAACCACTCCTGCGCCTGGGCGTCGGTAAAGAACTCATCGTCGCCATGAGACCAGCCCAGCCGCGCGAGGTAGTTGCGCATGCCGGCGGCGGGATAGCCCATCGCCTGGTATTCCTCGACCCCCAGCGCGCCGTGGCGTTTCGACAATTTCTTGCCGTCAGGCCCGTGGATCAGCGGGATATGCGCCCAGACCGGCACGTCCCAACCCATCGCGTCATAGATCATCATCTGCCGCGCGGCATTGTTGAGGTGGTCATCGCCGCGGATCGCATGGGTCACGCCCATGTCATGGTCATCGACCACCACCGCCAGCATGTAGACCGGCGTTCCGTCCGAGCGCAGCAGGACCATGTCGTCAAGCTGATCGTTGCGGATGGTGACGTCGCCCTGCACCTGGTCGCGGATCACGGTGCTGCCATCCTGCGGTGCCTTGATCCGCACCACGAAAGGCGCGTCGGGGTGGCTGGCGGCGTCGGCGTCGCGCCAGGGCGAGCGGAAGAGCGTGGATTTGCCCTCGGCCTTGGCGGCGTCACGGAAGGCGGCGATGTCTTCCTGCGTCGAAAAGCACTTGTAGGCCTTGCCCTCGGCCAGAAGTTGGTTGGCCACCTCCGCATGGCGGTCGGCGCGGGCAAATTGGCTCACCACCTCGCCGTCGTGGTCAAGGCCCAGCCAGTCGAGCCCCTTGAGGATCGCCTGGGTGGCTTCGGGAGTAGAGCGGGCGCGGTCGGTGTCTTCGATCCGGAGCAGGAACTTGCCGCCCTGGCCGCGGGCGAAGAGCCAGTTGAAAAGCGCGGTGCGGGCGCCGCCGATATGAAGGAAGCCGGTGGGCGAAGGGGCGAAGCGGGTCACCACCTGGGTGTCTGCGGTCATGAGGGCCGTTTACCTTTTGATAACCTGGAATGGAGTAGCTTGGCCGCCTGATTACCCTCCGCAGAACGCGGGAACAAGCATGAGGATCTTGCATGACCTGAGCGAAGCGCTCTTGGCGCAGCGCGGCGGATGGATGCCCTGGTCTCCGGTCCTGTTGGCTGGTGGGATCGGCATCTATTTCGCGCTGGACCGAGAGCCGCCGATCTGGGTGCTATTGGCGCTCGGCGTGCTCGCCTTCAGCTTGTTCTGGGCCGCGTGGCGGGCCGGGCCTCTGCTCGGGCCCGGCCTTGTTGCGGTCGGATTGGTGGCGGCCGGTGTGGCGCTGGCCGGGATCCGGTCGCATTGGCTTGCGGCGCCGGTGCTTGATTTTCGTTACTACGGTCCGATCGAGGGGCGGGTGATTGGCATTGACCGCTCGGCCAGCGGTGCCCTGCGGTTGACGCTTGACGCGGTGCGGCTGGACCGTGTGCGGGAGGTGCCGCACCGGGTGCGCGTCTCGCTGCATGGCCCGGACCAGGGCGCGCCGTTGCCCGGCACGCGGGTGATGACAACCGGACACCTGGCTCCGCCGCAGGGCCCGGTTGAGCCGGGTGGCTTCGATTTCCGCCGCCACGCCTGGTTTTTGCGCATTGGCGCGGTGGGATACACACGGGTGCCGGTGGTGGTCGGCGCATGGCCGGACGGCACGCAACCGGTGTTTGCCCTGCGCATGCGCCTGTCACGCGCGGTCCAGGCTGCCTTGCCCGGCGAGGTCGGCGCCTTTGGGGCGGCGATCACCACGGGCGACCGGTCCGGCATGGGAATGGACACGCAAGAGGCCCTGCGCAACACCAACCTCGCGCATCTATTGGCCATTTCGGGGTTGCACATGGGGCTTTTGGCGGGGTTCGTGTTCGGGGCGGTACGCCTGGGGCTTGCCGCTGTGCCGCCTGTTGCCTTGCGGGTGCCGGGTCGCAAGATCGCGGCAGGGGCCGGATTGCTGGCGGCCGGATTCTACCTGGCGCTGTCTGGCGGCAATGTCGCGACCGAACGTGCCTTCGTGATGGTCGCGGTTGCGCTGATTGCCATTCTGTTCAACCGCCGCGCCATCAGCCTGCGCGCCGTGGCCCTGGCGGCCTTGATCGTGTTGATCCTGCGGCCCGAGGCCTTGTTGGGTCCGGGGTTCCAGATGTCCTTTGCCGCGACCACGGCGCTGGTGGCCGTTTTCACCCGCCTGCGGGGCATGCCGCAAAAGGTGCCGCGCTGGATTTGGCCGGTCTTGGCGGTGGTCTTGTCTTCGGCGGTTGCGGGGCTGGCAACCGCGCCGGTTGCGGCGGCGCATTTCAATCGCATCGCGCAATACGGGTTGCTTGCCAACCTGATGACCGTGCCGTTGATGGGCGTGCTTGTCATGCCGGCGGCCGTCGTGGCGGCTTGTCTGGCGCCGATCGGGCTGGAAGGTCCGGCGCTTTGGGTGATGGGCCAGGGCCTGGCCTGGGTCTTGAAAGTGGCGCATGAGATCGGCACCTGGCAGGGGGCGCTGACCCATGTTGTGGCGCCAGGGCCGGCGGTGCTTCCGATTTTGGCGGTGGGGGCCTTGATCCTGGTTCTCTGGCGGGGCCGCGGGGCGGTGGTCGGGGTGGTGCCGCTTTTGCTGGCTGCGGTTTTATGGGCCAAAACCGAACGGCCACCGATCCTCGTGGCTGATACCGGCGGATTGGTCGGGGTCATGGAACATGGCACCCGCGCGCTCAGCCGGGAACGCGGAGCGGGATTTGTCGCCCGGGTCTGGCTGGAAAACGATGGCGACGGAGCCGATCAGGCCGGTGCGGCAGCGCGTTGGCCCCAGGCCGACGGCGGCATTGCGGCCATCACGCTCCCCGGCGGCGCAACGCTTTGGCACCTGTCCGGCAAACGCGCGCGCGCAGCATTTCCCGGCTGCAATCCGCAGGACATGGTTGTCCTCAACACGCCGGGCGAGAGCCTTCAAGGCTGCACCACGTTCGGGCCGGAGGAGCTTCGCAAGACCGGGGCGCTGGCGATTTACCCCGCCACCGGGCGGGTGGTCACCGCGGCACAAGGCAGTGGTGACAGGCTCTGGACATCACGGGATCAGTAGGTGCGGATCAACCCGACAAGCCGTCCCTGGACCTGCACCTTGTCCTCGGGCACCACGCGGGTTTCATATGCGGGGTTGGCGGCTTCCAGCGCAATGGCACCACCGGCGCGGCGAAACCGCTTCAGCGTGGCTTCCTGGCCTTCGATCAGGGCCACCACGATATCACCGTTGTCGGCTGTGTCGGTTTCACGGATCACCACGACATCGCCATCGTTGATTCCCGCATCGATCATGGAATCTCCCTTTACTTCAAGGGCGTAGTGGTCGGACCCTTGGCGCAGCATCTGCCCGGGAACGGCCACCTTGTACGAGGCATGGCTGATCGCCTCGATCGGAACACCGGCTGCAATCCGGCCCATGACGGGCAGCTCGGTCACATACATCGGCGCGCCATCGGTGCCGCGCGGCGCATTGCCGCCGCCATCGATCACCTTGGGTTGAAAGGCGTTTGCCGCAGTTGGCGCACCGCCAAGTGATTCCGGCAGCTTCACGACTTCCAGCGCCCGGGCCTTGTGCGCCAGCCGCCGGATGAAGCCTCGTTCTTCCAGTGCGGTGATCAGCCGGTGAATGCCGGATTTCGACCGAAGGTCGAGCGCTTCCTTCATTTCGTCAAAGGACGGCGGCACCCCGTCGCGCGAAATACGGGTGTTGATGAAGTCGAGCAAGTCGAGTTGCTTCTTGGTCAGCATGTGTGCGGCCCCTCGCGGTCGTCGATTTGTCTTTTGTTCTACGCATGTTCCTGTTTTGTGTCAACCTGGCCGTGGGTAGCCTGCGCTGGTTGAGGGGCCATGACTGCAGATTGATCGGCAATCGATAAGATTTTGTTAACCGTCGAGCGCTATGTATTCGATTGTATCACCCGGGGCGCGGGGTGGGTCGTGGGGCGGGCGCACCATGAGCGCGTTGGCCTGTGACAGCAGGCTGAGAAGGGATGAATCCTGGCGGTCGAAGGGGCCGATTCCCTCGGCGGTGCAGATCGCTCGCATATAGTGTTCGCGCGGGCCATTGACGTCGAGTTGCTTGGTCAGCCGGGCGGTTTGCCGTGGCGCTGGGGTTTTGCCCAAACCTGTCATGGCGCGGATGACGGGGGCCAGGAAGACATGACCGCAAACCAGGGCGGATACCGGATTGCCGGGCAGGCCGACCATCATGGCGCGACCCAGCCGGCCGGCCATCAAAGGTTTGCCGGGGCGCATCGCGACCTTGTAGAAGGCGCGGTCCATACCTCGATCGGCGGCGACCGAGGCCACGAGATCGTGGTCACCGACGCTGGCGCCGCCAATGGTGACGATCAGGTCGGCGCCTTCGGCCAGGTCGAGCACGAGGTCGAGCGAGGACCGCTTGTCTCTCGCAATGGGCAAAAGGCGCGGCTCGGCGCCAAGCCTGCGCAAGAGAGCGTGCAGGCCGAATGTATTGGAGGCGATGATCTGGTCAGGGCCCGGCGTCTCACCCGGCATGACCAACTCGTCGCCGGTCGAGATCAGGGCGACTCGCGGTTTCCGCGCCACCGTCACCTGCGGCACGTTCATCGAGGCGAGCAGGGCAATATCTTCTGGCGAGAGAAGGCGCGGCGCATGAAGTCCGGCACCGACCCTGAAATCTCCGCCTGCGGGGCGGATATGTGTGCCGGTGTCCAGCGTGTCGCCAAGGAGGATCGTGTCACCGTTTCGCGTGACATCTTCCTGGATGATGACGCGGGTTGCACCGTCCGGTACGGGGGCGCCGGTGAAAATACGGACGGCCTGGCCCGGGGAGACCGGCCCGTCAAACCGATGCCCGGCGGCGGATTCGCCGATGACGACAAGACGCGCGCCGGGAGTGGCGTCCTGTTCAATCACGGCGTAGCCATCCATTGCGGAGGCGGCGAAGGGCGGCTGGTCTCGGCCCGAGACGGCAGTCTCCGCCAGAACGCGCCCGGCGGCTTCGATCAGCGGAACTGTTTCCGTGCCGACCGGGTCTGCCAGGGCGAAGAGGTGGCCAAGTGCTTCGGAAACCGTGATCATGTCGCTTCGTAACGGCCTGATTTCCCGCCGTCTTTTAGGGTAACGCGAATGCCGCCGATCTCCATCGCCTTGTCCACGGCCTTGGCCATGTCATAGACCGTCAGGGCCGTGACGGAGACCGCTGTCAGCGCCTCCATCTCCACGCCGGTCTGTCCCGTGGTTTTGACAGTTGCGGTCAGGCGCAGCCCTGGCAAGTCGGGATCAGGCGTCAGATCGACCGCAACCTTGGTGATCGGAAGCGGATGACAAAGGGGAATGAGGGTCGAGGTCTGCTTGGCGCCCATGATGCCAGCCAACCGGGCGACTGAGATCACATCGCCTTTCTTGGCGCGACCTTCTGTAATAATATCAAATGTTTCCATCGCCATCTTGATGTGCCCCTCGGCGGTGGCAACACGGGCGGTTACGGCCTTTTCCGAGACGTCCACCATGTGGGCATCGCCCTTGGCGTCGAAGTGGGTGAGATCAGCCATGAGCCGCCACCGGGTTGGCCAGAAGGGTGCGGGTCGCGGTTTCCACGTCTGCCTGGCGCATCAGGCTTTCGCCGATCAGGAAGGTCCGAGCGCCATGAGCGGCCATGTCCGAAAGGTCAGCAGGGCTGTTCAGCCCGCTTTCCGAGATCAGGAGCTTGCCGTCGGGAACCCGCTTGGAAAGTTCACGTGTCGTGTCAAGAGTGGTCTCGAAGGTCTTGAGATTGCGATTGTTTACGCCAAGAAGAGGGGACTTCAGTTCAAGGGCGCGGTCCAGTTCCGCGCCATCGTGAACTTCGACCAGCACATCCATGTGCCACTCCCTCGCACAGTCTTCGAGCTCTTGCGCCTGGGCGTCGGACACGCTGGCCATGATGATCAGGATACAATCGGCACCAAGCGCGCGAGCCTCGGCCACCTGGTAGGTATCGTAAAGGAAATCTTTACGAAGTGCAGGCAGATTGGTGGCTGAGCGGGCCTCGGTGAGAAAGGATTTGGCCCCCTGAAACGAAGGCGTATCGGTCAGAACCGAGAGGCAGGTCGCACCGCCCGCCTCATAGGCCTTGGCCAGGCTGGCGGGGTCGAAATCCGCACGTATCAACCCCTTGGAGGGAGAGGCTTTCTTGACCTCGGCGATCAACCCGTAGCCTGTCGTTGCCGCAGTCTTGAGTGCCGCTGCAAACCCGCGGGTCGGACCCGCCGCCTTTGCTGCCTCTTCTACCGCCGAACGCGGGGTGGCGGCCTTGTCGGCGGCGATCTCTTCGAGCTTGTAGGCCTTGATCTTGTCGAGAACGGTCTGGGTCATGCACCTGTCCAGTCTATCGCGGGGTCGCCTCTTGTCTTAAGCCAGTCGTTGACCCGGCTAAAGGGGCGGGAGCCGAAAAATCCGCGTCGGGCTGAAAGAGGTGAGGGATGGGCGGTCTCGATCCGCAGGTGATCGGGGTTTTGCATCCTGGCGCCCAGTTTTTGCGCCGGTTTGCCCCAGAGCAGCAGAGCGCGGGGTCGGGTGTCGAGTTCGGCAAGAATATCGGCGGTCAGCGCGTGCCAACCGAGCTTGATGTGGCCGCCGGCTTCACCTGCGGGCACGGTCAGCGCGGTGTTCAGCAAAAGCACGCCCTGGGCCGCCCAGGCGTGCAGGTCTCCGTTGGCAGGGCAGGCGCCGAGGTCTTCGGTCATCTCGGCGTAGATGTTTTGCAAGGAGCGGGGCAAGGGCGTGACGTCGGGCTGCACGGAAAAGGCCAGCCCATGAGCATGGCCCGGCGTGGGATAGGGGTCCTGGCCCAGGATCAGGACGCGAACATCGGCGGGCGCGCAGGTCTGCAAGGCGGCAAAGGTCTGGTGCGCCGGGGGCAGGATGACGCGGGTTTCAGCGGCCAGCGCGGCCTCAAGCGCGGGCCAGCCGGTCGTGAAGAAGGGCAGATGCGCCCAGGCGGGCGGAACCCTTCGCAGGTTCATGCGGCCTGGGTCGCCTGGGCCAATGCGGTGATCTTGCCCTTGGCTGCGCCGCTGTCGATCGACTGGGCCGCCAGTTCGACGCCGATCTTCAGGTCGGGCGCCTTGTCGGCCACCACCAGCGCCGCGGCCGCGTTCAGAAGGACAGCGTCGCGGTAGGCCGAAGCCTCGCCGTCGAGCAGTGCGGCAAAGGCCCGGCCGTTCTCTTCCGGCGTGCCGCCGAGGATCGCCTCGAAAGGGTGCTCGGGCAGGCCGGCATCTTCGGGATGCAACTCGCGTTCGGTAACCTCGCCGTCCTCCAGCGCTGCGATCCAGCTGACCCCGGCGATGGACAACTCGTCAGTGCCGTCGGAGCCATGCACCAGCCAGGCGCGCTCGGACCCAAGCGCCTGCAGCGTCTCCGCCATCGGGCGGATCAGGTCGCGGGAAAAGGCGCCGGTCAGCTGGCGCTTGACGCCCGCGGGATTGGTCAGCGGGCCAAGGATGTTGAAGATAGTGCGCGTGCCGAGTTCCTGCCGCGTGGGCATGACATGGGCGATGGCCGGGTGGTGCATGGGCGCCATCATGAAGCAGATGCCGCAGTCGCGCAGGGCGCGTTCGGCCACCGCTGCGCCCACCATGACGTTGATGCCCTGTTGCGTCAGCGCATCCGCCGCGCCGGACTTTGAACTGAGGTTGCGGTTGCCGTGCTTGGCCACCGGCACCCCGGCCCCGGCCACAACAAAGGCCGTCGCGGTCGAGATGTTGAGCGTGCCCTTGCCGTCGCCGCCGGTGCCGACGATATCCATCGCGTCCTTGGGCGCGTTGACCGGATTGCACTTGGCGCGCATGACCGCAGCTGCGGCGGCGTATTCGGTGACCGTCTCGCCCCGGGTGCGCAGGGCCATCAGCAACCCGCCGATCTGGCTGGGCGTGGCTTCGCCCTCGAAGAGGATGTCAAAGGCGGTTTCGGCTTCGTCCCGGGACAAGGCGCGGTCGGCGGCGGTGCCGATCAGGGGTTTGAGGCGGTCGCTCATGCCGGAACCTTCATCATGTCGGTGAAATTGCGCAGCATCGCGTGGCCATGTTCGGAGCGAATTGATTCGGGGTGGAACTGGACCCCCTGGATCGGCAGGTCACGGTGCTGCAGGCCCATGATCGTGCCGTCTTCGAGTTCGCCGGTGATTTCGAGACAGTCGGGCAGGCTCTCGCGCTCGACGATCAGCGAATGGTAGCGCGTCGCCTGGAAGGGCGAGGGCAGGCCCGTGAAGAGGCCCTTGCCGCTGTGCTGCATGGTGCCCATCTTGCCGTGCACGATTTCATGGCAGCGCACCACCTTGCCGCCAAAGGCCTGGCCGATCGCCTGGTGCCCAAGGCAGACGCCCAGCAGCGGTGTGCGGGTTTCCGCCGCCGCCGCAACCAGCGGCAGGCAGATCCCGGCCTGATCGGGGTCACACGGCCCCGGAGACAGCAGAATTCCAGCGGGATTCAATGCCATGGCTTCTTGCGCGTTCAGCGCATCGTTGCGATGGACCTGCACATCGGCACCCAGTTCGCCCAGGTAATGCACCAGATTGTAGGTGAAACTGTCGTAATTATCGATGAGCAGCAGCATGGGATGAACTTTGCCGTTATGGGGCTGGAGGCCGGGGCCTTCACCGCAGTATAGAGATCGGGGTATACATGTTCAGGCTTGGCCGCCAGCGTCAAGGGCGGCAATCGGAGAAAGAGGCATCCGCGCCCGTTGAATGAGGCGCGGCGGGCAGAACTGAGGAGTGGGCAGGCATGGCACGTGGAATTCTCGCCGGGGCACTTTGGGGCGCGGTGGTGGCTGGTGTGGGGACCGGGGCAGTGTCGGTGGCCACGGGGCCTGTCCTGTCGCCCAGGCCCGAGGTGGCCGAAGCGCTGACCGGGGCCGCCGGCGCGCCGCCCGCCGCCGAACCTGACCAATTGCCCCAAGCCAGCCCCGGCGACGGGGCCTCGCCGCAGACCGCATCGCCGGGCATCCCCGCGCCGGACAGCGGCGCCGAGGCCGCGACGGGCCTGGCCGATACCCGCTCGACCGGGCGGCCCGAAACCGGCGGTGCCGAGACCCGCCCCGAGGCGCCCGTCGCTGGGGGCGAGACGGCTCTGGCCGCGGCCCCGGACATGCCGGTGGAGCCGGGCGGGCAGGGGGCGCAGCCCAGCCAGCCCACCGCCGACGAACTGTCGATTTCCAGCAACCCGGCGCAGCCGCCCGCGCCGGTGCCTTCGGTTGACGAGGTGGCGCCCCAACTGGGTGGACAGGTCCCGGCGGCGGATGATCTTGCCACTGCGCCCCAGGCTGAAGCCCCGGTCGACACGCAAGACACCGATCCTTCCATCGCCACGGTCAATGAGGCCGCGACACCCGAAGCCACCCCGGAAACCACCGGTCCCGGTCAGGCGCCCGAGGCCAGCGACGAGGTTTCGCAAACCGCAGCCCTGCCGGAAACCGTGTCGGACCCGGTCGGCCCCGCCACTGAGAGCGCCGCGCCGCAGGTGCCGGCCACCCCGGCGGCACCATCCGCCCGGGCCGAAGCGCCGGAGGTGGCCCTGGTGCCAGAGGTGCCAGTGGCCCCGGAAGCGCCCGCCGCCCCCGAAACCGCCCCCCCCGAAACCGCCAAGACCGAACCCGTGCCCGAGCGCCCGGTGGTCACCGCCCTGATCGACGGGTCCGAGAACGCAGGCCGCCCGACGGTCGGCCAGCCCGCCGGCACTTTCGGCAACCTGGCGCCGCAGGTGCGCACCAACCGGCTGCCGACGCTGACCCGCGACACCGCAGGCGAAGGCGAGGCCCCGCTGACCCGGTATTCCGAAAACGTCGACGTCGCCGACGACAAGCCGTTGATGTCCATCGTCCTGGTTGATGATGGCAGCACGTCAATGGGGCTTGAGGCGCTGGAGGCCTTTCCCTATCCGATCACCTTCGCGGTCGATACCGGATGGGACGGGGCGCGTGAGGCCATGCGCCGCTATCGCGATGCGGGGTTCGAGGTCATGGCCCTGGCCAACCTGCCTGAAGGCGCACAGCCCCAGGATACCGAGGTGACGCTGGGAACCGCGCTGGACACAGTGCCCGAAGCCGTCGCGGTGCTGGAGGGCGATCGCGGCGGGCTTCAGGAAAGCCGTGGCGTCTCGGAACAGGTGGCGCGCATCCTGGCCGACAGCGGGCATGGGCTGGTGCTCAATCCCAAGGGGCTGAACACCGGCCAGGCCCTGGCCGCCAAGGAAGGTGTCCGCGCCGCGGTGCTGTTCCGCGATTTCGACGGCAACGGCCAGAGCGCCACGGTGATTCGCCGGTTCCTGGACCAGGCGGCCTTCAAGGCCGGCCAGGAAGGCGCGGTGATCATGCTGGGCCGGATGCGGGCCGAGACGATCTCGGCGCTGCTGATCTGGGGCTTGCAGGATCGCGCGTCGCGGGTGTCTTTCGTGCCGGTGTCGCGGGTGCTCTTGCAGGACGACACCGAAAGCTGAGACCACGGGCCGAGGCGGGGCCGCCTCGCGCTCAGGTAAAGGGTTTGTCGGGCCGCAACAGCGTCTGATCGCCTTCGGACAGCTGGCTGAAGCTGCGGAACCCGGCGGCCCGGCCGACCTTCAACGCCGGCCCCATGCCCCGCCCCAGGTGCTCCCAGACGATCCGCGTCATGCGGTAACTGTTCTCGCTTTCATGGGTGATGCGCGCGGTATAGCCGGTCCAGGTGTTGTTGCGGACCGAGGGCACCCGGTGCAGGAAGGTGAACGACCCGGTGGTCGCCCCCCGGCGCGCCACGATGGCGGCCACACCGCGTTCCTGGCGAAAGAAGAAGCCGCCGAATTCCCGCGTTCGCGGGCTTTCGGGCAGGCCCACGCGGGTCATGGCCTCGCGCGCCTCGTGCCCCCGGATGAAACAGAATTCGCCCAGTCGGTAGACATAGACCAAGGCTTCGACAAATTTCTGCTGGTCCATGAAGGATCGTCGGATGAAGCGATAAAAGCCGTCGGGCAAAAGATCCTGGCTGATTGACGTGACTTCGGGGCCCAGAAAGCCTGCCAATTCAGGGTGATGCATCACGAAGCCCGAGGTTGTCGCAATTTTGTCCACGGGTTCGAGCAATATGCGCGCATCAACGTCAAAGAAGGTGCAGATGCGATGCAGGACATCCGGGCGAGGAAAGCTCTCACCGCTCAAGTAACGGTTGAACTGGGTGCGATTTATGCCAAGATCCCGGCACAGGGCGGAAATCGACGTCGCGTTACGGCAAAGGTGTTTGAGATTTGCGCCGAACATGGCACGCAGCTCGGCCGGTGAGGCGGTGTTTCCGGGCTGAGATGTAACAGGTTTCGACACGTTTGATTCCCATGTGCAGGCTTGAGGCGGTTTCAGGCGCAAATACCGACGGCAATTCACAAAAACGGACGGTACGGCCCGGAACTGATGCTGATGTGCGTCAGTCGACGCTCTTTAGATGCAAAACTGGCCGAAGCTGGCACAAATTACAAGAGCACCTGTGCCGGAAGGCGTCTTCGCACCAGCAAAATTTGTGCCACATTTAGGGCAACGGTACGCAAAGAGGGTAGTTTGAAATGTCACGCAGACGCATGTGCGGGGTCGTACTGTGGAGCAATCCCGACGATCAGAAAGCTGTTGTCTGGTGCGAAGACCAGGGCAACCTCGCCTATTATGTCGAGCCCGAACAAGGCACCACGCCCGGCGTCTCGCTTGATGCCGGTGACCTCATCGAATTCGAGCTTCGCGAAGAGCGCCAGTACCGTCAGGTGACAAATCCGACCCTGCTGGTGCAGGATCACGCGCCGGAACTGGCCCGGCAACTTGGCACCTGTGCGAATTCCGATGCCACGACCGTCCCGGCGCGGAACTGGGCATCGAATGTCGTCATGTTCCCGCGCTCGCGGGACTGGAAGTTCCGGAAGGCTGCCACTCACGCATCGGCCTGAACCTCCCGTCCACCGCTCGCCGTGCGCGTGGACAAAAAAGCGCCGCCGCAGTTCTCCTCCTGCGGCGGCGCTTTTGTTTTCTCGAAAGGGGCCCGCGTCAGCGGTCAGTGAACCCCGCGGCTGATCGCCGCCACGCCGGTGCGGGCAACCTCGATCAGGCCCAGCGGACGCATCAACTCGGCGAAGGCATCGATCTTGTCGGGCGCGCCGGTGATCTGGAACACGAAGCTCTCCAGCGTCGAATCCACCACATGGGCACGAAAGACATCCGCCAGCCGCAGCGCTTCGACCCGGTCGTCGCCCTTGCCGGCCACCTTGATCAGCGCCAACTCCCGCTCCACCGAGGGGCCCTCGACGGTCAGGTCATGCACTTCATGTACCGGCACGATACGGCCCAGCTGGGCCTTGATCTGCTCGATCACCTGCGGTGTGCCGGTGGTGACCACGGTGATGCGGCTCAGGTGCCCGGTATGGTCCACCTCGGCCACGGTCAGGCTTTCGATATTGTAACCCCGGCCCGAAAACAGCCCGATCACGCGGGCCAGCACGCCGGGTTCATTGTCGACGATAAGCGCCAGGGTGTGACGCTCCTGCACGTCCGAAAAATTCGGCCGCAGGTTATAGGCGGAATGCTTGGTCGAGCCCTTCTTGATCTTTAGTGCGGACATGGTCTCTTCTCTGGTTTTGTAAATATCCCGGGGGGTCCGGGGGGCTGGCCCCCCGGCGGTTGTCACATCAGACCATCACCGCGCCCTTGGCGCCAATGGCGTCCTTGGTCGAAGCCTCGCCCAGCAGCATCTTGTTGTGCGGCTCGCCCGAGGGGATCATCGGGAAGCAGTTCTCGTGCTTCTCGACCAGGCAGTCAAAGATCACCGGCCCGTCGTATTCGATCATCTCCATGATCGCATCGTCCAGCTTGTCCGGGTCCGACACCTGGAACCCCTTGGCGCCAAAAGCCTCGGCCAGCTTGACGAAATCGGGCAGCGCCTCGGACCAGGAATGCGAATAGCGCTCGCCATGCAGAAGCTCCTGCCACTGGCGCACCATGCCAAGCCGCTCGTTGTTGAGGATGAACTGCTTGACCGGCGCCATGTATTGCACCGCCGTGCCCATCTCCTGCATGTTCATCAGCCAGGACGCCTCGCCCGCGACGTTGATGACCAGCGATTTGGGATGCGCGATCTGCACGCCGATGGAGGCGGGGAAGCCATAGCCCATCGTGCCGAGGCCCCCGGAGGTCATCCAGCGGTTCGGATCCTCGAAGCCCAGGTATTGCGCCGCCCACATCTGGTGCTGGCCGACCTCGGTACAGATATACCGGTCATACCCTTTGGTCAGTGCCTCCAGCCGTTCCAGCGCGTATTGCGGCTTGATGCCGGGTCCGTCGTTCTTGAACGACAGGCAGTTCACGGCCTTCCAGTCCTCGATCTGGGCCCACCATTTCTGAAGCCCTTCGCGGTTGACCTTGCGCCCGCGCGATTTCCAGACCTTGAGGATGTCTTCCAGCACATGGCCCACGTCCCCGATGATCGGCATGTCGACGCGGATCACCTTGTTGATGGACGAAGGATCGATGTCGATATGCGCCTTGCGCGAATGCGGGCTGAACGCGTCCAGCCGCCCGGTGATCCGGTCGTCGAAGCGCGCGCCGACATTGATCATCAGGTCGCAGCCATGCATCGCCAGGTTGGCCTCGTAAAGACCATGCATGCCCAGCATCCCCAGCCAGTGCTTGCCGGAAGCGGGATAGGCGCCAAGCCCCATCAGGGTCGAGGTGATCGGAATCCCGGTGGCCTCGACCAGTTCGCGCAACAGCTGGCTTGCGGCGGGGCCCGAGTTGATCACGCCACCGCCGGTATAGAACACCGGGCGTTCGGCGGTCTCGATGGCCTCGACCAGCTCGGTGATGGTTTCCATGTCACCTTTCACCCGCGGCTGGTAATGACCGAGATCGGCCTTGGCAGGGGGTGTGTATTCGGCGCTGGCGAACTGCACATCCTTGGGAATGTCGATCAGCACCGGACCGGGGCGGCCCTGGGTGGCGACGTGAAAACCTTCGTGGATCACCGAGGACAGGTCCTTGGTGTCCTTCACCAGCCAGTTCATCTTGGTGCAGGGCCGGGTGATACCGACGGTATCGGCCTCCTGGAAGGCGTCCGAGCCGATCATGAAGGTGGGCACCTGGCCGGTCAGCACCACGATCGGGATCGAATCCATCAGCGCATCGGTCAGGCCCGTGACCGCATTGGTGGCCCCGGGGCCCGAGGTCACGAGCACAACACCGGGCTTGCCGGTCGAGCGGGCATAGCCTTCGGCGGCATGCACCGCGCCCTGTTCGTGCCGGACGAGGATGTGGCGGATCTCGTTTTGCTGAAAGACCTCGTCATAGATCGGTAGCACCGCACCGCCCGGATAGCCGAATACCGTGTCCACACCCTGATCCTTCAGGGCCTGAACCACCATCTTTGCTCCGGTCATCTGACGTGTCATCGTATTGCTCCGTTCATGACGTCATCACTTCTTTCTTCTGCGCACAAAAAAACCCCCGAGGATGTCGGGGGCGCATGGGGAACCAACAGGGTGTCCGTTACCGGCCCATGCGCCATTTGCCTACAATTACGACTAGAGTTGTCACGATAGGTGTCCTTCCGCGTGCGTGGTCGAGACACTAGTTGCGAGGGGCAGGAGCGTCAACCGCTGTTTCGCGGGTTTTCTTTGCAAAGATTGCGGCAGCGCGACGCGGCGTGCAATATCCTGTTGCGGCGGGCTGCGAGCAGGGTGAGCAAGGGGACCGATCCATCAATGGATCGGAACCGATCTGTTGACAGATCGGCCCGCGAAACCTCTGGGCTCCCCGAAACCTCACGGCCTGCGTAGCGTCGCGTCTTGCCTGCAAACCTCCGGCCTCCGGCCGTGCGACAATTTTTTTCCGCCGCAGCGCGTCTTGGCGCAAAGACACTGTTTCCACTTCGCAAATCAGCCGCTAGGGTTCGCGTGTTACCAACGATCCGCACGGTTCACAGCGCTTTCAAAAACGGCGTCGGGACCGGGCAACAGAACCTAATGGGAGGCTTATTATATGGATCGTCGTTCTTTTCTGAAAACTTCGGCACTGGGGGGCAGTGCCGCTGCCGCGACAACACTGGCGGCTCCGGCCTATGCCCAGGGCAAGCGCACCCTGCGACTGGTGACCTCGGTTCCCGAAGGCTTTGCCGTTTTCGATGACGCGGCCCAGCATTTCGTCGATATCGTCAATGCCGTGTCCGACAATGTGACCATTGAAAAATACGCCGCCGGTACGCTGGTTGGCGCTTTCGAGGTGTTTGACGCCGTGACCGCCGGCCAGGCCGATCTCTATCACTCGGCCGACTATTATTTCGGTGGCCAGCACCCGGGCTATTACTACTTTACTGCCGTGCCCTTCGGCGGCACCGGCCAGGAGCTGATCAACTGGTACCTGCACGACGGCGGCATGCAGCTGCACGACGAGCTGGGCGAGATCTTTGGCCTCAAGTCCTTCCTTTGCGGCAACACCGGCCTGCAGCCGGGCGGCTGGTTCAACAAGGAAATCAACTCGGCCGAGGACCTTCAGGGTCTGAAGTTCCGCATGCCGGGCCTTGGCGGCCGCGCGCTGGGTCTGACCGGGGCCTCGGTTCAGAACGTGCCGGGCGGCGAGATCTACCAGGCGCTGTCCTCGGGTGCCATCGACGGTGCCGAGTGGATCGGTCCCTTCGCCGACGAACGCCTCGGCCTGCAGGAGGTCTGTCAGTTCTACTACACCGCCGGCTTCCATGAGCCCGGCTCGGCGCTGTCGTGTGCCTTCAACCGCGACGTCTTCATGGAGCTCAGCGCCGCTGACCAGGTCCTGATGGAAAACGCGGCCCAGGCCACGCACCACTGGTCGCTGTCGCAATCCTATGCCAACAACGCCGCCGCGCTTGACCGGCTGCAATCGGGCGGCACCAAGCTGATGACCTTCCCCGATGACGTTTGGGAAGCCTTCGGCACCGCGTCGAAACAGGCGATGGACGAAAGCATGGATGACGAGCTGTACGCCCGCATCCGCGAAAGCTTTGAAGCCTCGCTGACCAAATCGTCGCGTTGGACCGCCTTGTCGGACGACGCCTATCGCCAGCAGCGTGACCGCATCCTGGGTTGATCCCCGGGACTGCATGACGTGAACAGGGGTTCCCGGCCAGGATGCCGGGAACCTTTCCGCGACAGGGAAGACTGACTTCCCGCGCGACCCAAGAGGGAGGCAAACGATGCTGGACGGTCTTGGCTGGGTGATCCAGAATCTGGGACTGGCGTTCTACAATCTCGTGGCGGCCGTGGTGCAGCCGGGATCGTGGCTGAGCTGGACAGGCGGATTGGAGAGCACCGAGGACAAGCAGGCGCTGATGCGCTTCATCTTCTTCGGCGGATCGGTCGAATTCTTTTTCGTGGTCTTCGTCTTCTTCCTCGCGATCTTTGTCGCGGGGATTTTCAGCAACCGGTTCCTTTGGGGCGTGACGGTGGTGCTGGAAGGGATTGCCAACGGCATCGGCCGGTTCTTTGCCTGGGCCGGGCTGTTGATGGTGCTGCAACAGATCATCATCGTCTTTGTCCAGCGCATCTTTGCCACGCCCGAGATTTCCCTGGGCTTCGGCGCCGCCTTCAGCCGCGATGTAAGCTGGTGGTCCGAGGAGCTGAAGTTCTACAACGCGATGATCGTCGCGCTTTGTGCCACCTACACCTTCGTTCAGGGCGGGCATGTGCGGGTCGACCTGGTCTATTCCGCGATTTCGTTTCGCGCCAAGCGGGCGGTGGACATGTTCGGCTGCATGATCTTCATGCTGCCTGCCGCCGTGCTGACATGGATGTATGGCTGGTTCTTCCTCTGGCGGCACCTCGTGGTGCCCAAACCCTCGGCCTCGGACACGCTGGACCGGCTGATCACCAAGGCCCGCGCCCTGCGCTGGAACGTCGAGACCATCGGCTTTTCGCCCAACGGGTTCGACGCCTACTTCCTCTTCAAGGTCCTGCTGGTGGCCTATGCCGGGCTGGTTTTCATGCACGCCTGGGCCTTTTTCTACCGCTCCTACCTCGAATTCATCGAAGGTGAGGAGAGCGAGCACAAATACCTCGACCGTGACGACCCCGGCAGCGAAGAAGCCGAGCTGGTCCACGCAATCGAAGAAAACCACTGAGAGGCGGTATAGATGTTGTTTGGACTTGATGGCGTCGAGATCGGCCTGGTCATCGTCTTCCTCTGTCTCTTCGGGGGCATCCTGTCGGGCTTTCCGGTGGCCTTTGCCATCGGCGGCGCCGGCATCATATCCTTCGCGATCATTGCCGCGCTGGACAGCGCCGGGCTGCTGATCCACCAGGCGATTGATTCCGGCTCACAGATGTATGCCGACCTGGTGGCCACGGGGGTGCGGGAGGATTCGATATCCATCTTCCGATACCCGGACTTGCCAAGATACGACACGCCGGTCTTTCCCAACGGCTGGGAAGTCGCGCTGGACCGCAATATCTCGTTCATCGTGAACCGCATGAACGAGCGGGTGCTGGCGGGGCAATCCATCGAGACGCTGCTGGCGGTGCTGATGTTCGTGTTGATGGGCATCACGCTGGAACGCTCGCGCATTGCCAACGACCTGCTGACCACGATGGCCAAGGTTTTTGGCCCGCTGCCCGGCGGCCTTGCCGTGTCGGTGGTGGTTGTGGGGGCCTTCCTGGCCGCTTCGACCGGGATCGTCGGCGCGACAGTGGTGACAATGGGGCTTCTGTCCCTGCCCACGATGCTGCGCGCCGGCTATTCGCCACAGATCGCCACGGGCGTGATCGCGGCGTCAGGTACGCTGGGCCAGATCATTCCGCCGTCGATCGTGATCGTCCTGCTGGGCACGCTGGCGGGCGATCTCTATTCCGCCGCACAGGAAGAACGCGCGACGCTGGCGGGCTGCACCGATGCGTTGACCTACCTGGGCGAGCCTGCGGTGGTATCCGTGGGCACTTTGTTCCAGGCGGCGCTTCTGCCGGGGATCATGCTGGCGTCGCTTTATGGGCTTTATGCCTTTGGCTATGCGCTGGTGAACCCCTCCAAGGCACCTGCGGTCGAGCTGGGCGATGGCACCGGAGAGCCGGTCACGCGGGGCGAGGCGCTGAGCTGGTTCCTGTTTGTGCCGGCGCTGCTGATTGCCGGCACCCTGGCGCTGGGGCAGGTGGGTTTTGTCGGGACACAGAACGTGACCGTCGACACCTATTCCGACGCGGGCGAAACCGCGAGCCTGCGCACCAACGTGTCCGAGCAATGCCAGGCCGCGATGATCGACCTGCACGGGCAAGAGGCCTGGGACAGCGCCCTTGCGCAACAACAGGAGATCGACGCCGCCGGTGGTGTGGAAGCCGCGCGGGAGCTGAGCGAAGAGGAACGCGCCGAAGCGCTTGAGGCCAACCTGGCCGCTGCTGCGCCGATCGGCACCGGGATTGCCGTGGGCTTCCTGCTGCTGGCGCTGGCGCTGACCACGGCGCGGGGCGTCTCTCCCTCGGCCGATCCGCTGCCTTTGATCATCGGCGGGGCCGGTGTGGTGCTGGCGCTGTTGGCGGATGTGTTCTTCATCTCGCCCTTGACCTCGGCGGGGGTGACTTTCCTCATCCTGCTGGTGCCGCTGTTGCTGGTGCTCTACGGCGTGCGCTACGCGGCGGGGCTGTTGTCGCAGAACGAGCTTCTGCGCGTGGTCTTTCCACCGCTGGTGCTGATTGTCGCGGTGCTGGGGTCGATCCTGGGCGGGATCACCAACCCGACACCGGCGGCAGCGCTGGGGGCAGGCGGGGCGATCATGCTGGCGGCCTATCGCAGGCTGGCGGATGAGAACCGCTCGGGCAAGATCATCCTGAACACCACTTTCGCGGTGGTGATCATGATCATCGTCGGGGTCAACTTCGACCTGCGCATCGGCATCTCGGATGTCTCGATCGAAAACTGGATCGCCTATATCGTGGCGCAGATCGCTTATCTCTACGCCATCTTCGGGCTGTTCTATGCGCTTTGGGTGCTGTTTTCGGGCGGGGTGTTGACACCGGTGGTGCGGGAAACGGCCAAGGTCACCTCGATGGTCTTCACCATTCTGATCGGCTCACAGCTTCTGAACCTTGTGGTGATCTCCTTCGGGGGCGAGCATTACATCCAGAGCTTCCTGATGAGCTTCGACAACGAGTTCAAGGTCTTCCTGATCGTGATGCTGGTGCTCTTCGTGCTGGGCTTCGTGCTGGATTTCCTTGAGATCATCTACATCGTGATCCCCATCGTCGGGCCGGTGATCTATGGCGGCACCTTCGATCCGAAATGGGTGACGATCATGATCGCGGTGAACCTGCAGACCTCGTTCCTGACGCCGCCGTTCGGCTTTGCGCTGTTCTACCTGAGGGGCGTGGCGCCCAAGGAGGTCACCACGGGCCATATCTATCGCGGGATCCTGCCGTTCGTGCTGATCCAGGTGGCGGGGCTGGCGATCCTGTGGTTCTTCCCCTCGATCGTGACCATCGTGCCGGACCTGATCCCGAAGTGAGTTTGGTGACATGACGGACAAGAGCCGGGCCTTGTGCCCGGCTCTTTTCGTTTTTGGGGGGCACAGGCAACGGCCGCGTCATTGCCAGCGGCGGCAGTACTTTTCGGCAATCATCCGTGCGCCAAGATCGCGTCCGGAGGCATCCTTGCACAGCCCCACTACGCGGTCGTACGTTTTGTGACCGCTTAATCGGCAGGAGACCTGGCTGCCCCGGCCAAGGATCTGGCGCAGGCGGGCGGTTGCGGCATCGCCCGCTGCCGTGCCTGTTTCGGCACAATCGAGGTTGGCAATGCGTACGGGCGTGTCCGAGACCACGATGGTATCGCCATCGCGCACTCGTGTGACCGGTCCGGACAGGGTGCCAGCCCGCGGACCGCCGTTCCAGGCATCGCCGCCACGCAGAACGCGCACCACCTTGTCGGCGGTCTCGGGCGACAACCGCCCATCAAGGCTTGCCGGATGAGTCCAGGCAATGACCAGGCAAGTCGTCGCCAAGGCGAGCAGGCGGAGCGGGAAACGCCGTTTGCGCCCGCGTCGATGACGGGGGGACCGGCGGTGGCCACCGGGGAAGGGGAGGACATTGTTGTGCGACATGCGCGCGTGGTAGCGGGCATTTTTGGCGGAAATTTGGCCGCTGGGTGAGGGGCGTCCGATGTGCCTTGTCGTGACAGGGGACGACAGCCGCAGGCCGATTGTTTCGCCGGAGCGTCAGGGCCTGCGCGGGCTGAGGTCGGGGAGCGAGATATTGGCCACCTGTTCGGCGATCGGATCGGTCGACAGCGGGTGTTTCTCGGCGTTGAAATCTTCGGGATCGTCCAGGGTCTGCCAGGCGCCGTCGGCATAGACCTCAAGCCCGGAGAACTTGGCCTTGTAGCCCATCTTGGGACTGCCCGGCACCCAGTAGCCGAGATAGACGTAAGGAAGACCGGCCTCGCGGGCGATCTCGATATGATCGAGGATCATGTAGGTGCCGAGCGATTGTTTCTGCAGGTCAGGCTCATAGAAGGAATAGACCATGCTCAGCCCGTCATCGAGCACATCGGTCAGGCAGACCGCGGTCAGATCGCCGGTCTCGCGGTTGGTGTATTCCACCACCCGGCTGCGGATCGGGGTTTCCTCGATCATGGCGGCGAATTCAAAGACGTCCATGTCGGCCATGCCGCCCTCGGCATGCCGGTCCCCGAGATAGTCGCGGAACAGGTCGAATTGCTCATCCGTGGCCCAGGGCGAGGTGGCGCGCCGGTCAAGATGTGCATTGCGGCGCAGGATGCGCTTCTGGCTTTTCGACGGGGTGAAGTTGCGCACCGCGATCCGCGCCGACATGCAGGCCGAACATTCGGTGCAGGAGGGCCGGTACAGCACGTTCTGCGACCGCCGGAACCCCTGCTTCGACAGGGCATCGTTCAGTTTCTCGGCGGTGTCCCCCTGCAGCGCGGTAAACAGCTTCCGCTCCATCCGCCCGCCGAGATATGGGCAGGGTTGCGGAGCCGTCACGTAGAATTGTGGCGCAAGCGGTAGCGTGTGACGCATAAGGATATCCCGAGTTTCCGACGACGATAACAACGAAAATTGCCGCCGCCAAGCAGAACGCTCGGCGGCGGCGGGAAATTACGGCGGTGTTGCGCTGCCTCAAACCCGACGGTTCAGCATCACGGTGCCCAGGACCATGTCGGTCAGCGACTGTCCGCGCTCGGAGGTGAGCATCAAGACCACCGAGGCCAGTTGCACCAGCGCCATGCCGAAGCTGAGGTAATAGCCCAGCGTGTGCAGGAAGGCGCCGCCCAGGTCGAGCTTTTCGCCGCTCGCGTTGCGCAGCTCGACCGACATCACCCGCATGCCCAGGGTGGCGGACCCGCCGGCAATGGTCAGCACGCGATAGACAAAGCCGATGCTGGCATAGAGAAAGGGAAGAAAAAACAGCCCGATGAAGGCGGTGAATGGCAGCACCAGCAGCGTCATGCCAAGGATCATGCCGACGTCGATCATCCAGGCCATCAGGCGTTTGGGTGCGATATCGGAATAGAATTCAGGCTGGTACTGCGGATCGGGCAGGGCGGCGGTATGCATCAGGTCCTCCGTTGGAAGCGGCGGCCCCCTTGGTGGGGCCGCTCGGTCGTTGCTTGGTCTCAGGCGTCCTGCCTGTCGTCTGCGTCCCGGTCTGCACGGTCTTCACGCGTCCGGCTTGCATCGCGGGCACGTTCGTCCATGAACTGGTCGAACTCGGCCTTGTCCTTGGCGGCGCGGAGCCGTTCGAGGAAGGCTTCAAAGTTCTCCTGCTCGTCCTGCAGGCGGCGCAGCGTGTCTTCCTTGTAGGCGTCAAAGGCGGTGTTGCCCGAAGGCTTCATCGCGTTCCAGCGCGCCGAATGGCGGCCGCGACGGGTGGATTTGCTGCATTTACCGAACATGCGTTTGCTCCAGATCATATAGGCGAGAAGGGCGAGGCCGACAGGCCAGAAGAAGACGAAACCCAGGACCATCGCAGCAATCCAGGCACCTTTGCCCTTGCTGTCGAGCCAGGCCTCGCTTCGCGAGAACCAACCCTGGTTGGACCGGATCGGTTGGACTTCTGTTGCGACGGTTGTCATCGAGGTTCTCCGTTGTTGGTGTCTAATGTGAATGATTTTCACATTACAACAGATGAGGGTTGCCTGCCGTCTTCGCAAGGGATGATGTGAATGTTTTTTACATTTACTTGTGTTTACGTTTTATTTCAGTGTGTTGCTGCGAAATATTTTTTTGGGCGTTTGGGTCGAGCAGGTGAGGCGCGCTGGTTCAACCGGTGAAATCCGCCTCTTTTGCGCCGGTCAGGAGGGGCAATTGTGCCGGATCCATCGCGAAAACGTGCCGGGGCGTGCCGCCTGCGGCCCAGACTTCGGAAAATTCGAGCAACCGGGGATCGAGGAAGGCGCGGATCGGGTTGACGTGGCCGATGGGCGCAACTCCGCCGATGGCAAAGCCGGTCTGCGCGCGGATCAGCGCCGCATCGGCCTTGCCCAACGGCTCTCCGGCCACCGCGCTGGCCTTGGCGCCATCGACCTTGTTGCCGCCGGCGGTCAGGAAAAGGATGGCCGCGCCGCTGGTCTCGCCGCGAAAGATGATCGACTTGGCGATCTGGTCGAGGTGACAGCCCACTGCATCCGCTGCTTCCTGGGCGGTGCGGGACTGGCCGACTTCGCGGATTTCCGTGTCGATGCCCGCGTCCTGCAGCGCACGGGCCACGCGCTTGAGAGATTTGCTCATGTCTGCCTCCTGTTGCCGTCCCGACAGACCCCAGCCGGCGCGCGAGGTCAAGTCAGAGGGGATGCGTGCCCCGGA
>ERZ1699650.51-NODE-51-length-88172-cov-11.525767_pt1 | contig 88172 bp, 84 predicted proteins | sample MGYA00581512_ERZ1699650 | MGnify/ENA primary metagenome ERZ1699650 (study PRJEB42348, sample SAMEA6618698) | metagenome | isolation source: Polyester-degrading enrichment culture growing on monomer terephthalic acid, Te | collected 2019-05-17 ... | reverse complement strand
ACGAAGGTACCGACGGTGGGACTGACGAAGGTACCGACGGTGGGACTGACGAAGGTACCGACGGTGGGACTGACGAAGGCACCGATGGTGGGACTGACGAAGGTACCGATGGTGGGACTGACGAAGGTACCGATGGTGGGACCGACGAAGGCACCGATGAGGGGACCGACGAAGGCGACGACGACACACATTGTGGCACCTGGACCTCGCCGACCGTGGATGACACCGCGGTTGTCGTCGGCGGCGACGACGCTGTCCAGCAGGTCGATGTAACCGGCACCGGTGAACCGGGCGCTCTTGTCACCGTCACCATCGGCACCTCGGTCGTGTCGACCGTGATCGACGATCAGGGCTCCTGGACCGCGACCTTCGATGGCCCGGATTTCCCGACGGATGGCAACTACGTGACCGATGTCGCTGTCGAGCTGGATACAGGCGACACCACCTTTACCGCCGACCTGACCGGCCCGCAGGTGACCATCGACCTTACTCCGCCCGATCTCGACGTGACCGGGGGCACGGCAGAGGCCGGCGACCTCGTCAACCTCGTGGCCCATGCCGGCGGTGTGACCGTGACCGGCACCGGTGAAGCCGGGGCCAGCGTGACCGTGACCATCGATGGCGTCGCCCATGATGGCGTGGTCGATCAAAACGGCGATTGGTCCATCGACTTCTCGAACACCGAGATCGCGACCGGCGAATACACCACCGACGTCACCGTGGTCTCGTCGGATGCCTATGGCAACACCACGACGCTTGAGCAGACGCTCGAAGTCGACACCATTCCGAACGACATCACCATCAACACCGATGCGATCGGCGGCAATGGCGTGGTCAACGGGCCGGAAGCGGGCGAGGCAGTGACCATCACCGGCACCGCCACCGTCGGCGCGACGGTCGAGGTCACCGTCGCCGGGATCGTCACCACCGTGGTCGCCGATGAAAACGGCGACTGGAGCTTCGACCTGCCGGCCGACAGCTTTGCGGATGGCGTCTACGAGGCCGACATCTCGGCCACCTCGGTCGATGCGGCAGGCAATACCAGCGCCACCAGCGGCACCTTCAACGTCGACACCGAGGTCAGCGTCTCGATCAACGAGGCAACGATCGAGACCGACGGGCTGATCAATGCCGAGGAGCGCGCCGACGGGACCGAGATCACCGGTAGCGCCGAACCCGGCGCCTCGGTCGAGGTCGAGATGAACGGCGTCACCCAGACCGCCGTGGCCGATGCCGATGGCAATTGGACCGTGTCCTACGATGCTGCCGATATTCCCGAGGGCGAACAGACCGTTCCGCTGACCGCGACGGCCACCGATTCCGAGGGCAATGCGACCACCACGACCGGATCGTTCGACGTCGATACCGTGGTCGATCCGCTGGACCTGACCTCGACATCGGGCGGCACCGACGGCGTGGTCAATGCCGAGGAAGCGGCGCAGGGCCTGACCCTGACCGGCAACGTTGAGGCGGGCAGCACCCTGGACGTGCAACTGGGCGACGTGAGCCATGCCGCAACAGTGGCCGCCGATGGCAGCTGGACGGTGACATTCGACGCCGACGAGCTGCCCTCGGGCGAGCTTGACGTCGATCTTGTCCTGACCGCCACCGATGCCGCGGGCAACACCCGCAGCGAAAGCGAGCAGGTCACCTTCGACACCGATGCCGGTACGCTCACCCTGTCGTCCGATCCGATCGAAGGCGACGATGTGGTCAACGCGGCAGAGGCCAGCGACGGCGTGGTGATCCACGGCACCTCGGACCCGGGGGCGGTCGTGACCGTTACCCTTGCGGGCGTGACCCATACCGCGGTGACCGATGCCGCCGGCAACTGGACCACCACCTACGGCGGCACCGAAGTGGCCCAGGGCACCTACGAGGCGCAGATCACGGCCCAGACCACCGATCCGGCGGGCAACTCGCTGGAAGTGAGCGACACCGTTCAGGTCGATACCGAGGTTCAGAACTTCGCCTTCACCGACGTCTCATCGGGCAGCGACGATATCGTCAACGCCGCCGAGGCCGGGGCAGGGATCACCGTGACCGGGACCACCGAACCGGGGGCCACCGTTTCGGTGACCATCGAAGGCGTGACCCGTACCGCAACGGTCGATGCCGACGGCAACTGGAGCGCCGGTTTCGAGGCCGGAAGCCTGCCCGAGGGCGAATACGCCACCGATGTGGTGATCGACACGGTGGATGCCGCGGGCAACCCGGCTCGGATCACCGAGACGGCCGAGGTCGACACCCTGGTCAACACGCTCACCGTCACCGACAGTTCGGCAGGACCGGACGGCGTGGTGAACTGGTCCGAGCTGCAGGCGGGCGGCGCCCTGACCCTGTCGGGCCAGGTCGAGCCGGGATCGAGCGTTGCGGTGACCTTCAACGGCACCACCTATGACGCCGTGGTCGGCGCCAGCGGTGCCTGGTCGGTGGATGTGCCCGCCGAGGATGTGGCCGATGGCGAATACGACGCCACGTTCGAAGTTGCGGCAACCGACCGCGCGGGCAACACGGCCTCCACGACCGAGACCCTGCACATCGACACCCAGGCGCCCGACGGCCCGATCATCGAAAGCATCACCCAGGATATCACCGGTATCCGCGGTATCTCGACGGCCCTGGCAGATGATGCCCAGAGCATCGTCGAAGTCACCGGCGCCGGCGAGATCGAGGGCGTGCCGATGTCGGTGGTCGACGTCCCGGCGGTGGGAGAGACCAACTTCTTCTTCACCTCCACGGTGCCGGACGGGTCTGACCTGATCGTCACCTCGGGCGACGAGGCGGGCAACAACAGCTCCACCTACCTGGTGCTCGACGACGAGGTTCCGGGAACCGAGGTGTCGCTGGACAACGCGTCGCTTGGCGCACACAACGTCGAGACCGTCGACTTGGAGTTTGCCGAGGAAGCGCATCTGACGCTGACGGAAGAAGATATCATGGCCCTTTCGGATGCCACCGATACGCTTACCGTCCTGGGCGACAGTGACGACAGCGTGACCATCGAAGGCGCGCGGTTGGTGGGCACCACCACCAACGGCGACGGGCAGACCTTCAACGAGTACGAGCTGGGCGATGCCACGGTGCTGATCGACGAAGACATTACCAACGTTGTGATCTGAACGAGTGACATGGATGCCGCGGCCCTGTCCGCGGCTTCCGCCGATCAAAAAACAAGCGCGAAAGGTGAATGCGCGGATGAGGCGGAACATACATCGAGGATTGAAGGCGGCGGTTGTTCTGCCGGGGCTTCTGGCCCTGGCGGGATGCGGCGGCTTTGGCGGCTGGATGGGCGGCAACGGCACGGGCGACGGCAATGTCGTCACCCGCTTCCTGCAGGGCGACTTCCTGCGCGGCCAGGACCCAGTCACCACCAACAAGGCGGCGATGCGCCGGGGCGAGACCTCGGAGATCATCACCAAGTTGCAGGACCGACGCAGTATCCTGGACGACGGCTCGCCCTATGGTGCGGTGGCCACTGCAGTGCTGGCCTCTTCGGCGCGCACCGCCGAGGCCGAGTTGCGCGCCGCCAAGCTGCGGGCCCAGGCGGCCTCCAAGAACTGGCTGCCGTCGGTCGGGCCGAACATCTCGCTCAATTCGCTGGGCGAGGTGGTCTCGTCGTTGCTGATCGAGCAGGTGCTTTACGACAATGGCCGCAAGAAGGCCGAGCGCGACTTTGCCGCGCATGACGTGGAATTTGCCGCCGTTTCGCTGTCGGAAGACAGCAACGCGCGGGTGCATGACGCGCTGACGCTCTATCTCGCCGCCGAAGAGGGGCGCGAGAAGGTGCATGTGGCAGAGCGGTCGCTGAACGACATGAGCCATTTCGAGTGGATCATGAACGAACGGGTCAAGGGCGGCGTGTCCGACCGATCCGACCTGAACATCATTCGCCAGAAGCTGGCCGAGATCCGCGCCGGGCGCGAGGCCGCAACCGGCGACGCCAAGGCGGCGCTGGCCGAACTGGCGGCGATGGCGGGGCAGCCGCTCAATGGTCTGAGCGGCGTGCCGGCGATGCACGTGGACCCCGGCAATGCCGAGCCATTGACCGTCCTCAAGGCCGCCGCCGACCGCGACCGCACGATTGCCCAGGCCAAGGTCACCCGTGCGGGTCATCTGCCGGGGCTCAAGGCCACCGGCACGGTCACCGGCGACACTTCCGACTACGGCATCTCGCTGGCCGCCGATCAGTTGCTGGGTCTTGGCACCGCCGCCAGCCTTCAGGCCATCGAAGCCGCCAAGGAGGCCGCGGGCCGCAACGTGACCCAGGCCGAGGAAGATGCGCGCCGCCGCATGGCCTCGCTCCGGCAGCGTGAGACGGCGCTGGCGCTGCAATTGGTCGAAGCCAACAAGCTGGCCCGCCAGGCCAAGCGCAACCTCGACCTGTTCCAGGCCCAGTACAAGGGTGGCGCGCGCCAGGTGATGGACGTGGTCGGCGTCTACGAGACCTGGTCCAAGCAGACCCAATCGGCCATCGCGCTGAAATATGAACTGGCCCGGGTGCAGATCGAGATCGCCCGCGACTATGGCCTGCTGGCCGACGGGCGCCAGATTTGAGCGCCCGCCTGACAGCCATCGAACCGCGCCGGATTGTCCGGCCCGCGCTTGAGGAAGTGGCCACCCCCGCCAATGCGCCCGCCCCGGTTCAATCCGAGGCGGAGCAACGGATCAAGTCCCGGGCCGCGTTGGTCCGGACCTTTGCCGGGCTTCTGGGCCGCGAGGTTCCGGCGCATGACATCGAGCAGGACCTGAAGACCCGCACCGGACCGGACGCCCAGGTCGGTGCTGCCGATCTGGCCGCCACGCTGGCCGTCACCGGGCTGAACGCCGAGGTGCGCCGCATCAAGCAGCCGGGGCCGGGCGACTGGCCCGCACTGGCGCATATGACCTCGGGTCAATGGGTGTTGGTGCTGGCCCAGGACCGCGACGGGCTTACGCTTTATGACGCGTCCTGCCAAGGCAATCGCGCGTCGGTGCCGCTGGCCGAGTTCCAGCCTTACTTTACCGGCGAAACCGTGCAGGCCACGGCACCGCTGGCGCAAGTGGCGCGCAAGCATCAGGACAAGGGCGCCCGCAGCCATTGGTTCTGGGGCCAGTTCCCGCGGTTCACCCGGGTCTTTGCCGAAATTGCGCTGGGGTCTCTGGTGGCCAACCTTCTGGCCGTGGCGGTGGCGCTTTTCGCGTTGCAGGTCTACGACCGGGTGATCCCGCATCAAAGCGTGGCCACGCTCTGGGTTCTGGCGGGCGGCGCGGCGCTGGCGCTGGTGCTGGAGACGGCGTTGAAACTGGCGCGCGCGCGGCTGATCGACGGGGCCGGGCGGCAGATCGAGATGAACGTCCAGTCGCTTCTGATGAACCGGTTGCTGGGCATGCGCTCGGACATGGCCGGGCGCTCGCCGTCGCAGCTTTTCTCGACCATGCGCGAGTTTTCCTCGGTGCGCGAGTTCTTTACCGCCTCGACCGCCGGGGCGGTGGCCGACATTCCGTTCATCTTTGTCTTCCTGCTGTTGGTGGCCTCCATCGGTGGTGACATCGTCTGGGTGCTGGTGCTGGGCGGCGTGCTCATGGTGCTGCCCTCGATCTTTTTGCAAAAGCGGATGATCCGCCTGACGCAAGAGATGCAGGGCGCCTCCTCGAAATCGTCGCGCCTGTTGCAGGAGGCGGTGACCGAGCTGGACACCATCAAGACCCAGCGCGGCGAAGACCGGTTCCGCCGGCTGTGGCATGAGCTGACGGCGCTGCAATCTCTGAAATCCTCGGATCAACGGCGGCTGGCCTCGACGCTGACCTACTGGTCGCAGGGCGTGCAGCAGGCCACCTATGTGAGTGCGGTGATCGCCGGGACTTACCTTGTGTTTGCGGGCGAATTCACCGTGGGTTCGATCATCGCGGTCAGCATCCTGACCAGCCGGACCTTGGCGCCGCTGACGCAACTGGCCGCCACGATGGCGCGCTGGGGCAACGTCAAGGCGGCGCTGGACGGGCTGGGCCAGGTGGCCGAAGCCGAACAGGACGAAGACGAAAGCCGCAGCTACCTGCGCCGTGAGCGGATCGATGGCGGCTTTGAATTCCGCGAGGTGACCTATCGCTACGACGAGGAATCTCCGGCGGTGCTGGACATCCCCGGCGTGGGCATCCGGCCCGGACAGTCGATTGCCATCCTGGGGGCCAATGGCTCGGGCAAGTCGACGCTGTTGAAGCTGATGAGCGGGCTTTATGCGCCTTCGACGGGCCGTATTTTGCTGGATGGTACCGACATGGGGCAGATCGCGCCCCGGGACCTGCGCCGCTCCATCGGCTATCTCGGCCAGGAGGTGCGGCTGTTCACCGGCACCCTGCGCGACAACCTGAACCTCAACCTGCTGGAACAGGACGACGACCGGCTGTTTGCGGCGCTGGATTTCGCCGGGCTGGGGCAATTCGTGAAGACCCATCCCAAGGGGCTGGACCTGGAAATCCGCGACGGCGGCCTTGGCTTGTCGATCGGGCAGCGCCAGTCAATCGGCTGGGCGCGGCTGTGGTTGCAGGACCCCAGGGTCTGCCTGCTGGACGAACCCACGGCTGCGCTGGATCAGACGCTGGAAAAGACGCTGATTTCGCGGCTGGAGACATGGCTTGAGGGCCGCACGGCGGTGATTGCCACTCATAGGGTGCCGATCCTGTCGCTGGCTTCGCGCACGATGGTGTTGCAGAACGGGCGGCTGGCCGTCGATGGCCCGCGCGACAAGGTGCTGGAGCACCTGTCGACCGCGCGTGAGGCCCGGTGAAGACCGCGAAGCGGCAGGAGGGGCAGGAATGACGATTGCATCGACCAACCTGGCAGAGCAGATGGGCGCGCGGATGCGCGGCCCGTCGCTGACCATCTGGCTGTGCGCGATCACGGTGCTGGCTTTCATCACATGGGCGGCCTACGCTTGGATCGACGAGATCGTGCGCGCGGACGGTGCCTTCATTTCCTCGTCGCGGCCGCAGATCATCCAGAACCTCGAAGGCGGGATCCTAGCCGAGCTGATGGTCAAGGAGGGCGACGTGGTGATGCAGGGCGACATGCTGGCGCGGTTGCACACGACGCAGTTCCAATCCTCGGTCGATGACCTGCAGGACCAGATCGCGGCGCTGGAAGTGCGCCGCATCCGGCTTGAGGCGGAACTGGCCGGGGCCACGGATTTCAACGTGGACGACGACCTGATGGCGCGGCTGCCCGAGATGGTGGCCTCGGAGCGCGCGCTTCTGGTGGCGCGGCAGAGCGATTATGTCAGCCGCAAGGCCGGTGCCAAGCAGGTCATGGACCAGGCCGCCAGCGAGTTGCGGCTGATGGAGAACATGCTGGCCAAGGAGGTGGTCGCGCTGATCGAGGTGACGCGGGCGCGCAAGGCGCATGCGGATGCCAAGATCCGCTATGACGAGGTGGTGACCCAGACCGAGCTGGAGCGGGCGCAAAGCTACTCCGACACGCTCAAGGAGCTGGCGACGCTGAAACAGAACCTCAAGTCATCGCAGGATCAGCTGAACCGGACGATCCTGCGCTCGCCGATGCACGGGGTGGTCAACAACCTTGCCGTGACGACCATTGGTGGCGTTGTGCGCCCTGGCGAAGAGATTGCCCAGATCATCCCGCTGGACGAGGAATTGTTTGTCGAGGCCCGGGTGCCGCCCGAGGACATCGCCAATATCCGCCGTGGCCAGGAGGCGACGATCAAGCTGTCGGCCTATGACTACACGATCTATGGCACGTTGAAGGGGCGGGTGGATTTCATCTCAGCCGATACCTTCAAGGATGAACGCGTGCGCGAGGCCGAGCAAGACCCGTTCTACAAGGTGACGCTGCGGGTCGACATGGCGGCGCTGACCGAACGCCAGGCGCAGATCGAGATCCGGCCCGGGATGCAGGCGCAGGTGGAATTGCACACCGGCGAGCGCACGGTGCTGCAATACCTGATGAAGCCGCTCTACAAGTCGCGCGAGGCGCTGCGCGAGCGGTGAGCCTGATCTGAATGAGCGCCTTCGGCGCGCAGGTTTCCGGTGCTGGCGGCGGCGGCGGGGGGATGTCCCCGGCGTTGGAGCGCGCGGGGGCTGCGGGAGCCTCCGGCGGGAGTTTTTTCGGCAAGATGAAGTAGGGATCGCGCTTCAGGTTGCGGTGTCGAGCCAGATGGTGACGGGGCCGTCGTTGGTGAGGCTGACCTTCATGTCGGCGCCGAATTGCCCGGTTTCGGTGGGGATACCTTCGGCACGCAGGGCCTTGGCAAAACTCTCGTAGAGGCGCTCGCCCTCGGCCGGGGGCGCCGCGGTGGAAAAGCCGGGGCGGTTGCCGCGGCTGGTGTCGGCGGCCAGGGTGAACTGGCTGATGACCAGCGCCGTACCGCCGATGTCGGAGATGGAACGGTTCATCTTGCCGGCGTCGTCGGTGAAAATGCGCAGGCGGGCCACCTTGGTGGCGAGTTTTGAGGCCTGGGCCTCGGTATCGCCGGTCATGGCGCAGACCAGGATCAACAACCCCGGCCCGCATTGGCCGATGTCCGCGCCATCGACGCGGACCCTGGCCTCGGTGACCCGTTGCAGCAGCGCCCTCATGCCAGTTCGTTGTCCCAGGGCGGGTTGGCGCCGGCGCGGCTGACCGTGACGGCGGCGGCGCGCATCCCGAGGTCGATCGCCGGGCGGAAGGCCTCAAGCGGGGCGTCCCGGAAGGCCGCCTTGCGGTTCAGGCCCTCGTGATGCAGCCCGGCCAGCATGCCGGCGTTGAAGGTATCGCCCGCGCCCACGGTATCGACCACCGTGGCCTTGTGCGCCGGCATGTCCAGCGTGCCTTCGGCGCTCACCGCCAGCACGCCCTCGGCGCCGCGGGTCATCAGCACCAGGCGCACGCCCTTGTCGATCAGCGATGCGGGATCGGTGCCCCCGGTCAGCCAGGCCAGGTCTTCGTCCGACACCTTGACCACGTCGGCGACCGCCAGCATCGCGTCCAGCCGCGCGCGGTAGCGGTCCTGGTCGCGGATGAAGCTGGGGCGGATGTTGGGGTCGATCATGATCAGTCGCTTGTCGGCCTCGCGCCGGGCCAGCGTGGCATAGGTGTCGGCGCAGGGTTCGCTCACCAGGCTGATGCCGCCGAAAAACAGCGTCGTGACCGCATCGGGCAGGTCGGGCAGGTCGGCCTCGGACAGCAGCCGCCCGGCGGTGTTTTCGTCGTAGAAGGCATAAGAGGCATGGCCGTCGCGCAGGGTCACGAAGGCCAGGGTCGTCGGGTGGTCGCTGCGCGGACAGAAGCCGATATCGACGTGGCTGGCGGCCAGGTCGTCTTCCAGCATGCGGCCAAAGAGATCGCGGCTGAGCCCGCCGAAATAGACCGATGGCGCCCGCAGCCGCCCCAGCGCGATGGCCGTGTTGAAGACCGCGCCGCCGGTATGGGGGGCAAAGGCCGGCTCCCCTTGGGTCGATTCGCGCGGCAGCATGTCGATCAGGGATTCTCCGCAGCAGATGATCATGGTGTGTTCCAGTCCGGGGTTGCAGATGTTGGCGCTAACATGTCTTGTTTTGCGCGTTTGCGCAAGGGAAGGGCGAGGCTGTGGCGACAGGCCGCGGGCCGTTTTGGGACTTCTACGTCGTTATGTGTCATAATGGATCACCGAAGTTGGTGCCAGTCGCGTGGGCCAGGGAGCTGGTTGGCCCGGTGTGATTCCATTCCGGCGGATCAAAGCTTGCAATCGTCCGGACATGCGTCATGCCTTCGGTGGGGGCTGGCGTGCCAGGGAGGTGCGTCAGCCTATTGTTGTGTTGTCGCCCAGAGATAGCCCAGGCCACCGGCGACAATCAGGCCGATCACCACCGCGATGGCAATCTTGATGGCCGACCAGGGGCGTTCGCCCTGGACCCGGCCGGTGCGGCCATTGACCACGAAACGATAGGTCTTGCCACGGTACTTGTAGGCGGCCAGCCAGATCGGCAGCAGGATATGCTTGAAGGTCACGGCGCTGACCTCGGTGTCGATGTCGTGGATGCGCTGGCGGTCGCCGCCGATGTCGAATTTCACGTCGCGCTGGATCATTCGGTCCATGTGCAGCCGCGCCTCGGCAAAGCCTTCGGCCAGTTCCACCGCGTAGCCTTCGGCGCGAAACCCGGCCAGGAACTCGGGGCGGTAGGGTTCCAGTGCCGAAAGGTCCCAGGGCTCCAGGTTGTCGGTATAGCGCTTGGGCAGCGAGCGCGAGGCCAGCACCAGCACATCGTCAAAGAACCGCGCCACCCGGCCCGAGACCGAGCGCCAGCGCACCTTCTGCACCCGCTGGGTGGTGCGCTTGCCGTTGCGTGTCACGGTGCGGGTCTCGTAGTAGACGGTGCCGCGTTGGCCGCTGTAGCGCGACCTGGTGTCGGCGTCGAAGGTCCAGTAGGGCACGTAGATGCCCTCCATCTTGCGGCCCTTGCGGGCGTATTCCTGCAACCCGTTCGGCGCAAACCACAGCTTGCCCAGCCAATCCGTCATCGCCTTGTGCGCCTGGCGTTCCTCAAGCGCGAAAGGCAGCACGCCGCGCGGCTTGATGTGCCGGTGGGTGCCGGTATCGACCACCACGGGGGTGGCGCAGAACGGGCATTCGCGGGCGTGGATATGGGCGTCGAAATCCACCTGGGCGCCGCAATTGGGGCATTTCGAGACCCGCGATTCCTCGATGTCTTCCTGTGGCAGCTGGTTGGCGACGGCGGCGTCGAAATCCAGCTCTTTCAGTGCCGCGCCGCCCCAGGGGCCGGACTGGATATCACCGGTATTGCCGCAGTGATCGCATTTCAGCCCGCCGGTGTCCGGGTCGAAGCGGAAATCGGCGCCGCATTCGTCGCAGGGAAAGCGGTGTTCATCCTCGGGGCTGGGCGGCGCGGGCGGCGGGGCAAAGGGATCGGTCATGTCGGTGACTTCAAAAGGATCGGGGGGCTTTGAATGGATCGGGGGCTTTGAAAGGAAATCATGGCCCCGAACCTGACACAGACCGGCAGGGGGCGGCAACTCAAATGCGTTGCCGCCCCCCGGAGGATCTGGAAAGGGGGGATGTCAAACGGAGGATGTCAAAGCGCCAGCCGGTAGCTGCAGCTCACCTCCAGCACTTCCAGATCGGATTCCACGAAGGCAAAGCCCAGCACGTCCTCCAGCAGCGTCTGAAGCAGCCCGCCCTCGGCGGTTTCCGGATCGCTGATATTGTCGTGCGACACCGTCAGCGCCGAGGCGATGCCATCAAGCAGGTCGGTCAGCGTCCGCGTTGTCACGGACACCAGGCAGCCCAGGATGAAGCGGCAGGACGGGGTGTCACGCTCGTCCTCGACCTCGTCGCGCAGCTGGCCTGTCAGATTGGCGACGGCATTGGTGATCTGCGCGGGATTGTGGATGTCGACCTGGTAGTTGTCGGCGCGGATCTGCTTGACCGTCTGGGCGGCAACCTCCTGGTGGGTGAAGGCCAACTCGGAGGTGCGGCTTTCCATCAGTTTGAGGCTCTTGATCGGGTTGAGCAGGCTGTCCAGCGGCAGACCCAACAGGCGCACCGTGACATCGACATTCAGAAGTTCGGCGGACACCGGGTCGAAACTTGCGGCGATGGCGGTGTCCTCGCGGCTGCAATGGCGCCCGTCCGGCGACAGCATCGCGGCGCTGTTGGCGACGTTCAGCCCCAGGCTGAGACGCAGGAGAGAGGACAGGTGCAGCCCCTCGACGCCGATCCGGATCTGCGAGGTCCGGGCCACGGCTTCGGGGCCGCCGGGTTTCACCCCAAGGACAATCACCCGCGGCTCGGAAATCTGGACCTTGACCGAGGCGCCGGCCAGTTCGCCCAGGGTCAGGTCGGCCTGAAGATCGACGATCCGCTCGCCGAGGATTTCAAGCGACCCGAAGAAGACATCGGACAGGTGCACCTCAAGCGGCGGGACCAGCGTGTTGGTGATGCGGGCAGACCGCAGGTCCGAGGAGAGGTGAAGAAAATCGCCAAGCCGGATGGGCGCTTCGCCAAAGGTCGGCAGGGTGAGGGCGCCGGGCAGGTTGGTCTGGCCATAGGCCGCTTCCAGCACGTCAAAGACCGGGAATTCGGCGTCCAGAATATCGCCATAGGTCGTCGAGGGTGACAGCAGCTCGCCGCGCAGGGCCAGTTGATCCATCAGCGTGACAGCATTGATCCGCAGCCCATGTCCCGAACACAAAAGGTCGGTATCCGCGCCCAGCAGCGGCTCCAGCAGGCCGTTGAGCAGGTGCAGCGACAGCAGGCAGTTCGACAGGGCAAAGCTGACGCGCGGCTCGGCCACGGCGACGGCCGATCGGGTGACCATTGGCATGTCGTCACGGTCAAAGAACAGCCCCAGCACCGTGAACCGCGCCGGGGCGTGGCCGATCACCTTGACCGCGGTGACGCCGTCCAGGCTGGATTGATCGAGGTTGGGGACAAAGCCGTGCCCGGGATGGACCCGCCCGAACTGGATGTCCCCGACGCCCGGCGCCGCGATGCCAAAGCGCGCGTCACGTGTCAGCGTGTCGGCGGCAACGCGCCGGGAGTCATGCGCGGTCGACAGGTTGCGGACACCGGAGAGGGCAGCCAGATCGGCCTGGCCCTGCAGGTATTTGCGTTGCGCGTTCAGTTCCGAGATGTCGATGGCGACCCCGGCCAGCATGATCATGGCCGGAAACAGGATTGCGGTCAGAACGCTCAGAGCGCCGTCCTCCCGCCGCAGGAACCGCGTTATCAGACGCGGCAGGCGGGGCTGCGCAATGAGGTTCGCCATCGCGCGGCCGCTCACAGGATGATCCGGGCAGACCGCTGGATCGTGTCGAAGTCATACCCGAACAGACCCGCAGCGCGATCAAGGAAAGACCCGTCCGCATCATAGGAAATCGAGACAGTGCCGGTGGTTCCATCGGGTTCGACCTGGCAGGTGACGGTCGTGATCCGGTCGATCTCGACGAAGGTCAGTTGATTGGTCACCTTCTCCAGCACGTTGTTGCGCAGCTGCGAACAGACCGCGTCCTGGGTCAGCCCGCTGTCGATATAGCGCAGGGATTGCCGGGTGAGATCATGCGCGGCCTGCTGGATTTCGCTGGTTGTGGCGATGCGGACCGAGACGGAAACGAACATGACCACAACCATGAAGATCGCCGTGATCAGGATTGAAAACTCGACCGTGACCGCGCCGCTTTCATCATTGATGAACCGATTGGTGAAACGCTGAACCGTGGCATGTGTCATTTTGGAACCCCTGTGGCATACGGCGAGACAAGCACTCTCCTTATGGGTGAGTTCTTTAGGTACAATTTGTCAAAAATGGGGCGCTGATACCTATTCAGGCGGAGTTGTTCGGGCAAAAATGCACGTCAAAATTGATATTTCAGGAGGATAAGTGAATATTTACAACGGCTTGATGCCTCACATCTTTGGGTTGTATTTTTTTCACCCAAATACGTCACTTGGCATGGATATGCCTGAATTTCAGGCGTGGAACCTTGGGATGCGCAAGCAGAGGGTGGCAAATCCATAGTGGGATTTGCCTGAGATATACCCCGACGTTTGTTTGGGTGTGCGGGATGCAGCGCGCGGCAATGACAGCGCAATGGTTGCGCACCCTTGCCGCGCGTTAGACCGGTTCAGGACCGGTGGGAAGCCGTTACATCCCGGGCGGCGGCGGCGGCAGGATGGTAAAGAGCTGGGCCAGTTCCTGTACGTCCTCGGCGCGTTTCCAGCCGTCCTGGCCCGCAGTCCAGACATAGGTCTCGCGGGTGATCTCTCCGCTTGTCGCCATGCGCCCCAGCTTGGCCTTGGAGAACGGGCCCTTGGTCTGGCCGTTCTCGGCGATGTGCCAGACATGTTCGACCGGCGGCGGGGGCGGCGGAGCGGCAGCTGCGGCGGCGGGTTGTCCGCCCCAGGGACCCTGCGTGCCGCCCATGTTTCCCGCCATCTGGTTGGCCATCGCCATGCCCATTCCCATGCCAAGCCCGGCCCCCATGCCGCCACCGCCGTTTGGATTGGAGGCGGCCTTGGTCATGGCCTCGGCGGCGGAATACTGGGTGAATTTTCCCAGATCGCCCGCCAGACCCATCGAGGTGCGCTTGTCCAGCGCCTCTTCCACCGCGGGCGGCAGCGAGATGTTCTCGATATAGAACTCGGGGATCACCAACCCGTAACCGGCGATGATCTGGCTGATCTCGGCGGCGATCATCCGGCCCAGGTCGGCGGTGTTCGCCGCCATGTCGAGCACCGGGATACCGGAACCGGCGATCACGCGGGAAAACTCCTGCACGATGATGTTGCGGATCTGATAAGAGATCTCGTCCATGGTGAATTCGCCGTCGGTGCCGACGATTTCGGTCATGAACAGCGCCGGATCCTTCACCCGCACGGTATAGGTGCCATAGGCGCGGATGCGCGTCGGCCCGAACTCGGGGTCGCGCAGCATGATCGGGTTCTTGGTGCCCCATTTCAGGTCGGTGAAACGGGTGGTGTTGACGTAGTAGATCTCGGATTTGAACGGCGATTTGAAGCCGTGATCCCAGTGCTGCAACGTCGTCATGATCGGCATGTTGTTGGTCTCAAGCATGTAGAGACCCGGCGTGAAGACATCCGCCAACTGACCTTCATGCACGAAGACCGCCGCCTGGCCTTCGCGGACCGTCAGCTTGGCGCCATACTTGATCTCGTGGCCTTCGCGTTCAAACCGCCAGACCATCGTGTCGCGGGTGTCGTCGGTCCAGTGGATGACGTCGATGAACTGGCCGCTGAGGAAATCGAAAATACCCATGAGGTGTCACTCCGTTATCTGGTCTGCGCGATCAGCTGGGGCCGCCCAGCAACTCGTCTGCGATGGTCTCGGCGATCGGCCTGGCCTGTTCCCAGGTCATGCCGGCGCGCAACCGGCGGTCATAGAGCATCTTCAGCAGCAATTCGTCATGCGTGGTCAGCAGGGCGAACTCGTCATCGTCGTTGAAGATCGATGGCCGTGCCCTGGGGCTGTCGTTGGCAAGGCCCAGGCCCTGGGCCAGTTCCTCGTGCACGCAGGACTTGCGCAAGAGCGAGGGATGTTCGGTGCGGATCACCGCGATGGCCTTGGCGTATTCATGGCCGCCCGCCTCGCTGGAAAAGGCGATGACAAGGCAATGGATCGACCGGGGCAGGTTGTCGAAGATACCCAGCGCGTTCTGGTTGATGTTCGGCACGATGGCCTTGATCCGCGCGGGCAGGGTGTCTGCGTCATCCTCGGACATGAACAGCACGTGGTAGTTCGGATCGGATGAGGACATGGTGATCGAATGGCCGCTCACCCGTGCCAGCCGCGCGGCATAGCGGCTGACGCCCGCCCGGTCCGTGGCCTTCTGCGCTTCGGTGACGGTGCTGCCGAATTCCACGGTCATGCGCACCGGCTGCTCCCAGCGCTTCAACCGGCTCTGGGCGCCACGCGAGGCGGTCAGCCCGCCGCCGCGGGCGTATTCGTCGTAAAAGGCGATGCGCTCGAAGTTCTCAAGCAGCATGCGGCGGCTGAACTGCGTGTCCGGCCCGCCGCCGTCGGTGCGCAAGAGGCCCTGGGCAACCAGCTGGGTTTCCACCTTGGTATAATAGGCGGCCAGCCGCTGGCTTTTCTCGGACGGGCCGGTCGGCACCGCAACCGGCTCTTCCGGCTCGGGCACCGGGGTGGTGGGGCGTTCCGGTGGGACCGGGACAGGCTCGACCGGCATGTCACAGGCGGCCAGTGCCACAGCACAGCCCGCCAGCAGGGTCAGGGACCGCAAGCCGCCCATGCGCTCAGGTCGCCGGAACGGCGGTGCTGGCGGTGTCGCCAAGCCCGGTCTTGCGTGCCTTGGCCGAAGCCAGCGTGTCGCGCAGGTCCTTTTCCATCTTCTGCAGCTCTTCCTCGGCCTTGGCGCGGCGCGCCTTGCCTTCGTCGGCGATCTGCAGGCTTTCCTGGATGGTGCCGATCAGGTCGGCATTGGCCTGTTTCACCGCTTCGATGTCAAAGACGCCGCGCTCCATCTCCTCGCGGATCACCTTGTTCGATTCACGCAGGTTCTTGGCGTTGGCGGTCAAAAGCTCGTTGGTCAGGTCGTTGGCGTCGCGCACTGCGGCTGCGGCCTCGGAGCTGCGCTGGATGGTGACGGCCTGCGCCAGCTGGGTTTCCCAGAGCGGCACGGTGTTGACCAGGGTCGAGTTGATCTTGGTGACGAGGCTTTTGTCGTTTTCCTGCACCAGCCGGATCGACGGCAGCGATTGCATCGTCACCTGGCGGGTCAGTTTCAGGTCATGCACCCGGCGTTCCAGGTCGTCGCGCGCGGCGCGCAGATCGCGCAGCTCCTGCGCCTTCATCACCTGGTCGCCTTCGGGCGCGGCCTGAACCTCGGCCTCCTTGGCCGGGATATCGACGGTGTCGAGCGTCTTCAGCTTTTCCTCGCCCGCCGCGATGTAAAGCGCCAGCTCGTCGTAAAAGGCCAGCGTCTTTTCATAGAGCATGTCGAGCGATTTGATGTCCTTGAGCAGCTTGTGCTCATGGTTCAGCAAGCTGTCGGTGATCTTGTCGATCTGGCTCTGCACCTCTTCGAAGCGCGCGGTGAACTTGGCGAAAGGCGCGGCCTTGCCCAAGAGCTTTTCCCACCAGGACCGTTCGCGCCGCACATCCAGTTCCGAGACCGAGAAGCCGCGGATCGTGGTCACCATGCCGCGCAGGCTGTCGCCCGCCGGGCCCACGTCCTTGTTGCGCACGTCGGTCAGCATTGCCTGGGAAATTTCCTGAAGCTCGGCCTGGGCGGCAGAGCCGAAGGAGACGATGGAATTGGTGTCTTCCATGTCGATCTCGTCCATGCGCTGGCGGATCTCGCTGCTGACGGTGGTGTCGGCTTTGTCCAGCGGCACGATGTCCTGTGCATCCACCGGTTCGGGCAGGACAACGGCGCTGACCTCTTCCACCAGTGCCAGGTCCTGCTGGGCCTTCTCTCGTACATTCTGCGACATGGGTTTCCCTTCCCCGTTAACTCTCACTCAGGCTCAATCGAGCCGCACGCCTTCGCGCTGCAACCGGTCGCGCAGCACGTCTATTTCCACGGTCAGATCCGTGTTGCTGTCTTCCAGTAGCTTGCGCGTCTTGGCGACATAGTTCTCTTCCAGGTCGGTCAACAGCATCAGGTAGTCCGACTTGGCCCCGACATCGCGGTCGCGGGCATAGATGTCGGCGAACTTGATCGTCGCGTCGCGCGCGCCCATCAGGTAGACGCCCAGGAACCGGCGCGACGCAGTCAGGTCGCGCGGGTCTTCCTCGACCGTGCGCAGCATTTCGCGCACCGATTGCTGAAACCGTTCCACCCGGGCCTCCAGCCGTGGATCCTGCGCCCGGCGGATCGCGCCCATCATGGCGGTCAGATGCGCCTCGGCCTCGTCCACCACGCGGGCAACGCGGTCCTGCTGAAATTCGTCCACGCCCTCAAGCGACTTGTTCCTGAGCGGGTCGAGCCCAAAGGCCGTCAGGTGCAACGCCGCGGCAATCACGCCGTAAAGCGCGCTGCCTGTGAGGCCGACATCATGGCTCATCCCGGCCAGCACCGTGCCGCCCCCGATCAACAAGGACCCGAGGATCTTGCGCGGCAGGGCAGGGCGGCGGGCCACCTTGCGTTCGTGATAGGCCGCCTCGGCCTTCAACCCTTCGCGTGTCAGCCAGGCGCCCAGCGTCCAGGTCGCGGCGCCGCCAAGACCCAGGGCCAGCGCTTCGGGCCCCGATCCGAAGGACAGAAAGGCCAGCAGCGCGCCGGGCACGAACAACAGGTTCGACCGCGCGCCGGTCGGGCTGACCGTGGCTTTCAGCGGGCGGGCGTCATAGCCGTCCGCGCTCTTTCCGGTGGGGCTGTAGGTGCCGCCGTATCTCTGTGCCATCAATCGGCCCCCAGCCAGCCGACAGCAATGCCGGACATCAGGAAAAACAGGCAGACATAGGCCACCTTCTGAACGCCGTTCAGCTTGCCCGAGCGGGCGCTGTCGCCCGAGGCCCAGACCGCGACGGCAAGCGCCCCCACAGCCACGATCACCGCGGCCAGCAAAAGCAGCGTGACAAACCGGATCATTCAGATACCCCTCGCTCTCTTGCGATCAAGATAGGCGATGCAACGCCCCTTCGCTAGTGCCGCGCCGTGGTGCGACGTTCTGCATTCAGCTTGCGGGTATAGCCCGATTGCAGGATTTCCACCGCGAAAAGCACCAGCACCGAGAAATAGAAGGTGGTCTTGGACATCGGGATGACCTCATAGCCAAAAACCCTGAGCGCCAGCGCCTCGTCATGCATGGCATGCGCCGCGGCCTGACCGGCCTCGCCCAGCAGGACAACGCCGACGATCAGCAGGATGAACAGGCCCAGCACCTCGTACATGCGGTTTTTCTCAAGGAAACGCGTCACCCCGTCGGCCAGCACCAACATGGCAAGCCCCGACAGGATGATCGCGGTGGCCAGCACGACAAAGACATCGGTGATGGCGATGGCCGAAAGCACCGAATCGAACGAGAAGATCAGGTTCATCGTCACGATCAGCATGATCACCTGGCCCGCGGATTTGCCCGGTTTGGCGTCGACATCCGTGTGCAGGGTCTCGATCGACAGCATGTGGCCGATTTCCTTGACCGCGGTATAGATGATGAAGATGCCGCCGATGATGAACACCAGCGTGGCGAAATTGACCCCGCCGGTCAGCACACCTTCCCAGTTCATGACAAAGAAGGGCTCGGACAACCCGTCGATCAGGTGGATCATGACAAACAGCAGCACCACGCGCAGAACAACGGCGATGATGATGCCCCAGAAGCGCACGGCTTTCTGGTGGGCGACAGGCGCCCGCTGGCTCTCGATCGAGATGTAGAGCAGGTTGTCAAACCCCAGCACCGCCTGCAAAAAGCACAGCATCAACAGGTTGCCCAGGTTTTCGATGGTCAGCAGGTCGGCCATAGCGCTGAAATCCCCTTAAAAAAACACATTACGTCTGCATAACGCAGGTTTTCATGAAAGGACAACGACAAGCGGGGGGAAAATCGCCGTGCCCGGCTCAGCTGTTGCGCTTGCGGCGGCTGCGCTGAGGTTTTGGGCGTTCGGGCTTGGCCCCGTCGAGGCCCAGCTGGTCGCGGATCACCCGCGAGCGCAGTTCCTCCACCTCACCGGGTTTCATCTGGCCCAGCTGGAACGGGCCATAGGAGATGCGGATCAGCCGGTTCACGCCGAGCCCCAGACTCTCCATCGCGCGCCGGATCTCGCGGTTCTTGCCTTCGCGCAGACCCACGGTGAGCCAGGCATTGGCACCCTGCTGCCGGTCGAGCGAGATGATCATCGGCTGGTAATCGATGCCGTCGACATGTGCGCCCTTGCGCAGCGGCTCGAACAGCGCATCACTGGGCCGGCCCTTGATGCGCACGCGGTACTTGCGCAGCCAACCGGTCGAGGGCAACTCCAGCTTGCGCTTGATGCCGCCATCGTTGGTCAGCAGCAAAAGCCCCTCGGAATTGAGGTCAAGCCGCCCGACGCTCATCACCCGGGGCATGTCCTCGGGCAAGCTGTCAAAGATGGTGGGGCGGCCCTGTTCGTCGCGGTGCGTGGTCACCAGACCGGCAGGCTTGTGATAGAGCCAGAGCCGTTCGGGCTCGGGTGCATTCAGCGGCTTGCCGTCGACCTCGATCTTGTCGGTGTCGGTGACGTTGAGCGCGGCGCGTTCGATCACCTTGCCGTTGACGCGCACGCGCCCGGCTTCGATCATCCGCTCGGCTTCGCGCCGAGATGCCACGCCTGCGCGGGCAAGAACCTTGGCGATACGGTCGCCTTCCGGGGTTTTCTGAGCCATGGTGCCGCATAAACCGCTTTGCGCGCCAATGGAAGCGGGCAGCCGACTTATCGACAAGTCGGTCCTGATCCATTGATGGATCAGGGGGGATTTGCAGACCGTGCGCGCGGTTTCGGCGGCAAACCCGATCTGTCAACAGATCGGTTCGATTTTGTTGACAAAATCGCCAGCACGGAACGGCTTGTGTTGCGCGGCCTGACGGGCGATGACACCGCATGGTCTTTACCTCGCACATGCACATGGCCCTGGCCGAGGCCCGCGCCGCCGCCGCGCGCGGCGAAGTGCCCGTGGGCGCGGTGATCGTCGATCCCGCAGGCCAGGTGGTGGCCCGCGCCGGCAACCGCACCCGAGAGCTGTCCGATCCGACCGCCCATGCCGAGGTGCTGGCCATCCGCGTCGCCTGTGCCGCGCGCGGGTCCGAACGTCTGCCCGGCCATGACCTCTATGTCACGCTTGAGCCTTGCGCCATTTGCGCCGGCACCATCGCCGCCGCGCGTATCGCGCGGGTCTACTATGGCGCTTCCGATCCGAAATCGGGCGGCGTGGCGCACGGCGCCCGTGTCTTCAGTCACCCTCAGGCCCATCACCGGCCCGAAGTCTACGACGGTATTGGGGCAGGGGAGGCCGAGACGCTTCTGAAATCCTTCTTTGCGACGCGCCGATGACCCGATTGATCCTGTTTCACAAACCCTACGGCGTGCTGAGCCAGTTCACCGACAAGGGCACCGAAGGCTCCGCCCGTCCGACGCTCTCGGCCTTTATCGACGTGCCCGGGGTCTATGCCGCGGGCAGGCTGGACCGCGACAGCGAAGGTCTTCTGCTCTTGACCGACGATGGCAAGCTGCAACACCGGATCGCGCATCCGAAATCCAAACAGCCCAAGACCTATTGGGTCCAGGTCGAAGGTCTGCCCGATCAGGAGGCGCTGGAGGCCCTGCGCCGCGGCGTGACCCTCAAGGACGGCAAGACCCGCCCGGCCAAAGTGCGCCGGATCGACCAACCCAGCCCGCTGTTTCCCCGTGACCCGCCGGTGCGTTTCCGCAAATCGGTGCCGGATTGCTGGTTGGAACTGACCATCACCGAGGGCAGGAACCGCCAGGTCCGGCGCATGACGGCGCATGTGGGCCACCCCACGCTTCGCCTGATCCGGGCGCAGATCGGTGACTGGCACCTGGGTGGCCTGCGCCCCGGCGAATGGCGCGACGCCTGATTTCACGCCCCGAACCGCCTATGCCGCAAACCGGATAGGGCGGGCTTCAGCCCGGCACGCCCCGCGCGCCCCTAAGCCAGGACCGCCAGCGAAAACAACGTCAACACGCAGGTATAAATCATCACCTGGGCAATCGCCTCGGTCCTGACCCCATGCAGCAGCGCCATGGAAAACCCCATCGCCCCCGCAGGTCCGGCGGCCCCCAGCAGGAACAGCCCATGCGCCGGGTCATTGTCCGTCGCCACCCAAAGCCCCAGCGCCACCGCCGCCGGAAACACCGCCAGTTTGATCAGCGTGAAGGTCACCACCGCGCGATCCGGACGAAACGCCGTGTTCGACAAGGCCACCCCCAGCGCAAACAACGCCAAGGGCGCCGCCGCCGCCCCGTTGAAATCCAGGAAGGTCTGCACCGGATGCGGCAGCGCCACACCCGACAGCCCGAACCCCATGCCGAAAATGATCGCGATCAGCATCGGCGTGCGCAACACCGTTCGCGCCACCATGCCGGGCGAGACCCGCCCCTTTTCCATCAACTGCATGGCAATCATCGCCCCGCCAAAGGCCACCACCGCGTCCAGCGTGATCAAGGTGGTCACCGGCAACACGTTCTCGCGCCCGTAAAGCAGCACCGAGATCGGCAGGATATAAAGCGCGTTATTGGCAAAGATGCCGGAAAAGGCCAGCAGCACCGATTCCCTCGGCCCCCGCTGAAACACCCGCCGCGCCAGCCAGAAACCGCCGGCAAAGACCACCGCCTCGGCCAGCAGGTAGACCAGCGTCGGGGCAAAGGCGAAATCGCGGATCGGTGCATTGGCCACCACGCCAAAGATCATCAGCGGCAGGAACACCGACATGGCAATCCGGTTGACCAAAAGCGCATCCTCGGCGCTCGACACCCCCATGCGGCCCATGACGAAGCCCAGCGCCATGATGGCAAAGACCGGCAGGATCGGGTCCTGCAATACAACCAAGGCCTCCATCGGGCGTCAGACCCACTTGGCCAGCGGCGGCAGCGACATCAGCACCGCATCCGGGTCATGGCCGGTGGCCAGCCCGAACTTGGTGCCCCTGTCATAGACCAGGTTGTACTCGGCATAGAGGCCGCGATGGACCAGCTGCGCGTCCTTGTCGGCCTCGCTGAAATCCTGCACCCGGCGCTTTTCCACCAACGGCAGAAAGGCGGGCAGGAAGGCCCGGCCAATGTCCTGGGTCAGCGCGAAATCCGCCGCCCAATCGCCAGTGTTGCGATCATCCATGAAGATGCCGCCGACGCCCCGCGCCCGCTTGCGGTGAGGAATATAGAAATACTCGTCCGCCCAGGCCTTCAGCCGCGGATATTCCGCCTCGCCATGCGGATCGAGATGCGCCTTCTGCACTTCATGGAAATGCGCCGTGTCTTCCTCATACTCGATGCAGGGGTTCAAATCCGACCCGCCGCCAAACCACCAGGCATGCGGGGTCCAGAACATCCGCGTGTTCATATGCACCGCCGGCACATGCGGATTGCGCATATGCGCCACCAGTGAAATCCCCGAGGCCCAGAACCGCGGATCATCCTTCATCCCCGGCAGGCCCTTGCGCGCCGCCATCGCGGTCTGCGCCGCTTCGCCCAGCTGGCCATAGACGGTCGAGACATTGACGCCGACCTTCTCGAAGACCCGGCCCCCGCGCATCACGCTCATCAACCCGCCGCCCGCGTCCGAACCGTCATCCGAGGCGCGCGTGGTCTCCTTCACATCGAAGCGCCCCGGCTCCATCTCGGAAAACGGCCCGCTGTCGTGGCTGGCCTCCAGCGCTTCAAAGGCGGCGACGATTCCGTCGCGCAGATCCCTGAACCAGGCCGAAGCCCGTGTCTTTTCGTCGTGGAATTCTTCTGTCATGGCCTCTCCTTCCGCAGTTCCCGGGCCACATCTCGCCAGTGCTTCTCTGGTTGAGAAATATCCTCGGGGGTGAGGCCGCAGGCCGAGGGGGCAGACAGCCCCCTGACCCCACCGGCCCAACTCGGTTCGGAAGGATCAATGCGCCGGGGCGGCCACGGGGTCAAGCAGGGTCCGCCCGCCATCGACGGTCAGGATCTGGCCGGTGACGAAACCCGCCCCCTCCGAGGCCAGGAATTGCGCCGCCTCGGCCACCTCGCTTGGTGCGGCAATCCGGCCCAGCGGGGTCTGGCATTCGATGCGGTCGCGGTATTCGCTGTTTTCCTTCAGCGCGCCCTTGAGGCTGGCCGACATGACCGAGCCAAAGGCCACCGCGTTCACCCGGATGCGATTGGGCGCCAATGCCACCGCCAGCGACCGGGTCATCTGGTCCAGCGCCGCGGTCGAGACGGAATACCCCATCAACTCGGGCTGCGTCCGCCGCGCGGCGATCGACGACATGTTGATGATCGCCCCCAACTGGCCCTCTTCCTGCCCTTCGCCCTGCTTGATCATCCGCTTGGCGACCATCTGCGACAGCCGCAGCGAGGCCATGAGGTTCTGTTGCAGCAGGATCTCGACCGAATCGTCTTCCATGTCGAGCGGGTCCGACGGCAGAAGCTGGCGGCTGCCGTTGATCAGGATATCCACCCGGTCAAAGGCATCCAGCGTCGCAGACAGCAGGTTGGCCAGCGTAAGCCGTTCGCGCAGATCACCGGCGAAATAGCGGGCGGGGCCGTCATCGGCGGTTTGGCCCAGCTCATCGATCAGCCCGGCCTCGTCCATGTCGGCAAAGACGACATTGGCCCCCTTGTCGAGAAAGTGCCGCCCGATGGCCAGCCCGATGCCGTTGGCCGCGCCCGTCACGATGGCGGTCTTGCCTTCGATCGAGAAACCCATGTGTTGCTCCTGATTCCCTTGGGCCACCCTAGCCGGGCTCAGCGCCGGCGGCGAGTGGGCCGCGTCGCGGCAAGGATTTTGAACCGGTTGTTGCCGGCGATTTCATCAAGCGTGGCAAAGCCGGCCTGAAGCGCGGCCTCGTAAGGCAGGTGGCGGTTGGCGACAAGCACAAGCTGACCACGCGGCTGAAGAATTCGCGCCGCGGCGGTGATGAAGGCGACGCCCAGGTCCGGCGCGCCCTTGCGCCCCTGGTGAAACGGCGGGTTCATCAGCACCGTGTCAAAAAGCATCGGCGGGTCCCACCGGGTGGCATCCGCCCAGTGAAACCGCGCCCGGGGATCCGGCACATTGACCCGCGCACAGTCCAGCGCCGCGGCATCGTTTTCGACCAGGTGCAGCTCTTCGATGCCCGCTGTCGCAAGCGCCTGCGCCGCAAGAAAGCCCCAGCCCGCGCCCAGATCGGCGACAAAGCGGCCCGGCTTCTCCGGCAGGTGCTGCGCCAGCAGGGCCGAGCCGGGATCGATCCCATCGGCGGAAAACACGCCGGGCAGGGTGCGAAACCCGGCCACCTCGGCGGGCTGTGCCTGCCAATCGTCAAAGTCCGGCGCCGCGCGAAACCAGAAGGCCCGCCCGTGCGCCTTGGTGACCTGGCCCAGTACCGCAACGCGGCTGCGGCAGGCCTTGAACAGCGCCTCGACCCCGTCGGTCTTCTGCCCGTCCACCAGGATCAATCCCTCCGGGCAGCATGCCACAGCCTCGGCCAGCAGCGCCCGGGCCAGCGCCTTGGCACGCGGCACGATCACCAGCGCCGCGGCAAAGGGGCCCTCGGCCAGGGTGCGACAGTCATGGGCGGGAAACGCCGCATGCACCGTCGCGTCGCGGCTGATGACCTGCACCCGGTCACGGGGCAGGGCGGACAGGTCGGTCTCGACCGTTGGCGCGAAGACCGCGACAGGGCCATCAACGGGAAGGCGGGCCTCGGCCAGCGCAAGGGACAATCGGGAAGGGGCCATGGGAATGCCGGCGCGACGGGGCGCCTATTCCTTTTCCATCGTGCATTGCAGCGGGTGCTGATGCCGGCGGGCGAAATCCATCACCTGCGCCACCTTGGTTTCGGCGATCTCGTGGCTGAAGACACCAACCACGGCGATCCCTTTCTTGTGGACCGTCAGCATGATCTCGAAGGCCTGGGCGTGGTTCATGCCAAAGAACCGCTCAAGCACGTGGACGACGAATTCCATCGGCGTGTAATCGTCATTCAGCAGCAGCACCTTGTAGAGTGGCGGGCGCTTGGTCTTGGCACGCGTCTGGACGGCGACGCCGGATTCACCGTCGTCGTCCTTGTCCTGTGACACCACAGGTCGCGCCATACTCTTGATCGTCTCGGTCATGTTCAGCGTGTCGCGTCCATCTGAAAGAGAGCGGGTTTCACGAAACATCTATATAACGCTCATGGCGGATGAGAAAAGAGGAAGCGGGCGGGAATGGCAAATCTATCCCGTCCGGGCCTGCGTAACCCGGGCCGGGGCCGGCGCCATCCTCCGATTCCCACGGGGCGAACCCCGGCCTGATCCGTGACCTGATTTGCGGCCAGATCAGGGCCCGATTTCTGCCACATTCCAGCCACAATCGCCTCTATTGCGGTGCAGGCGGGCGGGCGCCCCAACATCTGGTTCGCAAGCGCAGAAAAAGTTTGAAATTCCCAGCAAGCTAAAGGGTTTAAAGAACGGTCTTCATATGGTAACGTGACCGTAACAATAAGCTGACCAGAAAACTGGCGGCACGAGGCAGAAGGCAGTGTATCGTGAAGGACCGGATCTTGGAATCCGCCCGGTTGGGCGTTGTCATTGTTGCATTCACTTGGCTGTGCGTGGTTGTTCCGCTCAGCGTGGCCGCCGCCCCCTACGCGGCGATGGTGATGGATGCCCGATCCGGCAAGGTTCTTCATACCGAAAACGCGAATACCCGCCTTCACCCCGCATCTCTGACCAAGATGATGACGCTCTATATCGCCTTCGAGGCGGTGCAGCGCGGCGAAATCTCGATGGACACGATGGTGACGATCTCCAAGAAGGCCGCCTCTGAACCGCCATCGAAGCTGGGCCTGCGGTCGGGGCAGAAGATCAAGCTGCGGTACCTTGTGCGGGCGGCTGCGGTGAAATCGGCCAATGATGCCGCCACCGCGATTGCCGAGGCGATTTCCGGCTCCGAGGCCGCGTTTGCCAGCCGCATGAACCGCACCGCCAAAGCGATGGGCATGAGCCGCACGACCTTCAAGAATGCCCACGGCCTGACCGAGAACGGCCACCTCAGCACGGCGCGTGACATGACCGTTCTTGGGCGGCACATGATCTATGATTATCCCATGTATTACAACCTGTTCTCCCGCAAGACGGCAGATGCCGGGGTGCGCAGCGTCAACCACACCAACCGCCGTCTGCTGAGCAGCTACAAGGGCGCCGACGGCATCAAGACCGGCTATACCCGCGCGGCGGGTTTCAACCTTGTCGCCTCGGCGCAGCGCGGATCGGAGCGGGTGATCGCGACGGTCTTTGGCGGTCGGTCGACCACCACGCGCAACGCCCGGGTGGCGGAATTGCTGGACCTTGGCTTCAGCCGTGCGCCGACACGGGTGGCCCTGGCAAAACCGCGCCTTCCCAGGTACCTGGGCAACAAGGGCCTGACCGTGGATGCGCCGGAAACGATGGTGGCTTCGAATTCGACCGGCGTGGGCGGCTCGAAACCTGCCGCGGGCAAGACCGTAGCCGTCATGATGGCCGTGCAGAAAAGCCCGCGCCCCCGGATGCGCCCTGTGACCGAACCCAAGATGCCCGAGGCCAGCGTCGTGGCGGCGATGCAGGAAGGTATCCTCGAAGCGGTGGCCGAAGCGACGGCGGAAAAGGTTGCGGCGGCGTCGCAGCCGGATGGCGCCGCGCCGGTTCCGCGCCCGGCGGCCCGGCCCGAGAATATCGTGCTGACCAGCGCCGATACGACAGTGACGGCCGCCGACCCGGAAGTGCGCGAGCAGGTGCAGGAAATCATCACCCGCGTCTCAACCTCCGGCGGGCGGCACTGGGGCATCAATATCGGGCGCTATGGCTCTCATTTCGCGGCGGAAAAGGTGCTTTTGAAAACCGCGCTGACCGAGATGTCGACGCTGGATGGCGCGCTGCGCAAGGTGGCCAAGCGCAAGAACGGCTTTGACGCCAATTTCATGGGCCTGTCGCGTGAGACCGCCGACCTGGCCTGCCGCCGCCTGCAAGCGCGCAATATCACCTGCTTCATGATCGGGCCGTCCTGAGGCCCGTCACCAAGGTGAGGTATCGGATCAAGACTTTTAGTTGTAGGGAAGGGCATTACGCGGATTACTTCGCGTGATGCCTTAAGCGTTCCGGTTTGGTTCGGAGGTGATGAATGGCGCGGGAAACCGGCCATTCATGCTTGTATATATCGAACTATTTTTGTGGGCCCAGGGCTTCGATCGTCGGAAAGTTTGCCAAAACGGATCAATTTCCGCCGAATTTCCGCGCCAATGCGATAAATTCCCGGAAAGGCCCCGGGAATTTATCCACAGTTGGAGCGGCCAGGCGAAACCTCGAATGCACTTCAGCAGCTTACAGCCAGTTCTTGACGTCCGTGCCCACCGCATCCGCGACCGAGCCGAAACCGTCGCGCTCAAGCAGCGCATCAAGCCCTTCGACGATCTCCTGAACCAGTGACAAGCCGCCAAAGACCAATCCTGTGTAGAGTTGAACCGCTGACGCGCCTGCCTTGATTTTGGCATAGGCGGCTTCGGCCGAGGCCACGCCGCCGACCCCGATCAAGGGCAGCGCACCGCCGGTCAAGTCGTGCAGCCGCGCCAGCACCTGGGTGGACCGGTTGAACAATGGCTGGCCTGACAGGCCGCCCTGTTCATCGCGGTGCGACGAGGTCAGGCCGTCGCGGGCCAGCGTGGTGTTTGTGGCGATGATGCCGCTGATGGCCACGTCCTGCGCGACCTCGACGATCTCGGCCAGCGCCTTGTCGTCCAGGTCGGGGGCGATCTTGAGGAAGACCGGGATCGGCGTGGCCATTTCGGCCCGTGCGGCCATCACCCCGTCCAGCAGCGCCTTCAACGCCGCGCGCCCCTGCAGATCGCGCAGGCGTTCGGTGTTGGGAGAGCTGACGTTGACGGTGGCGAAATCCACATGTGCGCCGCAATGCGCCAGCACGCGGGCGAAATCGGCGGCCCGGTCGTCCGAGGTCTTGTTGGCGCCGAGGTTGATGCCGATCACCCGGTCTTGCGGTCGTTTGGCCAGCCTTTGGGCAATCGCCTCCATCCCGTCGTTGTTGAACCCGAAGCGATTGATCGCCGCGCGATCCTCGGTCAGGCGGAACAGCCGGGGCCGGGGATTGCCGGGTTGGGGCAGGGGGGTGGCGGCGCCAACCTCAAGAAAGCCGAAGCCCGCACGCGACAGGCCCGCCAGCGCGGTGGCGTTCTTGTCAAATCCGGCGGCCAGCCCCAGCGGGTTGGGTAGGTCCAGCCCGGCCACCCGGCACCGCAGCCGCGGCGATGTCAGTGTGCCGGGGGCAGGGGCCAACCCGAGCTGGAGCGCGCGAATCGCCAGCCCGTGGGCGGTTTCCGGATCACAGCGGTACAGCGCGGCCAGCCCGAGGCGCTCGACCAGCTTCATGCCAGCGTCTCGGGAAAGACATGGCCCGCGTCGCCCAGTGGCAGGGGCGCATCCCAGAGAATGTCTTCCATGCGCAACTCTCTGTAAAGATGCGGGAAAAGCGCGCCGCCGCGGGATGGCTCCCATGTGATGTCCGGGGCCAGGGCGTCCGGGTCGCAGGCCAGAAGGACCAGGCCCGCATCGCCGGCGAAATGCTTTGCGGCGGTTTCACGCACCTGTTCGGCGGTGGAAAAATGCACGTAACCGTCGGTGACGTCGATCGGCGCGCCCGGGGTTGTCCCGTCGCGCTGCAGGGCCGCCCATTCGTCGGCGCGGAAAATCTTGTAAATCAGCATGATCGGTGCATGCCGCGCCCGCGCCTCAGCGTCAAGAGGCAGGTCTGGTCGGAGGCATGTCACGGCGTTGTCGCAATTCTCGGTCATCGAGACCACCGGACACCGCACCAATGCAAGGCTGCCTCCGGGTTCGCTTTGACAAGCCCCCGGTCCCGATGCAGCATCGGTGCATAAACACCAACGGAGAGGTTTTCCAATGTCCCTGCGCCTTTTGTCGAGCGCTGCCGCCCTTGCCCTTGTGGCGGGCACGGCCAGCGCGGAGTACACGCTCCACGTCATTCACATCAACGACCTTCACAGCCGAATCGAACCGGTCAGCAAGTATGATTCGACCTGTAGCGCCGAAGACAATGCCGCCGGCGAATGCTTTGGCGGTTACGCGCGTGTTGCCACCAAGATCGCCGAACTGCGGGCGGAACTGGCCGATCAGAACGTCGTCGTCCTTGACGCGGGCGATCAGTACCAGGGCTCGCTCATGTACACGACCTACAAGGGCGATGTCGAAATCGAGATGATGGAGAAGATCGGCTTTGACGCCATGGCCGTGGGCAACCACGAGTTTGACGATGGCCCCGAGGGTCTGCTCAAGCTGGTGGACGGCGTGTCCTTTCCGGTGATTTCGGGCAATATTGACGTGTCGCAATCCAATGTGCTGGCCGGCAAGGTCGCAAATCACGTGGTGCTTGAGGTTGGTGGCGAGAAGATCGGCCTGATTTCGGCGCTGGCGACCGACACCTCCGAGACGTCGAGCCCGGGCGAAGCGGTGATCTTCCAGGACGAGATCGAAAGCCTGCAGGCCGATGTGGCCCAGCTGGAAGAGGAAGGTGTCAACAAGATCATCGCCTTGACCCACGTGGGCGTGACCAAGGACATGGAGATTGCCGAGGCGGTCGAAGGGCTTGACGCGGTGGTCGGCGGCCATTCGCACACCGAGTTTTCGAACACCAAGGAAGGCGCAATGGCCTATCCGACGATGGTGGGCGATGTGCCGGTGGTGCAGGCCTATGCCTATTCGAAATACGTCGGCCATCTTGTTCTGACCTTCGATGATGACGGCAAGGTGAGCGCGGCGACAGGCGATACCATCCTGCTGGATGCCTCGGTCGAGGAAGACGCGGATATCGTGGCGCGCGTGGCCGAACTGGCCGGGCCGATCGAGGAAATGAAGACCCGGGAAGTTGCCGAAGCAACCGATGCAATCGAAGGTGGCCGTGACGCATGCCGGTCCGGGGAATGCCCGATGGGCAACCTGATTGCCGATGCCATGCTGGCGCGGGTCGCCGATCAGGGCATCCAGGTGGCGGTCCAGAACGGCGGCGGCATTCGTGCGTCGATCGACGCGGGTACCGTGACAATGGGCGAGGTGTTGACCGTTCTGCCGTTCCAGAACACGCTCTCCACCTTCCAGGTGACCGGCGAAGCATTGCTGGCGGCGCTGGAAAACGGCGTTGGTCAGATCGAAGAGGGCGCAGGTCGTTTCCCGCAGGTGGCGGGCATGACCTTTGCTTTCGACGCGGCCAAGCCGGCGGGTGAGCGCGTGTCCGACGTGATGATTGGCGGCGCGCCGATTGATCCTGCGGCGACCTATGGCGTGGTCTCGAACAACTATGTCCGCAATGGCGGCGACGGCTACAAGATGTTCGTCGATGCGAAGAACGCCTATGACTACGGCCCGGACCTTGCCGATGTGACGGCAGAGTTCCTTGCCGAAAAAGGCCCCTATACGCCCTATACCGACGGTCGCATCACCGCGAAGTGACCAATGCAGGCGCGGCGCCCTTGTCCCGGCGCCGCTCCTCGCCCCTTGCGGGTGCTCCTCGCTTGGGGGAAGATGGCGGGCATGGACCATCCGCTGATCGACCTGATTTCCGCCCGTATTCGCGAAGCCGAGGACAGGGGCGAGTTTGACAATCTGCCCGGGGCAGGCAAGCCTTTGCAAGCCTGTGATGACCCGGAGAACGCGCTGCTCAACCGGCTGGTCAAGGAAAGCGGTGGCGTGCCGGAATTTGTCAGCCTCTCGCGTGAGTTGACCCGCCTGCGCGAGGAATTGCGCGAGACCGGCGACCGGACCCGGCGGCAGGACATCCTCAAGGAAATGTCGATAATGGAAGCGCGGATCGATCTGGCGCGGAAGGCCTGTCGGTGAAGCAGGAGGCCAAGCGCCTGAGTGTGCGCCGCGCGTCCCGGACTTGCTCCGGGACCTCCTGAACAACGGGGGGGGAGGCCCCGGATCAGGTCCGGGGCGTGAAGCGCCTGGTGGGAGACCCCGGATCAGGAAGCACCGCGCCTCTGCTGAGGGCGCTTTGGCAACGGAGCGGGGTTGAGAAATCGCACCCGCCGGGGCAAACCGGTCGCAAGACAGCGGTGCAGGGGCGGTCACATGGTCACGGTCAAGGAACATTACGAAGCCTATCCATACCCCGAGCGTCGGCCCGAGGATGAGCGCAAGCGCCTGATCACCGGTTCGCCTTCGCATCCGGTCGAGATCGATCACTTCCTGTTCGCCGGAAAACGCGACTGGACCCGGGAATTGCGCGTTCTGGTGGCGGGCGGTGGCACCGGCGACGGGCTGATCCAGCTGGCGCATATGCTGACCCGGGCGGGGCGGCCGCATCGGATCACCTATCTTGACCTGTCGACATCGTCGCGCGCGGTGGCCGAGGCACGGGCACGCGAGCGGGGGATCGAGACCATTGATTTCCACACCGCCAGCTTGCTGGATGCGCCCGAATACGGCCCCTTCGACTATATCGACTGCTGCGGTGTCCTGCATCACCTGCCCGACCCGGACGCAGGGTTTCGCGCCTTGCGCGCCGCCCTGGCCCCCGGCGGCGGGTTGGGCTTCATGGTTTATGCGCCTTATGGCCGCTCCGGGGTCTATCCCTTGCAAGAGGCCTTTGCCGCGATGTTCGAGGGCCTGCCGCCCAAGAAGCGCCTGCGGGCCGCGAAAGAGGCCTTTGCCCGGCTGCCCGAGGGCCATCCCTTCAAGCGCAATCCGCATCTGAGCGATCACCAGGTGTCGGATGCCGGGTTCTACGACCTGCTGCTGCACAGCCAGGACCGGGCCTATGACGTGGCCGAGCTGGCGGCGGCGCTGGGGCGGACGGGATGGGATCTGGTCTCCTTCACCACGCCGGCGCGCTATGATCCGGGCCGCTTTGCGCCGGTGCCCGAGGGCATGGACCGGATCACGCGAATGGCGATGGCAGAGCGGCTGTGCGGCACGATGCGGATGCACATCGCCTATGCCTGTCCGACACAAGAGGGCGGGGCGCGGATCGCCGACGGGCGCGCGCCAGGGCTGGTGCCGCACCTGGTGGGGGTGGCGCCCGCCGCGCTGGCCCAGGCGGTGGCCAAGGGGCGCCCGGTGCCGGTCACCTCGGGCGGCGAGCGGATCGAGCTGCGCCTGCCGCGGGACGCAGCGCCCGCACTGGCGCTTGTCGACGGACGGCGGAGCCTGGCCGAGATCGCCCGGGCCACGGGGCAGGAGATGGCGCGCTTTGCCGGTCCCTGGGGGCGGGTGTCGGACAAGCTTTCGGGATGGGGCTTGCTTCTTTATTCCGGTCTCTTACGCTGAGCCCATGTGCGGGCGTTTCGCAGTCACCCTTCCCTCCGACGCAATGGCGCAGCTGTTCGACGCGACGCCGGCCAATGACCTGCCCGATGTGCCGAATTTCAACGTCTGTCCGACGACGCAGATCCACGTGGTGCGCGCCGAGGAGGGTCAGCGCAGGTTGGCCCCGATGCGCTGGGGCTTTCTGCCGCATTGGTACAAGACGCCGACCGACGGGCCGCTGCTGATCAACGCGCGGGCCGAGACCATTGCCGAAAAGCCGGCGTTTCGTGCCGCCTGTCGCGCGCGGCGCTGCCTGATCCCGGCGACGGGGTTTTACGAATGGACCAAGGATGCCGACGGCAAGCGCCTGCCCTGGTACATCTTTCGTGCGGATGGCGCGCCACTGGTCTTTGCGGGGATCTGGCAGGACTGGACCCAGGGCGATGAGGTGCTGCGCACCTGTGCCATTGTCACCACCGGGGCCAATGCGCGGATGCAGCAGGTCCACCACCGGATGCCGGTGGTGCTTGAGGCGGCGGATTGGCCGCTCTGGCTGGGCGAGGCGGGCAAGGGCGCGGCACCGCTGATGAGGGCGGCCGCGGACGAGGTGCTGGCGTTGCACCGGGTCGATCCGCAGGTCAATTCCAACCGCGCCCGGGGCGAAACGCTGATCGCGCCGATCTGAACGCCGGGTTATTGCGCCCGGCTGGCCAGCATGTCGGGATCCCGCAGGATCAGTTCGCGTCCGTCACGCATCAACACGCCTTCCTTTTCCCAGGCCCGGATCTGCCGGTTCACGGTTTCGCGGGTCAGGCCGGACATGTCACCGAGATCGGATTGCGATACCGCCGGCGTCAGCCGCCAGCCGGTGTCTTCCCGGATGCCCCAGCGTTCAAACAGACCGATCAGCACCTTGGCCAGCCGGGTGCCGCCATCGGCCACCGACAGATCGGCCAGCGCCTGGGTCGTGGCCTGCAACTTGCGGCAGAGATCGGCAATCAGGCCCAGGGTGGTCTTGGGGTGATTCGACAGGAAGTGCATCAGGTGACGCCGGTGCAGAAGCCGCCCGGTCACGTCATTGGTGGCCAGCGCATCCGCCGTGCGTTCGGACTCCAGCAGTACCGCCATCTCGCCGACGCTGTCGCCCGGGCCAAGGTGCGCCACGATCGACCGGTTGCCGGCAGCCGAGGTCAGGCTGATCTCGACCCGCCCGGTTTCGATCAGCAGCAGGGTCTCGCCCGGGCTGCCCTTGGAAAAGATCATCTTGCCGTTCGGGTAATGACAGGGCTTGGACATGGCCAGCAACGCCGCGCGCTCGGCAGGTGTCAAAGCGCCGAGAATCAGGCTTTCGCGCTTGGCGATGTCACGGAATTGCGTTGTCATATGCGGGATCTGCCACTCCTCGTGGCGCAGTTTTCAGTTCGCCAGTGACCCTGCGGCAAGATCAGCTCAAATCAAAGGGTGCAAAATGGGCCTGTGGCTCAATTCTGCCGCGAAATGTGACCGTAATCACAGTGTGAGGTCGAGAATTGGGCGATGAACGGGGAGCATTCGGATGGGTCGGTGTCTCTCAATTGCACGGCAAACCCTTTTTGACCGGACTTTCGGATGTGCACCCTGCTTCGTACCGGCCAATTTCGGCTAGGGCGATTATGCCAAGGGTCGTGGCTGAGTGAGTGACAGCTGCGGTCTGAACGCGGGCCGATCTTTTGGAGCGCCTGTCCAGGCGTCTTACGTTTCTTCGACGGCATCGGCACCGTCATGGCAAGCATCAACCGCCGCCCGGGCAGTCGGGCGGCGGTTTTTTGTTGTGGTGTTACCCGGCGTAACCGATGGTTTGCAGCGCGGTCCTGATCTCGTCGAGGATCGCGGGATCATCGATCGTGGCGGGCATCTTGTAGTCTTCGTTGTCGGCGATCTTGACCATCGTGGCGCGCAGGATCTTGCCCGAGCGGGTCTTGGGCAGGCGGTCAACCACGACGGCCAGCTTGAAGGCCGCGACCGGGCCGATCTTGTCACGCACCAGCTTGACCACTTCCTTGACGATCTCGGCATGATCACGATTGCACCCGGCGTTCAGGCAGAGAAAGCCGACGGGCAATTGCCCTTTGAGCTGATCGGTCACGCCGATCACCGCGCATTCGGCCACATCCGGGTGACCGGCCAGCACCTCCTCCATGCCGCCGGTGGATAGCCGGTGACCGGCCACGTTGATCACGTCATCGGTGCGCGCCATGATATAAAGGTAGCCGTCTTCGTCGATCATCCCCGCATCGCCGGTCTCGTAGTAACCGGGGAAGGTGGTGAGATAGCTTTTGCGATAGCGCTCCTCGGCATTCCACAGCCCCGGCAGGGTGCCGGGGGGCAGGGGCAGCTTGACGGCAATGGCGCCCAGCTCGCCGGCGGGCATCGGGTTGCCGCCCTCGTCGAGGATCTGCACATCATAGCCCGGCATCGGCACCGAGGGCGAGCCGATCTTGACCGGCAGCTCCTCGATCCCCAGCGGGTTGGCGGCGATGGCAAAGCCGGTCTCGGTCTGCCACCAATGGTCGATCACCGGCACTTTCAGCTGGTCCTGGGCCCAGATGATGGTGTCCGGGTCGGCCCGTTCGCCGGCCAGGTAGACGGCCTTGAGGCAGGAGAGGTCGTATTTCTTCACGAAGTCGCCCTGGGGATCTTCGCGTTTCACGGCGCGAAAGGCGGTGGGGGCGGTGAAGAAGCTGGCAACCTTGTGATCCTCGATCACGCGCCAGAACGTGCCGGCGTCGGGGGTGCCGATGGGCTTGCCTTCAAAGACGATGGTGGTGTTGCCGTGGATCAGCGGCGCATAGCAGATATAGCTGTGACCGACGACCCAACCGACATCCGAGGCCGCCCAGAAGGTTTCGCCCGGCTCGACCTTGTAGATGTTCTTCATCGTCCAGTTCAGCGCCACCAAGTGGCCGCCAGTGTGGCGCACCACGCCCTTGGGCGCGCCGGTGGTGCCGGAGGTATAGAGGATATAGGCCGGGTGATTGCCTTCGACCGGGACGCATTCCGCCGGTTCGACACCGTACTGGAAGCCGTGCCAATCGTGGTCACGGCCTTCCTCCAGCTTGGCAACCTCTTGCTCGCGCTGGAAGATCACGCAGAAGTCGGGCTTGTGGCTGGCCAGCTCGATGGCACCGTCAAGCAGCGGTTTGTAATGCACCACGCGGCCCGGCTCCAACCCGCAGGAGGCGGCGATGATCGCCTTGGGCTTGGCGTCGTCGATCCGCACCGCCAGTTCATTGGCGGCGAACCCGCCGAAGACCACCGAATGGATCGCGCCCAGCCGTGCGCAGGCCAGCATCGCCTCAAGCGCTTCGGGCACCATCGGCATGTAGATGATCACCCGGTCGCCCTTGTCCACGCCCTTGGCGCGCAGCGCCCCGGCAAGACGGGCCACCCGGTTGCGCAGCTCGGAGTAGGTGATCTTGTGCAATGTGCCGGTGATCGGGCTGTCGTGGATAATGGCGACCTGACCGCCGCGCCCGGCCTCGACATGGCGGTCGACGGCGTTCCAGCAGGTGTTGACCTTGCCGTCGGCGTACCATTCGAAAAGCCCGTCACCCTTGTCAAACAGCGCTTTGGACGGTGCCGCGTCCCAATCGATCGCCTGGGCCGCCTCCATCCAGAAGGCTTCGGGGTCGGCTTTCCAGGCTGAATAGACGTCGTTGTATCCCATTGCATTCCTCCTCCGGTGCTTGCCCACCGGGATACGAGAGGCCGCCGCGTTCGGGCAAGTTGCTTGGCGCTATCAGCGTCAGAATATCGCAAGGTATTTGCAGAATTGCGGCGTTCGGCTTGCAAATTGTTGCAAATCCCCCAAGATTTGCGGAGGTATCGCGAAAGACGGGTGACTTTGCAAAGTTTCGGCCTGTCTGGATTGCCGCAGGAATCACCCGGCGCCCGGAAATGCGCGGCTGGCGAAATCCGACCTGGCCCAGGTCGACGACAGACAAGACACGGGGCGGAAACGGGGGCAGAGTGAAGTTACGGGCCGGCATCGGGCCGACCCGTTTTCAAGGCTACGTTGCCATGAGCGACAAGAAACAGGAGCCGGCCAGGCCCGGCACCAAGACAACCAAGACATAACAGCGTGAAAGCAGTCCCGTGCCGCAGATCCCGCGGCACGGGGTTGGCTTATCCGTAATGCGCCACCGGTGTCCCGGCGATGGCCGCCATGTTCAGCAACCCGCGGGCGGTGATGCCCGGGGTCACCACGTGGGCGCGGTTGCCCATCCCCATCAGGATCGGGCCGACTTCCAGCCCGCCGGCCTTCATCTTGAGGATGTTGCGCACGCCGCTGGCGGCATCCGCATGACCAAAGATCAGCACGTTGGCCATCCCTTCAAGCCGCCCACCGGGCAGGAGCCGCTCGCGCAGACCCGGGTCCAGCGCGGCATCGACGTTCATCTCGCCCTCGTACTGGAAATCGGTCTCCATCGCGTCCAGCAACTCGATCGCGGCGCGCAGGCGCTTGCCCGAGCCCTCGGCCTGGTTGCCAAACTGCGACTGCGAGCAGAAGGCCACCCTCGGTTCCACGCCGAAGCGGCGGGCATGGCGCGCGGCACCAACGGCCACCTCGGCCAGTTCCTCGGGCGAGGGCAGGGACCAGACATGGGTGTCGGCCAGAAACAGCGGCCCGTCTTCGAGGATCATCATCGAAAGCGCGCCATGCGGGGTATAGGTTTCGTCCCCGAGGATCTGGGTGACATAGTTCAGGTGCCAGCGGAACTCGCCCATCGTGCCGCAGATCATGCTGTCGGCCTCGCCGCGATGGACCATCACCGCGCCGATGGCGGTGTTGTTGGTGCGCATCACGGCGCGGGCCACGTCGGGCGTCACGCCGCGCCGGGCCATGATCTCGTGGTAGGTGCTCCAGTAGTCGCGGTAACGCGGGTCGTTTTCCGGGTTCACCACCTCGAACTCGCGCCCCGGACGGATGTTCAACCCATGCCGTTCACAGCGCCGTTCGATCACCTCGGGGCGGCCGATCAGGATCGGTTTTTCGGTGGTCTCTTCCAGGATCGCCTGGGCCGCGCGCAGCACGCGCTCGTCCTCGCCCTCGGCAAAGACGATCCGGCGCGACGCCGTGGCCGCCGCGTGGAACACCGGGCGCATCAACAGCGCAGATTTGAACACGCTGGCGTTCAGCTTGTGGCGATAGGCCTCCATGTCCTCGACCGGGCGGGTGGCCACGCCGGTTTCCATCGCGGCCTTGGCGACGGCGCTGGACACCACCGCCGACAGCCGCGGGTCAAAGGGTTTGGGGATCAGGTAATCGGCGCCAAAGGTCAGTTCCTCTCCCTGGTAGGCGGCGGCGGCCTCGGCGCTGGTGGTGGCGCGGGCCAGCGCGGCAATGCCTTCGATACAGGCGATCTTCATCTCGTCGTTGATCTCGGTCGCGCCGACATCCAGCGCGCCTCGGAAGATGAAGGGGAAGCACAGGACGTTGTTGACCTGGTTGGGAAAATCGCTGCGCCCGGTGGCGATGATCGCATCGGGCTGCACCTCGCGGGCGAGGTCGGGCATGATTTCCGGCGTCGGGTTGGCCAGCGCAAAGATGATCGGGGCCGGGGCCATCTTCGCCGCCATTTCGGGCTTCAGCACGCCGGGGCCGGAGAGGCCGAGGAACAGGTCCGCGCCTTCGATCACCTCGTCCAGCGTGCGCAGGTCCGACTCCTGCGCATATTCCGCCTTCTGGGCGGTCATCTCTTCGGTGCGGCCCTTGTAGACCAGCCCCTTGATGTCACAAAGCCAGACGTTTTCCCGTTTGACCCCCAGCTTCAGCAGCATGTTGAGACAGGCAATGCCCGCAGCACCCCCGCCGGTGCTGACGATCTTGATGTCTTCAAACTTCTTGCCCGCGACGCGCAGCGCGTTGGTGGCCGCCGCGCCCACCACGATGGCGGTGCCGTGCTGGTCGTCGTGGAAGACCGGGATGTTCATCCGCTCGCGGCAGAGCTTTTCGACGATGAAGCAATCGGGGGCCTTGATGTCTTCGAGGTTGATCGCGCCGAAGGTCGGCTCAAGCGCGCAGACGATGTCGGCCAGTTTCTCGGGGTCGGTTTCGTTCACCTCGATGTCGAAACAATCGATATTGGCGAATTTCTTGAAGAGCACCGCCTTGCCCTCCATCACCGGTTTCGAGGCCAGCGCGCCGATATTGCCCAGCCCCAGAACCGCGGTGCCGTTCGACACGACAGCGACAAGGTTGCCACGGGCGGTATATTTCGCGGCGTTGGTCTCTTCCTTTGTGATCTCGACACAGGCTTCGGCCACGCCCGGCGAATAGGCGCGCGCAAGGTCACGGCCATTGGCCAGCGGCTTGGTGGCCCGCACTTCAAGCTTACCCGGCTTGGGATGCTCGTGGTAGAACAGGGCCGCTTCACGCAGGGTTTGCTGGGCTTTGCTGTCGGTCATCTCCATCCCTTTCCGGCATTTAGTTTAATGTTAAACTATATCGCGGGACGGCATTAGCCCCGACGCGCCGATAACAGTTTATGCTTCAAGCTGTAAATCCAGCTTAGCGATAACACATCGATATGTGGGAAATTTATTGCCGCATCGCGCCGGGATCCACGTCAGGCTTGCATCGCGCTGCAAGCGGCCCGATCATTGCCGCCCATACCGAGGAGAGATTTGCATATGTCATTGGCCCGTACCGCCCGAAACACCCGCGAAAACGCTTATGCGCCCTATTCCGGTTTCAAGGTGGGGGCCGCCCTGCAGGCCGAGGACGGCACGGTCTTTGGCGGCTGCAACGTCGAGAACGTGGCCTATCCCGAAGGCACCTGTGCCGAGGCCGGGGTCATCGCCGCGATGGTGGCCGCTGGCCAGACCCGGTTTCGGGCCGCTTACGTGGTGGCCGACAGCCCGGTGCCGGTGACACCCTGCGGCGGCTGTCGCCAGAAGCTGGCGGAATTTGCCGCCAGCCCGGATGTGACGGTGACACTGGCCAACCTGGACGGCGTGGAAACCACGATGACCATCGCCCAGCTTCTGCCCGGTGCCTTTGACGCCGCCCAGATGGAAAAAGCCGAGCCATGAGCGACGCAAGAAGCATCATCGCCGCCCTGCGCCGGGGCGAAGCGCCAAGCGCCGGGGACCTGTCGTGGTTCGCCCGGGGCCTGGCCGACGGCGGGGTCAGCGACGCCCAGGCCGGGGCCTTTGCGATGGGCGTCTGCCTGCGCGGGCTGGATGAGGCGGGCCGGGTCGCCCTGACCCGGGCCATGCGCGACAGCGGGCATATCCTGGAATGGGATCTGCCCGGCCCGGTGCTGGACAAGCATTCCACCGGCGGGGTGGGCGATTGCGTGTCACTGGTTCTGGCCCCGGCGCTGGCGGCCTGCGGTGCCTATGTGCCGATGATCTCGGGGCGGGGGCTGGGCCATACCGGCGGCACGCTGGACAAGATGGAAAGCATTCCGGGCGTGACCACCGCGCTGGAAGAAGGCCATTTCCGCCAGGTGGTGAAGGCGGCGGGCTGTGCCATCGTATCGGCCTCGGCCAATATCGCCCCGGCGGACAAGCGGCTTTATGCGATCCGCGATGTGACGGCGACGGTGGACAGCCTCGACCTGATCTGCGCCTCGATCCTGTCCAAGAAACTGGCCGCCGGGCTCGATGGTCTTGTGCTTGACGTCAAGCTGGGTTCTGGCGCCTTCATGAAATCCGCCGATGAGGCCCGCGCGCTGGCCAAGGCGCTGGTCAACACAGCCGTTGCCGCCGAATGCCCGACACAGGCGCTGGTCACCGACATGTCGCAACCGCTGGCCCCGGCGCTGGGCAATGCCTTGGAGGTCGACGCCTCGATGCAGGTGCTGACCGGCGCGGTGCAAGGGCGGCTGCATCAGGCGACCTGCGCCTTGGGTGGCGCGCTGCTGGCCTCTGGCGGTCTGGCCACGGATGTGGCGGCGGGCGAGGCGGCGATTGCCGAAGCGCTGGCCTCGGGCCGCGCGGCCGAGCACTTTGGCAGGATGCTGAGCGCCATGGGCGGCCCGGTGCATTTCGCCGAGGATTGGCAGCGCTTCCTGCCCGAAGCCCCGGTGATCCGAGAGATCCCGGCGCAAGGGGCCGGGATGGTCACGGCGATGGATGGCGAGGCGCTGGGCCTTGCGGTGGTGGGCCTTGGCGGTGGGCGGCAGGTGGAAAGCGATCTTGTCGATCCGGCGGTGGGCCTGTCGGACATGGTGCGGCTGGGCGACACGGTCAGCGCAGGCCAACCGCTGGCGCGCGTCCATGCCGCCCGCGAAAGCCAGGCAGAGCAGGCCCTGCGCGCGGTTCAGGCCGCGGTGACCATCGGCGATGTGGCGCCCGAGACGCAGCCGCTCGTGTTGGAAAGGATCGGCGCATGACCCGTGCATTCCTGGTGGTGATGGATTCGGTGGGCATCGGTGGCGCGCCGGATGCCGCCGTCTATTTCAACGGTGATCTGCCCGACACCGGCGCCAACACGCTGGCCCATATCGCCCAGGCCTGTGCCGAAGGGCGGGCGGAGCAGGGCCGCAGCGGGGTCTTGCGCCTGCCGCACCTCGATGCGCTGGGGCTTGGCGCGGCCTGTCGGCTGGCGTCCGGTGCCAGGGTGCCGGGGTTGGAGGCGGTGCCGCAGGGGCTTTGGGGGGCGGCGACGGAACAATCGCGCGGCAAGGACACGCCCTCGGGCCATTGGGAATTGGCCGGGCTGCCGGTGCCCTGGGACTGGCATGTCTTTCCCAACGAGGTGCCGGCCTTCCCCCAGGAGGTGACCGCGCGGGTGGCGGAGCTTGCGGGCACCGAGGGTATCCTGGGCAATTGCCATGCCTCGGGCACCACGATCCTCGATGCGCTGGGTGAAGAGCATATCCGCACCGGCAAGCCCATCTGCTACACCTCGGCTGACAGCGTGTTCCAGATTGCCGCGCATGAAGAGCATTTCGGGTTGGAGCGGTTGCTGAAGCTCTGCGTCGACCTTGCGCCGACCCTGCACGAGATGCGGGTGGGGCGGGTGATCGCGCGGCCATTTGTTGGCGCGGCGGGGGTGTTTCAACGCACCAAGAACCGCCGCGATTTTGCGGTGACGCCGCCGGGCAAGGTGCTGACCAACTGGGTGCAGGACGCGGGCCGTCCGGTGCATGCCATCGGCAAGATCGGCGATATCTTTTCGATGCAGGGGATCGACAGCGTCACAAAAGGCACCGACGCCGAATTGATGGCCGACCTGGCCCGCCAGGTCGACACCGCGCCCGACGGCGGGCTGGTCTTTGCCAATTTCGTCGAATTCGACAGCCTCTATGGCCACCGCCGCGACGTGTCGGGCTATGCCCGGGCGCTGGAGTGGTTTGACGCCGAACTCGGGTCCATCCTCGACCGGCTGCGCCCCGGCGACCTGATGATCCTGACCGCCGATCACGGCAATGACCCCACCTGGGCCGGCACCGACCATACCCGCGAGCGGGTCCCGGTGCTGGGCGCAGGCGCCAGTGGCGAGATCGGGTTGGTGGATTTCACCTCGGTCGCCGCGGGTATTTCTCAACATCTGGGCGTGACTTGTCCTCAAAATCTGCGGAGTTTCCTGTGACATTTCGAACATTTCCCAAAGTTGAGCTCCACCTGCACATCGAAGGCGCGGCGCCGCCCGCCTTTATCCGGGAGCTGGCGCAAGAGAAGAATGTGGATATCTCCAAGATCTTTGATGAGCGGGGGAATTACCTGTTTCGGGATTTTGTCCATTTTCTCAGGGTCTACGAAGCTGCAACGCAGGTGTTGCAAAGCCCCGAGGACTTCCGCCGCCTGACTTTGGCCGTACTTGAAGAAAGCGCCGCAAATGGCGTGGTCTACAGTGAAACCTTCCTGTCGCCCGATTTCTGCGGCGGCAGCGACGTGGCGGCCTGGCGCGAATACCTGCACGCCATCCGCGACGCCGCCGACCAGGCCGAGCGCGACTTTGGCATCACCCTGCGCGGCATCGTCACCTGCGTCCGCCATTTCGGCCCGGACCAGGCCAGGAAATCGGCGCTTTGCGCGGCGGAAACCGCCGATGACTGGCTGTGTGGCTTTGGCATGGGCGGCGATGAAAACGCGGGCCAGCCTGGCGATTTCGCTTATGCCTTCGACATGGCGCGCGAGGCCGGGCTGCGGCTGACCAGCCATGCGGGGGAATGGCGCGGGCCCGAGGAGGTGCGCGCCACCGTCCGCGATTTGAAGGTCGAACGCATCGGTCACGGGGTGCGCGCGATCGAGGATCTTGCGCTGGTCGAGGAACTGGCAGAGCAGGGCATTGTGTTCGAGGTCTGCCCCGGCTCCAACGTGGTGCTGGGCGTCTATCCGAAGCTGTCGGCCCATCCGATCGAGAAGCTGCGCGAACGCGGGGTGAAGGTCACGGTCTCGACCGATGACCCGCCTTTCTTTCACACAACGATGACGCAGGAATACGAAAACCTTGCGCGCGTCTTCGAATGGAACGAAGAGGACTTCACGACCCTCAACCGCACCGCCATCGAGGCGGCCTTTTGTGACGATGCCACCCGCGACGCCATTCTGAAGAAGCTGGAAAACACATGACCGATCACCTGACCGTTGTCGATCACCCCCTGGTGCAGCACAAGCTGAGCCTGATGCGGGACAAGACGACCTCCACCGCCGAGTTCCGCCGCCTCCTGCGCGAGATCAGCCAGCTTCTGGCCTATGAGATCACCCGCAACCTGCCGATGACCACGCAATCCGTGGAAACCCCGATGGAGTGGATGGATGCGCCGGTATTGGACGGCAAGAAGCTGGCGCTGATCTCGATCCTGCGGGCGGGGAACGGGCTTTTGGACGGCGTGTTGGAGCTGATCCCCTCGGCGCGGGTCGGATTTGTCGGGCTGTACCGCGATGAAGAAACGCTGGAGCCTGTTCAGTATTACTTCAAGGTGCCCGAGGGGCTGGAAGATCGGTTGGTGATTGCCGTCGATCCGATGCTGGCCACGGGCAATTCCTCGGCTGCGGCGATCGACCTGCTGAAACAGGCCGGGGCGACGAATATCCGCTTTCTCTGCCTGTTGGCGTCGCCCGAAGGCGTGGCCCGGATGAAAGAGGCGCACCCGGATGTGCCGGTGGTGACCGCATCTCTCGACAAAGGCCTGGATGACCGCGGATATATTGTCCCGGGTCTAGGTGATGCGGGTGACCGAATGTTTGGCACAAAATAGGCCGGTACGGGTTTACTTAAGAAATCGCTTTTGTCATTCTGATCCGGAACCTGTGGGGACTGGTTATGATAAAGATGAGTAATTGTGCGGCTTTGGCTGTCGCACTGGGCGTTTCTTTCGCCGCGCAATCGGGCTTTGCCCAAATTCGCGATGACCTGGCACAACCGGCGGAAATTCCGCCGGATTCCTATTCCGGTCGGCAATACGTGGACAGCCGTGGCTGTATCTACATTCGGGCCGGAATTGACGGCAATGTCACCTGGGTGCCGCGGGTCGACCGCAACCGCCAGGTGATCTGCAGCTCGTCCGGCGCAGGCGGCGGTGGCCGGGTGGCGGAAGCCCCGGCGCCCAAGCCCGTGCCTGTACCGGCCCCTGCGCCCGCGCCTGTGCGGACCGAGCCCCCCAAGCCTGCTCCCGCTCCGGTGGTTGCGGCCCCTGCGCCTGAACCGACGCCGGCCCCCGCGCCGCGCGAGGTGGTGCGCAAGGCCGAGCCGCGTGTCGTGACGCCCAAGCCGCGCAGCGTGCGCAAGGCGACACCCGCTCCCGTGCGCCGCGTGGTGCGCAGCGCTCAGAAACCTGCGCCGGTGATCGTGATCGAGGAACCGGCTGCCGCACCGGTCCCCGCGCCCCGCCGGGCCACCCGCAAGATCGTTGTCGGCCAATACACCGACCTGCCGCCCAACACCGTGCTGCGCAGCAAGAATGGCACGCGCAAGGGACCGGTCCTTGTGGTCAATTCCGAAGGGCGGGTGGTCAAGACCACCGATGACGGCGTTCGGGTCTATGCCGGCGATAGCGGCCGGACCCATGTGACCGGCAAGACCGTGGTTGCCCCGAAGCGCGCCTATGAACGTGGCGCCTCGGTCGATGTGCCGGTTCCCAATGGCTATGAACCTGCCTTCAAGGATGGTCGCCACAGCCGCACCCGCGCGCATCAGACCCTGGATGGCCGTCGCAAGATGCTGCTGATCTGGTCCAACACGGTGCCGCGCAAGTTGATCGACCAGTATACCGGCGAAGAGGTCGGGCGCTACTTTCCCGAGCTGAAATATCCCTATCGTTCGATGAAGGAACAGCGCGCGGCGATGACCTCGACCCGCAGCGAAGCACCGCGGGCGGCACCGAAGAAACTGCGCCGTGTCGCGAAGCCGTCGACCCCGGCCAGCCATCGGTTCGTCAAGCTGGGCAGCTTCAGCAGCCGGGCCAAGGCCGAAGGCGCCATTCACCGGCTGCGCGGTGCCGGTCTGCCGGTGTCGGTCAATGAATACACCAGCGGCGGGACGCATTACTTCATGGTGCTGGCCGGTCCGTTCCAGAGCCAGGAACGTCTTTTGTCGGCGCTGGACATGGTGCGGCACCGCATCGGCTATCGCTCGGCCTCGCTGCGCCAATAGGCGGGGCAGGCACGGCAACACGGGACAAGGCGGGCAGGGGCCCGCCTTTTTCATGTCCGGGGTCGGGGCGTCATTCGCCGCAGATGGTCTGCAGTCGAAGCCAGTCGTTGTCGGACATCACCGGTTCGCCGGTCTGGCCGCGCATCGGATCGGCCTCGATCAGGCCCAGCGTGGTTTCACCCGTGGCATCCGAGGCAAAGGCATAGGGCGTCGAACTCAGCCGCGCCTCACGGAATCCCGCCAGCACCGTCTCGTCGCTCAGCGGGGCGGGATCATTGGCCAGCAGCGAGACGGCATAACCCTCCAGCGCCTCGTCGGGCAGCCGTCCGGTGGTCAGAAGCTGCGCGGTGGCGAACATGCCCGCCTGTCGCAGAAGCGCCTCCAGCGGATCGGCCTGGGCCGCGCGCAGGCCTTCGACCAGGACGAAACCGGCGGCGACCTCGGGGTCTTCGGTGTTCTCCAGGACGGCGCGGTTGAGCAGGATGAAGCCGCCGGGCAGGTGGCCGGTGGCATGGTTGGCATGGCGCAGCACGATCAGGTCGCCCGCGCGCTCGGCCCCCAGGACGCGACGGCCCAGCATGCGCAGCGCCGGCACTGCGGGTTCCGACCGGCAGGCGGGGCCGGCCACGCGGGTCAGCTGATCCAGCAGGGTCAACCCGATGGCATCCCGCTTGACCGAGGGCACGACCCGCATGGTATGCGCGACCAGCGCGTCGGGCAGCCAGAAGACCGCCAGCGCAAGCGAGGCGGCAATCGCGCCGGCCCCCAGGACCCAGCGCAACCGCCCCTGCTTGGGACGCCGCCAGGCGATTTCGCGGCGCAGCCGTTCGATGGCGTCGATCATCTCGCGCGCGTCTTCGTCGAGTTCGAGTTCCTCGGTCGGGTCGCCATCGGGATGGTAGCGGGCGGGCATCTGGCCGGGGTTGGCGCGTTCCACGGCGGCCAGCGACCAATGGGTCAGTGGCCGGTCGGCCATGTCGGTCATGACCAGCGTGGCATCGCCCAGCGAGACGACGACATCGCGCCGTTGCGCAGCCTCGTCGGCGCGCCAGAGGCCGGTGGCCTCCAACCGCTGGAATTCCTTCAACGCCGTCATGTACCGGGCCTGCTCTGCCTCTTTCCGGGGCAAGATAGCATGCCCCAAGGGGCAAGGTCCATTGGTGGAAGCCGCCGGGAACGCGCGGTCAATATCTTGTGTATCAGGGCTTTGGGTGGTCGTCCCATTGGTCGTTCAGGATGCGGCGGGCGTTGCCTTCGGGGTCGTCGTACTGCTTCGATTTCACCGTGAAGATGAAAGCGGCCAGCCCCAGCCCGCCAAGGACCAGGGCGATCGGGATCAGGTAGACAAGGACGTTCATCGGCTCACCTCAGACGCAGCGCATTGAGCGACACGGTAATCGACGAGGTCGACATCGCCAATGCGGCAATCAGCGGCGTGGCCAGCCCGGCAATGGCCAGCGGCACGGCAAGGATATTGTAGATCGTTGCGATGCGAAAGTTTTCGCGGATGCGTTTGGTGGCCGCCCGGGCGGTGGAAAGCGCGTCGGGCAGGGGCGTGAGGTCGCGGCCCAGGAGCACGATGTCACTGGCCACGCGGGCGGCATCCAGCGCCGTGGCGGGCGAGATCGAGACATCGGCGGCGGCCAGCGCCGCGGTATCATTCAGCCCGTCGCCAACCATGAGGACATGCGCCCCCTCATCCTTCAGCGCCGCTATGCGCGCCGCTTTGTCTTCGGGGCGCGCCTCGGCCAGCCACTGGGGGATGTTGAGCCGTGCCGCCATCGCTTCGACCGCGCCGGTGGTGTCGCCCGACATCAGGATGACCTTGTGTCCGGCGTCTTGAAGCGCGGCGACGGCCGCCTCCGCGCCGGGGCGCAGGGCGTCGGTAAAGCCGAAGCGGTGGGTGCGTCCATCGGGCAGGGCCAACCAGGCCGAGGTTTCATGCGAACCAGCGGTTTCCGCCCCAACCCAGGCCGCGCGGCCCAGGCGGATGCGCTTGCCCTCCAGCAGCCCCTCGGTGCCATAGCCCGGCACTTCGCGGATGTCGGTCACGGGCGCGGCTTCAATCCCCCGGTCCCCTGCGGCACGGGCCAGCGCCCGGGACAGCGGATGCGACGAGCCCTCGGCCAACGCCAGCGCGATGGACATGACATGGCTGTCGTGGGCTCGCGCATCGGCCAGTTCCGGCTGGCCCTCGGTCAGGGTGCCGGTCTTGTCAAAGACCACGGTGTCCACCTTGGCCAGCCGCTCCAGCGCGGTTTCATGCTTGATCAGCAATCCACGCTTGAACAGTCGCCCCGAGGCGGCGGTGGTGACGGCAGGCACGGCAAGGCCCAGCGCACAGGGGCAGGTGATGATGAGCACGGCGGCGGCAATGTTCAGCGCGACGCGCAGGTCGCCCGCGTAGGCCAGCCAGCCGAGGAAGGCCAAGGCCGAGAGGATATGCACCCCGGGCGCATAAAGCTTGGCGGCACTGTCGGCGAGCGAGGTATAGCGGTTGCGCCCCGATTCCGCGATGGCCACGAGGTCGGCCAGCTGGTGCAGCGAGGTCTCCTTGCCCACGGCAGAGGCGCGGATTTGCAAGGGGCCGGTCAGGTTCACCTCACCCGCGCTGACCGCCATGCCCACCGCGGCAAACACCGGCAGGGTTTCGCCGGTCAGGAGCGAGCGGTCAAGTTCCGAGGTGCCCTCAATGATCTCGCCATCCACCGGCATCCGCCCGCCGGGACGCACCAGCAGGATGTCACCGACAGCCAGATCGGTCAGCGGCACCTGTTCCTCCGCGCCGTCGCGCAGGCGGGTGGCACGCGGCACTTCCAGCGCGGCCAGTTCCTCGGCGGCAGAGCGGGCAATGGCGCGCGTGCGGTGATCGAGGTAACGCCCCGCCAACAGAAAGAAGGTCAGCGCGATGGCGGCGTCGAAATAGGCGTGATGCCCGGACAGCCAAGTTTCCCAGAGCGAGGTGACAACCGCCAGCCCGATGGCCAGCGAAATCGGCACATCCATGTTCAGCTTGCCCACCCGCAGCGCGCTCCAGGCGTTCATGAAAAACGGCTGGGCGGCAAAGCCGATGGTCGGCAGGGTGATGAAGGCGGAAATCCAGTGGAACATGTCGCGCGTCGCCCCGGTCGCGCCCGACCAGACGGCGATGGACAAAAGCATCACGTTCATCGCGGCAAACCCGGCAACGGCCAGCCGCATCAGAAGGTCGCGGCCGGCCTTGTCGGTGGCCGTGGCGCGCAGCATGCCGGCATCCAGTTCATGCGCCTCATAGCCCGCGCGTTCCAGCACCGGGATCAGGTCGGTGGCCTCGACCCCCGGGTCGGCCTCGATGGTCACGCGTTTGAGCGTCAGGTTCACGCGCGCGTCACGTACCGTCGGCACGGCCTGAAGCGCGCGTTCGACATTGGCGATACAGGCGGCGCAGTGGATCGTCGGCAGGGACAGGGCGAGCTGGCCGGGCAGGTCAGCCTCGGCCAGCGCCTCGGCCGCAGGGGCGGCGGCACAGGCGGGACAAGCCGAGGGAGAAGGGCGCATCACGGCGGTCATGGCTTACCTTGTGACATGCAGCACGACGCGCTGCTCAAAGGGGGTGCCGTCCAGCGCCTTGGCGGTCATGCGGACGTTCCAGTTGCCCGGCCCGATGTCGACATAGGCCACGTAGGCCCGACCGTCGAAGCGGAACTCGGGCTCGACGTCGTCTTTCACGTGGGTCGCCCGGCCCAGCACCGCATGCAGGTCGACCACCTGCACCGGTTGGCCGTCGGCATCGGTGATCCTGAGCAGCACCATGCCCTCGGCGGCATCGGCACTGACCGTCCAGCCCAGCGCCTCCTGCGCGTCGCGACGGGCATCGAAGCTCTGGCTTGCGACGTAGGAATTCTTGACCTCCAGCCCCGGGAAGGTGCGCACCGCGTTCACCGCCAGCGCGATGTTCACCCCGATGATCACCCCGAAGGCCCCCACGAAGATCGCCAGCACATGCCAGCCGGTCAGCTTGCGTTCAGCGGTTGCCATCTCAGTTCTCCTTGCCATTGAAGACGGTGTCTTCATGACTGCGTTCGCCGCTTTCCAGGTCCTCGACCCAAAGCCGGAAACCGGTGCGTTCGCGGTTCGAGGCCGGGGCCTCCTGCGGGGCGATCACATAGACCTTTTGCAGCTGTGTGCTGTCGGCGATCACCGTGACGATATTTGTCTCGGACCCTTCCAGTTCCAGCCGCAGGTCGGGGTCGCCGACGGCGGTCAATCGGAATTCCCGGTCATCGCCATGCTTGTTGCGCAGCCGCACCTCATAGGTGTTGCGGATCGAGCCGTCGGACAGGGTGACAAAGGTCGGGTTGCGGACCGGGGCCACGGTCATGTCGATATCCGGACGGATGAAGAGCGCGAACAGCAGCAGCAGGCCGATTCCGCCCCAAAGGCTGGTGTACATGATCGTGCGTGGGCGCAGTACGTGTTTCCAGACCGGCTTGGGCGTGTTGCCCGCGCGTTCCGCGGCCTCGTCGGTCAGCGCCATGTAGTCGATCAGGCCCCGGGGCTTGCCGATCTTTTCCATGACCTCGTCACAGGCATCGATGCAGAGCGCGCAGGTGATGCATTCCATCTGCTGGCCGTTGCGGATGTCGATACCCATCGGGCAGACGTTGACACAGGCCATGCAGTCGATGCAATCGCCAGGGCCCTGGGCGTCCAGGGGCTGCGGCTCGATCGGCTTGGCAAAGGGCATCGGCGTCGAGGCATAGGCCGCCTTGGCCGGGCCGGACTTGGCTTCTTCGGCGGCGATTTCCAGCGACAGCTCCTTGTTTTTCTGCTGGCGGCGCACCTTGCCCTTGCCGCGCGGCTCGCCCCGCCAGGCGCGGTAGCCCACGGTCAGCGTGTCTTCGTCCATCATCGCCGCCTGGATGCGGGGCCAGGGACAGGCGTAGATGCAGATCTGTTCGCGCGCGAAGCCGCCGAAGAAAAAGGTCGTCGCGGTCAGGATGGCGACGGTGGAATAGGCGACGGGGTGGGCGTTCAGCGTCACCAGGTCGCGCAGCAGCGTCGGCGCATCGGCGAAATAAAACACCCAGGCGCCGCCAGTGGCCAGCGCGATCAACAGCCAGGAGGCCCACTTGGTCAGCCGCAGCCGCAGCTTGCGGGCATCCATCTTCTTCTGGCGATGCAGGCGCAATTGCGCGTTGCGGTCGCCTTCGATCCAGCGTTCGACCAGGATGAAGAGGTCGGTCCAGACCGTCTGGGGGCAGGTATAGCCACACCAGACCCGGCCCAGCGCCGAGGTGAAGAGAAACAGCCCCAGCCCCGCCATGATCAGCAGGCCGGCGATGAAGTAGAACTCATGCGGCCAGATCTCGATCCAGAAGAAATAGAACCGGCGATTGGCGAGATCCACCAGCACCGCCTGGTCCGGCAGCGCGGGGCCGCGGTCCCAGCGGATCCAGGGCACCAGGTAGTAGATGCCGAGTGTGACCAGCATGATCACCCACTTCAGGTTGCGGAACTTGCCTGAAACGCGTTTCGGATAGATCGGTTCGCGGGCTGCATAGAGGGCTGGCTGGGGGGCGTCGCTCAACGGACATACTCCGGGCAATGGGTATTTGTGCGTGTCTTGTCTCAGGCATGCTGCATCGCGGCTTTGACCTGAGTCAAATTGCATATCTAGCAGTCAGGTTTTTTGCGGAAAGGCTCGGCTCGGGGCGCGCGCGGGGAAGGGGGCAGCCCCCTTTGCCTTTCAGGCTCACCTTCGGAGTTTGTCCGCCAAGATGAAGCAGGGGATCGGGCCCGGGAGGCCAGTGTTCGGCTCCTGGGCGCGATCTGGGCGTGTCACGCCGACCCCGGGGGGCAGGCGTGACAACAGGCGTGTCTCAGGCCGGCTTGGCAGCCCGGTCGCGGGTGGCGATTGCGGTGGTGATGGCCAGGATCGCGCAGATCAGGATGGCCAGCACCAGCCGCTCGGGCGAGCCGTCAAAGAACAAGCCGGTCAGCCCGATCATCACGCCGCCCACCACCATCTGGAGCGTGCCGCCGAGGGACGAGGCCAGCCCGGCCAGGTCGCCATGTTCCTCAAGCGCCAGCACCATTGCGGTGGGGATCACCAGCCCGAGGCAGGCATTGCCCGCCGCCAGCCCGGCGATCAGCATCACCAGCGGCACCTCGGTCACCTGGGTCAGCGCAAACAGCACCGAGGCGCAGGTGGCAAAGCCCAGCGTGGCCAGCAGCACCACCCGCCCGGCGCCAAAGCGCGCGCCCATCCAGGCGGCAGCCTGCGAGGCGGCGAAGAAGCCCACCGCGTTGACCGCGAAGGCCAGGCTGAAGCCCTGGGGGCTGAGCCCGTAGGCGCCGGTGAAGACAAAGGGCGCCATTGCGATGTAGACGAAGAAGCTGGCCATGCCGAAGCCGCCCACCAGCGTCAGCCCCATGAAGCCGCGATCGCGCGACAGGATGCCGATGCCGCGGATCATGTTGGCGGCATTCACCGGCCGGCGCGCGGTGGTGTCCAGGGTTTCGGGCAGCACGCGGATCGTGACCAGCAGCGCCAGCGCCGCCGCCAGGGCCAGGGCGCCGAAGATGATGCGCCAGCCGCCGAACTCCATCAGGATGCTGCCCACCAGCGGCGCCAGCATCGGCGAGACCGACATCACCAGCATGATCAGCGCCATCAACCGCGTTGCGCGCTCTCCGGTGTGGCGGTCGCGGATGATGGCCCGCGGAATGACCATCAGCACCGCCGCGCCGATGGCCTGGACCACCCGGGCGGCGATCAGCATGCCGATCGAAGTGGCCAGCGTGCAGGCCAGCGTGCCGGCGAGGAAGATCACCAGCCCGACATACATCGGCTTCTTGCGCCCGACCGCGTCGGACCAGGGGCCATAGGCCATCTGTGCCAGCCCGAAGGCGATGAAATAGGCGGTCAGCGTCATCTGGGTGGCGGCAATCGTCGTGCCCAGGTCGCGGGTGATGTCCGGCATGGCCGGCAGGAACATGTCGATGGCAAAGGGACCGGGAACGACCAATGCCCCCAGCAGAAGCGCCTCGCGGAACAGCGAGGGCGTGCGCATTTGCGTTGCGGATTGCATGAGAAAACCTCGTTCGTGCAAATTGTGGCACGAGGCAAAAAAGAAAGGCTGCCCCGCATTTCATCGGGGCAGCCTTGCGAAAGTATCGCAGGTAAGTTCGGGTGCTTAGAACCCGAGCCCCTCGTATTTCTTCTTGAACTTCGACACGCGGCCGCCTTGGTCGAGCAGGCGGGTGTTGCCGCCGGTCCAGGCCGGGTGCGCCGACGGGTCGATGTCGAGCGTCATGGTGTCGCCTTCCTTGCCCCAGGTGGAGCGCATCTGGACGACGGTGCCATCGGTCATCTTGACGTCGATGACGTGGTAATCGGGATGGATGTCATTTTTCATCAGACCACTCCTTACGCGTCTGCGCCGGCCTTGTCGGCCTTGGGCTTGTAGTTGCTGACCTCGGCGATCCGGGCGGATTTGCCGCGGCGCGAGCGCAGGTAATAGAGCTTGGCGCGGCGGACACGGCCACGGCGCACAACGGTGATGCTGTCGATGTTGGTCGAAAAGAGCGGGAACACACGCTCCACGCCTTCGCCGAACGAGATCTTGCGGACGGTGAACGACCCGGCAATGCCAGAGCCGTTTTTACGGCTGATGCAGACACCTTCGTAGTTCTGCACCCGGGTGCGGGTGCCTTCGGTCACCTTGTAGCCGACGCGAATGGTGTCGCCGGCCTTGAAATCGGGAATGTCCTTCCCGAGCGAGGCAATTTGTTCTGCCTCGAGTTGCGCGATCAGATTCATCTGACCTTCTCCTATGTCTCTCGCGGTTTTGTCCGCGAAGGTGGTCGGCCTCAGAGCTTCGGTCTTCTTTCGGGTCCGCTTGTGCGCCCGCCGGAGGTGTCAGGTCGGCTTTGCTTGTCTCGTGCCCCGCGCGCGGCCGATGGTGCCCGGTCAGGCCCCGCCAGAAGCAGACGGGAATCGACAAAGGGCCAGCAAGGCGCGGAATGGGCGCGGTAAACCAGAGAACGGGCCGCTTTTCAAGCGAAAAGGGGGGCGAAATCGACCCGCTGGCAATGCGCCACCGGGCCAGCCTGTGCCGTGCTGCGCGGCTTCTGACGCGTCAGGCCATGGCCGTGGCCTCAATCTCGAACATCAGCCCGGGAATGGCAAGCCGGGTCACGCCCAGAAGCGTCATCGGCGGCGCCACACCGGCGGGTCCGAAGCGTTGGCCCAACAGGTCGAAGTTCTGCAAGGCCGCATCCACGTCGGTGGCAAAGATGCCCAGCCGGGTGACGTTGCCCAGCCCCATGCCGGCCTCGGTCAGCACGGCTTCCAGGTTGTCGAGCGCCAGCGCCACCTGGCCGCGCATGTCGTCGGGATGCTGGGGGGCGCCATTGCCATCGACCGCGGTCTGCCCGGCGCAGACCAGTTGGCGGGTGGCGGCCTGGATCACTTCGCCCTGATTGTAACCCAGCTTGAGCGACCAGTCCCAGGGGTTCACGGGGGTGCGTTTCATTGGTGGTTCTCCTTGTCTGAGATGAGGTTGAACTCTGCCTAACGCGAAAAGGTGCCATATTATGTCACCGAATGTGTTAGACTGGTGCCATGAACATTCGCTTGCGCCATGACGCCATTGTCCGACACCTGCGCCGCAACGGGACCTCCACGGTCGACACGTTGGCCCGCGAGGTCGGTGCCTCCCGCCGCACCATCCTGCGCGACATCGTGGCCTTGCGTGACGAGGGGTATGTCATCCATTCCGAGGCCGGGCGCGGCGGCGGCCTTCAGCTTGATCCGCAATCGGTGCAGACCACGGCGCGGCTGACGGTGGGAGAGGTCTTTGCGCTGGTGCTCGGCGTTGCGGCGATGCGGGCCACGGGGGGGCTGCCGTTTGCGGATCTTGCGGATTCGGGGTTGGCGCGGATCGAAAAGGCGCTGCCGGCAGACAAGCTGCGCGCGCTCAGGCGGTTGCTGGATTGCCTGCATGTGGGCCGGTTGTCGCCGCTCCAGGACATCTCGGATCGCGGCGGCATGGATGCGGCGCTTCTACCGGCAGTCGAGACCGCGTTCCTGGAGCGGCGCCTGCTGCGGTTTCGCTACCGCGATGCCAAGGGCCGTGAGACCCGGCGCGAGGTCGAGGCCCAGGCGATGCTGATCCTGCCGCCGCTGTGGTATCTGGTGGCCTGGGATCCGGCGCGCGCGGATTTCCGGCATTTCCGCATGGATCGGATCAGCGCGCCGGAATGCCTCGACAGCCCGGCCTTTCGCTGGCGCCGGGTGCCGTTTGACGAAGATGTCTGCCCGTTTCGTGACCTGCCGGGCTGATCGCTGGTCAGCCCTGTCGTTTCTGCCAGGCGTCCCAGAGATCGGGGCGGCGGGCCTTGGTGATCTCTTCCGACTTCGCCTGCCGCCACTTGGCGATCTCGCCGTGATGACCCGAGAGCAGCACATCGGGGATCTTGCGGCCCTGCCATTCGGCGGGCTTGGTGAATTGCGGATGTTCCAGCAACCCGTCGGAAAAGCTTTCCTCTTCCGCCGAAGCCTCGTTGCCCAGCACCCCGGGCAAGAGCCGCACCGTGGCGTCGATCATGGCCTGCGCCGCAATCTCGCCGCCGGTCATGACGAAATCGCCAAGGCTGACCTCGGTCACGCCGTAATGCTCGATCACCCGCTGGTCGAGCCCCTCGAACCGCCCGCAGATGAACACCGCACCGGGGGTGGTGGCCAGGCTGCGGGCCATCGCCTGATCAAACCGGCGCCCGCGCGGGGAAAGATAGATCAGCGGGCCGGGGCCTTTCTTCATCGCGTGCTCGATCGCGCGGCCCATGATGTCGGGGCGCAGCACCATGCCTGCGCCGCCGCCCGCGGGCGTGTCATCGACGTTGCGGTGTTTGCCCTCGCCGAAATCGCGCAGATTGACGGTATCCATCTGCCACAGCCCGTCCTTCAGCGCCCGCCCCGTGAGCGAGCCGCCGAGGACGCCGGGGAAGAGCTCGGGGAAGAGCGTGATGACCGTGGCGCGCCAGACGTTGTGCAGGTCGGGCTGATCGGACATCAGTGGCTGCGGCTTCAGCGTCGGGCGGATCGCCTTGCGGCCGTGTGACTTGGGTGCGGGTTTTTCGGGCTGTGTCATGTCCGCTCCTTAGCGCGCGAATTTGCGCGGGAAAAGGGGCAGGGGCATTGCGACGGCCCTGAAATCGCGCTTGTCTGGGGCATGAACCTTGATGATGTGCCGCTCGCCGCCTGGTCCGCCCTGCGCCCCGATACGCCCCCCGATACGGTCGAGGTGCTGGGGCCGCGGGTCTGGCGCGTGGGGAGCGAGGTTCTCAAGCTCTTTGCCGAGGCTGATCGCAAGCGCTTTCGCCGGATTGTCCGCGCCCATCGTCAGGCGGGGCGGATTTTCAAGGGCCAGCCCGGCGTCTCGGCCCAGCGCCTGCTGGCTGTGGCTGAGGACGAGCGCGCCCTGCTGCTGGACTTCGTGCCGGGGCGGTCGGGGCGCATGGCGCTTTTGGCGGGGGCGGACCCGGGGAAAATCCTTGGCCTTTCCGGGGCTTGGCTGCACGCCCTGCATGGGGGGCGCGAGACTGACGAAGGCCGGTTTGACGCCTGGGGCGCGCTGGAGCGCCTGCCGCAGACGCCGCCCTGCGCCGATGCGGAGGCCTATGAAGCCGCGCTGACCTCGTTGCGCCGTGCCGCCGATGCTCTGCAGGGGCAGGTGGTGGGCCGCGCGGTGTTGCATGGCGATCTGACCCTGGCGAACCTGCTGTTCGACAAGGGCCAGGTGACCGGGATCGATTTCGAGAACCTGGCCCTGCACCCGATGGCCCGCGACATTGGCGAGCTTTGGGCCGATCTGTTGCTGCATGTCCGGCGGATGCCCGAGGATGCAAGCCCGATGCCCGCTGCATGGCAGGCGGGGTTCGCGGCAGGGTATCCCGGCCTGGAGCCCGAGGTCGCGGGGTTTTACACCCGTCACCGGTTGCTGCGCGCCTGGGCGGCGATCCCGCCACAACCGCAAGAGCGCGGGCCCGGTCGGGAACGCCAGTTGGCCAACCTGCGGGCGCTGGTGGCCAATGGGGCCTTTGAGTAAGCAGCGGACGTGGGGGATGTGACGCGCAGGTGGCGTGCCTGCACGTGCCCTATGGTTTGTCGGACTTTTCCTGCAGGCGGCGGGCGACGCGGAGGGTGGTCTTCTTGAGCATCGCCACCTTGCCATCGGGCAGACCGCAGCGGTTGAGCGCCAGGAACACCTCGTCCAGCCCCTCGGGCCGCACATTGGCCGGCGCGCCAAGCACGAGTTTGGCGCGGGTCTCGGGCGGTATCTCCAGCAGGTCGAGGATGGGTGTGATCGGCCCCTCGGTGGCGTCGCGCAAGTCTTCCAACGCGGTCGCCTCGACCGGAAAGGGGGCCACGGCGCGGGCAATGTCGGTGATCAGCGCGTCGAAATCCGCCGCAGGGGCGAAGATGCGGGCAAACTCTTCGGGACCCTCGGTGCGCCGTGCGCTGCGCAGGATCTGCCAATAGGCGCTGCGCAGCCAGGGGTCCGCTGCGCGGGTGGAAAACCGCAGCCGCAGGTCCACGCCGTCACCCAGCACCGCCACGCAAGCCGCCGCCACCTGGGCCATCAGGTCCGGCGCGGCGCGGTAATCGGCAATGCCGTGGCGCCCCGGCAGGTGACCGGAGAGGTCCTCGCTCAGCAGTGCGACAGGCCGGGGATCATTGCGGTCCAGCTGGCGAAAGAAGGCATGCGCGTGGTCATGCACCGCGTCCAGCGCCTTGGGCGTGGGCTTGGCCGAATAGGTCCGCGCGGCGTCAGTCAGGTTGCGGAAACCGTCTTTCAGGTAGATCCGCGCATGGGGGCGCAGCAGCGCCGCATTGTCACGCGCCGTGGTCTGGACCGACGTGGTGCCGGTCTTGTGAAACCCGGCGTGGATCACGACGCGGACCAAGGGTCAGTCCTTGCTTACGTCCGGGGTTGCCCCGGGGGTCGTATCGGTGGGCATGTCTGGTGCCTCGTCGGGAAAAAGCCCCTCGGGCGGGTCCGCGACGATCCGGCCCGAGGCCAGGTCCACCGTCGGCACGGCGGCGCGGGTAAAGGGCAACAGCACCGTGTTGCGCAGCCCGGGCCCGTGGATTTCCAGAAGATCGTCGGCGCCGTGGTTGTGCACCGCCTTGACCCGGCCCAGAGCCGCGCCGCCGGTGTCGTGCACCGCCAGCCCGATCAGGTCGGCGTGGTAATATTCGTCATCCGGCAGATCCGGCAGCCGGTCGCGGGGGGCAAAGAGCTGAACACCGCGCAGGGCATCGGCCTCTTCCTTGGTCACGACACCCGACAGGCGCGCGGTGAAGCCGCCCTTGACGGGCTTGCCCAGGGTGACATCGAAGCTGCGCGCGCCGTCTTCGGTGGCAAGCGGGCCATAACCGCCAATGGCTTCGGGATCGGCGGTAAAGCTTTTCAGCCGCACCTCGCCCCGGACGCCGAAGGCCCCGGCAATCGCTCCGACACAGACCGTTTCGCTCATTCCTGGCTTACTCCGCAAAACCCGGCGTGCCACTGGCCGCCGGCGGTCTCACAGGCCGTGCGCTGTGCTGACCGTTCGAACAACATGCCCGCCACGAAAGCAATCATGACGAAGAAGATCAATCGGATCAGGCGCAAGACCGTGCCCTTTCATCAAAAGGCCCGGGCGCTGGCCCGGGCCTTGGCGAGGGGCTTATTCCTCGGCCGGTGCCTCGGCGGCTGCGGCGGCCTTGGCGGCTTTCTCTTCGGCGCGTTCCTGGGCTTTCTTGCCCGGGACGGCCTTCTTCATGTTGGCGCGCTCTTTCTTTTCGACAACGCCGGCGGCTTCCAGGAAGCGCGACACGCGGTCGGTGGTCTGAGCGCCCTGGCCCAGCCAGTATTGCACGCGCTCAACGTCCATTTTCACGCGGTCTTCGCTGTCTTTCGGCAGGAGCGGGTTATAGGTGCCCAGCTTCTCGACGTAACGACCGTCGCGCGGCATGCGCGAGTCGGCGGCCACGATGCGGTAGAAGGGACGTTTTTTCGAGCCGCCACGGGCGAGACGAATTTTGATGGCCATTGGTTTTCTCCTTTGAATGGCGTCAGTTGACCGGTTTCGCGGTCAGGATTTGATCTGTTTGTGGTGCTGAATGACTTCAGCGATGATGAAGTTCAGGAACTTCTTGGCAAATTCCGGGTCCAGGTCGGCCCGGCGTGCCAAATCCTCCAGACGCGCGATCTGTTTCGCTTCGCGGTCCGGGTCGGAGGGGGGCAGGTCGTGTTCGGCCTTGAGGACGCCCACGGCCTGGGTGTGCTTGAACCGCTCGCCCAGCGTGTAGACAAGGATCGCGTCCAGCCGGTCGATGCTGGCGCGGTGTCCTTTCAGAAGCTCGGCGGCGCGGGTGACGGCGTTGTCAGTCAAGGGCATATCCTTTCGGCTGAAACAGCGGGTCGGCGTAATGGCTGATTTCCATGTCGATGCCATGGGCCAGCTGGGTGCCCTCCAGCGCGGCGGGCGCGGGATGGCGATAGACGACGTCATTGCCATCGACACTGGCGGCGGTCTTGTCGCGGGTGGCGCCCAGCCGCTCGGCCAGGCGGATGCTGTCAAGGTTCTTGGGGTCGAGGTAGCTGACCGCGCCGTCCCAGCCCAGCGTGCCATAAAAGTACTGGCGCACCGCGTTGGTGGCCTCCAGCGCGAACCCTTGACCCGCCTTGTCGGGCCAGATGATCCAGGCGATCTCGGCCTCGGGCCATTTCGCCGGTTTCCAGCCGCCCGCCATGCCCAGCGTTGCGCCGGTGTCGCGGTGGTGAATCATCCACATGCCGTAGCCGCGGATCTGCCAGTGGCCGATCTCGGCGGCATAGAGCATCCAGGCCTCGTAGGCATTCAGCGGCCCGCCCATGAAACGCGAGCGATAGGAGCTGAAGGTGGCTTTGAAGTCCGGGTAATCCTCGGCCTCCGGACCGCGCAGGATCAGGCGGCGGGTCTCGATCACGGGAATTTCGGGCAGGGACATCAGGATGCCTCCGCCTGTTTCGGATGTCGGTAGACCCGGCAGGTCGCCCCCAGCAATTCGCGCTCTCGTTCGACCGTGGCGCCCAGCCGTTCGGCCAGCGCGATGGACCGGGCATTTCCAGGAGCGACATAGGAAATCACCCCATCCAGCCCGAATTTCGCCGACCCCACGGGCAGCGCGGCTTTCGCGGCTTCGAATGCATAGCCCTGGCCTTCGTGGCCGTCATAGACATGCCAGCCGATCTCGGGCTCGTCCCAGCCGTCGGGATAAATGAAGCCGATCCGACCGATGGGGGTGTCGTCGGTTTTTAGCGCCATGACCCAGAGGCCATAGCCGCGGAACACCCAGTGGCCCACCATGGACATGAACCCGCGCACCGCCTGGGAGCGGTCGACCGGTCCGCCGACAAAGCGCGAGCGGTCGCCGGTCATGAAGGCGACATGCGCCTCCAGATCGCTTTCGCGCGGTTCGCGCAGCACCAGACGGTCGGTTTCCACCACCGGGATATCGACGCAGAGCCGGGTCACGCATAGGCCTCCGGGCTGCCGTCGTCATCCAGCGGATAGGCGAAGACCAAGGCACCGTCCAATTCGCCGGTCCGAACGCCGCCGAGCTTGGTCACCAGCGCCTGGCTGGCGGTGTTGGCGGGGTCGACGTAGCTGACAATCTCTGCCGTGCCGATGGCTTTCAGATGCGCCAACGCGGCTTCGGCGGCCTCGAAGGCGAAGCCCTGCCGCTGGTGATCCGGCGCGATGAAAAAGCCCAGTTCGATCGCCTGGTCGCCCGGCTCCACGCCTGCAAAGACAAAGCCCACCGGCGCGCCCTGATGGCAGACGGTGAACATGCCATCGCCGCGCAGCACCCAGCCGGCCACGTAGTTGGTGAACTGCGCCCAGATTGCCTCGCTGTCCGGCGCTTCGCCCATGAACTTGGCCGAAGGCGACGAGAACAGCCGTTCAAACAACCCGAAATCCTCAACCTCCGGTGCGCGCAGCATCAGCCGCTCTGTGACCAGCACAGGCAGCGTGGCACGCGCGGCGGCGGCAATATCAGCGCCGGGACAGGGAAGGGTGACGGGCGAGATCATGGCTTACTTCTTCTTGCCGAAGCCCGACAGGCCGGGGGGCAGCGCGGCACCGCCACCCAATCCGCCCAGACCGCCGGGCAATCCGCCCTTGCCGCCCATCTGCTTGGCCGCGGCTTCCAGCGCCTTGGGGTCCATGCCCTGGGCCATCTCGGGCGGAAGCCCGCCCTTACCGCCGAACATGCCGCGCATCGCCTGCTTCAGCATGCCGCCTTTGCCCATCTTGCCCATCTTCTTCATCATGTCGCCCATCTGGCGCTGCATCTTCAGAAGCTTGTTGAGATCGGAGACCTCCATCCCGGCACCGGCGGCAATCCGCTTCTTGCGGCTGGCTTGCAACAGCTTGGGATTGGCGCGTTCCTTCTTGGTCATCGAGTTGATGAGCGCGATCTGCTGGCGGATGACCTTGTCGTCAAAACCCGATTCCTCGACCTGCTTGGCCATCTTGCCCATGCCGGGCATCATCGACATCATGCCCTCCATGCCGCCCATCTTGAGCATCTGCTCCATCTGCATCTTGAGGTCGTTGAAGTTGAACTGGCCCTTCTGGAAGCGCTTCATCATGCGCTCGGCCTGTTCGATCTCCAGCGTTTCCTGCGCCTTCTCGACCAGCGCGACAATGTCACCCATGCCAAGGATGCGACCGGCGATCCGCTCTGGTTCAAAGGTCTCCAGCGCGTCCATCTTTTCGCCCAAGCCCACGAACTTGATCGGCTTGCCGGTCACGGCCCGCATCGACAGGGCCGCACCGCCGCGCCCGTCGCCGTCCATCCGGGTCAGGACGACGCCGGAAATGCCGATCTTGCCGTCGAATTCCTCGGCCACTTCCACGGCGACCTGGCCGGTCAGCCCGTCAACCACCAGAAGCGTCTCGCGCGGTTCAACCACGTCGCGGACGTCCTCGACCTCTTTCATCAGGACTTCGTCGATCTGCAATCGACCGGCGGTGTCGAGCATGTAGACGTCATAACCGCCCAGCATGGCCTGCTGCCTGGCGCGCTTGGCGATCTGCACCGCGCTCTCGCCCTTGACGATGGGGAGGGTGTCGACGCCGACCTGCTTGCCCAGAACGGCCAGCTGATCCATCGCGGCGGGGCGATAGATGTCGAGCGAGGCCATAAGCACCTTCTTGCCGTCGCGCTCTTTCAGCCGCCGGGCGAGCTTGCCGGTGGTGGTGGTCTTGCCCGAGCCCTGCAGGCCGACCATCAGGATCGGCGCGGGGGCATTGTCGATCTTCAGCGTGCCGGGCTCGCCTTCGCCTTTCAGCACTTCGATCAGCTCGTCATGGACGATCTTGACGACCTGCTGGCCGGGGGTGACCGACTTGGTGACCGACTGGCCGGTGGCCTTGGCCTCGACCGCCTTGATGAACTGGCGCGCCACGGGCAGCGAGACGTCGGCCTCAAGCAGCGCCACGCGCACTTCGCGCAGCGCGGTCTTGACGTCATCGGCGCTCAGCGCGCCCTGTTTGGTGAGGCGGTCGAAGACGCCGGACAGGCGTTCTGACAGATTTTCAAACATGGGGCTTGCGCCTCCTGATCTGGTTCCCTTGTCACCCACATAAGAGGCGACCGCTCAAAGCACAAACGCTCCCACGGGCGCAACGCGCTGGTGGGAGGCGATCCCGGGCAAAGCCCAAGGGACCGGAAGGTGTGAAACTTCCGGGTGTTGGTTGGCAGATACGACCTGCGGGGTGCCGAGTCAAGCGTTGCGGGTGGTTGCCGGGTCGGCCAGCCAGGCGTTGATCCGGTCGGCGATCGCCTGGCAATGCGCCTTGTTGTTCAAATAGGCTTGGGTGATCGGGTGTTCGCCCTTGCTCTGCCCCGCAGGGATCGACAGTGCCACGCGCCACGATCCCCGGCTTTCGGTCTTGAGCTGTTGCAGAACCGCGCGGTCAACTTCGGTCAGCGTGTGCCGGACGTTGACCTGGCCAAAAACCGAACGGTGGCGCATCTGCACGTAGTTCTCGGGCCGGTGAAAGATCACCTGCGCCCGGCGCACGAAAAGCGCCAGCAGGAACAGCCCCAGGGCCGCGCACAGCCCGGCACCGACCTGAGCGGGCAGCTTGCCTTGCAATGCGTCAGGCAGGCAGATGGCAAGCAGGCCCAGCGTCAGGGCAAGTATGAAGGCCGCGATCAGCCAGGGGCGGTCCTCGACGATCAACTGTTCGGGGGTGTCTCGGGTGATCTTCACGTTCTGCCCCCCCCGAGCCAGGCGTTGATCCTGCGCGCCAGCCGCCCCTTGCGCCAGCCGCCGGTGGAATAGCTGCGGGTCAGCGGGTGCGTTCCCTGGTGCGGGCCTTCGGGGACCCAGAGGACGAGGTGATAGAGCTTGCCGCTGCCGGTGCCCTTGTTCAGCACCTCGACACTGGCGACGGCATCCAGCGGCAGCATCTGTTCGCGGGGGCCGGTCAGACCCTGGCGTTGGATGGTGGCGCTGTTGGTCGTACGGTCGAGTATCAGCGTGGTGGGCCGCAGCAACAGGAAGGCGCCAAGCGCGGCCAGGACGGCCCCGACGGCAAGAAGTATCGCGCCCTGCGCCTGGCCACCCGCCAGCGCGGTGCCACCGATCAACAGGAAGAAGCCGCCGAACACGGCACAGAAGACGCCGGTGAAGGTGGCCCTGATCCGGGCGGTCAACCTGTCGGGGCTCTGTTCGGTCACGCGCATGCCACGAGGGTTTCGCGGAATGCAGCTTGCGTCAAGTCCGGTGTCGGGCGACGCACAGGTCGCCCGTCCCGGAGGGGCCTGGTTCAGGCGGCGGTTTCGACCGTTTCGGCCTGTTCGGTCACGAACTTGACGTCGGTGATGCCGATGAAGCCCAGCACATGTTCAAGGTAGCGCGAGGCAAAATCCACCTCGGAGCCCAGCGGCACGCCGCCCGAGGCAAAGGCGATCACGGCGGTCTTGCCGGTCAGAAGCCCCTGCGGGCCGTCGGCGGTGTAGCGGAAGGTCAGACCGGCGCGGGCCACCAGGTCGACCCAGGCTTTCAGCGCGGCGGGCACGCCGAAGTTGTAGACCGGCAGGCCGATCACCAGCGTATCGGCCTCCTGCAACTCGGCAACGAGCGTATCCGACAGGCCAAGCCGGGCCTTCTGGGCCTCGGTGCGGTCATCGGCGGGGGTGAAATTGGCGCCGACCCAATCTTCGTCGATCTGCGGCAGGGGCGTGTCGGCCAGGTCGCGGGTGATGACCCGGGCCGGGGCCAGGGTTTCGATCAGGTTGGCGGTCAGGGCGCGGGTGGCCGAGCCGGTCTTGCGCGCCGAGGCATCAATGCGAAGGATGGTCTGGGATGTCATTTTTCGTCTCCGGGTGTGGTGTGCCCCCAGTAATTGGCTGTTGCATCCACGAACGCAATTGCGCCATATCAACAGGTCCTGTGGGATTTTGCACATATTGGCGGGGTAGGAATTGTCATGGAAAACTGGGGAGAGGTTCGCACCGCATTTCAGGTGGCGTTGCACGGAACGGTCAGCGGTGCGGCCGAGTCGCTTGGGGTGCATCATGCGACGGTCATTCGCCATATCGACGCGCTTGAGGCGCAGCTGGGGGCCAAGCTGTTTCAACGTCACGCCCGCGGCTATACGCCGACCGAGGCGGGCGAGGACCTGCTGCGTGTCGCCCAGGCCACCGAGGATCAATTCAACCAGCTGCAAGGCCGGATCAAGGGCCGGGGCGAAGGTGTTTCGGGCGAATTGGTCGTCACCTCGCTGGTCGGCATGGCCTCGCAGCTGGCGCCGATCATGGCAGAGTTTCAGCGCGAATACCCCGACGTGGTGGTCCGCTACCTGACCGGGGACCGTGTGTTCCGGCTGGAATACGGCGAGGCGCATGTGGCGATCCGCGCCGGCGCCTCGCCGGAACAGCCCGACAACGTGGTCCAGCCTTTCTTTCGCCATCCCTTCGCGCTTTATGCAACCGAAGGCTATATCGCCACGCACGGCAAGCCCGAGACCGATGCCGACCTGGCGCGGCACCGGCTGGTCGGGCATGACAACATGCAAATCCGCGCGCCGATGTACCAATGGCTGCGCGACCAGGTGCCCGAAAGCGCCTTTGTCTTTCGCAGCCCGGACATGCGCGCCACGAGCGAGGCGGTCATGGCCGGGGCGGGCATCGGTTTCATGCCGGTATTCGAGGCGCAGCGCTATCCGCAACTGGTCCAGGTGATGGCCCCGCGCGCGGAATGGGCCTCGAACCTTTGGCTTGTGACCCACGTGGACCTGCACCGCGCGGCCAAGGTCCAGGCTTTCCTGAAATACCTCAAGACCCATGCCAGGAACTGGGAAAAGGAATGCACGCTGCATGCGTGAGGCAAGCAAGGGCCATCTGGCCATGCTCTGTTTCTCGGCGCTGGTGGCGGGGTCTTTTTCGCTGGGCGGGTTGGCCGCGAACGAGATCGCGCCGGCGGCGTTGCAGGTGGTGCGCTTCATCCTTGCCGCGCTGCTGACCGGGGGGCTGGCATTGGCCTCGGGGCGGATCCGGCGGGCGCATTTCGACGCGCCCTGGCGGTATTTCGTGCTGGCGGGGCTGTTCGGCACCTACTTTGTGCTGATGTTCGAAGGGTTGAAAACCGCCGCACCGGTCAGCGCGGCGGCGGTCTTTACCCTGATCCCGATCATGGCGGCGGGCTTTGGCTTTCTGCTGCTACGCCAGCTCATGACGGCGCAGATCGCGCTTGGGCTGGCGGTGGGGGCCTGTGGGGCGCTTTGGGTGATTTTCCAGGGCGACATCCAGGCGGTGATGCGGTTCGAGATCGGGCGGGGCGAGGTTGTCTATTTCCTGGGTTGCATCTGTCACGCCGTCTATGCGCCCCTGCTGGCGCGGTTGAACCGGGGCGAGCCGCCGGTTGTCTTTACCACCGGCATCCTGGTCGCCGGGGCGATCCTGATCGGCGCCTATGGCTGGCAGGACCTGTGGGCGACCGACTGGCGCGCGCTGCCGATGATCGTCTGGATCACGCTGGCCTATATCGTGACCTTCGCCACCGTGGCGACCTTCATGCTGCTGCAATACGCCTCGATGCGGCTGCCGGCGTCCAAGGTGATGGCCTATACCTACCTCACGCCCAGCTGGGTGCTGCTGTGGGAGCTGTCTCTGAACCACGGCGCACCAGCGGCGTTGGTGCTGGTGGGCGTGGCCTTGACCATCCTGGCCTTGCTGGTGCTGCTGCGAGAGGGCGCGGCGCCGCGCGGTTGACCACGCTCGGCGCGGGCCTCTTGATGAAGTGTCAGGGGTTCTGGGGCATTCAGGGCCTCGGAAAGGTGTTCAGCCAACCACCGCCGATCACTGCCAAGGGGCGCGGCCCGATCAAATTGCAGGGTCGTGGTCAAGGGCACATGAAAGCGTGATGCGATCAGACTGGCCCTTCCGGACCCGACCTCTTGTGCACGTGGCTGCTGCGCGCCGCGCGTCCCGGACGTGATCCGGGACCTCCCGGCACGATGATGATGAGGCCCCGGATCACGTCCGGGGCGGCGCTCACCCCTCTGGCCGCACGGGGAAACGATCGCCCTGTTCGGTGATCACCACCAGCCGGTCCTGCTGGTCCAGCACAAAGAGATCACAGCGGGAAAAGCCGTTGACGAATTCGACACAGACCGAGCCGTCCTCCTGCACCTCGAAATAGCCATACCCGGTGCCGCCACTGTTGGCGTAGGTATAGGTGTACCGGCCATCGGTGTAATATTCCCCAAGGCCGCCATCGTAGAACTCGATGACCGCGCCGCGCAGGCGGGCGTCCAGGGTGATCTTGTCAAAGCTCCGGTCGCCGTCGCGCCGCATCCAGTTTTCCGCCGCGACGGGCGAAGCGGCAAGGCAGAGGGCAAGCAACAGGCGCATGGGCGTCTCCGGTGGTTTCCCGCAGGTTAGCGGAAAACCAAACGCCCGGGGCACACGATCACGCGACCAGTTTCTCGGCCTTTTTCAGGTCGACCGAGACCAGTTGCGACACGCCCTGTTCCTGCATGGTCACGCCAAACAGACGGTCCATCCGCGCCATCGTCACCGCGTGGTGGGTGATGATCAGAAAGCGGGTGTCGGTGCGGCGGCACATCTCGTCCAGCAGGTCGCAGAAGCGGGTGACATTGGCATCGTCCAACGGCGCATCGACCTCGTCGAGCACGCAGATCGGTGCCGGGTTGGCCAGGAATACGGCAAAGATCAGCGCCAGCGCGGTCAGTGTCTGTTCGCCGCCCGAAAGCAGCGACAGGGTCGAGAGCTTCTTGCCCGGCGGCTGGCACATGATTTCCAGCCCGGCCTCAAGCGGATCGTCCGACTCCACCAGCACCAGGTTGGCCTCGCCACCGCCAAAGAGATGGGTGAAAAGCATCGAGAAGTTGGAATTCACCTGCTCGAAGGCGGTCAGCAGCCGTTCACGGCCTTCGCGGTTCAGGCTGGCAATGCCGCCGCGCAGGGTGCGGATCGCCTCTTCCAGGTCGGTCTTTTCACTGACCAGGGTGTCGTGCTCTTCCTGCACCTCGCGGGCGTCTTCCTCGGCCCGCAGGTTCACCGCGCCCAGCCCGTCACGCTGACGTTTCAGGCGGTTGACCGTGTCCTCGATCTTGTCCGCGGGGGGCATGTCCTCGGGGTTGGTGCCCAGCCGTTCCAGCAGCTTGGAGGGCGTGACTTCCATCTCGTCCTCGATCCGCGCGGCGGCGGCCTGGGCGGTTTCGCGGGCGGCTTCAGAGCGGGCCTGCGCCCCGGCGCGGGCCTCGCGGGCCTCGGAGGCTGTGCGCTCGGCGTCGCGCTCCTGGGCCACGGCCTCGCGCAGGCGGACCTCGGCCTCGGACAGCACTTCGGCGGCCTGGTGGCGACGCTCCTGGGCGGCCTCGATCCCTTCGGCCAGGTCGGCCCGCTGGGCGGCGATTTCGTCGGGGACCTTGCGCGCGGCGGCAAGGTCGGCTTCGCCGGTTTCCTTGCGTCGGGCCAGTTCGGTCCCGCGTTTCTCGGCTGTTTCCAAGCGGTTGCGCCAGCCGGTCAGATCCTTGGTCACCTGTTGAAGGCGGCGGGTCCGGGCCTCGCCCTCGCGGCGCAGCTCGTCCAGCGCAGAGCGGCGGGTCATCATCGTCATCCGCGCGGCTTCCACCGTCATCTTGACATCATCAACCAGCGCGCGCTCGGCCTCAAGGTCAGGCAGATCGGCGGCGGCACGCTCGGCCTGGCGCAGTTGCAGCGCGGCGGCCTGGGCCTCTTCCTCGTGGCGACGGACAGCCATGCCGAGACTTTCCATCCGGCCCTCGGCCAGGTTCTTTTCGGCCTCGGCGCGGTTCATGGCGCGGCTGGCATCGTTGAAGGCGCGGTCGGCGTCGCGGCGGGCTTCGCGGGCTTCCTTGTCGGCGCGGGTCAGGTCGGACAGGCGGGCAATCAGCGCCTCATGCGCGGCGCGGGCGGCCTCCATCCGGGTGGTGGCGTGCTCCAGCGCTTGCTTCAGGTCCTCCAGCCGGTTGAGCTGTTCCAACCGCAGGGCGGCGGTCGACGGCGCATCCTCGGCCCAGGCGCGAAAGCCGTCCCAGCGCCAGAGATCGCCTTCGGGGCTGACCAGCCGCTGGCCGGGTTTCAGCCGCGATTGCAGGCGGGGGCCGTCCGCGGCCTCGACCAACCCGATCTGGCCCATGCGGCGCGCCAGCACATCCGGCACCGAGACATGTTGCGACAGCGGCGTCACGCCCTCTGGCAGGGCAGGGGCATCGCTGTAATCGGGCAGCAGCGACCAGCCGGAGGGGCCATCGGCGGCCACCTCGGGCGCGCGCAGATCATCGGCAAGCGCCGCGCCAAGCGCCTTTTCAAAGCCCTGCTGCACCTGCAGGCGGTCCATGATCTGGCCGCCCTCGGCGGTGTCGCGTTCCAGCAGCTTGGCCAGCGCGCTGGCCTCGGCGCGCAGGGCATTGGCCTCGCCCTCGGCCTCGGACCGTTCGGCGCGGGCCTCGGCCTCTCGCGACTGGGCCTCGGTGCGGGCCTCGTCGGCGGCGTTGAGCGCATCGTCGGCGCGTTCGGCCAGTTCGCGGGCGGCTTCCTCGGCGTCGCGGGCGGCCTCTTCGTCCTCGGCGACCTGGACCAGCCGGGCCTTGGCCTCGGCCACGGCGGCGCGGGCCTTTTCGGCCTCGGCCTCGCTGCGGGCCTGCAGTTTGCGGCCTTCGTCCAGCAGGCGCAAAGCCGATTGGTGACGGGCGGCCAGGCGGGCGACATCCTCGGTCTGGCGGCCGAGGTCGGCCTCGCGCTCGGACAGGACCTCGGCGGCTTCCTGCGCGGCTTCCGTGGCCTCTTCCATCTGGTCGTCAAAGCCTTCGCCGGCCTCGGCCAGCTCCTGCGCCTCTTCCTCCAGACGGGCTATGGTTTCGCCGGCGTCGCGGTTCAGGCCGGACTCGCGCTCTATGTCATGGCCCAGCTGCTGGACGCGGCTTTCCAGAGTGGCGATCTTGTCACGGGCGGCGGTTTCCTGGTCGGTCAGCGTGTCCTGCTGCACCTGGAGGCGTTGCAGGATGGCGGTGGCAATCGCCTCTTCCTCGCGTAGCGGGGGCAGGGCGGTTTCGGCCTCTTCGCGTTCCTTCGTGGCCTGGCGCGCGGCGGTTTCGGCCTGGGCGGCGGTGCTGACCACCTGGCGCAACGCCTCTTCGGCCCGGGCCCGGGCTTCATCGGCCTCTTTCCAGCGGCGATAGAGCAGCAGCCCCTCGTTGTGGCGCAGGTCTTCGCCGATGGCGCGGTAGCGCGCGGCCTGTTTTGCCTGGCGGGCCAGTTGCGCCAGCTGCGCGGCCAGCTGTTCGATCACGTCATCGACGCGCAGCAGGTTGGCCTCGGTGTTCTTGAGCTTCAGCTCCGCCTCGTGGCGGCGTTGATAGAGCCCCGAGATGCCAGCCGCCTCTTCGAGGATGCGGCGGCGGTTCTTGGGCTTGGCATTGATCAACTCGGAGATCTGCCCCTGACGCACCAGCGCGGGCGAATGCGCGCCGGTCGAGGCATCGGCAAAGAGCATCTGGACGTCGCGGGCGCGCACGTCCTTGGCGTTGATCTTGTAGGCCGATCCCACGTCGCGGGTGATGCGGCGGGTGATTTCAAGGAAGTCGCTGTCATTGAACCCGGCAGGGGCCAGCCGGTCGGTATTGTCGAGATGCAGCGCCACTTCGGCAAAGTTGCGCGCGGGGCGCGAAGAGGCCCCGGCAAAGATCACGTCTTCCATGCCGCCGCCGCGCATCGCCTTGGCGCGGGTTTCGCCCATCACCCAGCGCAGCGCCTCCAGCAGGTTGGACTTGCCACAGCCGTTCGGGCCCACCACGCCGGTCAGCCCATCCTGAATCAACAGGTCTGTGGGGTCGACGAAGCTTTTGAAGCCTGTCAGACGCAGCTTGGTGAAACGCAATGCTCGGCCCTCTTATTGTCCCGGTGATTCCGGGTTCCGACCAGTTTGGCGGTCGGGCTTGGGCACTGTCAACACGGGCGCACAGGATATGGGTTGGGTGGTGTAGTTATCCACAATATATTGGCGAAACCCCGCCGGATAGCGGTTTCAAGACCCGGTGGGGGTATGGGCCAGCGGAATTGCGGGGTCAATCGCAACTGAAGCTCACGTCGCTTGCGCCGTCGCGATAGGGGGCGGACACCGTGCCGGTACAGATGGAGCGCCCACGCGGCTTGCGTGGCACCGGGCGACCGTTACCGCAATCGAGACCGGCCAGCAGCACCGCAGGGTCGCCGCGCAGCCAGGCCACCTTGCACCCGGTGGCCCGTTCGATCGCCAGACCGCCATTGCGGGCGACGTCATTCATGCGGGGGAGCCACATGGCATTGGTGCGGATCGCCTCGGCCCGGGAATTGCGGACCCGGATGTCGAAACGCATGCCGCCCTCTTCCAGACGTACCGGAGCCGCGCCCAAATGGCGCGGTCCCGGCATGCCGCAGCTGGAGAGGAACAGGAGAAAGGGAAACATCACAAACCGTCCCATCATGCCCTTCAGCCTAGACCGGGCGAGGTTAACAAATCGTTATCCCGCGCAGCCTTGGGGCATGAATTTGCCCGGTTTGTCCTTTCTTGCCCTGGGCACATAGCCGACACAGGACGGGTTGGGACGGGTTGGATCATGACGACCCCGGGCCGCATCCATCATCATGCGCCCTTTTGCTTGCTCCGGCCCGTGTCGCGGTCATATAAACTGACCAATTGACGGAGACTGCCATGCCCTTTCAACCGGTCCAGACCGAGAAACTCTCCACCGCCGTCACCCGCCAGATCGAGCTTTTGATCCTGCGCGGCATCCTGCGCCCCGGGGAACGGCTGCCTTCGGAGCGCGAGCTGTCCGAGCGCCTGGGGGTTTCGCGCCCCTCGCTGCGCGAAGCGATTGCCGAGTTGCAGGACAAGGGGCTGCTGGCCAGCAAGGCAGGGGCGGGGATCTTTGTGGCGGATGTTCTGGGCTCGGCCTTTGCGCCGGCGCTGGTGCAGCTGTTTTCCAGCCATGACGAGGCGGTGTTCGACTACCTCTCGTTTCGCCGCGACATGGAAGGCCTGGCGGCAGAGCGGGCCGCGCGACTGGGATCGGACACGGATTTGCAGGTGGTGCAGGCGGTGTTTGACAAGATGGTTGCCGCTCATGCCAAGCGCGATCCCTCGGACGAGGCGGCGCTGGATGCGGAGTTCCACCTGTCGATCATTGAAGCCAGCCACAACGTGATCATGCTGCACATGATGCGGTCGATGTATCAGCTGCTGCGCGAAGGTGTGTTCTACAATCGGCAGATCATGTTCAAGCAACGCATGCGGCGCGAGCAGATCCTGGCCCAGCACGGCGCCATCAACGACGCCCTGCAGGCGAGGGACGAGGCGGCGGCGCGGGCGGCGGTGGAGCGGCACCTGGATTTCGTCAAGGCGGCGCTGAACGAACATGCCAAGTCCGAGCAGAACGAAGCCATTGCGCGCCAGCGGTTCGAACATGAGCAGACCCGCAAGACCTGAGCGCGCCAAAAGTCATTCATGACTTTTTGAAATTCCATCGATGGAATTTCCCCCGTAAAAGAAAACGCCCGGGTCGCGAAACCCGGGCGTTCTCAATAGGTGTGACCCGATCAGGATCAGTGCAGCTTGGCGCCGACCTGGGTAATCGCGTCGTCGATCATCCGGCCCGCGTCATCTGCGGACATCTGCTTGGCAAAGACCTCTTCGGCGGCGGAAATGGCCACCGAAGCCGCACGGTCGCGGACGTCCTTGATCGCCGAGGCTTCCGCCGATGCGATCTGATCCTCGGCCGCGGCAAGACGGCGCGCGATCGAGGCTTCGAGGTCCTTCTTCGCGGCGGCAGCGGCCAGCTGGGCTTCTTCCCTGGCGTGCTCGACGATGCGGTCGGCCTGGGCTTTCACCTCTTGCTGCTTGCGCTCGTAAGAGGCCAGAAGCTTCTGGGCTTCTTCCCGGATCGACCGGGCTTCGTCCAGTTCGCTGCGGATGCCTTCGGCGCGCTTGTCCAGCATGCCACCCAGCAGACCGGGGACCTTGAAGTAGATCAGGACCGCGATGAACAGCAGGAAGGCCAGCAACACGATGAAATCGGTGTTGCCCAGCGAAAAGAACGGGCCGGTTGCGGCAAAGGCCGGGCTGGCCATGATCGAGGCGGGGGCGATCAGCGCCATTGTCAGGAACTTGCGCATGATCTTACCCCTTCGTCCGCTCGGCCACGGCTGCATCGATGGCGGAGGCATCGGCCTTGCCACCCAGCGCGTTGACGATTTCCGCCGCGGTGTCACGTGCCACGACGGCCACGTTTTCCAGGGCAGAGGCGCGGATCTCCGAAATCGCCTTCTCCGATTCCGCTGTCTTGGCAGCGATCTCGGCATCGGCCTTGTCGGACGCGACCTTCAGGTCGGCGGCGATTTCGGCCTTGGTCTCGGCGATGATGTTCTGTGCTTCGGCGCGGGCATCAGCCAGTGCCTGGTTGTAGGCCTCTTCGGCCTCCAACACCTGACGCTTCAGCTCTTCTGCCTTGGCCAGGTCGTTGGTGATGGTCCCCTGACGTTCCGCCAGAACCGCGGCAATGCGCGGAAGCGCAACGCGGGACAGGACGAAATAGATCACGACCAGCGTGATCAGGAGCCAGAAAATCTGGTTGCCCCAGTGTTCGAAGTTCAGCTGCGGCATGCCGGCGGAATCGGCGGAATGGGTCGCCACACCGGTGGCATCCGCAAGACCGTCTCCGGTCGCATGGGTATCTGTCGCCATGTCGTCCTCCTTGGGAATGTCCGGTTACCATCGGCTGGGCAGGGCAGGCCCGCCCAGCCGATGCGTAAGGATCGTCGTTCCGCGAAGGCTTAGACGGCGAACATCAGCAGCAGAGCGACCAGGAACGAGAAGATGCCCAGAGCTTCTGCAAACGCGATGCCGATGAAGAGAGTCGCGGTCTGCGACGCGGCGGCGGAGGGGTTGCGCAGGGCGCCGGCCAGGAAGTTGCCTGCGACGTTGCCCACACCGATTGCGGCTGCGCCGGAACCGATTGCTGCGAGACCTGCGCCGATATGTGCCAGTTGACCTTCCATGAGTGTATCTCCTTACGATTGGAAGTTGGAATTCAGGGTGTTGGTAGGGTGCGTGAGGTCACGCACCGATCCTTAGTGCGACGGATGCAGAGCGTCCTTGAGGTACACGCAGGTCAGGATGGTAAAGACATAGGCCTGGATGAAGGACACCAGGATTTCGAGCCCGTACATCGCGGTGATGGCGATGATCGACACCGGGCTGACCACGGCGATGGCGGCAAAGCCGGCAAAGACCTTGATCACCGCGTGGCCGGCCATAAGGTTGCCCGCCAGACGAATGGAGTGGCTGACCGGACGCACGAAGTAGGAAATCACTTCGATGATCGCCAGCACCGGGCGCAGCGCCAGCGGCGCCGACGAGACCCAGAACAGGCCCAGGAACTTCGAGCCGTTCTTGACAAAGCCCACCACGGTCACGGTCACGAAGACCAGCAGCGCCAGAACCACGGTCACGGCGAAGTGCGAGGTGGTGGTGAAGGACATCGGGATCAGGCCCAGGAAGTTGGCCATCACGATGAACATGAACAGTGTCATGATGTAGGGGAAGAAGCCCACGGCATCCTTGCCGGCCACGTCCTCGACCATCTTGTAGACAAAGCCATAGGCCAGTTCGCCGATCGACTGGGTCCGCGTCGGCACGATCGCCCGGCGCGAGGTGCCCAGCACCATCAGCGCGATGACCGCGAGCACCGCGAAGAACATCCACAGCGTCGAATTGGTGATCGTGAACATACCCACGTCCGTGCCGCCGAACAGCGGCTTGACGATGAATTGGTCCATCGGGTGGAAGACCAGCCCGCCTTCTTCGGCACCGTGCGCTTCAGTCGCCATCTTTGTCCCTCTCGTCCTGTTCGGCCATTTCGGCCGTTGTTCTGGCCTGGAACTCCTTGGCCGTGCGCATCATCGTCTGCACCCCGGCGGCAAAGCCCAGCAATGTAAACAGCACCAGCAAGATCGGCAGAGTGCCGAACAGGCTGTCCAGCCCGTAACCGATGCCAAAGCCGATCCCCAGACCGGCCACCAATTCCGTCACCATCCGCCAGCCCTGCTGGGCCTGGGAATAATGCTCTTCCTGGTGGGGCCTGGCCTCCGCGCCCTTGAGCTTCGCGATACGCGCGTCGAGCGCTTCCATCTGCTTGCGATGCTCCGGTGTGGGCACGCCATCCCCCGTCAGAATTCTTGACGCTTTGCTAAGGTGGGGGGGCGTCCGAGTCAATATACGCCGAAGCGCCGCGACGATTTCCATAAGATATTGATATTTAATCATAAAAAGTCAATTCCGGCCCCGCATGCAAAACCGCCGCAGGCGGGGCAGGGTGGCAATGGTGGGGTTTGGCATATTCAACTGATCGGTTGATCTTGGAGGTCCGGCCCCGGGTCCAGGGCGCAAAACCGCGACGCGGCGCCCCTTGGGGACGCCGCGCCATCAAATTCGCCTTTGATGTGAGATCAACCTATGGGAAGCCGCCGCCGCCGGTGCCGGTCGAGCCGGAGCTGCTGGAATCGTCGCCAAGCAGCAGAAGCACGGCGCCGAGGCCGGCAGGTGCGATGAACACGCCAGGCCCCAGGTCGGTTGCCGTGGCCACGGTTTCCCGGGCGCAGTCATCCCTGACGACGTCGGTGCGCTGGTACTGCGGGCCGGGGCCGGCCTCGCCAAAGCCCTGGGCCGCCACTTGGTAGCCGGTCGAGGTCACAACCGCGCCGACGTTGCTGGCACGGGCGAGGGACAGGGCCTGGTTGGCGCCGGGCGATCCGATGTCGCTGGCAAAACCGTTGATTGCAATGATGTCGGTGGTTGCGCCGCGCACAAAATTCGCGATCGCCGCCGACTGTGATGCGGTGGGTGTCGAGACGTTGATCGGGAAGAAAACGCTGAGTTGGCAGCCCTGTTGCTGCACGTTTTGAGCCTGGGCAACCGAGGCAGCACAAAGGCCGGCCGCCACAAGTGCGGCGCCGGACAGTCGTCTAAAGGTATTCATTTCAGAACCTCCAAATAAAATAGTGTCGTCAGCCCGGTTGGCAAGCAAGGTCGTGCAGTCCTTGGGAGACCGAGCTTTGCAGACAACCGGGTCGTGGTGCCAAGGGAGTATGAGCCGCTGTTAACCAATGGTCAACTCATGTGCCGGAACCTCGGCGGTCTTCCGCGGCTTGACCCGGGGCGATGCGCCCGATACGGACCAAATCCGTGACCCAGAGCCCGCTCCTCGACATGGTATTTGCCGCCTTGGCCGACCCGACCCGGCGGGCGATCCTGTCGATGTTGCTGGAAGACGACATGGCGGTGACCGACGTGGCCGAACCCTTCGACATGTCGCTTGCGGCGATTTCCAAGCACCTGTCGATCCTGACCCGCGCCGGGCTGATCAGCCAGGAAAAGCGTGGCCGCGTGAAGTGGTGCAAGCTGGAACCCGATGCGCTGCGCGTGGCGAGTGTCTGGATGCAAGGCTTTGGCCAGTTCGAGCCGGTCAACCTTGATGCCTTCGAGCGGTTCCTGGCGCGGGAATTGCCCCAGGATCCTGCCGGAGATTCGCCCGGGGAACCGCCAGAGGATCCGCCCGAACACCCGCCCGCGCCTTTGTCCGAGCGTGAGCCGCCGCCGGGCGCGTGACCCAAAAATGACCCCGCCTGAGACCTTGGGACACAGGCAGCCGTCGGCGGCTTGCCCTGACATTGGGCATTCCGTAAACCCTTGCCGGAACGTGTAGGAGAGCGACATGCCACGAGGACTGGGCCAACCGCAGGAAGAGCGGGACAAGTCGAAGAAGATCGGTGCGCTTGGCGCGCTCTGGCCATTCCTGAAGCCCTATCGCCTGCTGGTGCTGGGCTCGATCCTGGCGCTGGTGGCCACGGCCTGCATCTCGCTGATCCTGCCATTGGCGGTGCGCCGGGTGGTGGACAACTTCGGCGGCGAAGACGGCGCGCTGCTTGATCTCTACTTCGGGGCGGCGCTGGGGATTGCGGCATTGCTGGCGTTGGGCACGGCGCTGCGTTACGCGCTGGTGACGCGGCTGGGCGAGAAGGTGGTGACCGATATCCGCAAGGCGGTCTTTGACCGGGTGATCGGCCTGTCGCCGGCCTTCTACGAAAAGATCATGACCGGCGAGGTGCTGAGCCGCATCACCACCGATACCACGCTGATCCTGTCGGTCATCGGCTCGTCGATCTCGATCGCGCTGCGCAACCTGTTGATCTTCATCGGCGGCATGGGGTTGATGCTTTTGACTTCGCCCAAGCTGACCGGGCTGGTCCTGCTGATCGTGCCCGCCGTGGTGGTGCCGATCATGACGCTGGGCCGCCGCCTGCGGGTGCTGAGCAGGGAAAACCAGGACTGGATTGCCGCCTCTTCGGGCAGCGCCTCGGAAAGCCTGGGCGCGGTGCAGACGGTGCAGGCCTTTACCCATGAAAAACTGACCCGCGCCGGCTTTGCCGAGGTCACGGACAAGTCGCTGAACGCCGCCATGCGCCGGATCAACACCCGCGCGATGATGACCGCCATCGTGATCTTCCTGGTATTTACCGGCGTGGTCGGCGTGCTGTGGATCGGTGCGCATGACGTGCGCGCGGGCGAGATGAGCGCCGGGACATTGGTGCAATTCGTGATCTACTCGGTGATGGTGGCGGGATCCGTGGCGGCCCTGTCCGAGATCTTTGGCGAATTGCAGCGCGCCGCCGGGGCCACCGAACGGCTGGTGGAGCTTCTGCATGCCGAAGATCAGGTGATGGACCCGGTGCCCGCCTTGCCGCTGCCCGAAACGGTGAGCGGCGCGATCCGGCTGGACGCGGTGACCTTCACCTACCCGCAGCGGCCGGATGTCTCGGCGCTGGATCATGTCGACCTCGACATCGCCCCGGGCGAAACCGTGGCGCTTGTCGGGCCTTCGGGCGCGGGCAAGACCACGATCATCCAGATGCTGTTGCGGTTCTATGACCCGGTGTCCGGTGCAATCACGCTGGACGGCGTCGACATCAGCGCCATGCGCCGCGACGATTTCCGCAAGGCGATTGCGCTGGTGCCGCAGGATCCGGTGATCTTTGCCGCCTCTGCCGCCGACAACATCCGCTTTGGCCGCCCCGACGCCACCCAGGCCGAGATCGAAGCCGCCGCCCGCGCCGCAGCCGCACATGACTTCATCGCCGCCCTGCCGCAGGGGTATGACAGCGGGCTGGGCGAACGCGGCGTCATGCTCTCGGGCGGGCAGAAACAGCGTATCGCGATTGCCCGCGCGATCCTGCGCGACGCGCCGGTGCTGCTGCTGGACGAGGCGACCTCGGCGCTGGACGCCGAAAGCGAACGCGCGGTGCAAAGCGCGGTGGACGCGCTCAGCCGCGACCGGACCACGGTGATCGTGGCCCACCGGCTTGCCACGGTGAAGAAGGCCGACCGGATCGTGGTGATGGACCAGGGCCGCATCGTGGCGGTTGGTCCGCATGATGAGCTGGTGGCCCAGGGCGGGCTCTACGCGCGCCTGGCCCGAATGCAGTTCACCGACGGCATCGCAGCCGAGTGACCGCCGCCGCGTGACCCCTGCCAGGTGATCCTGGCGCAGGATTGCGACACAGCCCCCTCCCGGGATGCCGGGCAGGGGGTTTTTCTTGGCGCGGGCCTGTCTGTGCGTCGCTGGAAAACCCGGTGATTTCAAGTTTTTGCGCGGAAAGTGAGAAAGTTGGGATTTTTGCTGAAAATGTCGTTGACACCCCCGGCGCCCATAGGTAAATCACGCCTCACGACACCGGCCCAGGTGGCGGAATTGGTAGACGCGCTAGCTTCAGGTGCTAGTGTTCGTAAGGACGTGGAGGTTCGAGTCCTCTCCTGGGCACCAAAGTAAGCCCCCGTAGGTCATGGTAATGACTGTCGGGGGCTTTCTTGTTTTTGGGGCCGGGGTGGCAGGGCCGTGGGCTCAAGACCGAGGCTTCCGCTCAAACGGTTCCGCTGCCAACAGCCGGCTACATCCTGCCAATGTCCTGCGACGCCGAGGGCTCTCATACTCAGCGGTCGTCGAGACGCCAGGACGCTGTTCACCTCAATTCGGCCCAGGCTTTGTCCTGGCGCCTGGCCCGCGCCCTGGCATGTCCTCTGCCACCTGCGGGGGCCGTGAAAGGACACCACCGAGAAACCCGATGGTGTCTTTCGCCTGGCGCTGCACCCATCCGCAAGACCGGGGAGGCGAGGCGCCAGGCTCACTCATCCGAGGCGGCCTTTCATGTGGCGCGGTCGGCCTCTTCTGCCGTCCAATAGGCCGCGGCCTTGAACGTGCCTTTCTGCAACCCGGCCTGAGACAGGTGGTTGCGCACTGCCGTGGCCTCGCTGCGTTCGGCGGCAAAGAAGATCCGGCGGTCGGTGTCGGGCAAGCGCAGCGCTTTTACCGCATCAAGCGGGGTTTCCTCGCCGCCCCGCAGCACCCAGCGCAGGCTGACGCCTTCGGGATGGCGGATGTCCTGTCGGTCGGCCAGATCGGGCACAAAGAGCACCGCTTCGCCGCGCGCGTCTTCCCGCATCGCCTCCAGGATCCGCGCCACCACCGGCATCGCCGTTTCATCACCGATCAGCCCCTGCCAGCCCACATGCGCCGGCAGCGCATTGCCGCCGGGGCCGGTGATCGCCATCTCGGTGCCGGGTGTCACGCGGTCGCACCACTCGGTCACCCGCCCGCCATCGTGGCGGAAGACATCAAAGGCGATGCGCGCCGCGTCCCCGTCCGTGGTGATCGCCCGCGTGGTATAGACCGGGCGGTGCCAGGCCTGCATCCCGCCGGGCCAATCCGTCGCGCCCTTGGCATCCATGACCGGCCAGGGCGCGCCGTCGGGTCCGAACAGCAGGCGGAAATGCAGGCCGCCGGTGGCAAAACGCGCCAGATCCGGCCCTTCGATCTCGACCCGCATGAACGACGGCGAGATCCGCTCGACCGAGGTCACCTGGGTCAGCGACTGGTTGCCCGGGCGCTTGCCGGTCAGATCGTCCTGCCAATCCGGGCTCAGCCCCATTTCGCCCAGCCGATCCACCAGCATGTCGCGGATGGTCTGCAACGCCGCCTCGTCGCGTGTTTCGATCTTGATCGTCGTGCCTGCGCCTTTCGGTGCAATGGTCAGCGTGCCGCGCTTGACCGACACCGTCAGCCCGCCGTCGTCCTGCGACACCGGTTGGCCTGCGCCTTCGGCAAAGTCGCGAAAGGCGGCCATCACGCGGGTGCCTTCCATATTGATCAAGGCTGTCGTGTTCTGCATGTCGTGTTCCTCATGAGGGCAGGGCGCGGAGGCAACTCCGCGCCGGTCTTGTTGGTTCGTGTGCAGTCCGGCCCATGCGGGCCGGACGCCCGAGGCAAATTCATCTGCGTCAGGCAGAGGGCGTTCCGTGAAAGACGGAAAAGCTCATGCCGCCCTTGGCAAATCCCGGCACGCTGGTCAGGAACCCGTTGGCCGGGTCGGCGACATAGGCGTTGAAATCGGCCGTCCCGCCGGTGGCGCGATCCTCTTTTTCAAGCGGGATATTGTCGGCGACGACGACGCTGCCGATGTGCAGGCGGGGCTGCAACATCCGGAGCACGGGCAGGTAGAGGTCCTTGGCGCCGTCCAGGAACAGCAGGTCGATCTGCGGGCCGGTCCCGGCCAGCGTTTCCATTGCATCGCCGGTCAGGATCGTGGCCTCCAGCCCGGCCTCTTCGAGGTTCTGGCGGGCCTTGGCGGCCTTTTCGGGGTGAAACTCGCTGCCGGTCACGCGGCCACCGGTCTGGGCGGCAGCGGCAGCAAGGTACATGGTGGAAATCCCGAAGGACGAGCCGAATTCGACGATTTCCTGCGCGTTCTGCGCGATGGCAAGCCCGCACAGCCAACGGCCCTGGGCGGGGCCGATGGCCAGGTAATTGGTGCGCAGCATGTCCGAGGTACGGAAATCGGTGTCGCGCGGGCGGGCGATGCCAGCTTCGCGATGGGCCTTGCGCTCCATGCGCTGGGCCTTGGCGGCGCGGTGTTCACGTTTCAGGACGCTCATGGCGGTGGGGGTCAGCAGTGTCTGCAAGGTGGTCTCCGGTTGGGTTTTGGATCAGGTGGTCAGAATGACCGGGCAGTCCCGGCGTGGATGCGGCATGACGCAGACGTCCTGGCGATAGACTGCGCCGATCCGGCTTTCGGTCAGCACCTCCCAGGGGGTGCCGGTGGCCGCAACGGCGGTATTGCGCATCAGGATGACGCGGTCGGCATGGGCGGCGGCAAGGTTGAGGTCATGCAGCACGGCCAGCACCGTCGCGCCCTTGCGGGCCAGATCCGCAGCCCCGGCCAGCACCCGTTCCTGGTGGCGCAGGTCAAGCGCGGCGGTGGGTTCGTCCAGCAGCACGATGGGGCAATCCTGGGCCAGCACGCGGGCAAAGGTGGTGCGGGCCTGTTCGCCGCCCGACAGCGTCTGTGCATCGCGCCATGCCATGTGCGCGATTTCCGCCTGCGCCATGGCCCGGTCGATGACGGCGTCATCCTCGCCCGGGGGCAGGTCGCGGAAGGCGCGGCCCATCGCGACGACCTCATGCACCTGGTAGCCGAAGCGGATGGCCGAGCCCTGCGGAAAGACCGATCGCAGCTGTGCCAGATCGCGGATCGAGAACCTGTGCAGGGGGCGGTCGTTCAGCAGCACCTCGCCGCTGTCCGGCTTGTGATCGCCGGCAATCACCGACAGCAGCGTGGACTTGCCCGCGCCATTGGGGCCGACCAGCGCCGTGACGGTGCCGGGCCGGCAGGTCAGGTTGACCTGGTCCAGCAGGGTCTTTTCCCCGATGCTCAGGCTGACATTGCGGACGTCGATCATCCCTGTGCCCCCCGCGTCTTGCCCGTCCAGATCATCCAGAGGAAGAACGGCCCGCCGAGCGATCCCATGATCACGCCGATGGGCACTTCGTTGGGCGGATCCATCGTGCGGGCGGCCAGATCGGCCAGCATGACCAGAAGCCCGCCGCCAAGCGCGGAAAACGGGATCAGGCGGCGATGGCCGGGGCCGATCAACAGGCGGAAAATATGCGGCACCACCAGTCCGACAAAACCGATGGTGCCATTGAACGACACCGCCGCCGCCACCAGCAGGGCGGTGACGAAGATCAGCTTGCGGCGCAGCGCCCGCACGTCGACGCCCAAATGACGGGCCTGCCGTTCCCCCAGCGCCAGCAGGTCCAGTGGACGCGCCCAGAGCATCAGCAGGGCCAGGCCGATCACCGCCGGAACGATGGTGATGCCGACGGTCAGCCACTTGGCCGAGGACAGCGAGCCCATTGACCAGAAGGTCAGGCTTTGCAGCTGTTCGGCGGTGGCGAGATAGGTCAGGTAGCCCGCGAAAGCGCCGCCGATGGCATTGACCGCGATCCCCACCAGAAGCAGGCGAGAGCTGTCCGCGCCTTCGCGCCCGGGACGCGCCAGCCCGTAGATCAGGAAGGTGGTGCCGACGCCGGCCACGAAAGCCCCGACCGGCAGGGTCCAGATGCCGAAGGTCGAAATTTGCAGCACGATCACCGCAATCGCCCCCAGCGACGCGCCCGAAGACACGCCGACGATCCCCGGATCGGCCAACGGGTTGCCAAAGAGCCCCTGCATCGCCGCGCCGCAGGTGGCCAGGCTGGCGCCGACGATCACCGCGGTCACGCTGCGCGCCAGCCGGAGGTCCCAGACCACGGCTTCGTTCAACGCGGCAACGCCATCCAGCGGCGCGTCGGAAAAGCGGGTGCCAAAGGCCTGGAAAATGTCGGAAAGGCTGAGTTGCACCGGCCCGATGGCCACGGTGGCCAGAAAGACGGCGGCAAAGAAACACCCCAGCAGCGTGGCAATGAACATGGTGCGGTCGATGGGGCGGGGCGGGGTCCGGAGCGCCTGGGCCTGTGTGCTGTCGGTGCTCATGGGAACATCTCGGCCAGGGCTTGCGCCAGTGCGACCGTGGCGATCCCGGCCGAGGCCGCATCGCCGCGCACATGCATGTCACGCAGGATGATCAGCCGCTTCTCACGGCCCGCAGGGGTGAGGGCGAGGCCGGGGTAATCGCTCCAGATGCCGTCAAGGTTGCCGAAGGCGGGCAGTTCGGCCTCGGAAATCAACACCACGTCGGGGGCCATCATGATCACGCCTTCGGGCGTGACCGAACGATAGCGGTCCATGCCGATCCCGGCGGCGGCGTTTTCGGCACCAACCCGGCGGATCAGGTTGTCGACCCCGGTCGCGGCACCGCCGGCCGAGAAATTGCCGCCCGCGCCCTGCTTGGAGACATGCAGCAGTTTCAGGGGCTGGTCGCTGCGGGTGATGCTGTTTGCCTTGGCGAAATCGGCCTCGATGGCGGCGATAAGATCCGCGCCGCGCGCCTCTTCGCCCAAGAGCTCTGCCATGCGCCGGACCTTTTCCGTGGCGGGCAGGATGCGATCAACGAGGTGGTTGTTGATCTTGATGGCACTCAGCCCGGCCAACAGCCGTTCAAACCGCTGGTTCGACGCCACCACAAGCGCGGGGCGCAGGGCGGCGATGCCTTCGATGCCGGCGAATTCGCGCATCTGGTGGGGCGTGTCCTCGACCCCGTCGACGGTTGTGGACGCAGGCCGCGCAAGCAGCCGATCCGCCGCGCCAAGCGCCACGGCGATCTCGACCAGGTCGGTGCCCAGAAGCACCACATCGCGCGGGGCACCCCCGGTGCCGCTGCGCTCGAAACCGTCGGGCAGGGCGGGAATATCGGAGATGTCGATGGTCTGGGCCTGTGCGGGCAGCGCAAGGACGAGGGACAGGGCAAACAGAAGCGCGCGGGTCATTGTGGCTTTCCGGGTCAGAGGAAGGGGTTTGCCGAGGCCCCTGAAAGGCCTCGGCGCAGGATCGGAAGATGCGGGTCAGAAGGTGCTGGTCAGGCCGATGTAGAAGGCGCGACCGTCGTTGTAGTTGGTTGCGCCAAAGGTCTTGTCCGCGACGTTGTAGATCGCCGCCGTGCCCGACAGGACATCGTTGAACTGGTAGTTCAGGCCGATGTCGACCAGCGTATGCGCCTCGATCTTGCTGTCGTCCTCATCCAGCGTTTCGCTGCGGAACTGCACGTTGGTCCAGGCAGACAGCGCCTCGTTCGCCTGCCAGTCGAGGCCCAGGTTGACGACGTGCTCGGGGTTGGTGTTGAACCGCTCGCCCTTGCCTTCGCCCTTGGTGATCCGGCTTTCGGCCCAAGTGTAGTTGAACGCGACATCGACATCGCCGATGGTGTGATCCAGCGTCAGCTCGACCCCGGTCAACTCGGCCTGGTCGCGGTTCACGTATTGCTGGATCCATTCGTTGGTGGCCCCGTCAGGGCGCAATCCGCAATCGTCGCCGGCGGTGATGTCGCAGACAAGATCGCGGTCGATGCCGTTCCGGAACTGGGTGTGATAGGCGGTGGCCCCGATCTGCAGGCCGCTGGTCGCCTCCCAGATGGCGCCGATTTCATAGTTCACGGTCTCTTCCGGTTTCAGATCGGTGTTGCCCTGATCGGTCCCGCTGCCGCCGCCGGCGGATTCAAAGATGTTGCTGTCGGCCTGTTTCAGCGTCGGCACCTTGTAGCCGCCGCTGACCCCGCCCTTGATCGTCAGGTTCGGCGTGGCATGCCAGACGCCATAGACGCGCGGGGTGAACTTGTCGCCGTAGTTTTCATTGTTGTCGTAGCGCAGCCCGAAGGTCAGCGTCAGGTCCTCGGTCAGATGATAGTTGTCTTCGCCGAACAACGACCAGTGCCAGCGCTCCATTTCCGCATCCGGACGTGCGTTCACATCCGTCGGGTCCGCCAGGAAACGGCCCTGGTCATGCACCGTTTTCTCCGTGCGGTAATCCAGGCCCAGCGTCATGTCGTGTGCGCCAAGGCTCAGGTTGGTCTTGCTGTTGAAATTCAGCATCTCGTAGCCCGACGTGTTCGTGCCGTCGTCGAATTCCACGTCTTCGAAAGAAACGAACGAGGTTGTCTCGTAGCCGTCGCCCCAGTTGAAGTCATGGGTCAGCGCATAGGACATGCTGTCGACCTCGATGCCGCTGTCCGAACCGGTGTCCAGGGTCTGGTCGGTGTCGTTGCGGCTCGACGTGACTTCGAAGCTCAGCTCATGCTGGTCGGTGACGACCCAGTTCAGCCGCGCGCCCAAGGTGCTGTCGCGCCGGTCCTGTTCCTGTGTTCCGGTTCCCCCGCGCGAGATATATCCCATCTCGGGTTTGTGCCGGTCATGCAGCGATCCGTAGAGCGCAAGGCCAAGGCGGTCCTCGACCAGCGGTCCGCTCAGGTAGAAGCGCGCCTCCCGGGTGTCGCCCATGTCGGGATCGTCATAGGTGGTGGCGCCGATGGTCATCGACCCGCTCCAGTCGGGTGTGACCGGCTTGGTGATGATGTTGATCACCCCGCCAGAGGCCGCCGAGCCGTACAGCGATGACATCGGGCCGCGGATCACCTCGACCTGGTCGATGGCAGAGGCCGGCGGCAGCTTGGACTTGGCCAGCCCCGAACCATAGCCGTTGTAGGTGGCTTCCTGCGAATTGCCGACCGGCTTGCCATCGACAAGGATCAGAACGTAATCCTCGCCCAAGCCCCGGATCGAGATTTCCTCGCCCCCTGAACGGGCAGAGGCGGCGCCGATGATGACGCCGGGCACGTCGCGCACCACGTCGGCCACGCTGTCATACGGCCGGTCGGCCAGGTCTTCGCCGTCGATCACGGTGATGGTCGCGGGCGCATCGATGATCTGCTGGGTGAACCCGGACGCGGTGATGACCAGCGTGCCAAGGTCATAGGCGTCCATGTCCGCGTTCTGGGTTGCGATGTTGGGCTGCCGGGTGCGGGCAGAGACCACCAGAGTGCCGTCGGTCAATTCCTCGACCAACAGGCTGTCATCCGCCAGCATCCGCACCAGTGCCTGCCGCGGTGTCATCGGCCCCCGGACCGGGGTACTTGTCCGCCCGCGCAGCACCTCGTCCGCGCCGATGATCTGGCGGCCACTGGCCGCGCCCAGCTGGGCGATGGCGTCGATCATGTCCTGCGCGGCAATGTCCACCGGCGGCGTGGTCTCGGCGACGGTACTCAGCGGCATCAGGCAGCACAGCGCCAAAGCGGCGCTGCCTTGCATCAAATTCGTTTTCATGTGCGTCCCTATTTCCTGGTCTTGAGCCTGGCTCTCAAAAGGGAAACGAACCCGATGCGGGAATATTCCGATATTCCGACAAAAAAAGTCAGGGAAGGATGATTTTTCCCAGGACAGGGATGGAAATGATCTGCGCGCCCCGGGTGGCGGCCAGGGCCCGAAGCGCCAGGTCGGGGTCATCCAGGTTGATCGTCCCCGACACGCGCGAGGCCGCGAGATCCGCACTGCCCAGCATCACCCGGCCCGGCAGTCGCCGGTCGATGACATCCGCGACCTGGGCAAAGCTCAGCCCGTCGGCGACGAACCGGCCCTGGACCCAGGGGGCCACGTCCTCGGGCGGGATACGCGTGATCTCGGCCTCGCCACCGGGGGACCAGAGCAGCCGCTCGCCAGCGCCAAGCGTCCAGGTCCGCCCCCCGTCCGTGACACGCACGCGGCCCGCGCGCACGCCCACTGTCACCGCATCCGCGATCAGCGCGGTCTCGAAGGTGGTGCCCAGAACTTCGACGGTCAGATCGCCCACCGAGACGACGAAGGCCCGGCCATCCCTGGCCACGTCGAACAGCGCAGCGCCGTCCAGCAGGCCAACCTGACGCGCCGCGCCCTCGGTGGTGTCGGTCAGCGCGGTATCGGCGTCGAGCACCGCAGTGTCCCCCGAGGCCAGCGCAACCTGGCGGCCCGCATGACGCGTGGTGACATCGGCCAGGAGGAATTTTCGCGCGGGGTCTGCCAAGGCAAGGGCAGACAGCACCAATGCAAGCCCCAGCACGACGGCCGGCAGGCGGATGCGGCGGCGGGGCGGGGCGCCGGTGCCCTGCCATGCGCGGGCGACCTGGGCATAGATTTCGCGCTGCGGCGCACCCCGGGCCAGAAAGCTGTCGCGCTCGGCCTGCCTTTCGGGGTCTGCCGGGTCTTCCCTCAGCCGAAGGAAAATATCCGCCGCCTCGGCGGTCAGGGCTTCGCGATCCTGGTTCTTCACGCCTGGCATTCCCCAATTTTGTCGCGTCTTCATGACTGTAACGAACCGGCGATCGGAATATTCCGCCGGTCAGTCCATCAAGCGGCATGTTATATGCGCGAGCGCCTTGACCACATAGGCATGAACCCGCGACGGCACGGTGTCCAACCGCTCGGCGATCTGGGCCATCGTCAAGCCTTCGATCCGGTGCAGGCGGAAGGCCGTGACGACGCGCGGGTCAAGCTCTTGCAACGCGCGGGTGATCTTGCGCAGCTCTTCGCGGGCCATGACGATCCGCTCGGCATCGCCGGTGTCGTCCTCGGCCCGGGGCAGGGCCTCGGTGATCGCGGCTTCGGTCCGGTGGCGCCGCCGCCAGTCGCGGGCCAGGTTGGCGACGATACTGCGAAAGATCGGCGTGGCCTTGTCAGCGGGATAATTCCGCGCATCCCAGCGCAGCCAGCTTTCCTGCACCAATTCCTCGGCCACCGCGCGGCTGTCGACAATGCGACAGGCGATGGCGATAAGCCGGTCTCGATCATCGACAAAGTTTTTCAGCCCCGGATCAAAGGCGCGATCGCTTGTCATTGCAGTGCCGTTTCATTGGGTGAACTGGCTGGCATGACGGAGATGCGGGCTTGAGCGCGTCTTAAGGGAAAGCGCCGCCGAGGGGAAGTCCGTTCCCGTGTCTTGACCCGGAATTGCCGCGGCCGCAGGGCCGCAGGACATCGCCAGGACGTGCTGTCGCGGTGTCGAAAGCCCCGGTGGCGAGCCTTGCGTCAGGTTCCCCCCGGCGCGCTTTCCCGGCCTTGCGATATGCCATGACACTTGCGCGGGGCAAGGCGGGCCTGGCTTGCCGTGTCCCGGACCTGCTCCGGGACCTCCCGGCCATTTGACGCGTGACACCGCCCGGGCCCGGTTGGCGGTGAGGCCCCGGAGCAGGTCCGGGGCGGCTTGGAACCTGTTGGCCCTGTTTGGCGCCCATTCTGCGCCAGGTCAGGCTGCCAGGGCAGAACGGGCCGGGGCAGATCAGGTCAGAGCAGATCAGGCCGGGGCGGGTATCGGACCAACCCGAAAGGGCCGTTCGGATGAAGCCGGGGCCGGATCTCGGGTCGGGTCTCGGTTCAGACCCCGGCTCAGGCTTCGGTGTGGTAGGATTGCAGTCGCAGGACCTCTTCCTTTGACCCCAGGATGACCGGCACCCGCTGGTGGGGATGCTCCGGCGTCAGCTCCATGATCCGCCCGGTGCCGTCCATCGCCGCGCCGCCGGCGCGTTCGATCAGAAAGGACATCGGGTTGGCTTCGTAGAGCAGGCGCAACTTGCCGCCATCGTGGCGGTTGTCGTTGTCGGCGGGGTAGATGAAGATGCCGCCGCGGGTCAGGATGCGATGGACATCGGCCACCATCGACGCGGTCCAGCGCATGTTGAAGTCACGCTCTCGCGGGCCTTCGACCCCGGCGCGCAGCTCGGTGACATAGCGGCGCACGGGTTCATCCCACAGCCGAAAGCGCGAGGCGTTGATCGCGAATTCCGAGGTCCGTTCGGGGATTGTCATATCGGGGTGGGTCAGGCGGAAATCGCCGGTGCCGTGTTCGCTGGTGAAGCCGTTGACGCCTTCGCCGGTCGACAGCACCAGCATGGTCGTCGGCCCATAGGCGGCATACCCGGAACAGATCTGCCGGTCGCCGGGGATCAGCACCTCCCGGTCGCCTGACTTCTCGACCTGGCAGATTGAAAAGATCGACCCGACGGTCAGGTTGACGTCGATGTTGGACGAGCCATCCAGCGGATCGTAATACAGCAGGTAATCGCCTTCTTCGGGGTCCTTGAGCCAGGTGACGTCCTCGACCTCTTCACTGACCAGCGCCGCCAGCCGGGGGGAATTGGCGCAGATGCGGGCGAATTCCTGATCGGCGATGACATCGAGTTTCTTCTGCACCTCGCCCTGGACATTGGTGCTGTCCATCGCGCCGCGATTGCCCTCAAAGGCGGCGTCGCGGATGTGGCGGCCGATCACCCGGCAGGTGGCTGCGACGTCTTCCAGCAGGAAGATCAGGTTGGGATCCAGCGGGCCGGGCTGGGCCTGGCGGGTCAGGAAACGTCTCAGGGTGGGCATGGTCATGTCTGGTGGGTCCTCGGGCTTCGGGTCAGCGGGGCAGGGCAGGCGCGGCCTTGCAAAGGATCACGGTTGCGTCCTGCGACGATCATGTTAGCGATATAACAAGGCCGGACCGGCCTGTCCCGTGGCCTGTGCAGATTTTGCGTCGAACCGTGGCAGGGGGGCGGGAAACCCGCCCGACACCCCGTCCCATACGGGTGATCGCGGTTGACGCGGCGGGCAATTTCGGCTGGATCCGGCATCAGACCCATGTTCACGGGCCACGCGCCCCAGAGGAGATCGACATGACCAGCGTATTGGACCAACTCAGAGACATGACCACCGTGGTCGCCGACACCGGCGAGGTGGCTGCGGTCAAGAAGTATGAGCCCGTGGATTGCACCACCAACCCGTCGCTGGTGCTGGGCGCGCTCAAGGACCC
>ERZ1699650.50-NODE-50-length-90463-cov-11.722513_pt1 | contig 90463 bp, 89 predicted proteins | sample MGYA00581512_ERZ1699650 | MGnify/ENA primary metagenome ERZ1699650 (study PRJEB42348, sample SAMEA6618698) | metagenome | isolation source: Polyester-degrading enrichment culture growing on monomer terephthalic acid, Te | collected 2019-05-17 ... | reverse complement strand
TCATCCGCGCGAAGATCCCCTTTTCACTCCAACGCTTCCAGCGGCTGTAAAGCGTCTTGTGTGGACCATAGGCAGAAGGAGCGTCTCGCCAGCGTAAGCCATTGCGGTTGATGAAGATAATCCCGCTCAAGACGCGTCTGTCGTCGACGCGAGGCTTACCATGAGACTTGGGAAAGAAAGGGGCCAGACGTGCCATCTGCGCGTCGGTCAGCCAGAAGAGATCGCTCATGTCACCGCTCCGTTTTCGGTGCCGTGAATCATGCTGTGCGAGCGAAATCAATGCATCCTGACCCTAGACGGCGGTTTGCAGTAGCGGCAGCGTCGGTTTCAAACAAGAACGCTCCTCCGCTACCACAGGCCCCCCAATGAATGTGTTGACCGAGACATGTTGCCCGGCTGCGTGATATGATCGCGGTCGGTGGTCGTGTTTCCGCGCCCCTGCCACCCGGATGCCCCCGTCGGGCCCGGTTTCCTCGTTCGCGGGCGGGCTGAGCCGGCGCAACCCGCCTGGGCCGCGCCGCCCGGAGCGCTGTCACCGTGGGGGAATGTCCAGCCGGGTGCCATTGGCGCCAAAGCTCATCTCGGCCCCGTCGTCCCAATCCAGCGTCACCTCTTCACCCGGCTGCGGGAAAGGCGCGGTGGCGTCCTGGCGGACGGTGACCTGGGTGCCGTCGGCGGCGCGCAGGTGGATGAGCGTCTCGGCGCCCAGGGCCTCGGAATTGAGCGCATGGGCGGTCAGTCGCCCGGTGGGGGAGAGGCGCATGTGTTCGGGCCGCACGCCGATGCGAATGTCGCCGGAACGGCCAAGCAGCGCGGCGGACAGGAAATTCGTCGGCGGTGAGCCGATGAAGCCGGCGACGAATTCGGTCGCGGGGTTGGCATAGACCTCAAGCGGGGCGCCGATCTGATCGGCCACGCCGCCGTTCATCACGATCATCCGGTCGGCCATTGTCATCGCCTCGACCTGGTCATGGGTGACATAGAGCGATGTCACGCCCAGTTCGCGCTGGAGGGCCTTGATCTCAAGCCGCATCTGCACCCGCAGCTTGGCATCGAGGTTCGACAACGGCTCGTCGAACAGGAAGACCGCCGGTTTGCGCACGATGGCACGGCCCATTGCGACGCGCTGGCGCTGGCCGCCGGACAGGTCGCGGGGCTTGCGTTGCAGGTAGGGCTCAAGCTGCAGCAGCCTGGCGGCCTGGTCGACACGTTCGCGGATCTCGTCGCGCGGGCGCTTGGCGATTTTCAGCCCATAAGCCATGTTGTCGAAGACCGACATATGCGGATAGAGCGCGTAGTTCTGAAACACCATCGCGATGTCGCGGTCCATCGGCTCGACATCGTTGACGCGGCGCCCGTCGATCTGCACCTCGCCGTCGCTGACCGTCTCAAGCCCCGCCACCATGCGCAGAAGCGTGGACTTGCCGCAGCCCGAAGGCCCGACAATCACGATGAATTCGCCGTCTTCGACGTCGATCGACACGCCGTGAATGACCTCGGTCTTGCCAAAGGATTTGCGGACGTTGTCCAGGGTAAGCGTTGCCATGTCTTATTTCTCGCTTTCCACAAGGCCGCGGATGAACATTTTCTGCATGCCGATGACCACCAGGATCGGCGGGATCATCGCCAGGATCGAGGTCGCCATGATGGTCGGCCAATGGGCAAAGTCATCGCCCGAGGGGAACATCTGCTTGATGCCCATGACGATGGTGTTCATCTCGGGATCGGTGGTGATCAGAAGCGGCCAGAGATACTGGTTCCAGCCATAGATGAAGAGGATGACGAAGAGCGCGGCAATGTTGGTGCGGCTCATCGGCAGGAGGATGTCGAAGAAGAAACGCATCGGGCGGGCACCGTCGACCCGCGCGGCCTCGGCCAGTTCGTCGGGGACGGTCATGAAAAACTGGCGGAACAGGAAGGTGGCGGTGGCCGAGGCCACCAGCGGCAGGATCAGCCCCTGGTAGCTGTTGAGCATGCCAAAGTTGGCGGCCACTTCATAGGTCGGCACGATCCGCACCTCGACCGGCAGCATCAGCGTCAGAAAGATCAGCCAGAAGAACAGCTGCCGCCCCGGAAAGCGGAAATAGACGATGGCAAAGGCCGAGAGCAGCGAGATGGCAATCTTGCCGAGGGCGATGCCCATGGCCATGATCAGCGAGTTCCACAGCATCACCGCCACCGGTGCGTTGATCCCCGCGGTCAGCGCCCGGCCATAGTTTTCCATGAATTGATCGCCGGGCCAGACCGGCATCGGCGGGCGGATGATGTCTTGGTTTTCCACGGTCGAGGCCACGAAGGCCAGCCAGATCGGAAAGAAGATGAAGGCAACGCCGATGATCAGCCCCAGGTGCGTGAGCCAGAGGCCGAGGCCGCGTTTCTCTACCATGCCGGTTTGCTCTGCCATCAGTAATGCACCCTGCGTTCGATGTACTTGAACTGAACCACGGTCAGGATCGACACGATGACCAGCAGGATCACCGATTGCGCCGCGCTGCTGCCAAGGTCCTGGCCGACGAAGCCGTCGGAGTAGACCTTGTAGACAAGGATCGTCGTCGCCTGTTGCGGCCCGCCCGAGGTGATGGTGTGGATCACGCCAAAGGTTTCAAAGAAGGCGTAGATGATGTTGACCACCAGCAGAAAGAAGGTGGTGGGCGACAGCAGCGGAAAGACGATGGTGCGAAAGCGCGTCCAGAAATGCGCGCCGTCGATGGCCGCCGCCTCGATCACCGATTTCGGGATCGCCTGAAGCCCCGCAAGGAAGAACAGGAAGTTGTAGCTGATCCGCCCCCAGGCGCTGGCCACGACCACAAGGCCCATGGCCTCTTCCTCGTTCAGCACGTGGTTCCAGTCATAGCCCAACTGGCCCAGGTACCAGGTGACCACGCCCACCCGGGTGTTGAACATGAAAAGCCACAGCACGCCGGCCACCGCCGGGGCCACCGCATAGGGCCAGATCAGCAGCGTGCGATAGGCGCCCGAGCCTTTGATCAGTCGGTCGGCCAGCACGGCGAGATACAGCGCCACGGCCATCGAGACCACGGTGACGAGGATCGAAAACACCGCCGTGGTGACAAAGGAGGTGCGGTAATAGGGATCGGACAGCAGGTATTCGAAGTTGCCCAGGCCCACCCATTGCATCGACAGACCAAACGGATCGGGAATGAACAGCGACTGCCAGATCGCTTGGCCCGCGGGATAGAAGAAAAAGACCACCGTGACCGCGATCTGCGGCAGGATCAGCAGCAGCGGCAGCCAGAGGCCCTTGAAGGTGACGCGCTTTTCCATGGGGTTCCCTTTACGCGATCCCCGCCCCGGACACCGCTCCGGGGCCTCCTCGTCAACCAGGAGGCCCCGGGTCAGGCCCGGGGCGGGGGCTACTATGTTGTCTTAGCGCGCGGACTGCTCGAAGCGGCGCAGCAGGGCGTTGCCGCGGTCCACTGCCGAATCCAGCGCGGTCTGCGCGTCCTTGTCACCGGACCAGACGGCCTCCAGCTCTTCATCGATGATGGTGCGGATCTGGTCGAAGGACCCCAGGCGCAGGCCCTTGGAATTGGCCGTGGGCTCCTTGGCGGTCATCTGGATCACCGCGATGTCGGTGCCGGGGTTTTCGTCATAGAAGCCTTGGCTCCGGGTCAGGTCGCCAGCCTCGGACGTGATCGGCAGGTAGCCGGTGTCCTGGTGCCACTTGGCCTGGATCTCGGGGCTCGACAGGAAGTTCAGGAAGGCCGCGACGCCCTTGTATTCCTCGTCCGACTGGCCCTCCATCACCCAGAGCGAGGCGCCGCCGATGATGGTGTTCTGCGGCTCGCTGACCACCGCTTCCCAATAGGGCAGGGGCCGCACTTCGAAGTCGAACTCGGCCTCGGCCTTGATGCCCGCGTAGCCGGCCGAGCTTTCGGTGAACAGAGCACATTCCCCGGCGCGGAAGTTGGCCCCGCCCTCGTTGCGGCGACCGGCATAGATGAACTTGCCATCCTTCGCCCATTCCCCCATCGCGCCGATATGCGCCACCTGGGCCGCGCCGTTGAAGGCAAGCTCGGTGTCGGTACCGCCAAAGCCGTTGGCCTTGGTCGCGAAAGGCACGTCATGATAGGCCGAGAGGTTTTCCAGGTGGATCCAGCTTTGCCAGGCGGTGGTCATAGGACATTCGACGCCGGCCTCTTTCAGCTGGTCCAGCACCGTGCCGACCTTTTCCCAGGTGGTCAGGTCGGTGTCAGGGTCGATGCCCGCCTCTTGCAGCTTGTCGCGATTGACCCAAAGCACCGGTGTGGACGAGTTGAACGGCAACGAAAGCATGTCGCCCTCGGCCGAGGTGTAATAGCCCTTGACCGAACCGATGTATTTCGACTGGTCGAAATCCGCGCCCGCATCGGCCATCACTTCGTAGACCGGCTTGATCGCGCCCTTGGCGGCCATCATCGTGGCGGTGCCAACCTCGAACACCATCAGGATGTCGGGCTGTTCCCCGGCGCGGAAGGCGGCGATGCCGGCGTTCAGGGTTTCCGAATAGTTGCCCTTGTGCGCCGCGACCACCGTGTAATCGGATTGCGAGGCATTGAAGGTCTCGACCTGTTCGGCGACCAGTTCCCCCAGCCGCCCGGTGAAGGCGTGCCAGAAGTCGATCTCGGTCTGGGCCGTTGCCGCCTGGGCCGATCCCAGGACCGCTGCCGTGGCCATAAGGCTGATCGTGTGTTTCATCTTGTGCTCCCTTGGTTGAGGTTTGGCGGGTTTGGGCCGCCGGGGGTTTCGCGCGTTGTCGCCGCGCGTTTCAAAAGCCATGTTACACCTGAAACCGGTCATGGCCGTGTCACGAAGTAGTCGGGCGCAATGCCGCTTTGGGCCGCCGCCGCCGCCGCATCCGCCCCGGCAAAGAAACCGTAGCCGGTGATCAGCGCCGAGGCGACACCGGCGGTCCGCGCGCCCAGAATATCGGTATGCAGGCTGTCACCCACCATCAGCACGCGGGTCCGGTCCACCGCACCCAGCCGCGCAAAGGCCAGGTCGAATATATTGCCGAAGGGCTTGCCGAAGAACTCGGGCGTGATGCCGGTGCGGTCGGCCAGGCGATGGGCGAAATACCCGGGCTCGGTGGAAAAGCCGGTTTCGCGCGGCGCGACGATGTCTGGGTTGCCGACAAGCACCGGGCGCGGGCGCTTTTGCAACGCGGCCTCAAGCAGCGCCTGGCGTGGCTCGGTCCAGGCGGCGCTGCCGATCATCAGCACACCGTCGACCGCATCATGGACCGCCGGGTCGTCTTCCAGGTACTGCAGGTCCAGCCCCTCAAGATCCCCCAGGCCCGCCGAAGGCGTGGCCATCAGGCCCCAACGCAGGTCGCGGCGCCCGTCCATCGCGGCCAGCAGGGTCTTGCGGCTGGTGATCACGTCTTCGGGGGCGAAGTCATAGCCCAGCCGGGCGTATTTCGCCATCAGCGTGGCATGGGGAAACCCGGCGGCGTTGGACACCACCAGCACCCGCTTGCCCGCCGCCGTCAGCGCCGCGACCCGACCGGGTGTGTCGGGAATGGCGGTCTCGCCGATGTTGAGCACGCCAAAGGCATCCAGCAGGAAGACGTCAAAGTCATCGGCCAGCTCGGCCAGCGTTTCCACGTGCTGGCCGGGCCGGGGCAGGGCGCTGGCGGGGGGCAGGCGGTGGCGCACCGCCTCATAGGCGTCAAAGGCGGTCGGGGTGGTCATCGGGGCGGTCAAATGATCGCCCCCCGCACCTTGGCCGAGACCCATTCGCTGATCACCACGGCGGCGAGGATCACCACCAGGATCAGGCTGACCTGCGGCCAGGCCAGCACGTTGAGCGAGGCCGAAAGCTGCAACCCGATGCCGCCCGCGCCCACCAGCCCCAGAACGGTGGATTCGCGGATGTTGATGTCCCAGCGGAACACCGCGATGCCGGCAAGGGCGGGCATGATCTGGGGCACGATGCCATAGGCCATGACCTGCCAGCGGCTGGCACCAGTGGCGGTAACGGCTTCCACCTGGCTGGCGTCGATCTCCTCGATCGCTTCGTACAGCAGCTTGGCGCAGAAGCCGATCGAGCGGATGGCGATGGCGACCACCCCGGCAAAGACCCCGGGCCCGATGATGGCGATCAGCAATAGCGCCCAGATCAGCGAATTGATCGACCTGGTCGACACGATGATCAACAGCGCCAGGGGCCGGACAAACAGCTTTGACGGCGTGGTGTTGCGCGCCGCCAGAAAGGCCACCGGCACCGCCAGGCAAAGCGCGATCATCGTGCCCAGCGTCGCGATGTTCAGCGTGTCCCAGATCGGCCGGCCCAGCTGGGTGATGTAGTCCCAGCGCGGCGGCGTCGCCCGCGTCCAGATGTCATTGGCGATGCGCGGCGCATCCCAGACGAAAAACCAGGTGGTCGCCTCGGATATCCGCTGCCAGCAGATGGCGAAGACCACCAGCCCGATCAGCCAGCCCCCCAGCCGCAGCATCTTTTCGCGCGGGGTGCGCAGGCGCCAGACTTGGGCGCCGTCCTTGTCCAACACAGGCATTACTGCACCCTCGCCCTGATGACGCCCGACAGGTATTCCAGCGCCATGACAATGCCGATGATCAGGATCAGGATCGCGGCGGCGGTGTCGTATTCATAGCGGTCAAAGGCAGTGTTCAGCGTGGCACCAATGCCGCCCGCGCCAACAAGGCCGAGGATGGCGCTTTCGCGGAAATTGATGTCGATGCGGTACATCGAAAGACCCACGAGGCGCGGCATCACCTGCGGCTGGACGCCATAGTTGATCCATTGCATCCATTTTGCCCCGGACGCCTGAATGGCTTCGGCCTGCACCCGGTCCATCGCCTCGATGTCTTCGGCCAAGAGCTTCGACAGGAAGCCGATGGTGGCGAAGGACAGCGTCAGAAACCCGGCCAGCGGCCCAAAGCCGAAGATCGCCACCAACAGGATGGCGACGATGATTTCCTGCAACGCGCGGCTGATGGCGACGATGCCACGGCAGATCACGTAGACCGGCAAGGGTGCGACGTTGCGCGCCGCCCCCAGCCCGATGGGGATCGAAATGGCGATGCCCACGACCGAAGCCGCCACCGTCATCACGATGCTCTCCAACAGCCCGCCCCAGATGTCGCCCGCCCGGCTGACGAAATCGGGCCGCGTGAAGGACAGCACGAATTGCCAGCCCCGATCCAGCCCGGCATAGACCCGGCCCCAGTCGACATCGATGGTCAGGAAGGCCGCCACGAGGTAGGCGAGAAACCCCAGCGTCAGCCCCCAGCGCAAGAGCGGGCTCTTGACGAAATGCGGTTTGCGCCAGCCGCGGCCCAGCATGTCATCCAACTCGCGATGGCTCATTCTGCGGCCTCGATCTCTTCTTCGTCTTCGACCTTCTCGATGGTCGCTTCCCAATCCTCTTCGCCGTAGATCTCGGTCAGCTTGTCGGGCGACAGCCCGTCGGGTGGCCCGTCAAACACGATCTCGCCAAAGCGCAGGCCCACGATGCGTGGCACGAACATCTGTGCCAGCGCCACGTCGTGGATGTTGATGATCGCCGCCAGCCCGCGTTCGCGGCACAGCTCGGTGATCAGCCGCATGATCTGGCGGCTGGTCTTGGGGTCGAGCGATGCGGTGGGCTCATCCACCAAGAGCAGCTTCGGATCCTGGATCAATGCCCGGCAGATGCCGACCCTTTGACGCTGGCCGCCGGACAGCTCATCCGCCCGCTTGTCGGCCATGTGCAAAAGGCCCACGCGATCGAGCAGGCGAAACGCCTCGTCCACGTCCCTTTGCGGAAAGCGCCGCAGGAAAGAGCGCCAGAAGCCGACATAGCCCAGCCGCCCCGACAGCACGTTCTCCATCACCGTCAGCCGCTCGACGAGCGCATATTCCTGAAAGATCATCCCCATCTCGCGCCGCGCCTGGCGCAGGGCGCCGGTGCCCAGCTTGGTCAGGTCGGTGCCGTCCAGCATCACCGCGCCGGAGGTGGGTTCCACCAGCCGGTTGATACAGCGGATCATCGTCGATTTGCCGGCACCCGAAGGCCCGATCAGCGCCAGCACCTGGCCCGAGGGCACATCGAGATCGATGCCCTGCAACGCCTTGTCGCCGGTCTTGTAAGTCTTGGTCAGTTGTTCGAGACGCAGCATGAAGGCCCCTGGCACGGAAGTGACAGGCCCCCCGTGGTCGGAGGCCTGTCAGCTCATGGTTGTTTACTGGCAGGCGTAGGAGACGTCGTTGGCCGCGTCGATCTTGCGGATCACGTCCCAGTATTCCTGATAGGTGATCGGAATGAACTGGGCCTCGCCGTTCTTGGAAAACTCTTCCTCAAGGCTGCTGCCTTCCCACTCAAAGGTGAAGAAGGCATCCTGAATGGCCTCTTGCAGTTCCGGTTTCAGGTTGTGCACCACGCCATAGCCGGTGGTCGGAAAGGTCTGGGACTTGTAGAGGCTGACGATCTGGTCCTCGCTGACCACGTCACGTTCGATCATCCGCTGCATCACCGAGTTGGCGACCGAGGCGGCAAGGTAATCCTTGTTGGCCACGCCAAGGACAGAGTTGTCGTGCTTGCCCGAGAAGACCGGCTCGAAATCGCGGTCGGGCAGCATGTCGTAATCGGCTTTCAGGATGGCCGAGGGCGCCTTGAACCCCGAGTTCGAGGTCGGCGAGGTGAAGGCCAGCTGCTTGCCCTTGATGTCCTCGACACTGTCCACGCCGCTGTCGGGGTAGGAGATGATCTCCATCTCGTAGCCAAAGCTGCCGTCTTCGCCCGCCATGATGGTGAAGGGGCGGAAGCCGGCGCAGTTCACCGCCAACGGGTTGGACCCGGTGTTGAAGCCCGAAATATGCAGACGGCCCGAGCGCATCGCCTCGATCTGGGCGGCGTTCGACTGGACCGGGAAGAAGACGATGTCCTTGCCGGTCTTTTCGCTGAGGTAGTTGATGAAATCCGACCAGGCGGTGGCATAGACCGCCGGATCCTCGACCGGGGTATAGGCAAAGACCAGCGTGTCGGGGTCGATCTGCTGGCTTTCGTCGCTGGGGATGTCGGCGATCAGGTCGCCGTCGGCATCGCAATACCGGGCATCCAGGTCGCCGTGCGGGCAATCCTGGGCGGTGGCGGCACCGGAAAGCGAGACCAGCGTGATGGCCGTGGCGCCAAGCAGATGTGCAAGTTTGGGTGTCATGGGGTCCTCCTGTTGGTTGCGGCTCAAGAGGCCGCCATAGTTTTGTTTTTATGCCGCTTTTGCGACAATTGCGCGAACCTCTGCCTCGTCCAGCGCGGTCAGAAGCTCACCTTCCGGCGGGGTCTCGACCACGATGGAATCGAGGTCCGCCATGTCACCGACCCGTGCCAGTCCCCTGCGGCCGAATTTCTGCGAATCGATCAGCAGGTGACGTTGTGCGGCGCGGCTCAGCATCATGCGTTTGACCGCGGCGAATCCGCGGACGGTTTCGGAGGGGCCTTCCTCGGACAGGCCCGAAGCCCCGATCATGCACCGGTCGACGTTGTAACGCGACAGGAATTCCAGCGTCTCGGTGCCGATCAACGCGGATTCGGCGGCCAGGTATTCCCCGGGGCAAAGCACCACTTCGGGCACCCCGTGGCCGATGGTCATGGCCACCGGGATCGAGTTGGTGATCACCGTGCAGCGGGTGCCGCGAAAGGCCAGCGCCCGGGCCAGCTGGATCGTGGTGGAGCCTGAATCGATCATCACCGTCTCGCCGTCCTGGACCAGCTCTGCCGCCCGCGCGCCGATCCGCTCACGCTCGGCGCTGCGCGCGGTGGTGCGTTCGTCGAGGCTTGGATAATGGCCCTGGATCGGGGCCGAGGCACCGCCGTGGGCGCGGGAAATCAGCCCGTCCCCGGCCAGGGCGTCAAAGTCGCGGCGCACGGTTTCGGTCGAGACGTTGAAGCTGTGTGCCAGCTCGCTGATCCGCACGTGCGGGCGCAGCTTCAGCTCCAGCAGGATCCGCTGGCGGCGATCGGATTTCTTCAGCCGATCACGCCCGGGGTCGGGCTGCTGCTTGGGCATGGAGGGGCACTTGGTGGGTTCAGGCATCTCGCGGTCCGACTCGGGCTGTCCGACCGAAATTGTGGGGTTTCTCGCAGTTTTGCAATTATTTTGTTGCAATAGCCTCGTACGGGTGCTGAGGTTTGGTGGTATTGCAAAGGTTTCCGGGGTTGGTCGCGACGAAATGAACATGGCAATGCACAGGGGCAGGGCGACGTCAGGGGCGGAGGGACCCATGCCCGGAATACCGCGTTTGTGTGACATGCTCGTGATGGCCAGGCCGCTGGCCTGTCTGATCGCCCGAGAGACCGGCGCCCGGGAGATGGCGCCTTCTTGCAGGGCCGATTGACCAGGCCGGGACTGGTGGGAGGAGCAGCCAGATGACCGACAGGGAAACCAGCGCCCGGACCGGGGTGACGGATCAGATCGCGGCGCTGCCGATGCGCTGGGAAAAGGGCGGCAAGCTGCGGGTGCTGATGGTCACCTCGCGCGATCGCGGGCGTTGGGTCATGCCCAAGGGCTGGCTGATGGACGGCAAGAAGCCCTGGCGCGCGGCCGAGATCGAAGCGCTGGAAGAGGCGGGCGCCGCCGGGTTCATCTCGAAAAAGCCGGTGGGGGTCTATCACTACGACAAGCTGATGGGCGACGGCACCAGCCTGCGCTGCCGGGTGACGCTCTATCCGCTGATGGTCGAACGGCTCAGGCGGCGCTGGAAGGAGCGCGGCCAGCGCAGGCGTCATTGGTTCACCCCGGGCAAGGCCGCGAAGTTGGTGGAGGAAAAAGAGCTTGCAGCGCTTTTGCAGGACCTGGCCAGGAAACCGGAACGGCGGGCCGCGCTCGAAAAACTGCGCAAGGCCGCGTGAGGGGACCGGGCAGGGGGCGGTCTCGCAGGGCTGAAGCCCGGCCCGTACCTGGGTGATGACCTGGGGGCGGTTTCAACCGGGTCGCTTCCTGTTGCGGCGCGGGCTAGGGTGATCCGGCGGCGGGCCAGGCATCCGATCCGCATACACCAAGGGCAGGGGAACGAAATGAGCATTTCCATTGAATGTGTTGCACCAACCAGAAGCCAGGTCGGCGAAGGCGCGGTCTGGGATGTGCAGGATCAGTGGCTCTGGTGGGTCGACATCCCCGCCGGGCTGATCCACCGCTACGATCCCGCCAGCGGAGAGAACGAGACCTTCGATTTCGGTGAACCGGTCGGTTGCATTGCCCGCCGGGCGTCGGGCGGGTTGATCGTGGCGGCCAAGTCGGGCTTCTGGTCTTGTGATCCCGACAGCGGCCAGCGGGCCTTCCTGTCGGATCCCGAAAGCCATCTGCCGGACAATCGCTTCAACGATGGCACCACCGACATGCAGGGCCGCCTCTGGGCCGGCACCATGAAGGACGGCGGCGATCCCGAGCGGACGGGCCGCTTCTATCGCCTGGACATCGACCTGACGGTCAGCCCCTGGCGCGGCGACATCTTCACCGCCAACGGGCTGGCGTTTTCGCCCGATGGCAAGACGATGTATTTCTCGGACAGCAACCCCGCGGAGCGCCGGATCTGGGCCGCCGATTACGACACCGACACCGGTGTGCCCGGCGAACCGCGAGAGTTCTTTGATACCCGCGCCGTGGCCGGGCGCCCGGATGGCGGCACGGTGGATGCCGATGGCTGTTATTGGCAGGCCGGCGTCTCGGGCTGGCAGCTTTACCGGATCACACCCGAGGGCAAGCTGGACCGCACCATCGACGTGCCGGTCGAGAAGCCGACCAAGCCGATGTTCGGCGGGCCGGGGCTGGACACGCTCTATTTCACCTCGCTGGGTCTCGGGCTGGACCCCGACCGCCCGCAGCCCGAGGCCGGCAGCCTGTTTGCCGTGACCGGGTTGGGCGTGACCGGCGTGCCGCAGGTCCGTTTTGCCGGCTGACCCCCGGATGATGACCTCCGGATGATGACCCGCGAATGATGACCAATGACAGGCGGGCCCCCGCCGCGGGGTCCGCGAAAAACAAACTGGCATCAAGGGCCATAGGCATCTGGCCCTAAACCTGCCGTGGTCGCCAGGAGTAGAACACCCTGGGGCCGCCCAGGAACCCCGACACCAGATCCCCGTCCCCCAAGATCAGCCGAGCCAGGAGCACCCAGATGAAGATGACCACGGAAGAAGCCTTTGTGAAGGTTCTGCAGATGCACGGGATCGACCATGCCTTTGGCATCATCGGTTCCGCCATGATGCCGATCTCGGATCTCTTCCCCGCCGCCGGCATCCGCTTTTACGACTGCGCGCATGAATGCAACGCGGGCATGATGGCCGATGGTTTCACCCGTGCGTCGGGCAACATGTCGATGATGGTGGCCCAGAACGGCCCCGGCATCACCAACTTCGTCACCCCGGTCAAGACCGCCTACTGGAACCACACGCCGCTTTTGCTGGTCACGCCGCAGGCGGCCAACAAGACCATCGGCCAGGGCGGTTTCCAGGAAGTCGAGCAGATGAAACTGTTCGAGGACATGGTCGCCTACCAGGAGGAGGTGCGTGACCCGTCGCGCATGGCCGAAGTGCTGAACCGGGTGATCCTTCAAGCGAAGCGCGCCAGCGCCCCGGCGCAGATCAACGTGCCGCGCGACTTCTGGACCCAGGTGATCGACATCGACCTGCCCGCCATCGTCGAGTTTGAACGCCCTGCGGGCGGAGAGACCGCGGTGGCCGAGGCGGCAAAGCTGCTGTCCGATGCGAAATTTCCGGTGATCCTGAACGGGGCGGGCGTGGTGATCGGCGGGGCGATTGCCAATTCGATGGCGCTGGCCGAGCGGCTGGATGCGCCGGTCTGCTGCGGCTACCAGCACAACGATGCCTTCCCCGGTTCGCATCCGCTCTTTGCCGGGCCGCTGGGCTACAATGGTTCCAAGGCCGGGATGCAGTTGATTGCACAGGCCGACGTGGTGCTGGCGCTTGGCACGCGGCTGAACCCCTTCTCGACCCTGCCGGGGTACGGCATCGACTATTGGCCGAAGGATGCGAAAATCATCCAGGTCGACATCAACCCCGACCGCATCGGCCTGACCAAGACCGTCTCGGTCGGCATTGTCGGGGACGCGAAAAAGGTGGCACAGGGCATCCTGGCGCAATTGTCCGATGATGCGGGCGACACGGGCCGCGCGGCGCGCAAGGCGACGATTGCCACCACGAAATCGGCTTGGGCGCAGGAACTGACCTCGATGGACCACGAGGATGATGACCCGGGCACCACCTGGAATGAGCGCGCGCGCAGCCGCGAGCCGGAAAAGATGAGCCCCCGCATGGCCTGGCGCGCGGTGCAGCAGGCGCTGCCGAAAGAGGCGATCATCTCTTCCGACATCGGCAACAATTGTGCCATCGGCAATGCCTATCCGACCTTCGAGGACGGGCGCAAATACCTTGCGCCGGGGCTGTTCGGGCCCTGCGGCTATGGCTTTCCGGCCATCCTCGGGGCCAAGATCGCCTGTCCCGACACGCCGGTGGTGGGCTTTGCCGGGGACGGGGCCTTTGGCATTTCGATGAACGAAATGGTCTCGGTCAAGCGCGACGACTGGCCGGCGATCACGATGGTGATCTTCCGCAATTACCAGTGGGGCGCGGAAAAGCGGAACACCACGCTGTGGTTCGAGGACAACTTTGTCGGCACCGAATTGTCGCAAGAGGTCAGCTATGCCGGGATCGCCCGTGCCTGCGGCATCGAGGGCGTCGCGGTAAGCGGCATGACCGAACTGACCGAGACGCTGAACACCGCGATCAAGGCGCAGATGACCGAGGGCAAGACCACCTTCATCGAGGTCATGCTGAACCAGGAGTTGGGTGAACCCTTCCGCCGGGATGCGATGAAGAAACCGGTTTCTGTGGCGGGGATCGACCGCGCGGACATGCGCAAGCAACAGGGGGGCTGACCCCGGTGGTGGGCTGCGCCTATCCTGGCTGTCCCAGCGCGAGCGTCACGGCGGTGGCATCGACGATGTCGCCGGTCGTGGCGCCGCGGCTCAGGTCACAGACCGGGCGGGCAAAGCCCTGCAGGAAGGGCCCCAACGCCTGCGCCCTGGCCAGTTCCTGCGCCAGCTTGTACCCGATGTTGCCGGCATCGAGTGAGGGGAAGACCAGCACATTGGCGTCCCCCATGCCCGGTTTCCTACCCAGCCCCTTGAGCGCGGCAATCCGTGGGTTCAGCGCCGCATCGGCCTGGACCGGCCCGGCAAAGCCGGTCATTCGGGCCGCCGCGCGCACCCTGTCGACGCTCTCGCCGCTGCCGCTGGTGCCGGTGGAAAACGACAAGAGCGCCACCCGGGCCGGGCCGAGAAGCGCCTTGCAAGAGGCCGCCGAGGCGGTGGCGATGGCGGCAAGTTCCTCGGCATCGGGGGCCAGGTTGACCGCGCAATCGGCAAAGATCATTTCGCGCCCGTCGGGAAAGACCATCAGGAAGAAGGACGAGGGCAGGCGTACACCGGGGGCCAGCCCAATGGCCATCGCGGCGGCCTCGATCACCCGCCGGGTCGGGCTGGCCACACCGGCCACCATGGCCTCGGCCTCTCCGGCGGCCACCATTGCCGCCGCACGGTACAGCGGCTTGGTCAGCAGCCGCCGGGCCAGCGCCTCCTTCATGCCGCGCCCCTCGACCAGCGTGGCCACCTGCGCCGGGCTGACCTCGGAAAGCTCCAGCGGCGTACACAGCCCCTCGGCCTGCAACCGCGCCGCCGCCTCGGCCACGCGCGGGTCCGCCAGTTCCGGGAACACCACCCGGGCCTGTCGCGCGCGCGCGCGTTCATACAGCCTGTCCAGAACCGCCATGCCTCACCGCCTTTCGCCGTCAAGGAGACACTCATGACCGACACCGTCAAGATCAACCGCGGCCTCAAGGGGATCTATTTCGAACGTTCCGGCGTGTCCGACATCGACGGCGCCAAGGGCGAGCTGATCTATCGCGGCTATTCGATCCACGATCTCGCGGCCCATGCCAGCTTTGAGGAGGTCTGTTACCTGCTGATCCACGGCGAATTGCCGGACGCGGGGGAACTGGCGGCCTTTGACGCGAAACTGCGCGGCTATCGCGATCTGCCTGCGCCGGTTCTCAAGGTGATCGAGACCTGCAAGGACGGGCACCCGATGGACGTGCTGCGCACTGCCGTCTCGGCGCTGGCCGCGCTGGACGCGGGCAGCCGGGACACCGGCGAGGCGGCGTTCATCGACAACGGGCTGAAGCTGACCGCGCAACTGCCGGTGCTGGTGGCCGCACATGAGGCACTGCGCAACGGACGCGACCCGGTGGCACCGGATCCCGACCTGGGCCATGCGGCCAACTGGCTGTGGATGATGAAGGGCGAAAAACCCTCGGCGGATGCCGCGCGGCTGGCCGATGTGGATTTCGTCCTGCATGCCGAACACGGGGCCAATGCCTCAAGCTTTGCCGCCCGCGTCACGGTGGGCACCGAGGCCAACCTGCACGGCGCCATCGTCTCGGCCCTGTCGACGCTGGCGGGTCCGGCGCATGGCGGCGCCGCCGAAGACGTGATGAAAATGGTCCGCGAGATCGGCAGCCCCGACAAGGCCGCGGCCTACGTCAAGGCCAAGCGCGCGGCGCGTGAACCTGTCACCGGTTTCGGCCACCGGGTCTACCGGGCCGAAGACCCGCGCGCGCGCCACATGCGCGACGGCGTGCGCCGGCTGGGCGAGGAGATGGGTGCGCCCGAGTGGTACGAGATCCTGCAGGCCGTGGTCGAGGCGATGAAACCCTATGCCCGTCATGGGTTGAACGTGAATGTCGATTTCTATTCCGGTGTGATCTACCAGCTGCACGGTATCCCGATGGACCTTTATGTGCCGATCTTTGCCATTGGACGCATGCCCGGCTGGGTGATCCAGTGCATCGAGCAGCAGCGCGGCAATATCCTGATCCGGCCACTGACGCTTTATAACGGCCCCGAGCGGCGCGACTGGGTGCCGATCAACGCGCGCTGAGCCGGGGCTTGGCCTGATGCAAATCCACCGGGGTGAACGGTGGGGTGCAAAACCACCCGACCGCAACAGCCTGCCCGTGCCGCGTCACACCGCCTCGGCAATGGCCTCGGCAATCAACCCGACGCCTTCGGCGATGCGCTGGGCGGGGATCGAGGAATAGGCCAGGCGGAAATGGCTGTGATCGGGCGTGGCGCTGTCGAAAAAGGCAGAGCCGGCCTCGATCAACACGCTTTTCTGTTGCAGTGCCAGCGCCAGGTCGCGGGTGTCGATGCCCGGCGGGGCCTTCATCCAGAAGGATGAGCCGCCGTGTACCTCGCCGCTGGCATGTTGCAACCCGCAGGCCTGGATGCTCTCTTCCATCACCGCGCGTCGGCGGCTGAAGCTGCGCGACATCCGCGCCAGCTGGGCCTCGAAATGACCGAGCGAGAGGAAATAGGCCGCCGTGCGCTGAATATGGCTGGGTGGATGGCGCAACACGATCCAGCGCAGCGCCCGCAACTCGTCGATCAACGGCGGGGCCGCGACCACGTAGCCCAGCCGCAGCCCGGGAAACAGCGCCTTGGAGAAAGAGCCGACATAGACCACCGCCCCGGTCTCATCCAGCGACTTGAGCGCGGGGTAGGGGGACTTCAGGAAGGAGACCTCGAACTCGTAATCATCCTCGACAATGACGAAGTCGTCGCGCCGCGCCCGCGCCAGAAGCGCCTTTCGGCGGTCGACCGAGAGGGTGACGTTGGTGGGCGCGTGGTGGCTGGGGGTGGTAAAGACCACGTCGGCGGCGGGCGGGATCTGCGCGGGCGGCAGCCCGTCGCCGTCCACATCGATGGCCCGGGTGGTGCATTGCACCAGGTCCAGAAGCTCGCGCAGGCCCGGGTAGCCGGGGTTTTCCATCACCGCGGTCTTGCCCGGCCCCAGCAGCACCCGCGCGGTCAGCCAGAGCGCGTTCTGCGCGCCCATCGTGATCAGGATCTCTTCGGGACGGGCGCGGATACCGCGCCGGGGCAGGATGTGGCGCAGGATGTATTCCACCAGCATCGGGTCGTCGCGCTGGTAGTGATCGGTGGCCAGCATGTCGAAATCCCGCCGCCCCACCGCGCGCAATGCGCAGGCCCGCCAGTTGCGGTGATCGAAAAGCGTTGCATCGGATTGGCCGTAGATGAAGGGAAACCGGTATGCGCGCCAATTCGGCGGGCGAAAGACCTGGTCGCGTCGCGCCACGGGCTGGCTGATCCGGGTGCTCCAGTCGATGGTCTCGGAGGCGGTCGGCTGGACCGGCTCAAAGATCGGCCGCTTGGGCGCCCAGTCGGCCACGTAATACCCCGAGCGGCCGCGCGCAGTGAGATAATCGTTGGCCACCAGCTCAGTATAGGCCAGCGTCACGGTGATCCGCGCCACGCCCAGGTGCTGGGCCAGCTTGCGCGAGGAGGGCATCTTTTCGCCCGCCACGCAACGCCCCGAGACGATGGCCTCGGAGACCACCTGCTGGATCTGCTGTTGCAAGGTGGCGTCGCTGCCGTCGGGCAGCGGGAACATTTCGGGCGGGATGGCCATTCTGGATCTACGCGCTTGGGTTTCTGGACCTAACCTAGGGCAGGGGGCAAGGCGGCGCAATCGGGTTGGTCATGGGGCTTGTCCGTGATCCCTGGGGGGCCGGGACGGGGCGGCGCATGCAAGTGTTCAGGTGGAAGCCTGGCCGGAAAGCAGGCCAGAAACTAGGTCGGCAAACGGGCCAGAAAACAGGTCAGAATATTGGCCCAGGCAGGTTCAGACAGGCCCCGATCTGCGTGGCGGTCTTCTTCAACTTCCGGGACGGGGCGTGAAACCAGGCACGCCGCAAAAAAAATGGCGCGGGTCGCAGCCCGCGCCATTTGATGTCGGACAGATGCGCCGCCTCTACTGCGCCCGTTCCGCCGCATAGGCGATGGCGCGCTGGTAATTGCCGCTGTCGTTCCAGGCGGACAGGACGTTGAAATTCCGCGTGCCCTGGCCAAACGGCTGCCCGGCGCGCCAGCCATTGCGTTGCAGCATGTTCGCCGCCGAGGCCAGCGCGTCGGTGGCATTGTAGGGATCGGCCCGGCCGTCGCCATTGCCGTCCACGCCATACTTGATCCAGTTGCCCGCCAGGAACTGCATATGGCCCAGCTCACCCGAGGGGCCGCCCTGCTTGTTGCCCGAAATGATGCCGCGATCCACCAGTTGCAGCGCGGCGATGGCATGGGTTTCAAACCGGGGATGGCGCCGGCAGTAAGAGGCCAGCGTGACCGCGCCGCCGACGATCGGCGTCTTGCCCAGGTAGCCGCCCCAACTGGTCTCAAGCCCCCAGATCGTGGCCAGAAGACTGCCCGGCACGCCAAAGCGGCGCTCGATCGAGGCGAAGGTGTTGGGGTTTTGCGCCATCTTCTGCTTCACCCGGCTGATGAAGGCATTGGCCGAACTGCCCGAGCGCTTGGCCAGGAAGGTCGCGGGGTCACGCTGAAGCGTGCCGCTCTGGCTCGACGGGTTGGATTCAAAGCGCCATGTGATGCTCGAAAGCCCCGCCGACTGCAACGCCGCCAGGCCCCGCTGCCCGACGCCGCTGGCCTGGGCCTGCTTGGCAAGCTGGGCCTTGTAGCCGTTGAAATTGCCTTTTGACGTGATGCATTGCGCCGCATGGGCGGCGGGAGCGGCAAGGCCGACAATAAGTGACAGTGCGATGGTAAAACGGCGCATGGATGTGTCCCTGTTGCAAAAACCAGCAGGCCCAGTCTAACCGGCAGGACAGATCCGTCCAGATGTTTCCGGCGGTCGCCCGGCCAGGGCGCGCCGACGCAAAAAGGGCGCCCCGCAGGACGCCCTTTCCGATAGATGCCGCAGGCCGGGCGGTCTGCCCGGCTGGGCCTCAGCAGCTGTAGTACATGCCGAACTCGACCGGGTGCGGCGTGTGTTCGTACATTTCGATCTCTTCCATCTTCAGCTCGATATAGCCGTCGATCTGATCTTTGGTGAACACGTCGCCGGCCAGCAGGAAGTCATGATCCGAGGCCAGGGCGTCCATTGCTTCGCGCAGGCTGCCACAGACAGTCGGGATACCTTCCAGCTCTTCGGGCGGCAGGTCATAGAGGTTCTTGTCCATCGCCTCGCCGGGGTTGATCTTGTTGGTGATACCATCAAGGCCAGCCATCAGCAGAGCGGCAAAGCACAGGTAGGGGTTCGCCGAGGGATCGGGGAAGCGGGCTTCGACGCGCTTGGCCTTGGGCGAGTCGGTCCATGGAATACGCACGCAGCCCGAGCGGTTGGAGGCCGAATAGGCGCGCAGAACCGGTGCTTCAAAGCCCGGGATCAGGCGCTTGTAGCTGTTGGTCGACGGGTTGGTGAAGGCGTTCAGCGTTTTGGCGTGCTTCAGGATACCACCGATGAACCACAGCGCCTCGTTGCTGAGGTCGGCGTATTTGTCGCCCGCAAACAGCGGCTTGCCGTCTTTCCAGATCGACATGTTGCAGTGCATGCCGGTGCCGTTGTCGCCATAGATCGGCTTGGGCATGAAGGTTGCCGTCTTGCCGTAGGCCTGTGCGACGTTGTGCACGACGTATTTGTATTTCTGCAGCTCGTCGGCCTGCTTGGTCAGCGAACCGAAGACCAGGCCCAGCTCGTGCTGGCAGGACGCCACTTCGTGGTGGTGCTTGTCGACCTTCATGCCGAGGCGCTTCATGGTCGAGAGCATTTCCGAGCGGATGTCCTGACCGTCGTCGATCGGGTTGACCGGGAAATAGCCGCCCTTGATGCCGGGGCGGTGGCCGGTGTTGCCCATTTCGTACTCGGTGTCGGTGTTCCACGAAGCGTCGAGCGCATCGACCTCGTAGGAGACCTTGTTGATCGAGTTCGAGAAACGCACATCGTCAAACAGGAAGAACTCGGCTTCCGGACCCCAGTAGGAGATGTCACCGATGCCGGAGGACTTCAGGTAGGCCTCGGCCTTCTCGGCGGTGCCGCGCGGATCGCGGTTATACGGCTCGTTGGTGTCGGGCTCGACGACCGAACAATGCACGCAGATGGTTTTTTCCGCATAGAACGGGTCGATATAGGCGCTGTCGCAGTCGGGCATCAGTTTCATGTCCGATGCTTCGATCGACTTCCAGCCGGCGATGGACGAGCCGTCAAACATGAAGCCTTCTTCCAGGAAGTCCTCATCGACTTCGCTCTCGATCACGGTCACGTGCTGGAGCTTGCCGCGCGGGTCGGTGAAGCGGATGTCGACGTAGGCCACGTCCTCATCCTTGATCAGCTTGAGCAGGTCCTTTGCGCTCATGTCAGTAATCCTTCGTTAGGTTCGATTTTGGTGTAAACTGTCCCGGATATGGTCCGGGACTGTATGGGGGTGCGTCTGACGGGAGGTCCCGGATCAAGTCCGGGACGCGTGTCGCGCGTCTACAGCGCGTCGGAGCCGGTTTCGCCGGTCCGGATGCGAATGGCCTGCTCGACGGTGGAGACAAAGATCTTGCCGTCACCGATCTTGTCGGTCTTGGCGGCGTCGACGATGGCCTCGATGGCCTGGTCGACCTGTTCGTCGTCCAGCACCACTTCGATTTTCACCTTGGGCAGGAAGTCGACCACGTATTCTGCGCCGCGGTAAAGCTCGGTATGCCCCTTCTGCCGACCGAAGCCCTTGACTTCGACCACGCTGAGGCCCTGGACGCCGACGTCTTGCAGCGCCTCTTTGACTTCATCAAGCTTGAAGGGCTTGATGATCGCCTCGATCTTCTTCATGGGAAACCTCCTCGCAAACCGTGTTGTGACGCTCAGACCACTTCTCTCGGGGGGCCACAATTGTATAGGCTTGGGGAGGCACCGATTTGGCCCTGTGCAAAATGGGTGCGCCCAAAGAATAGGCAATTTGCACGAAAAATAAGCAGAATTGAATCTTGCTGCATGCGTGGGGTGGACCAATGACCGAATTGCTGACCGCGGCCCAGATGAAGGCCATTGAACAGGCGGCGATTGCCAGCGGCGCGGTGACCGGGCTGACGTTGATGGAACGCGCCGGGGCGGGCGTGGTCCAGGCGGTTTTCGAGGAATGGCCGGAACTGGAGAAGGGCAGGCACCGGGCGGTTGTCCTGTGTGGCCCCGGCAACAATGGCGGCGACGGATTTGTCGTGGCGCGATTGTTGAAGGCGCGCGGCTGGGAAGTGGAGGTGTTTCTCTACGGTGATCCGGAGAAACTGCCGCCGGATGCGAAGGTGAACTGTGAGCGGTGGCGGGAGTTGGGCAGCATCGCGCCCTGGGGCATGCTGGACGCGCAAAACGCGTCACCAGACCTGTTTGTCGATGCGGTGTTCGGGACTGGGATCACACGCCCGTTGCCCGAAGAGGTCGCGCGCGAATTACTTGCGGCAACGGGCAGCGAAGCGCGCGAAACCAGGGTGGTGGCGGTGGACATGCCATCCGGGCAATGCGCGGACAGTGGCAGGATGCTCGCAGGCACAACCGGCGCAAGCAGCGCGGCCTGCGATCTCGTGGTGTCATTTCACTCTGCAAAGGTCGGCCATTACCTGGATCGATCCTGTCAGCGAAGCGAAAGGTTGCGGGTCAAGGACATAGGGCTGGCCCACGATCATGACGAAAGCCAGGTGCATCTCGTTGACGAAACCCGGCTTTGGGCCAACTCGGGGCCGGGGCTCTCGAAACGGAGCTTCGATCACAAGTATGGCCACGGCCACGCCCTCATCCTCTCGGGCAGCTTTGGCAGGACCGGCGCGGCGCGGCTGGCGGCACGGGGGGCACTCAGGATTGGCGCCGGGCTGGTGACGCTGGGCGTGCCGGGGGCGGCACAGATGGAGGTTGCGAGCCAGATCACCGCGCTGATGCTGACGCGGGTCGAGGATGCCGGTGGGCTGGCGGCTGTGTTGGAGGACGCGCGGATCAATGCGCTCTGTCTCGGGCCGGGGATGGGGCTGGAGCGGGCGCGGGCGTTGGTGCCGGGGGCGGTGCATGCAAGGCACAGGCCGGGCGTTGTTCTGGATGCCGATGCGCTCACGGCCTTTGCCGAGGCCCCGGAGCAGCTGTTCCAGATGCTGCACCCGGGCTGTGTGCTGACGCCGCATGGTGGCGAATTCGCCCGGCTGTTCCCGGACATCGCGACGCGGCTCCGCGAGGAGCCAATGAGCGGCCCGGCCTGGTCCAAGGTCGATGCCACGCGCGAAGCCGCCCGCCGCGCCGGGTGTGTGGTGCTGTTCAAGGGGCCGGACACGGTGATTGCCGACCCGGAGGGGCGATGCGCGGTCAATGCCGCCGTTTATGACCGCGAAGCGCCCTGGCTGGCCACTGCCGGATCAGGCGATGTGCTGGCGGGGTTCATCACCGGGCTGCTTGCGCGTGGGTTTGCGCCAAGGATGGCGGCGGAAACGGGGGCCTGGCTGCATGTGGAATGCGCCCGCCGCTTTGGCCCGGGCCTGATCGCCGAGGATCTGCCCGAAACCTTGCCGGGCGTCCTGCACGATCTCAGGGACTGAGCGCCTTTGGGGCAGTGCGGGGGCCGATCTGTCAACAGATCGGTGAAAATCCATGGATGGATTTTCCCGCGGTCACAGCGGCGCCGGGATCACCTCTGCGGCGCTCTCGACCTCCAGCCCGTCGGCATAGAGGATATGCACCGCGTCAAACATCAGCTGCACCAGCCGCAACCTTTCGCGCGGACCGCGGGTGACGAATTGCCCGTCCACAAGCCGCGCGGCAGGCACCAGCGCTTGCGACTCACCAAACAGCGCCTGGGCCCGCCAGTCACGTACCAGCACCCGCTGGCTGGCCGGAAGCACCATGTCTTCGTCGGGGCGTGTATGGCCCAGCGATCCGGCCATGATCCGGACGGTATCGCAGGTTGTCTCGGTGATCCGCAGGTCACGCAGCACCGCCATTCCGCGGTCACGGGTGATGATCCGATCACCGGCGCCAAGGAATTCAACGGGCATTTCCCCGTCCAGGGTCCACAATCGCGTGCCGGCCAGCAGCCCGTTGCCGGAATAGGACCCGTGCGAAGATGACTCGCGCGCACCCGGTTGTCGGGCAACCGGTTGCGGGGAAGACCCCGATGCGCGCCCGACCGTTTTCGGTTTCATGGGCGTACCTGTGTAAACTGCTCTTGTTTTCCCACAGAATAAACCAACAAACCGTTAATGTCCTGTGCTTTCTAAGCCGCAAAAGCTTGGAAAAGCGCTCGCATCCCGCATCAAGCTTTGCTAGAGACCTCCAGGCGCGGAGGGCCTTGCAGGCCGATCCGACGCACGTGCGGGTGTGGCGGAATTGGTAGACGCACCAGATTTAGGTTCTGGCGCCTTTGGCGTGGGGGTTCGAGTCCCTTCACCCGCACCACTTTTTCGATCTAACCCCTTGATTTCCATGACATCGGCCTCTCGGGCGCCCTGCTGGCCCGCCAGTTGGCCCGCCAGTCGTTCCAAAAACTCTTCGACGCGCGACCGGGCTCACACCTTGCGGCCCTCCAACTGGATTGCCTTCGGAATCGCGCCGTTGCGCTCCCATCGGGCCAGAGTGTTGCGGTGGATGCTGAACGCGGCGCACATGTCTGCGATGTTTCAGACAGGCTTTTGGGCGAGCGGGACCGGGGCGCCGCCGGCCGACAGCAGGCCAGTGACAGCGGGCCGGGCGTGATCCGTGGGCGGCGTTCAGGCCGATCCGTCGGGCCGCGTCAGAACGAACAGGGCCGCACCGGACAGACAGACTGCCTGGATCGCCAGCACCAGCGGCGCCACCGACAACAGCACGCTGATGGCCAGCGTTGCCGCCATCATGCCCACCGCCAACCGCTTGTGCCGCGGGGCAATGGCGCCGTTTTCGCGCCAGTCGGCGATCATCGGGCCAAACCGGCCGTGACTGGCAAGCCAGGCATGCAAGCGCGGAGAGCCGCGGGAAAAGGCAAAGGCCGCCAGCAGGATAAAGGGCGTCGTCGGCAAGATCGGCAGCACGATCCCGATCAGCCCCAGCACCAGCGCCAGCCCGCCAAGGCCGACCCAGAGGCCACGGACCATTGCGGCCCGTCGTCCGGGCCTGGGAAGGGAAGGGGGCTGTGACATCCGCGGATCAGCGCGTCAGCGCCGCGATGATGGCCTTGTCGGGAAAACAGGTGGGTGTCTTGCCCTGCGCGGCCTGCCATTCGCCGATGGAGCGGCGCGTCTTGTATCCCGGCAGCCCGTCGGCGCCGCCGACATCCTTGCCCATACGCTCCAACACCCGCTGGGCGGCGGCAATCTCGGAGCGATAGAGCCGGTCCATCCGGCCCCAGCGCGCCTGAAAATCTCCGACGTTGTAGCGGATGCGGTCGCCCACGTGACCGACAAACAGCGCATAGAGATCGGAGGTGTTGTAATCCTTCAGGACATAGAAATTCGGCGTCACCACGAAGGCCGGTCCGTTCCGGCCGGCGGGCATCATCAAAAAGCCCTCGCCGCGCAGCTCGTGCGCCGGGAAGGGGCGGCCCGAGACCCGGGTGATGCCCATCGCCGCCCAATCCGCGATCGATTTGCCCCGGTCGGGGCCTTCCAGCGCGCAAGAGACGGAATTCGGGACCTTGACTTCGAATCCCCAGTCTCGCCCCGAAACCCAGCCGTGCCGTGCCAGGTAATTGCCGATCGAGGCCAGCGTATCGGCCTCGGACCGCCAGATGTCGGCCTTGCCGTCGCCATCGCCATCGGCGGCGTATTTGAGAAAGGAGGTCGGCATGAACTGCGGCTGCCCCAGCGCCCCGGCCCAGCTGCTTTTCATCGCGGCTTCGGGGGCGTGGCCAGCTTCCGCGATTTGCAGCGAGGCAATCAGCTCTTGCGCGAAATAGCTCTTGCGGGTGCTCATGAAGCCCTTGGTTCCCAGCACGCGAAACACGTCGTGGCGGATCGGCACCTGGCCATAGCCGCTTTCCCGCCCCCAGATCGCCAGCAGGATGCGGCCGGGCACGCCGGTCCGGTCTTCGACCCGTGACAGGATGCGGGCATGGCGGTTGGCCATCTGCTTGCCGATGCGTGTGGCGCCATCGACCGAGTTGCGGTTGAAATACTTGCCCGGCGCGCCGAATTCCGCCTGCCGCTGGCGTTTTGGTGTTTCCGCGCGGCTGCCGGGCGGCACCAGGTCGGGCAGGTCCCAGTTCAAGGTGACGCCCTGGAACGCGGTGTCGAAGGTGCGGCGCGACACGCCCCTGGCGCGGGCCTGGCCCCAGACATCGGATTGCAGCCAGGCCTGGAACTGACGCTCGACGGCGTGTTTGTCCTGGGCGGCGGCGGGCAGGGCCAGCGATGCAAGGGCGAGACTAGCGAAAACAAAACGCAGGAACACAGGGAGGAACACGGGGGGCAAACCTTTCACCACGGGGCTTCCGACCCCTGTCTATCCGATCCGGAGCGCTGGTTCACCTCACGTTTGCGCGCCGGTCCGATTTTGCCGGTAGCAGGCGCCCAAACGACAAACGCCGCCCGAAAGGGACGGCGCAAGGCAGGTGGAACAGGCGGTCTCCGGGGGTGTCGGAGGTGTTACCGCCCCCAGGAGCGCACCGCGCCACAGTCCATATGCACGAAGTTCGAGCCGGAGTAGCGCCCGACGCCGCCCGCACGACAGGCCGAGCCCGCCTTGGCAATCTGGTTGACCGAACGGCCCTTGAGGCTGATGTCCGCCGCCTGACCCTTGAGGTGCAGCGAATTCTTGGCCACGCCGGAAGACCGGGCACGCAACATGGCGTTGGTCTTTGGGCTGCGATAGCCAGAAAGCAGCATGTAGGGTTCGTTGACATCCAGAAGGTTGTGCGACGCCGCCAGGATATCGATGGTGCGCAGGTCAATGAACTTGACGTCATTCGTGCGCCAATCGCGCATGAATTTATGCACTTCTTCCACGGCGTCCTTGATATAATCGCCCTCAACCCAGTAGATCATGTCAAGCCGCTCGCCGGTGCGGGCGGAATACATCTTGATCCGTCGGATGTCGCCGCCGCCCCGCAGGAAGCCTGCTGCGTTGGTGTAAGTTGGTGCTGCTGTTACAAGAGTTGCCGCAAACGCGCCCAATAGGCCACGCCGCGAGATGCCGCTGCCGCGAGTGTCTGTCATGTCCAAATGCGCCTGTCCGTCGCTCACTTAAAAGTTGCGTTCGCGATGTTACGCGAACCCTGCCATCTCATCCCCAGATGCGTGTTCTGTATGCCACAGGCGCGATTTTCCTCCAACCCGAGATTCCGGAGATTCCCGCGGAGCGGTCGGGTTGGGCGAAAACTTGCTCAAAAAATGATCCCCCAAGCAAGATCGTGCGTAAAACCGCGTTGCCACAGACACGGATTGAAATCCGCAAGGTAGGGATACTCTGCATTGTAGAGCTTAAGAAATTGTGAGTAGACAATGATGTAGTAAGACGTACCTAATGTATGTAACGATTTTTTCAGTCCGGGGGGACGCAATGACGCATTCACAGGAAATCGGCCGTATCCGGGGCTTGATGGCGGGAATCGCCGTGGTCTGTACCCTCGCTTTCGCCGCGCCCGAGCCCGCGTTTGCCCAGGTAACCGCCTTCAAGCAGGCCGTTGCCGAATCCGCCGCCGGCAATCGCGACATTGCCGCCTTTTACCGCGAGAACCAGTTCGAACCGATCTGGACCGGCGACAGCGCGGCCCATCGGTCGCGGCGCGCCGCGCTCTTGAACGCGGTGGAAAGTGCCGGGCTTTATGGTCTGCCGACGGGCAACTACGACCCGCAGCTCCTGCGGCGCAAGATGGCCGATGTGCGCGGCGCCCGCGCGCTGGGCGAGCTTGAGGTCGAGCTGAGCCGCATCCTGGTGCTGTTTTCGCGTCACATGCAGACCGGTGTTCTGGAGCCGCGCAAGATCACCAGCGGCATCAAGCGCGACGTGCCCCTGCGCGACCCGATCGCCTATCTCAAGGATTTCACCGGCGGCGACCCGGATGCCTACTTCCGCACGGTCATTCCGACCTCGCCGGAATACACCCGCCTGGTCCGCGCCAAGTTCGAGCTTGAGCGCAAGGTGCTCCAGGGCGGCTGGGGCCCGCAGGTCCGCGTCTCCAAGCTGGAGCGGGGCCAATCCGGTGCCGCCGTGGTGGCATTGCGCAACCGGCTGATCGCGATGGGCTATCTCGCGCCGACGGCCTCGGGCAGCTTTGACAGCGCGCTGGAAAAGGCCGTGCAGCAGTTTCAGCTTGATCACGGGCTGAAATCCGACGGTGTCGCCGGTGGCGGCACGCTCAATGCGATCAACGTGCCCGCCAGCGAGCGGCTGAAATCGGTGATCGTCGCGATGGAGCGCGAGCGCTGGCTGAACCGGCCGCGCGGCGAGCGTCACGTCTGGGTCAACATCCCGGATTTCAGCGCCAAGATCATCGACGGCGACAAGGTGACCTTTGAAACCCGGGCCGTGGTGGGCAAGAACTCTTCGGACCGTCAGACGCCGGAGTTTTCCGACGTCATGGAATACATGGAGATCAACCCCTACTGGAACGTGCCGCGGTCGATCATGGCCAACGAATATCTGCCGATGATGCAGCGCAACCGCAATGCCGCCGGCCATCTGCAGCTGATCGACAGCCGTGGCCGCGTCGTGCCGCGGGGCGCGGTGAATTTCAGCAGCTACTCGGGCCGCACCTTCCCGTTCAACCTGCGCCAGCCGCCGTCGAACAAGAACGCGCTGGGGCTGGTGAAGTTCATGTTTCCCAATGTCCACAACATCTATCTGCATGACACCCCGGCCAAGAGCCTGTTTTCCCACGAAGTCCGCGCCTATTCGCACGGGTGCATCCGGCTGAACGAACCTTTCGAATTCGCCTATGCCCTGCTGGCCAAGCAGACCAGCGATCCGATCAGCTTCTTCCAGTCGCGGCTGAAATCCGGGGCCAACACACGGGTGAACCTGGAAAAACCGATCCAGGTGCATATCGACTATCGCACCGCCTTTACCGATGCCAAGGGCCGGGTCCAGTATCGCGCCGATGTCTATGGCCGGGACGCGGTGGTCTATGACGCGCTGCGCAACGCGGGGGTGGCGCTGACGTCGGTTCAGGGCTAAACCCGGCCTCGCAAGGCTGGCGAGGCACGAGACATGGCGCATAGCGTGAAAGACATCGCAAGGGCGCTCGGCTGTGAAGCGGCGGGCGCCATCGACATCCGGGTCGACGGGCTGAGCGAGCCTGCCGATGCGGGGCCTGGTGATCTTGCCACCGCGCTGAAACCCGAATTTGCCGAGGCGCTGCCCAAGGGCGCGGCGCGTGCCGCCATCCTCTGGGCCGGGGCGGACTGGCAGGCGATGGGGCTGGAGGCGGCGATCCTTGCGCCGCGCCCACGCTTTGCGCTCAGCGGGCTGACGGCGATGATGGACCCGGGGCCTGAATATGGCGCGGGCATTCACCCCAGCGCCGTGATCGACCCCAGCGCCCGGATCGGCGAAGACGTGCGGATCGGGCCATTTACCGTGATCGGCCCGCGTGCGGTGATCGGGGCGCGCTCCACCATCGGTCCGCAATGCTATATCGGCGCCGGCGTCCGTCTGGGCGAGGGCGCGGTTCTGCGCGAGCAGGTCACGCTGTGCCACGGTGTCACCATTGGTGCGCGGTTCACCGCCCAACCCGGCGCGCGGGTGGGGGCGGACGGATTTTCCTTTGTCACGCCCGAGGAAAGCGGCGTCGAACGCGCCCGCCATTCGCTGGGCGATCAGGGCGACGTGAAGGCCCAGGCCTGGGCGCGGATCCATTCGGTCGGCGCAGTCACGCTGGGCGATGATGTCGAGATCGGCGCCAATTCCTGTATCGACCGCGGCACCATCCGCGACACCCGGGTCGGCAGTGGCACCAAGATCGACAACCTGGTCCAGATCGGCCACAACGCGCAGGTCGGCGATGACTGCCTGCTTTGCGCGATGGCGGCGGTGGGCGGCTCGGCCAGGATCGGCAACAATTGTGTCTTTGGCGGCCAATCCGGCGTCAGCGACAATATCTTCATCGGCGACAACGTGATTGCCGGCGGCGGTTCCAAGCTCTTGTCCAACGTGCCTGCGGGCCGGGTGGTGCTGGGATACCCCGCGACAAAGATGGATGCGCAGATGGAAACCTACAAGGCGCTGCGCCGTCTGCCGCGCCTGCTGCGCGATATTGCGGCGCTCAAGAAAGCGGTTTCCAAGCCAGCAGAGAGCGATTAAATCTTCGGCAAGCCAAAGAGGGAAGCACCGATGAGTTCGAACAACGTCGATCAAAAGGTGATCGGGATCATCGCCGAGCAGGCCTTGATGGACCCCGAAGAGATCACCCGGGACAGCACGCTGGAAGACATCGGCATCGACAGCCTGGGGCTGGTGGAATGCATCTTTGCCATCGAAGAGGCCTTCGACATCTCGATCCCGTTCAACGCCAATGAACCGACCGAGAGCGATTTTGACATCTCGACCGTGGGCAAGATCGTCGACGGGGTCGAAAAGCTTATCGCCGATCAGAAAAGCTGATTATCGGCGGCTGAATCAACAGAGGGCGCAGTCACATGAAGCGGGTCGTCATCACCGGTGCTGGCACCATCAATGCGCTGGGCCATACCGTGCCCGACACGATGGAGGCGATGCGCGAAGGCCGCTGCGGCATTGGCCCGCTCGACATCGCGGATGTGGATCGGCTGTCGATCCGGATCGGCGGCCAGGTGCGTGATTTCGACCCGGTGACCCGGTTCAATCGCCAGCAATTGTCGCTTTATGACCGCTTCACCCAGTTCACCCTGGTCGCCGCGCGCGAGGCGTTGGCGCAATCCGGGCTGACCTTTTCCGATGATCTGGCCGCGCGCTCGGGCGTGGTGCTGGGCAATTCCGGCGGCGGCATGAACACGCTGGATGAGAATTACCGATCGGTCTACGAAGAGGGCAAGAACCGGGTGCATCCCTTCGTGGTTCCGAAGCTGATGAACAACGCCGCGGCCAGCCACCTGTCGATGGAGTTCAACCTCCAGGGGCCGTCCTTCACCGTGTCGACCGCCTGTGCCTCGTCCAACCACGCAATGAGCCAGGCGTTCCAGATGGTGCATGGCGGCATGGCCCCGGTGATGATCACCGGCGGGTCGGAGTCGATGCTGTGTTTCGGCGGGGTCAAGGCCTGGGAAGGGCTGCGGGTGATGTCCAAGGACGCCTGCCGCCCGTTCAGCGCCAACCGCAACGGCATGGTCCAGGGCGAAGGCGCGGCAATCTTTGTCTTCGAAGACCTGGAACACGCGCAGAAACGCGGTGCCGAGATCCTGGCCGAGGTGGTGGGCTTTGCCATGTCCTCGGATGCGTCCGACATTGTCATGCCGTCGAAAAGCGGCGCGGCGCGCGCGATCCGCGGCGCGTTGCAGGACGCCAGGCTGAACGCCGAGGATGTGGGCTATATCAACGCCCACGGCACCGGCACGGCGGCCAATGACAAGACCGAAAGCGCTGCGGTGGCGGATGTCTTTGGCGCCCACGCCGACAAGCTGATGATTTCCTCGACCAAGTCGATGCATGGCCACCTGATCGGCGGCACCGGCGCGGTCGAGCTTCTGGCTTGCATCATGGCGGTGCGGGACGGGGTGATCGCGCCGACCATCGGTTACGAGGAACCCGATCCGGAATGCGCGCTGGACGTCGTCCCCAACGAGGCGCGCGAGGCGGATGTGCAGGTGGCCCTGTCCAACGCCTTTGCCTTTGGCGGGCTGAACGCGGTCCTGGCGCTGCGCCGGTTCTGAGAAACCGCCGCCGCTGTCTTTGGCAAGGCCCTTTTTTGGGCCCGACGCTGGCCCTTTGCGGCGCAGACCGGGCCGTTGCGCATACTGGCGGGTGCGTGCAAGCACGCACCCTGCGGCGTGTCAGCCGAAAACCCGGGTCAGCGCGGTGTCGATGGCATCGGTGATGGTGTCGATGTCGCTGGCGGTGGCGATCAGCGCCGGGGCGAGGCAGAGCGTGTTGTTGTACCCCGGCAGCGACCGGTTGGTCGCGCCGATCAGCACGCCCTGGGCGCTGCACTCGGCCACAACCGCCTGGACCTGCGCCTCGGTCACCGGTTCCTTGCTGTCGCGGTCGCGCACCAGTTCGGCGCCGCAGAACAGGCCAAGTCCGCGCACGTCGCCGATCACCGCGTGTTTTTCCTTGAGCACCGCCAGATTGTCCATCAGCCGCGCGCCCATCGCGGTGGTATTCTCCAGCAGGTTCTCGTCTTCGATGATCGCCATGTTTTCCAGCGCCGCCACCGGCCCGGCGGTGCAGCCGCCAAAGGTCGAGATGTCGCGGAAGTAGTTCAGCGGATCGGTGGAATCATCCTTGAACAGGTCGAACACCCGCTCGGTCGTGACCAGCGCGGAAATCGCCGCATAGCCCGAGGCCAGCCCCTTGGCCATCGTCACGAAATCCGGCTCGATGCCGTAATGCTGATAGCCAAACCACTTGCCGGTGCGCCCGATGCCACAGACCACCTCGTCGATGTGCAGCAGGATGTCGTACTTGCGGCAGATTTCCTGCACCCGGGGCCAGTACCCTTCGGGCGGGACAATGACACCGCCGCCCGCGGTCACCGGCTCAAGGCAAAGCGCACCGACGGTATCCGGGCCTTCGCGCAGGATGACCTCTTCGATGGCATCGGCCGCGCGGCGGCCGTAATCCGCAACGTCCCACTGGGCGCGGTATTCCAGGCAATGTGGCACATGCACGAAACCGGGGGCGAAGGGGCCATATTGCAGGTTGCGCTCGGGCTGGCCGCCGGCGGACATGGTGGCAATGGTCGAGCCGTGATAATCGCGTTCGCGCACGAGGATCTTGTGCTTTTCGCCGCCGTACCGCTTGTGGGCGATCTGGCGCACCATCTTGAACGCCTTCTCGTTGGCTTCGCTGCCCGAGTTGACATAGTAGACCCGGCTCATGCCCGGCATCTTCTCGATCAGGCGGCGGGCAAAGAGCGATCCGGGCACAGACCCGGCCGATTGCGAGAAGAAGTTCAGTTTGACCAGCTGCTCGCGCACCGCGTCGGCGATGCGTTCGCGTCCATAGCCCACGTTGACGGTCCAGACCCCGCCCGAGACCGCATCGAGGAATTCCGCCCCGGTGGTGTCCCAAAGTCGCAGCCCGCGCCCTTCGACCATGACGCGCGGATCGCTGGTTTCCAGCGCCTTGTGCTGCATCAGGTGGTGCCAGACATGGGCCTTGTCGACGGCGACCACGTCATCGAGATCATTCACGGAAATTGGGTGCGTCATGGCTCATCTCCATCGGCAGGGGCAGGGGTGGCGGCACGACGGCGGAGAACTTGCCGCAACGCCGCACTCGGGATGCGCAACCTTTGCGGCGAAATGCCGGGCCGGTGTAGGGCCAGGCGCTTTCGTGATTTAGGTCCAGTTTTCGGTCAGGCGTCTTGTGCCCCGCCCCCCTTGATCCGACGTTCTGCTGCGCGGGCGTGGCCCTCCATGCCTTCCAGGCGGCTGATGCGTGCGGTCCTGCGGCCAAGCACGTCGGCGGCCTCGGGGGTGCAGCGCTGCCAGGTGACGGTCTTGGTGAACTTGTGCACCGACAGCCCGCCGGTATGGCGCGCCGCGCCGCTGGTGGGCAGCACGTGGTTGGGGCCGGCGGTCTTGTCACCAAAGGGCACGGTGGTCTCCGCCCCGAGAAAGAGTGACCCATAGGTGGTCAGCCGCGCCAGCCACCAATCGAGGTCCGCGGCCTGAACCTGCAGGTGCTCGGGCGCGTAGCGATCCGAGGTGGCGGCGGCCTCTTCGCGCGTGTCGCACAGGATCACCTCGGCACGTTCGTTCCAGGCCTGGCGCGCGGCAGAGGCATTGGGTTCGGGCAGGCCGTTGGCAAGGGCGGGCGCGCGCGCCAGCACCGCCTCGGCCAGGGCGCGGTCGGTCGAGATCAGCCAGACCGGGCTGTCGGCGCCATGTTCCGCCTGGCTGACCAGGTCCCAGGCGACGGTTTCGGGATCGGCGGTGTGGTCGGCAATGACAAGCGAATCCGTCGGCCCGGCGACCATGTCGATGCCGACCTGGCCAAAGAGCAAGCGCTTGGCCTCGGCGACATAGGCATTGCCGGGGCCGACCAGGATGTCGGCGGGCGGCGCCCCGAACAGGCCCTGGGCCATCGCGGCAATCGCCTGGACCCCGCCGAGGTTGAGGATCAGGTCGGCGCCGCAGAGGTCCATCGCAAAGACGATGGCATCGGGAATGCCCTCGGGCCGTGGCGGCGAGGCGGCGGTGACATGCGGCACGCCGGCAACCTTGGCGGCGGTGATGGTCATCAGCGCGCTGGCGACATGGCTGTAGCGCCCGCCCGGAACGTAGCACCCGGCGCTGGACACCGGGATCTGGCGCTGCCCGGCGATCAGGCCCGGCATGACCTCGACCTCGCAATCCTGGATGGTGGCTTTTTGCGCCTCGGCGAAACGGCGGATGTTGGCATGGGCAAAGCGGATGTCGTCGCGCAGCGTTTCCGGCACCCGGGCGCAGGCGGCGGCGCGCGCCTCGGGCGAGAGGGCAATCTCGCCGGTCCAGCCATCCAGATGGCGGGCATAGTCGCGCACGCGGTCCTCGCCGTCGCGGGCGATGGCGGTCAGCATGCCGCCCACGGTTTCGGACAGGTCCTTGCGTTCGGTGGCGGGGCGGGGGGCCGCCTGTTTCAGGTAGGTGACAGTCACCGGGGAACTCCTGTTGCGGGCGCTGGCGGGCAGGTCGGGGGAAGGACGGGCAAAGGTGCCATTGCCAGAAGACAGCCGCAGCGGGCGTCTGGCAAGCCTGTTGTCGCAGGGCGGCGGAAGGATCGTCCGAGGTTGGGCCTCACGGCTCAGCTCCGGATCCGGGTGAATTCCGGGTCATGGGGCGACGGCGCGATCACCTCGGCCGGGATCAGAGTGCCGCAGAGGTCAAGCGCCATGCGGCTGCCGATGGCCGCCAGCGCCGGGTCGACAAAGGCATAGGCCAGGTTCAGCCCGGTGCGGTGCCCCCAATCGCCCGAGGTGACGGTGCCCACCACGGCGGACCCCTGCATGAGCGAGGCGCCGGGATGGGCGGGCGCGCGGGTGGTGTCGATCGTCAGCGTCACCAGCTTGCGCTGCGGGCCCCGGGTGCGGCGTTGCAGCAGGGCCTCCTTGCCGACGAATTCCGGCTTGTCCGGTTTCACGAAACGTTCAAGCCCGGTCTCGAAGGGGTCGAACTCGGTGATCAGGTCGGCCTTCCAGTGCAGGAAGCCCTTCTCCATGCGCATCGAATCCACCGCGCGCGCGCCGAAGAGTTTCAATCCGTGGGCCTCGCCGGCTTTGCGGAGCGCGAGGTAGGCGGCGTAGAGGGCGTTGTTGGGGACGTGAATCTCGTAGGCGAGTTCACCCGAGAAGCTGACGCCGAGGACGGTGGCCGGGACGAAGCCGATGAAGCATTCGCGGACGCTGAGCCAGGGGAAAGCCTCTTTCGACCAATCGCCACGCGAACAGGCGGCAAGCACGTCGCGGGCCTTGGGCCCCGCCAGCACGAGGATCGTCTGGTCGTTGGTCAGGCTGCGCAGCTGCACATCTTCGCCGGGGCGCAGATGCGACGAGAGCCAGTCCATGTCGTGGTATTCGCTGGCCGCGGCCGAGCCATACCATGTCCGGTCCGGGCCACGGTCGCTGGCGGGCAGGTTGGCAAGCGTTGCTTCGGCCTTGATCGTGCCCTGCCGGGTCAGCAGATAGCCCAGCCCCAGGCGCCCCGGGCGTTTGGTCACCGCACCACAGACCAGCCGGTCGAGGAAATCGTGCCGATCCGCGCCGGTGATCTCGATCCGGTTGAAGCCGTTGACCTCGCAGAGGCCGACAGTCTGCGACAGGTTGCGGACCTCTGCCGCGACGATGTCAAAGGTTTCGTCGAAGTCGAAGCCCAACCTGGGGTGGAAATCGGGCTCGGGTTTGACATAGTCGAGCCGTTCCCAGCCATTGACCACGGTGAACTCCGCCCCCTCGGCGGCCAGCACCGGGGTCAGAGGCGTGGTCCTGGCCGGACGCCCGGCGGGGCGGTGCTCATGCGGGAAGTGAAAGCGGAACTCGTTCTGGTAATCCTCGATGGCCTTCAGTGCCGTCAGCTCCACGTTGGCATGGCCGGCAAAGCGGCGCGGATCGATCACCCAGGTGTCATATTGCGCCTCGCCATGCACGATCTGTTGCGCCAGCAACCAGCCGTGGCCGCCGCCTTCGCCCAGGCCCGCGCGCAGACCGATGATGCAGAAGGCGTTGCGCTTGCCCGGGATCGGGCCGACCAGCGGCGCGCCGTCGATGGTATAGGTGATCGGGCCGTTGACGACGGTGTGGATGCCCACCTCCATCAGCGCGGGCATCCGGGCAAAGGCGCCTTCCAGCACGTCGGTCACGCGGTCCAGGTCGTCGGGGCACAGCGCGTTGACGAACTTGGGATCGATCCCGTCCATGCCCCATGTCTTGCAGTCCTGTTCATAGAACCCGACCAGCAACCCGTTCTTTTCCTGCCGACAGTAATAGTCGCTGATCGGACAGCGCAACAGCGGCATGCGGTGGTCGGCATCCTTGATGGCGGCGATCTCCTCGGTCAGGAAATACTGGTGCTCCATCGAGGCAACGGGGTGATGCACGCCCATCATCGCGCCCACCTCGTTCACCCGGTAGCCGCAGGCGTTGACGACGATGTCGCAATCGATGTCGCCCTTGTCGGTGTGGACGGTCCAGGTGTCGTCGCGGTGCTGGGTCAGCGCGGTGACCGGCGTCTGGCGATAGACCTCGGCCCCGGCCTTGCGCGCGCGGCGGGCCAGCGCCTGGCAGAGCTGGGCCGGGTCGATGTCGCCATCCATCGGATCCCAGAGCCCGCCCAGAAGGTTGTCGGTCGAGATCAGCGGATGGCGGCGGGCGCATTCCTCGGCGTCGATCACCTCGAACTGCACGTCCATCCCCCGCGCCATCGAGGCGAAGTGGCGATACCCCTGCATCTGTGCTTCGGTATTGGCCAGCCGGATGCCGCCGTCGCCGTGGTGATAGGTGATCGGATAATCGGGGTCTTCGGCCAGTTCCTTGTAAAGGGCGATGGAGTGGGTCTTGAGGCCGACCATCGTCTGGGTCATGCCGAAATTCGTCACCTGCGCGGCGGAATGCCAGGTGGTGCCGCTGGTCAGCTCGTCGCGCTCGACGAGGACGACATCGCTCCAGCCTTCCTGTGTCAGGTGATAAAGGGTCGAACAGCCGGCAATGCCGCCGCCAATGACCACGACCTTGGTGCGCGATTTCATGCCTGTCTCCGGGGATCAGTGTTCAGACCGGGATGCGCCGCTTTGACCGGTGCGGCAACCGCTGTCCCGGTGTTGCGATAAAATCGTAAACCTGTTTTGACGGCTTCACAGCTAGACCCGCGCACCGGGGCCGGTCACTTCAGCAGGACAAACCGGTCCGCAAGCCAGGGCGTGGAGGCAAGCATCGGCGTGATGGCATGTTCGCAAATCAGCTTGCGGACCCTTGCATCGACCATGTCGACGATCGGATCGGCGCAATCCGGCGTGGCTAGCAGCGACAGGGTGCGGGCAAAGCTCTTGCCCGGGAAGGGATGCATCCGAAGCTGCGACCGGAACCGCCGCGCCCGTGCGAACAGCAGCGGCGTGGTGATCGTCCAGCCGGCACCGGCGGCGACCATCGCCATCAGCGTCTGGTTGTTGCTGCATTCGAAACGATGCGAGGTGGCCCAGCGCAGGCGCTTGAGCTGGCCCTCGATCTGGCGCGAAATCATCAGGTTGCCGGCAAAGCGCAGGAAGGGCAGGGGGCTGCGCCCCTCGACCACGTCGCGCAGCGCATGGTCCTCGCCCACGCGCAGCACCACGACAAAGGGATCGCGCAGCAGGGGCAGGTCCTGCAGGTCACGCAGGCGCTCTTCGGGGCTGGCGGTGATGCCAAGGTCCAGCTGCCGGTCGCGCAGCTGGTCGACGATGGCGGCGCTGACGCCGTTGTGGAACAGGAAATCACAGCGCGGCAGCCGGTTCGACAGAAAGACGGCCAGTTCCGGGATGATGTCGCTGTCGAGGTCCTCGATGCTGCCGATCCGCAGGTATCCGGCATCCGAGGCGGTTCCGGCGGACGCCTCGGCCTCGGCCTTGCGGATGGCATGCAGCGCGCCGTCGATGTTGCGCAGAAAAACCTGGCCCTTGGGGGTCAGCACCATCGGCCTGCGACCGTGGTTGAACAGCTCGATGCCCAGGTGATCCTCCAACGCGCGCAGGTGATGCGAGACCGTGCTCACCGTCAGCCCGGTTTCGGTCGCCGCGGCCCGCAGAGAGCCTCTCTCGGCGCAGATCTGGAACAATTGCAGCCAGTTCAGCTTCAGGTCGCGGGATTTCGCGTGGCGTGACATGGGACGGGTCCGGTTGTGGCGATGTATGTGCGATTTCGTCTGATGATTGGTCGCAGGGTATCGAAACAACGGGGCCGGGTCACGACCGGATGCGTTTTACCTGTTGCGGCGTGGATCAGCGCGCGCGGCCCGGCGGCGGATCGGTCTCCAGCGCGTGCAGCAGCACGTCCAGGTTCTGCCGCGGCAGCAGGCGCAGGACTTGTGCGACGGTCTCGCGGCATTGCGGGCCGGGCCAGTCGGCGGGAAAGACCGCATCGGGCAGCACCGGCGTGCGCAGCGCAATGCGCCGCCAGTCATGCACGATCAACACCCGCAGCGCGGCACGTTCGCAAGGGGCAAGCCGCGTCAGCTGTGCCGCCTGGGTCTCGATCCGGGTCAGCGCCTGCAGCAGTGCCTGGGCATGGCCGGTCAGCCCCTCACCACAAAGCTTGGCACGCATCCAGTCGGGCAGCTGCACCGCCTGGGTCACCGGTGCAATCAAGGCGCCGGGGTCGTCGGGGCGTTGCGGCGTGAGCCGCAGGTAAGAGGTGAGCCAGACACCTTCGCGGTCCGGCTCGGACAGCGGCGCGCCCGGGTCGGACACCACCAGCCATGCGGTGTCGGCCAATGGGCCTTCGGCATAAATCCGCGGGGTGGCGGCGGCGCTTTGCGCGCGGCCCCAGGCGGTGAGGCCATAGTCGCTGTTGCGGCCGATGCGCCGGCTGTCGATCCAGCCATCCTTGCGCAGGCGGTGCAGCGCCACGCGCACCGCTTCGGGTTTGAACCCGATCAGGTCGCTGAGATGGCGCAGAAGCGCGCCGCTGATCCGCGCGCCGTCCTCCTGCGCCAACTCGCCAAAGACGGTGACAAGCAGCGACCAGACCCGGGGGGGCTGGTCGCCGGTCAGACATGTTACAAGCTCTGCGAATTCCGCGCGTTTCATGAACGCGTGATAGCCCGCAGACCGCCGCTTGCCAAGTTCAGGCGGTATAGGCGTTCATGGTCAGCAGTTCGTATTCCGCGACCTTTTCATCGTCCTGGTTGGTCAGCGTCACGTGCCAGCGGACTTCGCCGTATTCGTCGTTGCGTGGGGTCTTGTGCTTGACGGTCAGGCGCACCTTGATGCTGTCGCCCACTTCCACCGGCTTCATGAAGCGCAGACCGTCCAGCCCGGTATTGGCCAGAACGGGGCCTTCGCTGGGTTCGACGAACATGCCCGCCGCGAAGCTGAGCAGCAGGTAGCCATGCGCGACACGCCCCGGGAAGAAGGGGTTGCGCGCGGCGGCGGCGTCATCGGTATGGGCATAGAAGGTGTCGCCGGTGAACTCGGCGAAATGCTCGATGTCGTGCAGCGTGATCTCGCGCGGGGCGGTGTGGATCGTCTCGCCGATGTCCAGGTCGTTGAAGCTGCGGGTGAAGGGATGCGCCGGAGCGGCGATCTCGGTCGCGCCGGGCACCCATTTGCGGCCAATGGCCGAGAGGATGTCGGGGCTGCCCTGGATGGCGGTGCGCTGCATGTAATGCATCACGCCACGCACGCCGCCCATCTCCTCGCCACCGCCGGCGCGGCCCGGGCCGCCATGCACCATGTGAGGCAGGGGAGAGCCGTGGCCCGTGCTTTCCTTCATGCTGTCGCGGTTGTTGAAGTACAGCCGCCCGTGGAAAGCACCCGATCCAAGCGCCACCTCGCGGGCAACCTCGGGGTCATGGGTGATGACCGACGCCACGAGAGAGCCCTCGCCACGGTTGGCCAGCGCCACCGCGTGATCCAGGTCGCGGTACCCCATGACGGTCGAAACCGGGCCGAAGGCCTCGGTGTCATGCACGCGCGTGGCGGCATCGGGATCGGCGCAGTGAAAGAGCATCGGCGGCAGGAAAGCGCCCTTGGCGGCATCCGCGCCTTGCACGTCAAAGGCATCGGGATTGCCAAAGACGCGCTCGGCCTCTTGTCCGATGATGCCGGCCTTTTCCAGCACGTCACGCTTCTGGCTGTTGGACACCAGCGCACCCATGCGCGTGCCCTCGGCCCGGGGATCGCCGATCACGGTTTTTGCCAGACGGGCCGACAGCGCCTCGATCACGGCGTCCACCTGCGCCTGCGGCGCGATGATCCGGCGGATGGCGGTACATTTCTGGCCCGCCTTGGCGGTCATCTCGCGGCTGACCTCCTTGATGAAAAGGTCGAACTCCGGCGTGCCGGGGGCGGCGTCGGGGCCGAGGATCGAAGCGTTGAGGCTGTCCTGTTCGGCCACGAAACGGATCGAGTTGCGCAGGATATGCGGGGCCGAGCGCAGCTTGAACGCGGTATCGGCAGAGCCGGTAAAGCTGACCACGTCCTGGGCCGTCAGCCGGTCGAGCATGTCGCCCAGGCCACCGGACACCAGTTGCAGCGCGCCGGCGGGCAGGATGCCGCTGTCGAGCATGATCTTCACGGCCAGCTCGGTGACATAGCAGGTGGCGGTCGCGGGCTTCACGATGGCGGGCACACCGGCCAGCAGGGTGGGTGCGAGCTTTTCCAGCATCCCCCAGACCGGGAAGTTGAAGGCGTTGATATGCACCGCCACGCCGCGCAGCGAGGTGGCGATATGCTGGCCAAGGAAGGTGCCACCCCGCGAAAGCTGTTCGACCTCGCCATCAAGGTAGACATGCGCATCCGGCATCTCGCGGCGGCCCTTGGAGGCAAAGACGAACATCGTGCCGATGCCGCCGTCGATGTCGATCATGTGGTCCGACTGGGTGGCACCAGAGGCAAAGGACAGATCGTAAAGCGCCTGTTTGTGTTTGCCCAGGTGCGCCGCCAGCGCCTTGAGCATGCGCGCGCGGTCATGGAAGGTCATGGCGCGCAGGGCCGGCCCGCCGGTCTGGCGCGCGTAGTCCAGCATCGCCTGCACGTCGAGCGTGGCGTTGCCCGCGCGGCCCAGCGCCTCGCCCGTCACCGCGTTTTCGATCATCCGGGCATCGGCATCAGGGGCGATCCATGCACCGGCGGCAAAGCTTTTCACATCGAGAAGGCTCATATCGTTTCCTTTCCGGGGCAGGGGGCTCAGTGGCCCAGCCCGCCCATTTGATTTGGCAAGAACAGCACGAGGATCGGCAGAAGCACGATCAGCAGCAGGCGGAAGATGTCGGCGATCCAGAACGGCGTGACACCGCGAAAGATCGTGCCGGTGGTGACGTCGCCGACAACGCCCTTGAGGATGAAGACATTGAGCCCCACCGGCGGGGTGATCAGCGAGATCTCGACCACCACGACGACCACGATGCCGAACCAGATCGGATCAAAGCCCAGCGAGACCACCAGCGGAAAGAAGATCGGCACCGTCAAGAGCAGCATCGACAGGCTTTCAAAGACGCAGCCCAGGACGACGTAAACCGCGAGGATCATCACGATCACCATCATCGGTGCCACGTCATAGGCGGTGACCAGCGAGATCAGCGCCTCGGGCAGGCCGGCGATGTTGACGAAGTTGGAAAAGACCTGCGCGCCGATCAGCACCGCGAACAGGCTGGAGGCGGTGAAGGCGGTTTCCTTCAGCACGTCAAGCAGGCCCTTGAAATCCAGCCCCCCACGCGACAGCGCGATGACAAAGGCGCCCATCGCCCCCATGCCTGCGGCCTCGGTGGGCGAGAAGGTCAGGTTCAGCGGGGCAAAGTCGAAGGCGCCGTACAGCCCGCCGATGACGAGGAAGAACAGCAGCAGCACCGCCCAGACCGACTTCAGCGCCTTCAAACGGTCGCCCCAGCCGGTCTTTTCGCCCGCCGGGCCTTCGGCCGGGTTGCGCCAGACGGTCCAGCGCACGGCGCCGAGGTAGAACAGGATGCCCATCGCGCCGGGAATGATGCCGGCCATGAACAGCTTGCCGATCGAGGTTTCCGTCAGGATGCCGTAGATCACCAGGATCACCGAGGGCGGGATGAGGATGCCCAGCGTGCCCCCCGCCGCGATCGAGGCGGTGGACAGCCGATCGGAATAGTTGAAGCGCCGCATCTCGGGCATGGCGACCTTGGACATGGTGGCCGCCGTGGCCAGCGATGAGCCGCAGATCGCGGAAAAGCCGCCACAGGCCATGACGGTGGCCATCGCCAGCCCGCCGCGCATGTGGCCGAGAAAGGCGTGCGAGACGGCGTAGAGCTCGCGCGCCATGCCGCCCTTGTTGACGAACAGGCCCATCAGGATGAACAGCGGGATGACCGATAGGCCGTAGTCCTGCGCCGTGTCGGTGACCTGGCGGCCAACCATCGACAGCGCGGCGCGCAGGCCGCGGTCGTCGAACATGCCGCCGCGCTCATAGGCATAGCCCAGCGTGCCGACCAGCCCCATTGCAAAGACGATGGGCAGGCGCAGCAGCACCAGCACCAGGACGACGGCGAAACCGATCAGGGCAGCAGTCATGACTTGAACTCCTCGATCAGGCGCGGGGCAAAGAGCGTCAGCGCCCCGGCAAAGGCCATCGCCACCGCCGCCAGCGTCAGACCCGCCGCGATGAACCACATGGTCAGGTATTGCGGGATGCCCAGGTATTGCGTGACATCGCCATAGCCGCGCGTGCGCTCGGCCAGGGTCCAGACCTGCGCGACCGGCCAGTACAGCATGACCCCGGAAAAGATCAGCAGCACCCCGTCACGGACCCGCGCCAGCCGCAGGCGGTTGAAGATGCCGTCGGTCAGGTCGACCGCGATATGCCCGCCAGTGACCGAGATATGCGGCAGCACGGCAAAGACCATCACCGCCACGAAAATCCGCGTCAGTTCCGTTGCCGCCTCGATCGGCGCATCAAAGCTCGACCGCAGGACCACGTCGCTGAAGGTCATGACCATCAGCACAAACAGCGCCGCACAGGCCAGCCAGATCGGCACCTGCACCGCAAGGTGATAGGCTCTTCGCAGGGGTGACATGGGTGTTCTCCTTGCCGGGAAACGGCCGGGCGCGACGGCCCGGCCATCAGGTGGTGCCGGGGGCGCGTTACTCGGCGCCCAGCTCGGCGCGGAACTCGGCCAGTGCCGCCGCGGCATCGATGCCCTTGGCGCTGACTTCCTCGACCACGCTGGCGGTGACCTGTTCGATCACCGGGGCGAAGGCCGCGATGTCGGCGTCAGAGGCGCGGGTGATGGTATTGCCCTCGGTCTCTTCGGTCAGTTCGATGGAAAAGGCGTCGCCCGCATCCCAGACCGCGCCGGACATGCGGCTGACCGGTTCGCCAAAGACTTCGTCTTCCAGCGCCTGTTGCAGGTCTTCGGGCAGGTCGTCGAAGGCGTATTCGCTCATGATATAGGCAAAGGAGCCACGGAAGAAGCCGCCGGGCATCTCGTAATAGGCCGGGGCCACCTCGGTCAGGCGAAAGCCCTGGCGGCTGTCGATGGTCATCATCACGCCATCGGCGGTGTTGGACGCCAGCGTTTCATAGACCTTGGGCGCCGGGACCTGGATGCCGGTCGCGCCAAGTGCCGCGCCCACGTCACTGGCCACGCCACCGGGCATGCGCAGTTTCAGCCCCGAGATGCCGTCGAGATTGTCCACCTTGGTGCCGGTGTGCAACTGGCCCGGGCCGTGGGTGTGCAGGCCCAGCACCTTGACGCCGCGATGTTCGTTCATCGCCGCCAGGTGGTTTTCGTAGAGGTTCCAATAAGCGACCGAGACATCCTCGGCGGTGGCCTCGATACCGGGCAGCTCGACGAGCTTGTAGCCGGTGAAGCGGCCGGGCTGATAGCCGTGGAAGACATAGGCGATGTCGACCGCGCCATCGAGCACCAGGTCCATCTGCGCCGGCGGCGGGGCCAGGCCCATGCGCACTTCGCCGGTGACGCGGCCATCGGTGGCCTCTTCGATCATCTCGATCAGCTTGGGCAGCATCTGGGTGTTGATATTGTGCGTCGGCGGCACCCAGCTGGAGATGACCAGCGTGTGCTCGGCCTCGGCATAGGCCGCGGTGCCGGCGGTCAGGGCAAGGGCCGAAATGGCTCCGATAAGGGTCTTGTTCATGTCTTTCTCCTCCTGAAGATCGGTTGGTCAGTGATATCGTGCGGCGCGGACCCAGGCGCCGGGGCTCTGCTGGTCCAGCGCATCCAGCGCCTGTGTGATCGCGTCGCGCCCGGCGGTCTCGGCGGCACACATCGGCCCGCCGCGCCAGCGCGGAAAGCCGTAGCCGTGCAGCTTGACCACATCGACGGCGGCATCACTTTCGGCGATGCCTTCCTCGACGATGCGCGCGCCTTCGTTGGCCAGCACGGCAAGAAGCTGCGCCTGGATTTCGTCTTGCGTATAGGTGCGGCGGGTGATGCCGTTGTCCTGCGCATAGCGGGTGATGATCTCGGTCACGTCCGGGTCTTCGATCGGGGTGCGGCTGCCCTCGGCATAGCTGTACCAGCCCTTGCCCGTGCGCATCCCCAGCCGCCCGGCGGCGCAGAGCTGGTCGGCGATGGTCACGTAACGCTCTGTTGCGGGGCGGGTCGCGTCCTGGCGGCGGCGGTTGGCTTCGGCGATCTGAAGCCCGCCCATGTCCTGGGCCTCGAACGGGCCCATCGCCATGCCAAAGGCGCGCATCGCGGCGTCGATCTGGCCGGGCAGGGCGCCATCGGCCAGCATGTATTCGGCGGCGCGGCGATAGGCGGCCAGCATCCGGTTGCCGATGAAACCATCGCAGATGCCGGACAGCACCGCCACCTTGCGCAGCCGTTTGGCCAGGGCAAATGCGGTGGCGAGCGTGTCTTGCGAGGTCTCGGGCAGTTTCACCACCTCAAGCAGCTTCATGATATGCGCGGGCGAGAAGAAGTGCAGGCCAAGGCACCGGGCGGGGCTGTCGATCCCGGCAAAGATCTCGCGCGGGTCGAGGTAGGAGGTATTGGTCGCCAGGATCGCATCGGGGGCCATGACGGCGGCAAGCTCGGCAAAGACCGCCTGTTTGACGGCCACATCCTCAAAGACCGCCTCAATGGCGAGATCGGCGGTCGCAGCGGCGTCATAGCCCACCCTGGCCGAGAAAGCCGCCAGTTGCGCGTCGTGTTTCGCCTGGTCGATCTTGCCGCGTTTCAGGGCGCCGGCGACCAGTCCCGCGACACGGTCCTGCGCGGCAATGGCGGCGTCCTCGTTGCGTTCGATGATCGTGACGGTCAGACCCGCGGACAGGCAGGCACCGGCGATGCCCGCGCCCATCAACCCGCCGCCGACCACGGCAATGGTGCGAATGTCACGCGGGGTGCCGCCCTTGATATCGGCCGGTTTGGCCACGGCACGTTCGGCAAAGAAGGCATGGCGCAACGCGCGGCTTTCGTCCGAGGCGCGCAGATCGAGGTGCAGCGCGCGCTCTTTCGGTTGACCCTCGGCAAAGGGTTCGGCGGCCCAGAGCAGCGCGTCAAGGTTGTGCAACGGGGCTTTGCGGCCCCGCGCGGCCTTGGTTATGGCGGCGCGTTGATTTTCGATCCAGGTGGCGTCGGGCGCGGTCACAACGCGCTGCGACACCGGTTGCGGGCGGGGTGCTGCAAGAGCCTGCGCCGCGGCTTCCGGGTCGCTTTCGATGGCGTCGATTGCCCCAAGCCGCAGGGCCTCTTCTGCCGCGATCGACTTGCCGGAACAGGCCATGTCAACCGCCGCGTCCCAGCCGAACAGGCGCGGCGCGCGCTGGGTGCCGCCTGCGCCGGGGACCAGGCCGACGTTGACTTCGGGCAGGCCCAGCCGCGTGCCGGGGGCGGCAATGCGCCAGGCGCAGCCCATCGCGATCTCCAGCCCGCCGCCCAGCACATTGCCGTGCAGCACCGCGACGAAGGGCGTCTCGCTGGCTTCGATGGCGGTCACGACGTCGGGCAGATGGGGCTCTTGCGGTGGGGCGTCAAACTCGCTCATGTCGCCGCCGGCGACAAAGGTGGTGCCCTCGCAGATCAGCAGGGCCAGCCGCGCGCCTTGCACCCGGGCCACCGCATCGAGCAGCCCCCGGCGCACCGCGGTTGAGGTCGCGTTGACCGGCGGATTGTTCACCCGCACCCAGGCCAGATCACCCCTGCGCTCGACTGTCACGACGCTCATCCGCCTCTCCCTTGCCAGAATCATTCGCTCCTTTATTAATTGACCAACCGGTCGGTTTATGCAAGGATCATTTTGGATTTGAGGAGGACACGGGCGCGACATGACCGATACGATTCTTGTGCAAGATCATGGAAACTGGACAGAAATCACTCTGAACCGGCCTGATCGACTCAACAGTTTCAACGACGAGATGCACCTTGCCCTGCGCGCCGCGCTGGAGGCTGCGCGCGATATGGGCAAGCGCGCGGTGCTCTTGACCGGGGCGGGGCGGGGCTTTTGTGCCGGGCAGGACCTGGGCGACCGCGACCCGTCAAAGATGGATGGCCCGCCGGACCTGAGCAAGACAGTGCGCAGCTATTACGCGCCGTTGGTGCGGCTGATCCGGTCGCTGGATTTTCCGGTGATCTGTGCCGTCAACGGCGTGGCCGCCGGGGCGGGGGCCAACCTGGCGCTGGCCTGTGACATGGTGCTGGCGGCGGAAAGCGCGAAATTCATCCAGTCCTTTGCCAAGGTCGGCCTGATCCCGGATACCGGGGGGAGCTGGCACCTGCCGCGCCTTCTGGGCGAGGCGCGGGCCAAGGGGCTGGCGCTGACCGCGCAGCCATTGCCCGCCGCGCAGGCCGAGGACTGGGGCCTGATCTGGAAATGCCTGCCTGACGACGCGCTGATGGCTGAGGCGCGGCAGATCACCGAAGGCTTTGCCAATGGCCCGACGCTGGGCTTTGCCCTGACGAAACAGGCGATCCAGGCGGCGGCAAGTGACACGCTGGACGCGCATCTTGAGCTGGAGGCGGACTTCATGAAGCGCTGCGGCGAAAGCGCGGATTATGCCGAGGGCGTGTCCTCCTTCCTCGAAAAGCGCGCACCGAAGTTCACGGGGGCCTGAGCATGACACCGAAGGAACGCGCCGAACGCGCGGCCAGGGCGATGTGGCGCGACGATGGCGCTTCGCAATGGCTGGGCATGTCGCTGGATGCGGTGGACGAGGGCCGCGCCACCATGACGCTGACCGTCGAACGCCACCATTGCAACGGGCACGGCATCTGTCACGGCGGCATCATCTTTTCGCTGGCCGACAGCTGTTTTGCCTTTGCCTGCAACAGCCGAAACCAGGCCACCGTGGCCCAGAACAACATGATCACCTTCACCGCCCCCGGCCGGTTGGGAGACCGGCTGACCGCGCAGGCGCAAGAGGTGTCGCTGACCGGGCGCAGCGGCATCTATGATGTCCGCGTGACCAACCAGGAGGGCGTGGTGATCGCCGAAATGCGGGGGCTGTCGCGGTCGATCCGTGGCCAGCTCTTTGACGAAACAGACATGGGAGGAGACCCGACATGAAAGACCTGACCCCGGCCAAGGCCGACCTGGAGCCCATCGAAGTCGCCAGCCGCGACGAGATTGCCGCGTTGCAGCTGGAGCGTCTGAAATGGTCGCTGCGCCATGCCTATGACAACGTGCCGATGTATCGGCAGCGCTTTGACGAGGCGGGGGTGCATCCCGACGACCTTGCCGATCTGAAGGACCTGGCGAAGTTTCCCTTCACCTACAAGAACGACCTGCGCGACAATTATCCTTTCGGCCTGACGGCTGTGCCGAAGGAAAAGCTGGTGCGTATTCATGCCTCGTCGGGCACCACGGGCAAGCCGACGGTGGTGGTCTATACGAAAAATGATATCGAGGTCTGGTCCACGACGCTGGCGCGCAGCCTGCGCGCCTCGGGTCTGCGGGCCGGGGACATCGTGCACAACGCCTATGGTTACGGGTTGTTCACCGGGGGCCTGGGCGCGCATTACGGGATCGAGAAACTGGGCGCCACGGTGGTGCCGATGGGCGGCGGACAGACCGACAAGCAGGTCGGGCTGATCACCGATTTCCAGCCGACCGGCATCATGGTCACCCCCTCCTACATGCTCAACATCCTCGAAGGCTTCCACAAGGCGGGGATCGACCCGCGGTCGTCATCGCTTCAGGTGGGGGTCTTCGGGGCCGAGCCCTGGACCAATGCGATGCGCAAGGAGGTGGAAGAAGCCTTCGACATGCATGCGGTCGACATCTATGGCCTGTCGGAAATCATGGGGCCGGGTGTGGCCAATGAATGCGTCGAGACCAAGGATGGCCTGCACGTCTGGGAGGATCATTATTACCCCGAGATCATCAACCCGACCACGGGCGAGGTTGTCGAGGACGGCGAAGAGGGCGAGCTGGTCTTTACCACGCTGACCAAGGAAGGCATGCCGATGATCCGCTACCGCACCCGCGACCTGACCCGGCTTCTGCCCGGCACGGCGCGGACGATGCGGCGGATGGAAAAGATCACCGGGCGCTCGGATGACATGATCATTCTGCGCGGGGTCAACGTCTTTCCGACCCAGATCGAGGAACAGGTCTGCGCGACGGGTGGTCTTGCGCCCTATTTCCAGATCGAGCTGTACAAGTCCGGTCGAATGGACGCCATGCGTGTCTTTGTCGAGGCATCTACCGACGCCGCCGACGAATTGTCGAAAACTGCCGCTGCGCGCATGTTGACCAAGCACATCAAGGATATGGTAGGGGTCTCGACAGAAGTCGTCGTGGGCGATCCCGGTGCTGTCGCGCGCAGCCAGGGCAAGGCCGTGCGTGTCGTCGACAACCGAAACAAGGACTGACAGTGTCGCGCCCCATTGCAAAGGACCACGACGAGAAACGTGCCAACATCCTGAAAATCGCCGCCCGCGTCTTTGCCGAACACGGCTTTGCGCGGGCGTCGATGGCGCTTGTCGCCAAGGAATGCGGGATCTCGAAGGCCAATATCTATCACTATTACCCCAGCAAGGATGCGCTTTTGTTCGACATCCTCGACACCTATCTGTCGGAGCTGCGCGACCGGATCGGGGGGCTGCCCATCGACGGGCTGCCGCCCTCCGAGCAGCTGGGGCGGATCGTGTCGGAAACGCTCTTTGCCTACGAGGGCATGGACCACGAGCACAAGATCCAGACCGAGGGCATCGCCCTGCTGGCGGAAGACCAGCAGGCGGTGCTGAAGTCCTATCAGCGCGACATGGTGCGGCAGATGAGCGACGTGGTGGCCGGCATCGCGCCCGAGATCTTTGACGGCGATCGGCGCAAGCTGCGGGCGGCGGTGATGTCGATCTTCGGCATGATCAACTGGTTCTACATGTGGAACAGTTCCGCCGACAAGCAAGCCCGCGAGGAATACGCCGATCTCGTGACCCGGATGACATTGCACGGTGTGCAGGGGTTGTAAGGGTGGGGCGAACCTTCGGCCTGGTTTCCGGCCCCGTCCCGGGCTTGCCCCGGGACCTCATGGCCCCGTCCCGGGCCTGACCCGGGACCTCATGGCAAGGTCTCAGGGCAGTTTCTCACGGCAAGCCTGACAAGAGGCCCCGGGTCAAGCCCGGGGCGCGCGCGGGGAGGTGCAACCAGGGTCCTTTCCTGGTCACGACCCGTCCCGCCACGTGCCGGGCGGGCGTGACTACCGTGGGACGCCGCACCGCTCCATCCCGGCGGCCAGCCGCGCCTCCCAATCGGTGCGCATCTCTTCCGCCGTCCGGTGCCGCAGGCCCCAGGCCTTCATCTGCGCCAGCCGCTCTGCCGGGGGATCGCCAAAGATCGCCGCGACGCGGGGCTGCCAATAGGCGAGGCTTGCCGCGATGGCGTCGCTCTCGCCCTGTGTCATCAACCGCGCCAGCCCTTCCTCGGCCAGCTCGGTGTGATGCGCCTCGACCGGGGCGACATCGCGCAGGGCCTCGGCCAGCGGCTGGTAGGAGACCTGCACCATGTCGGCCAGCTGCACCGCCACCGCGTGACCGGTGCAGAAGTTCATCACCACCGCGTCCACCCAGCCGTCCAGCGGGTAGTTCAGCACCGACAGCCGCATGTCATGGGCCGACCGGGTGCGGCCCGGCGCGGTGTCGCGGGGCAGGCGGTCAGTCCAGGGATGGTGGTTGGCATAGCGCGCGGTATTGGCGCCGAACTCGCCCATCAGGCGCAATACCTTGTCGGCATTGTCGGTCTTTTCCAGCACGATCTTCGCTGCCGCGATGCGTTCCTTGATGCCGGGGCCCGCGTTGATCACATCGGCAAAGCCCGCCGCACCGGCCAGTTCGCTGTCCACGAAACTGGCCATCATCCGCATCAGTTCCGCGCGATAGCGCGTTGGCACATTGGCCGGGTTGGTCAGCCGTCCGCCCCGGGCAAGGTAGTCCGCGATATCCATCGTATCACTCATGGCTCAGGCTCCTATTGATCGTAGTCCACGACCACGCGGTCGGTGACGGGGAAGGACTGGCACGACAGGACATAGCCCCGCGCCACCTCGTAATCCTCAAGCGCGTGGTTGGCGACCATCTCGACCTCGCCTTCCAGCACCTTGCACTTGCAGGTCGAACAGACCCCGGCCTTGCAGGCATAAGGCGCATCCAGCGCGTTCTCCAAAGCGGCGTCGAGGATCGTCTGATCCTTGTCCATCGCGAAGGTCCGCGCCGCGCCATCCATCGTGATCGTCGCCTCGGTCGCCTTGGCGGCCTTGGCCCCCGTCGCGGCGCCTTCCTTGCGTTTCAGCCGCCCGGGCTGGGCGCTGGCAAAGAGCTCGAACTTGATCTGATCCTCGCTCAGCCCGTGATCCTTCAGCGCCGCGGCAATGCCCAGCATCATCGGTTCCGGCCCGCAGATGAAGGCCGTGTCGACGCTGTCGATGTCGATCCAGTGGGTGAAGAGCGCGGCACATTTCTCGGCATCCACCCGCCCGGTGAACAGGTCGATGTCCTGCGCGTCGCTTTCCAGGATGTGGATCACCGTCAACCGGCCCATGTAGAGGTTCTTGAGGTCCTCAAGCTCTTCGCGGAACATGATCGTGTTCACGCCGCGGTTGGCATAGACCAGCGTGAAGTGGCTGTTCGGTTCGCGCGCCAAAACCGTCTTGAGGATCGACAGCACCGGCGTCACCCCCGAGCCACCGGCAAAGCCCAGGTAGGACTTGGCCTTTTCCGGCTCCAGCGGGGTGTGGAAGCTGCCCATCGGCTCCATCGCCTCAAGCACCATGCCGGGGGCGAGGTCCTCGTTGGCCCAGGTCGAGAAGGCGCCGCCCTCGACCTTCTTGATGCCCACCTGCAACACGCCATCGTCAAGGCCCGCGCAGATCGAATAGGACCGCCGCACCTCGGTGCCGTCGAAGTCGCGGCGGAAGGTCAGGTACTGGCCCTGGACAAAATCGAAGTCTGCGCCGTTTTCCGGCTTCAGGGTCACGACCACCGCGTCGCGGATGGTCTTGCGGACATCGGTGACCGCCAGTTGGTGAAAGCGTGCCATCAGGGTGCGCTCCTCAGATACATTTGAAATAGTCGAAGGGTTCCAGGCAATCCTCGCACCGCCACTGCGCCTTGCAGGGGGTGGAGCCGAACTGGCTGATCCGCTTCACTTTCGTCGATTGGCAATGTGGGCACCGTTCCGGCCCGCCAGCCGCGCGCGGGGGCGCGATGCCGTATTCCTCCAGCCGCGCACGGCCCTTGTCCGACAGCCACTCGGTGGTCCAGGGCGGGCTGATCTGCGTCTTGATGCGGATGTCTTTCACCCCCCGGTCGCGCAGCGCGGTCTCGATATCCATCGAGATCACGGACGTGGCCGGGCAGCCCGAATAGGTCGGCGTCACCGCCACCTCCAGCGTGTCACCCGCCCAGGCGACACCCCGCACGATGCCCAGATCCACCACCGAGATCACGGGGATCTCGGGGTCGGGGACGGCGTCGAGCCAGCCCCATATCTCCTCCTCCCGCGGGCGCATGTTACCACGAGGCTCCGGGATAGGCGCGTTGCATCCATTGCATCTGGGTCAGCATGTGGCCCAGGTGCTCGGAATGCTGAAAGCCGGATTTGCCGCCCTTGTGGGCAAAGCCGCCCTCGGGCAGGGTCAGCGTCGCCTCGGCCATCACCTGGCCCACATGCGCGTCATAGCCCCCGCGCAGTGCTGCCAGGTCGGGTGCGATCCCGGCCTCGGCCATCAGGTCATCCAGCGCGTCGGGCACGAACATCTCGCCCACGTAAGGATACAGCAGGTCCAGCGCCGCCTGCATCCGCCGATGGCTTTCGCTGGTGCCGTCGCCCAGCCCGATCACCGTATCGGCAGAGCGTTCGACGTGGTATTGCACTTCCTTGATGGCCTTGGCGGCAATCTCGGCAATCCGTGGCTCGGATGACTGCATCAACGCCTTGAGCATCGCAAGGTGCCAGGCATCGAACAGGAACTGGCGCATCAGCGTCTGGCCGAAATCGCCGTTGGGCTGTTCCACCAGCAGCACGTTGCGGAAATCCCAGACATCGCGCAGCATCGCCAGGTCATCGGCGCTGCGGCCCTTGCCTTCGACCTCGGCCGCCAGGCCCAGCCACATCTGCGTCTGGCCGATCAGGTCCAGCGCGGTATTGGCCAGCGCAATGTCCTCTTCCAGCACCGGCGCATGGCCGCACCATTCGCTGACCCGGTGACCCAGGACCAGCGTGTTGTCGCCCATCCGGCAAAGGAATTCGAAAAGCTGATCACTGCTGACAGACATCACATCGCCCCCACGTCTTCGGGAATGTCGAAGAAGGTCGGGTGGCGATAGACCTTGCTTTCCGACGGCTCATACAACGGGCCCTTGTCCGAGGGCGAGGAGGCCGAGATATGGCGCGCTTCGACCACCCAGATGCTCACACCTTCATTGCGGCGGGTATAGACGTCGCGGGCGTTCTTGATCGCCATCTCGGCGTCGGGCGCATGAAGTGATCCGACATGGCGGTGGCTCATGCCGTGCTGGCCGCGGATAAAGACCTCCCACAACGGCCATTCGTGGCGCTTGGGTTTCGTGGTTTGCTCCGGGGTGTCCGGATAGGCGGAATTCGGGGAACTCATGGTGTCATCCTCCCATGTTCGAATATGTGGTGTGTGCCGTCAAAGGGGCGAAGACAGCCCGCGAGGGCTGGATGAGCGGCAGGCTTACTCTGCCGCCACCTGCCGCGCGGCTTTCTTCTCGGCATGGGCCAGAAGCCCGTCGCGCACCCATTTGCCGTCGTCCCAGGCCTTGTTGCGTGTGGCCAGCCGTTCGGTGTTGCAGGGGCCGTTGCCCTTGATCACCTCGAAGAACTCATCCCAATCCGGCTCGGCAAAGTCATAGCCGCCCTTGTCCTCGTTCCACTTCAGCGTCTCGTCGGGCACGGTCAGCCCGAGGTATTCGGCCTGCGGCACGGTCTGGTCGACGAACTTCTGGCGCAGCTCGTCATTGGTGTTCATCTTGATTTTCCAGGCCATCGACTGCGCCGAATGCACGCTGTCCTTGTCCGACGGCCCGAACATCATCAGCGAAGGAAACCAGAAGCGGTTCAGCGCGTTCTGTGCCATCGCCTTCTGCGCCGGCGTGCCTTGGGCCATCTTCATCATCACGGCATAGCCCTGGCGCTGGTGAAAGCTCTCTTCCTTGCAGATGCGGATCATCGCGCGGGAATAGGGGCCATAAGAGGTCCGTTGCAGCGGCACCTGGTTCATGATCGCCGCGCCATCCACCAGCCAGCCGACCGCGCCCATGTCGGCCCATGTCAGCGTCGGGTAGTTGAAGATCGACGAATATTTCATCCGCCCATCCAGCAGCATCTCGGTCAGCTCGTCGCGCGTGACCCCCAGCGTCTCCGCCGCGCAATAGAGGTAGAGCCCATGCCCGGCCTCGTCCTGCACCTTGGCCAGCAGGATCGCCTTGCGCTCCAGCGTCGGCGCGCGGGTGATCCAGTTGCCCTCGGGCAGCTGGCCGACGATTTCCGAATGCGCGTGCTGGCCGATCTGGCGGATCAGCGTCTTGCGATAGCCCGCGGGCATCCAGTCCTTGGGCTCGATCTTTTCACCCGCGTCGATCCGCGCCTGAAAGGCGGCCAGCTTTTCGGGGTCTTCCCGTGTCGCTTCCGACTTAACCATTTGTGCATACATGTCTGGTCTCCTCCCGGTTCAGACGCGTTCAAGAATGATGGCGGTGCCCTGGCCGACACCCACGCACATGGTGCAAAGCGCGTAACGCCCGCCGGTCCGCTTCAACTGGTGCGCCGCCGTCAGCACGAGGCGCGCGCCGGACATGCCCAATGGGTGGCCCATTGCAATCGCGCCGCCATTGGCGTTGACCCGGGCATCATCGTCCGCCACGCCCAATTCACGCAGGGTGGCCAGACCCTGGGCGGCAAAGGCCTCGTTCAACTCTATCACATCCATCTGCGCGATGGTGAGGCCTGCACGTTCCAGCACCTTGCGGCTGGCCGGCACCGGGCCGATGCCCATGATCCGCGGTGCAACCCCGGCCGAGGACATGCCCACAACCCGCGCCATCGGCGTCAGCCCGTGTTCCTTTGCCGCCGCCTCCGAGGCGATCAGCAGCGCCGCCGCGCCATCGTTGACGCCGCTGGCATTGCCCGCCGTCACGCTCAGATCAGGGCCATTGACGCCGCGCAGCTTGCCCAGCTTCTCGGCGCTGGTGCCGGGGCGGGGGTGTTCGTCGGTGTCGACCACGATCGCGTCACCCTTGCGCTGTGGCACCTCGACCGGCACGATCTCGTCGGCAAAGACGCCGGCCTCATGCGCCGCGGCCCAGCGCGCCTGCGAACGGGCGGCAAAGGCGTCCTGGTCTGCGCGGCTGACGTTGAAATCGGCGGCCACGTTGTCGGCGGTCTCGGGCATGGAATCCACGCCATATTGCGCCTTCATCTTCGGGTTGACAAAGCGCCAGCCGATGGTGGTGTCATAGACCGCGTTGGCGCGGGAAAAGGCGGTGTCCGCCTTGGGCATGACAAAGGGTGCGCGGCTCATGCTTTCGACGCCGCCGGCGATGGTCAGGTCGTAATCGCCCGCCTTGATCCCTCGCGCGGCAAATCCCACCGCGTCCATGCCGCTGGCACAGAGCCGGTTCACGGTTGTCCCCGGCACGTTTTCGGGCAGCCCGGCCAGCAGCACCGCCATGCGCGCCACGTTGCGATTGTCCTCGCCCGCCTGGTTGGCGTCGCCATAGATCACCTCGTCCACGCGGGACCAGTCGACCCCTGCGTTGCGCGCCACCAACGCCGCGATCGGCAGCGCGGCCAGGTCGTCGGCCCGCACCGACGACAGCGCACCGCCGTAGCGTCCGATGGGCGTTCTCACACCGTCACAAATCAAGGCGTCCACGGCAGATCCTCCGATTTATTAGCCGACCATGCGGTCGGTGTATGTCACGAGGCAGATTCGCGCAACATTAAAGTTACGGAAAATAAGGTATTGTGAAATATGGTAACATAAAATGCCCTAAAGCAACTGGCGTCATGCCACCCGGGGCGACCCGGAGTTGATCCCGGCCCGGTCAGGGCAATCGTGCAGCAAGGGGCGACATGCGCAGACCGGCGTCGCTCGGGGTGTCAAATCGGAAGTTCGAAGGAATATTTCGGCTCTGATATGACAAAATTCGTCAGGATGTCCTGAACGTAGGGCAGGCGGCTCAGCTTGTCGCGCAGGAACCTTTCGTATTCTTCGAAGGATCCGACGACGATCCGCATCCGATACGAATTCTCGTTGGTGACCATCTGAAGCTCCTGCAACTCGGGCAGGGTCATTGCGCTTTTCTCGAATTCCTCGAATGCCTCGCGCGTCAGCTTCTGAAGTTTCAGCCGCACGAAAACCGTGAACGGCAATCCCAGCAGGCTCCTGTCCAGAACGACGACCTGTTTCATGATGACCCCGCTTTCGCGCAGCGCGTTGATCCGGCGCCAGCAGGGGGCCTGAGACAATCCGACGCGTTCCGCGATCTCGCGAATCGGCAGCGTGGCATCAACCTGGAGAATCCGAAGGATTTTGCGGTCAATTTCGTCAATCTGTATCAATTTACCCTCCCAACCCGGATTAGTGAAAAATTTATGCCAACGCAGGGAGGCACGCAACGAATTTCAATCGAAAAAAACCGAACCCGGCACAATATACTTTCAATCAGACTGCAAGAATCCGGTGCATGAGGAGGCACCTTTTCTTGCGACGCAACATGGGAGAAGACTATGAAAAACAAACTGTTGAACGGCGCCAATGCGCTGCGCGCCGCATCGCTTGCGGCCGCGACCGCATTGGCCGCCATCGCATCGACATCGCCCTTGCATGCAGAGACCGACAAGCTGCGCATCGTTCAGCAATTCGGCCATGTGTTCCTGCCAATCATCGTTGCGGTGGACCAGGAGCTTATCCAGAAACACGCGGCGGCAAACGGGTTGGACGACCTGGATGTCGAGCTGTTTCAGATCGGCGGCGGCAGCAATGCGCTCAAGGCGCTGATCGCGGGCGAGGCGGATTTTGCCGGCATGGGCATTCCGCCGGCGATGACCCTGCGGGCGCGCACCAAGGGCCAGTTCCTCGCAGCCATTGCCACCGGCGGCGTGCCGATCCGGTTGCTGACCAATGATGACAGGGTTCAATCCGTCGAGGACTATCTGGAGGTCGAGGGCCACCAGATCGCCGTGCCGTCGCTGGGCACGTCAAACCAGTACATCCTGTTGCAAATGCTGGCACAGGAACGTTTTGGCGATACAGAGGCGCTGAACGACAAGATGGTCGCAATGGCCCATCCGACCGCCGCACAGGCCATCATCGCGGGCAATCAACCGGTCAAGTCGCACTTCGCCACACCGCCGTTCACCCTGCGTGAAATGGATGCCGGCGCGCGCGAAGTCATCAATTCCTATGACATCCTCGAAGAGCGTCATGCCGGGGTTGTCATGATGGTGGAACGGGACTTTGCCGAAGAGAACCCGCTCGCCTACCAGGCCTTTGTCGACGGGGTGGCCGAGGCCATCGATTTCATCAACGACCAACCCGAAGCCGCCGGCGAAATCTTCGTGCGCGTCACCAATTCCTCGGCACCGGCCTCGCAGGTGCCCGAATTGCTGGCCGCGGGCGACATGTTCTTCGACAGGACCCCGACCGGCGTTCAGACCTATGCGGATTTCCTGTCCGAGCGTGGCAACCTCCCGCCGCTTGAGGACTGGAAGGATCTGTTCATGCCGAACAATCACGATCTCGCCGGCAACTGAACCCCGGGTGCCCCGGATGCCGTCCTTGGGCGGTGTCCGGGCTGCGCCGCACTTTCCACATTTCGCAAAAAGGAGAGAGGGATGTCGCTCTCATCGCCGCTGCTCAAGGTCGACGGGGTAACCCTTCAATACAAGACGCCGGAACGCGTTGTGACCGCCACCTACAAGGTCGATTTCGAGATCCACGACGGCGAACGCTATATCATTCTGGGGCCTTCGGGATGCGGGAAATCGACGCTTCTCAAGGCGGTCGCCGGTTTTCTGGAGCCGGTCGGCGGTGAAATGACGCTGAACGGCAAGACGATCCGCAAGCCGGGGCCTGACCGGGTCATGGTGTTTCAGGAATTCGACCAGCTTCTGCCCTGGCACACCGTGCGCGGCAATATCATGTTCGCCCTGCGACAGGGCGGGCGCGCCGGGACCAAGGCCGAAGCCCGCGAAATCGCTGATGAATTCATTGCCAAGGTCAAGCTTGAGCGGTTTGCCGATTCCTATCCCCATACCCTGTCGGGCGGCATGAAACAGCGCGTCGCCATCGCGCGCGGCATGGCGATGCGGCCGCAGATCCTGCTCATGGATGAACCCTTTGCCTCGCTTGATGCGCTGACCCGCAGACAGATGCAGGAAGAGCTTTACGATCTCTGGGAAGCCAATCGCATGACGCTGTTGTTTGTGACCCATTCGATCGAAGAGGCGATCATCCTGGGCAGCCGCATCCTGATCCTGTCGTCCCACCCCGGGCAGGTGCGGGCCGAGCTCAATGCCCACCAGTTCTCGCACCGCAACGCCGATACGCCGGAATTCGCGGCCTTCAAGGAACGGGTGCATGCGCTTGTCACGGCCGACACCCAGACCCAAGAGGAAGGTGTTTCGGCATGACATCGCATGACAGGTTTCTCGGACGGGAGGAGCGGCACCTCACGGTCATTCCCCCGGTTGATGACGCCGCCGTCACGCGCGACCGCGCGCTGATTGACCGGCTGTGGAACATCGACATCACCCGCAAGGTCACGATCCTGCTGGCGCTTGGTCTGATCTGGGAACTGGGGGTGCTGTCCTCCAATGTCTCGGACCAGGTCATGCCGACCGCCTCGGCCACGCTGGCCGCCTTTGGCGAAGGGCTGGCCAGTGGCGCGATCCAGACAGCGGCCTGGAACTCGATCAAGACGCTGTTGTCGGGCTATGGCATCGGGCTTGCGGTGTCTTCGGTCTTTGTCTCGATCGCGGTCGCCTGGCGGTTTGGCACCGACATGTTGACCACGCTGTCGGCCATGCTCAACCCCTTGCCGGCCATCGCCCTGTTGCCATTGGCAATGATCTGGTTCGGGCTGGGCAAAGGCGCGATCATCTTCACCCTGCTGCATTCCATCGTCTGGCCGGTGTCGCTTTATGCCATGACCGGCATTCGCGGCATCAGCCCGACCCTGAAGATGATGGGCCGGAACTATGGTCTCCGGGGGCCGCGTTTCATTCTGCTGATCCTGCTGCCCGCCGCCTTTCCCACGATCATTTCCGGGCTGCGCATTGCCTGGGCCTTTGCCTGGCGCACCTTGATGGCGGCCGAGCTGGTGTTTGGCGGCCAGGTCAGCGGCGGCGGTTTTGCCGGGGCCGAGGCCGGAAATTCCGGCGGGCTGGGGTGGTACATCTTCCGGTCGCAGATGGAGAACCAGACCGCCAGCGTCTTTGCCGGGCTGCTTGCCATCATCGTCATCGGGATCTTCGTGGAAAACGTCCTGCTGCGCGGGGTCGAGCGACTGACCGTCGAACGCTGGGGCATGACAAGGAGCGGATCATGAATGTTGAACGTCCTGAATACGTGGTGGAGCGGATCGAACGCCCGACCGACATCGACATCTCGATCAAACGCAGCGCGCTTGCGCAATTCCTGGACCGGGAAATCACCCGCAAGGCGGCGGTCCTGCTGCTGGTCGCCATCACGTGGGAGCTTTACGTGCGCATCGGCGATGTCAACGCGCTCTTGTTTCCCGGCTTCCTGGAGACCTGCGCCGCGTTGTGGGAATTGATCCTCTCGGGCGAGATTTTCCGCAAGGCCTATTACTCGTTTCGCATCCTCGCCTTTGGTTACCCCATCGGAATCCTGCTGGCGGCGGCGCTGATCGTTCTGGCCTCGTCCACCCGGATCGGACGTGATTTCCTTGGCCTCATCACCTCGATCTTTCAACCTTTGCCTGCCATTGCCCTGCTGCCACTGGCCACCATCTGGTTCGGTTTCGGCACCTCCAGCCTGGTGTTCGTGACGGTGCATTCCATCGTCTGGGCGGTGGCCCTGTCCACGGTCGCGGGCTTTGCCGCTGTCGGGCGAACGATGGTCATGGTCGGCGAAAACTATGGCGTGACCGGGATCAAGCTCATCCGGCTTGTCCTCGTTCCGGCGGCACTGCCGTCGATCCTGACAGGGTTGCGCATCGCCTGGGCCTTTGCCTGGCGCACGTTGATCGGGGCCGAAGTCATCTTTGGCGCGGTCTCGGGCGAAGGCGGCCTGGGGGGCATGGTCTTTGAAAACAGCGACTGGCTGAGAACCGACGCGGTGTTTGCAACCCTGGTGGTCATCATCCTGATCGGCCTGGCGGTTGAAAACCTGGTCTTCATCAACATCGAGAAAATGACGGTGCGCAAATGGCAAGCATGACAGAAGGCGCCCTGGAGGGGCGGCACGCCATCGTGTTTGGCGGCGGCGCCACCGAAGGGGCCAGCAACGGCAGCGCGGCGGCGATCCTGTTTGCAAGGGCGGGTGCGCGGGTCAGCGTGGTCGACTACAATCCCGAAGCCGCCCGCAAGGTCACGCAGGAGATCGAGCAAGAGGGTCATGCCGCCGTCGCGCTGCGCGCCGATGTGACCGATGCGGCGGATGTCGACCGCGTGGTTGCCGAGGCCAGCGAACATTTCGGCCCGATCGGCATCCTGCACAACAACGTGGGTGTCACCCGCCCCGGCGGCGTCACCGAGGTTGACCCGGCGGATTGGGACTTTGTCCTGCGCACCAACCTGACATCGGCCTATCTGACGATGCGCCACGTCCTGCCGCGCATGATCAAGGCCGGGCAGGGCGCGGTCATCAACGTCTCGTCTCTCGCTGCGATCCGTCACACCGGCTATGATTATGCCGCCTACAGCGCCTCGAAGGCGGCGTTGAACCAGCTGACGCGCGTCACCGCGCGCGAACATGCGCGCCACGGCATCCGGGTCAACGTCATCATGCCGGGCATGGTCGACACCCTGATGGCCCGCCGTGAGATCGCCGCCTATTACGACAGCGAAGAAGAGATGCTGGCCCTGCGCAACGCGGCCGTGCCCATCGGCCAGATGGCAACCCCCTGGGACATTGGCCGGGCCGCCGTCTTTCTTGCCTCTGACAACTCGGCCCAGATCACCGGCCATTGCCTGCCTGTTGATGGTGGGCTGTCGCTTGGTGTCGGCATGGATACGAACCGAAAGGACAATTGATGAACCAGATCCCTCGCATTGGCCGCACGGGCGACGACTCTGTCCCCTTTCCCAAGCCGACATCCCGCCGCAAGCCCAATCGTCCCAATATCGTCTACTGGGTGATCGACGACGCGGGGTTCGGCAATTTCAGCCCCTATGGCGGCTTGATCGACATGCCCGCGATGCAGCGTATCGCCGACCGTGGGCTGCGCTTCACCAACGCGCATGTCACCCCGCTTTGCACGCCGACACGGTCCTGCCTGCTGACCGGCATCAACCACCACCGCAACCACATGTCCTCGGTGCCGCGATTTTCCCAGGGGTTCCCGGCACATGACAGCCAGATCCCGCGTGAACACGGCTTCATGTCCCAGATGCTGCTGGAAGAGGATTACGCCACGCTCTGCGTCGGCAAATGGCACCTGACCGGGATCGATGACATGTCGATGGCCGCGTCGCGCAAGAACTGGCCGCTGGGGCGCGGGTTTGAGCGGTTTCATGGCTTCATGGCCGGACAAACAAGCCAGTTTGCCCCGCATCTTGTGGTCGACAATGCCTCGCTTCGCCGCGAAACGCCCTTTCCGGAGGATTATCACCTGTCCGCCGACATGGCTGACCGCTCGATCGAGTACATCAACGACCTGCGGGGCGGCGATGCAGAGAAGCCGTTTTTCCTCTACCTGCCGTTTGGCGCGACCCATGCGCCCCATCATGCGCCCAGGGAATGGATCGAGCGCTTCCGTGGCCAGTTCGATGCGGGCTGGGACGCCTACCGAGAGGAAGTCTTTGACCGGCAGAAAAGGCTTGGCATCCTGCCCGAGGATGCGCCGCTTTCGGCGCGTGACCCGGATGTGCCCGCCTGGGACAGCCTGAGCGAGCAAGAGCGCCGTATCTATGCCCGCTACATGGAGGCATTTGCCGGCATGGCCGCCCACATGGACCACCAGGTGGGGCGCGTCATGGACCACCTGGAACGGCTGGGAGAGCTGGACAACACCATCTTCCTCGTGCTGGCCGACAATGGCGCCAGTTCCGAGGGCGGGGCCATCGGGGCCTTCAACAACCAGCAGTTCCAGGGCGGGATCAAACAGGTCACCGCAACCAAGGAAAACATCGACGATATTGGCGGCCCGAACTCCTACAACCATTATCCCTGGGGCTGGGCCTGGGCGGGCAATACGCCGTTCCGCCGGTGGAAGCGCGAAACCTATCGCGGCGGATGTGCGGTGCCCTTTGTCCTGTCCTGGCCCGAAGGCATCCGCGACTGGGGCAGCACGCGGTCGCAGTTCGTGCATGTCATCGACGTGCTGCCGACGGTGCTGGACCTGTTGCACGTCGAGCTTCCCGAAACGGTCGATGGCCATCGCCAGGCGCCGATCGACGGGATCAGCTTCGTGCCGCAGATCATGGACGCAGAGCTGCCCTCGGGCCGGCTTACCCAGTATTTCGAGATCATGGGCCATCGGTCCATCTATCACGACGGCTGGCGCGCGGTGGCCCCCTGGCCCGGGCCGTCCAACAAGGAGGCCGGCAAGACATGGCCCGCCGAGATCACCCCGGAGGACCTTGACTGGATCGAGGCCGAGGGGTGGGAGCTTTACCACGTCGCCGTCGATCCGGCGGAAACCACCAACCTTGCCAGCTCTGACCCGGCGCGGTTGGACCAGTTGCGCAGCCTGTGGTGGCACGAGGCGGGTAGGAACGGTGTTCTGCCGATCCTTGGCCGGTCGCAGCGCCCGGCAGATGCCGATGAAAAGCTGACCCGCGAACGCCGACATGTCTATTACCCGGACACCGCGCCGGTGTTCATCGAAACCGCGGCCAATGTCATCAACGTGAATTATCGGATCACCGCGGACCTGCGCCTGTCATCGGCCACGACATCCGGCATGATCTTTGCCCATGCCGGGAATTTCGGCGGCTTCGGGTTGCTGATGCGCGACGGCAAGCCGATGTTCATCTACAACTTCCTCGGGTTGGAACAGACGGAATTCACCGCGCCACAGGCGCTTGGCCCCGGCGATCATCGCATCGAATTCGAGTTCCGCAAGACCGCAGAGCCGGACTTCAAGAACGGCCTTGGCGCGCCGGGGCGGGGGGAGCTTCGGGTGAATGGTCGCGTGGTCGCCGAGGGCGATCTGGTCCGCACGGCGCCGGTGATGCTGTCCTTCTCGGGGATGCAGACCTGCGGCTACCACCCGACCGAGCCTTTCCTGGACTATGCCGCGCCCTTCGCCTTTGATGGCGAGATCGACCGGGTGACAGTTGCGGTAAACGATCCCAGCCCGATACCGGCAGAGGTCGCGCTGGACGCGGCGATGGCCCGACAATGATCGGTGTCGCGGCAGCGATGAAGGCTGCCGCGGCCCCCGCGTTACTGACATTTCCGAGGTGAAAGACATGACAAAAGCTCAAATCGTCGGCTGGGCGCATTCGCGTTTCGGCAAATCCGGCACCCCCGATGTCGAAGGGCTTCTGGCCGAGGTCATCGCACCGGCGCTGGACCATGCCGACGTCCCGGCCCGCGACATTGACGCGATCTTTGTCGGCAGTCTGAACAACGGGTTGTCCAGCCAGGATTTCATCGGCGCTCTGCCGGGGATGATCCTGCCAGAGCTTGCCCAGACGCCCGCCGTGCGACTTGAGAACGCCTGCGCCACCGGCTCCGCCGCGCTTTATGCCGCGCTGGATCATATCGAGGCCGGGCGCGGGCGCATCGCGCTGGTTCTCGGGGTCGAAAAGATGACGGCGATCCCAACGTCCGAGATCGGCGAGATCCTGTTGGGCGCCTGCTACCGGCCCGAGGAATCCGACGTGCAGGGCGGCTTTGCCGGGATTTTCGGAAAGATCGCGGACGGCTACTTCCAGCGTTATGGTGACAAGTCCGAAGAACTGGCGATGATCGCATCCAAGAACCATGCAAACGGCGTCGGCAACCCCTATGCCCATATGCAAAAGGCCTTTTCTGTCGAAGATTGCAACAGGGTCAGCGACCGCAACCCCTATGTCGCACCGCCCCTGCGGCGTACGGATTGCTCGCTTGTGTCGGACGGGGCGGCGGCGCTCGTGGTCGCGCATGAAAACATCGCGCGCGATCTGCGCCGCGCGATCCGGTTCCGCGCGACGACCCATGCCAATGATGTGCTGGCGCTGTCGCGGCGTGATCCGCATGCCTTTGACGGCGTGCGTCGGGCATGGGCCGGATCGCTGGAAACCGCGGGCATGACGCTGGATGATCTGGATTTCGTCGAGACCCATGATTGCTTCACCATCGCCGAGCTTTTGCAATACGAGGCGATGGGCCTGGCCGCACCGGGCAAGGGCGGGCAGGTGATCCGCGAGGGGATCACCGCGCGCGACGGGCGGCTGCCGGTCAACCTGTCGGGGGGGCTCAAGTCCAAGGGCCATCCCATCGGGGCCACCGGCGTGTCGATGCACGTGATGGCGGCGATGCAGCTGGCGGGCGAGGCGCCCGAAGGCATGGCCGCGAAAAAGGCCGAGGTGGCGGGCGTCTTCAACATGGGCGGTGCCGCCGTCGCGAATTACTGCAGCATCATGGAGCGCGCGACATGAGCGTCTCGGGGCCGATGACACCCGCCGCCGATCCGATCACCGCGATTGTGCCTTGCTCGACCAGGGTGGCGAACCTTGCCTATTTCGTCACCCGCAACGCCCGGCGGCTGGGGGACAGCCCTGCGCTGATCCGGGAGGACAAGACCTGGACCTGGGCAGAGTTCGATGCCCGCGTCTCGGCGATGGCGGCGGCCCTGCGCGCGCGGTTTGGCGTCACCAAGGGCACGCGGGTCCTGGTGCAATCGCAAAACTGCAACCAGATGTTCGAAAGCATGTTCGCCTGCTTCCGGCTTGGCGCGGTCTGGGTGCCCTGCAACTTCCGTCAAACCCCCGACGAAGGCGCCTGGCTGGCGCAGTCCAGCGGGGCGGGGGTGATGATCTCGGGCGTTGAATTCGCCGATCATCGCGCCGCGGCAACCGGCATCGATCATCACGTGGTGATCGGCGGCAAAGGGGCTGCGGATTACGATACCCTGGTGGACGAGTTCCTCGGGCAGAGCGTCGAAAATGTCGCGGTCGACCGCGATGATCCTTGCTGGTTCTTCTATACCTCGGGCACGACGGGCCGGCCCAAGGCGGTTGTCCTGACCTACGGTCAGATGACATTTGTCTGTCTCAACCACCTGTTCGACCTGATGCCGCAGTCCCGGAGCACGGATGTATCGCTTGTGGTGGCGCCGCTGTCGCATGGCGCGGGCGTTCACCAGCTGGTCAAGGCCTCGATCGGCGGGGCGACCCTGCTGATGCCGCCGGGCCGGTTTGACGTGCCCACCGCCTGGCGTCTGATCCAGGACCACAAGGTCACCGATCTGTTCACCGTTCCGACCATCGTCAAGCTGCTGGTCGAGGACCCGGCGGTGGATCAATTCGATCACAGCAGCCTGACCGCCGTGATCTATGCCGGCGCCCCGATGTACCGCGCCGATCAGAAGACGGCGCTGGAAAAGCTTGGCCCCGTGCTGGTGCAATATTTCGGATTGGGCGAGGTGACCGGCAATATCACCGTCCTGCCGCCGGAGGAACATCACGGCGACGACGCCCAGATGCGCCTTGGCACCTGTGGCCATGAACGCACCGGCATGCAGATCTCGATCCGTGACGACCAGGGCCGCGAAGTCGCCCCGATGGAGACCGGCGAAATCTGCGTCTGCGGCCCGGCCGTCTGCGCCGGCTATTTCGACAACCCCGAGGCCAATGCCAAGAGCTTCCGCGACGGCTGGTTCCGCACCGGTGATCTGGGCCATCTGGATGCCCAGGGCTACCTGTTCATCACCGGTCGCTCCTCGGACATGTATATCTCGGGCGGGTCCAACGTCTATCCGCGCGAAATAGAAGAGAAACTTCTGACCCACCCGGCGCTGACCGAAGTGGCGGTGCTGGGGATTCCCGATCCGAAATGGGGCGAGACCGGCGTTGCCGTCTGTGTCCGCCGACCGGGTTGCGCGGCCACGGCGGCAGAGGTCATCGACTTTCTGAAACCAAGGCTCAGCGCCTACAAGCTGCCGCGCGCCGTGCATTTCTTCGATGAGATGCCCAAGACGAGTTACGGCAAGATCTCCAAGAAACTGATCCGCGAAACGCTGATGGCACGCGGGTTGGCGTGATGGGGAAGGGCAAGACCATGAGAACGGCACCACAACCGGCCCCTCAAACATCCCCGGGCGCGCCCGGCGGCCTCAACCTTCCGATGCGCCATCCCGGACCCCGCGCCGAGCCGCGCGTTCTGGCCGTGCCGACCGGGTTGACGCCTATCGATATTGCCTTTGACGGCACCGAAGACCTGGAGACCGCGATAGCAGCCGCCTTCGATGCGGCGGGGCTGACGAGCGGCTTCATCGAGATCGAGGGCCTCGTCTGCACCCAATTGCAATACGTGATCCCGGCCAAGTTCGAATTCTCCGACCGGATGGCGTGGTATTCGGCGCCCCGTCCGACGCGGGGCGACACGACCATCCGGTCGGCATATGTGTCGGTCGGGCGCGACAAGGGCGCTGGGTTCACCCATTGCCACGGGATCTGGGATTTGTCCGACGGGCATTGTGCGGTGGGCCATCTGCTTGCCCCTGCGACCCGCCCGAAAGCGGGGCAGAGGATCCGCGCCTACGGCTTTCTCTCGGCGGTCTTCGAACGGTGCCATGACCCCGAAACCAACTTTGATCTGTTTGCGGCCATGCCCCGTCACGCTCCGCATTCCGTTCCCTGCGACGGCCCCCCCGATGCCATCGTCGCCACCCTGCGCCCGGACCAGGACGTTGCCACCACCTGTGCCGCGCTGTGTCGGCGCCACGGCATCGAAAGCGCCCGCATCATCGGGTTGGGCAGCCTCAACGGCGCGCGTTTCGAAGGGGCCATGACCATGCAGGACAGCGCCAGCGAATTCCTTGTCAGCGCAGGGCAGGCGACGCCCGACGCCGCTGATCTGTCTGTTGTCGTGGTGGACAGCGCGGCCAATGTCTTCGATGGCCGGCTTGCCCCCGGTCAGGGGCGGGTTTCCATCACCTCGGAAATCGTGTTGCTGCGCGACGCATGATCCGGGGCCGCCACCCCGGCAATTCAGGGTCGCACGATGGCGGCGCCTCGGTCGAGCCGCCCTTGCAACTCACTGGGCCAAGGCTTCGGCCACCGCAATGTCAGCCATTTCCAGGATCGCCTCACGCGATGCGGCAACTGCGATGAAACGCCCGTTGTGGCAGAATTTCGCGCCGGCAACACCGCTGGCGGCTTCAAGGTCGGCATCGGTCAACCCGGCCCAGGCCGCGGGCAGATCAGCACGATTGTCAAAGGTGTCATCGCCGACGCGGATCGTGGTCAGGGCCCAATCCGTGCCGCGCGGATGGATGACAAACAACAGATGGTCGGCGCCTGCCTTTTCAACACCCGCCCGAAACGGCATGCCCATTGGCAGATCCAGCACGCGGCCCTGGCCTGCGGCGTCGATGGCGGCCATGACCATGCTTTCGGCGCGCAACTTGGCAGCCTTGCGCCTGATCTGCGCCTCGACAAATGCGCGCGCCACCGGCAGGGCGGCCATGAAGGCGCGGTCGTCTGCACCCTCGTCGCGATCATCGAACACGGTTTTCAGGCTTTCGAGCAGAACCGGAAGCGTCATGCCAGAGAACAACGGCCCCGCCTCGGATGTGTTGACCGCGCCATTGTCGACCAGGTCGACGGGCAGCACAAATCCGCGATCGAACGCGCCGTGAATGGCCTCGATGTCCTGTTCGGGGACGTCCATCCTGCGCAGGTAATCGCGGCCATATTGCGCCCAGATCAGACCAAACGAGCTATAGGGCTGGCCATCGTCGCGCAGCGGATTGGGGCGCTGGTGGTGATCGAATATCTGCGCGTCCGCATCAAAATCGCCGCCAACGTCATAGATGATCTTGTTCTCGGCGGGCGTGATCCACGCCTTGTCCCGGCTGCGGATCAACTCGGCCTCGGGAAACAGCCGCGTCAGGATGACCGAGGACAAAAGCTCATCGGCATGGAAGCCACCGGAATGGGTGACAAGGTGGGTGATGGTCATCTGTTGCAGGCTCCAGCCGGGCTTGAATTGATTTGGGCGACCAAAGTGGCCGCCCGTCAGGTCGTTGCATGTGTGCGTATAAGGCGGGATACCGGAAAATCCCAGATGTCGCAGGGCAGCCCGGGTGGATCACGGCATATGGATTTCACGCCAGCTGCCCGAAATCCTTGCCCCGACTTGTTTGTTCAGTGCGTCCAGTGTTCAGTGCGTCCAGGGGCTTCGCCGGTCGACGGCGAAATTCTCGGCATAGCCGCGGGCGCGGATGTTGGGCTTGCGTGTCTTGGGGTCGATCACCGTGGTCTCGATGCCGTGGTCCTTCGCATAATCCAGCGCGGCCTCGCGGCTGTCGAATGTCATCCGCACCTGGGTCTGGGTATCTTCCGACGAGGTCCAGCCCATCAGCGGATCAACCTCACGCGGGCTGGCCGGGGCAAATTCAAGCACCCATTGCCGGGTCTTGGCCGTGCCGGATTGCATCGCGTTCCGGGCCGGTTGATAGATACGTGCGCGCATGAAGTTCTCTCCGGGGTTGGGTGCTGGGGTTATCCGAAAATTCCGCACCGTAATCAAGCGCTCGCATGCTGACACCAGCAATCCGCTACGCGTCGGTACGGGCCAAGTACGGACCAAGCAACCACGGGCCAATCACCGACGCGCAGTCGCAGACCCAAGACGCGCGGTCGCAGACCCAAACAGGGCGTCGCAGCAGGGCAGGAGGGTTCGCAAGCACAGCTTGGCTGTCAGTCGTACCGCGGGGAGCGAGGGGTGGGTAGGTGCGATACCGTCGACAGCCAAGCCTGCTGCTTGCAGGGACCAGATAACTTTGAAGCAAGTGGTATGGCAATTGGTTTTCTCTAGGTAAACTTCTACGTGCTTGACAGATGACGGATGTTTTGTTCTCAAGTTTATGAAATCGCGCCCTAAAACGCTGACACCCGGCTGTCGCGACTTGTCTATTTATCAGAAAACATGAGATAAATTTTAGCAATAGTTGCATCTGGTGTGATTCTTTTTGCCCCACGAAAAGGAGGCAGCCATTCGCACCGGTGCGCCCCGGATTCGCGGCGGGGCCGGGCTGTGGCGGGCAATGCGATGGGAAATGCCGCGGGCCCTTGCAAATGGCCAAGAAGAGAACAAGTCTGGCGGACAGGAGCCCAAGCCATGCACAACAATTCCCCCAAGGCCATGCCGGTCCTCAGCGCCCCGGCGCCGGACGTGAAATTCCGCGACAAGCTGGAGGGCGGGCAGCGGTTCGTCATGCAGACCGAGTTTGAGCCCGCCGGCGACCAGCCCACCGCCATTGCCGAATTGTCCCAGGGCGTGAAGAACGGCGACCGTGAACAGGTGTTGCTGGGGGCCACCGGCACCGGCAAGACCTTTACCATGGCCAAGGTCATCGAAGAGACCCAGCGCCCGGCGATCATCCTCGCGCCGAACAAGACGCTGGCGGCGCAGCTGTATGGTGAGTTCAAGGGGTTCTTTCCGGAAAACGCGGTCGAGTATTTCGTCAGCTACTACGATTACTACCAGCCCGAGGCCTATGTCGCGCGGTCCGACACCTATATCGAAAAGGAATCGCAGATCAACGAACAGATCGACCGGATGCGCCACTCGGCCACCCGGTCGCTGCTGGAACGCGATGACGTGATCATCGTGGCCTCGGTGTCGTGCATCTATGGCATCGGCTCGGTCGAAACCTATGGCGCCATGACCCAGGACCTGAAGGCCGGGCATGAATACGATCAACGCGCCGTCATGGCCGACCTGGTGGCGCAGCAGTACCGCCGCAACGACGTGGGCTTTGCCCGTGGCTCGTTTCGCGTGCGGGGCGACGTGCTGGAGGTCTGGCCCGCCCACCTCGACACCCGGGCCTGGCGGCTGTCCTTCTTTGGCGAAGAGTTGGAGGCGATTACCGAATTTGATCCTTTGACCGGCGAAAAGACCGACACCTTCGAGCAGATCCGAATCTATGCGAATTCGCACTACGTCACGCCGCGCCCGACGATGCAGCAGGCGATCATCGGCATCAAGAAAGAGCTGCGGATGCGGCTGGATCAGCTGGTGGGCGAGGGCAAGCTGCTGGAGGCACAGCGGCTGGAACAGCGCACAAACTTCGATCTGGAAATGCTGGAGGCCACCGGCGTCTGCAACGGGATCGAGAACTATTCCCGCTATCTCACGGGGCGCGCCCCGGGCGAGCCGCCGCCCACCTTGTTCGAATTCATCCCCGACAATGCCATCGTCTTTGCCGATGAAAGCCACGTCAGCGTGCCGCAGATCGGTGGCATGTACCGGGGCGACTATCGGCGCAAGTTCACCCTGGCGGAACATGGCTTCCGGCTGCCATCCTGCATGGACAACCGCCCGCTGAAGTTCGAGGAATGGGACGCCATGCGCCCGCAGTCGGTTTTTGTTTCGGCCACCCCGGCGGCGTGGGAGATGGAACAGACCGGCGGTGTCTTCACCGAACAGGTGATCCGGCCCACCGGCCTTCTGGATCCGATGGTCGAGATCCGCCCGGTCGAGATGCAGGTCGACGATCTGCTGGACGAGGTGCGCAAGGTGACAGCCGACGGCTTCCGCACGCTCTGCACCACGCTGACCAAGCGCATGGCCGAGGATCTGACCGAATACATGCATGAACAGGGCATCAAGGTGCGCTACATGCATTCCGACATCGACACCCTGGAACGCATCGAGATCCTGCGTGACCTGCGGCTGGGGGCCTTCGACGTGCTGATCGGCATCAACCTGCTGCGCGAGGGGCTGGATATTCCCGAATGCGGGCTGGTGGCCATTCTCGATGCCGATAAAGAGGGGTTCCTGCGCTCCGAGACCTCGCTGATTCAGACCATCGGCCGCGCCGCGCGGAATGCCGAAGGCCGCGTGATCATGTACGCCGACCGCATCACCGGCTCGATGGAGCGCGCGCTGGCCGAGACCGAACGCCGCCGCACCAAGCAGATCGCCTATAACGAGGAACACGGGATCACGCCGGAGACGGTGAAGAAGAACGTCGATGACGTGCTGGCCGGGCTCTACAAGGGCGACACCGACATGAACCGGGTGACGGCGAAGGTCGACAAGGGGCTTTCCGGATCGAACCTGCAGGCGGTTTTGGACGGGCTGCGGGCCGACATGCGCAAAGCGGCCGAGAACCTGGAATTCGAAGAAGCCGCCCGCCTGCGTGACGAGGTCAAGCGCCTGGAAGCGGTCGACCTGGCCGTGGCCGACGACCCGCTGGCGCGGCAATCGGCGGTCGAGGCGGCCTCGGAGGCGGCCGTCAAGTCGAAGGGCCGCTCAACAGCCGGACGGCCGGGGCAACGCGGGGGGAATGTGAAGCGGCGGGGGCGGTAGTCGGATGGTTTAACCCGGCTTTAACCCGCTGCGGGGCAACATGCAGGGCATGCAGAGCCAATACCAGCCATCCCCCTTGTCACCCGAGATGTGGCTTCGTGATCTCTTTTCATCAAAGTCCGTCACCCGGGGCGGGGTCATACGGCGCAAGGCGCGCGATGTGGAGCGGTTTGCCGGAATGGATCGTTTCATGGCGGAAATCCGTCGGCGCGGGTTTCACGTGGCGGAAAATTCCGGGCAATTCATCATATTTTGCAATCGCGCGCCCGTTCGATGGGTCACCGCGCCGCCGCCGCATTCTTCAAAAGAATGCGACCCGAAATCTTTTCAAGATTTCGGAGCCCGTAAAACCAACCGTTGACATCCTGCGTCATGCGGGCGCCGCCTGGCGCGGTCACCCTGTCTCGCCGTGTCACGTTGAAAGACCGCGACCGCCCGGAATGCAGGCCGCGGCAGGAAAGGGCAGTCAACCGCATCCGCCCCGGTCCATGCTCGTGCCGGATCACTCATGTCCCTGCGGCAAAGCGGACCTGACCCCGGGGAACGGCGCAGGGATCGTGCCGGAAGACCAAAGGCGCAGCCTGCGCGCCGCCACGGCGGCGGAAAACACCGTCACGCAACCGACGGTCATGGCTGAACGGGTTCGACCGCGCTTGTCTGATCTGGGCTTCTGCACTAGCCTGCGGCGTATCCCCCGCAAAGGAATGCTGAAATGCCGCTGGTTGCCTTCGATCACGTCAATGTCCGGACCGCACAGCTAGAGACGATGATTGCCTTCTACGGCGACATCCTCGGGCTGCATCCCGGCAAGCGCCCGGATTTCAGCTTCGGCGGCGCCTGGCTCTACCTCGGCGGGCAGGCCCTCGTTCACCTGGTTGAAGTCTCGGGCCAGCCGCGCGCCTCCGAAAATGCGACGCTTGAGCATTTTGCCTTCAAGGCCAGGGATATGGCGGATTTCACCGGCCGGCTTGATGCCGCCGGGGTCGCCTATTCCGCCGACCAGGTGCCGGGCCTGCCGCTGACCCAGATCAATTTCCGCGATCCCGATGGCAACCATATCCACGTGGATTTCGACACCGCATAAGATTTTCCACAATTTTGCCCAACTCCGCTGATAGCCGGGGGGTGATGCTTTGCGAGGGGCCCAAGCCATGCCTGTAATTCCGATCGATCCGGACACCCTGGCCGTCGATGCCAAGGCCGCGCAGGCCGCGGGAAAAGCCGCGTCCGAGGCCTACCGCAGCCGCAAACCCTATCCCTATGGCACCTTCACCGATTTCCTGCCCGACGCCGTGCTTGACCGGGTGATCGGCGAGCTCAAGGCGCTGCCCGAGGCCGAGGACAGCTTCAACCGGCCGCAGGAAAAGCTGAAGACCTCCTACCTGCCCGAACGTCTGCCGCCCTATACGCGCCAGTTGTTCTACGTGCTGAATTCCCGGCCTTTCGTGCGGTTCCTTGAGGAATTGACCGGCATCAACGGCCTTATCCCCGATCCCTATTTCGCCGGCGGCGGGGTACACGTGGTGGCCAATGGCGGGCATCTCGATATTCACGCGGATTTCAATCACAACCAGAAGCTCAACCTGGAGCGGCGGTTGAATATCCTGATCTATCTGAACAAGGATTGGAAAGCGGAATACGGTGGCTCTTTCGAGATCTGGAACGAGGACATGACCCAAAAGGTCGACAGCTTCGTGCCCGAATACAACCGCATGTGTTGTTTCAACACCGGCTCCGACACCTGGCACGGAAACCCCGAAACCGTAAACCACCCGCAAGGCGAGCCGCGCATGTCGATGGCGCTGTATTACTACACCGCGACCTGGGATCACACCAAGCGGTCGCATACCACGCTGTTCCGCCCGCGTCCGGGCACCCATGACCAGGCGGATCGCGAAGTGCGGCGGCTGGAGTTCCTTCAGGATCTTCTGCCGCCGATCCTGTTCCGGCGCGTCATCGGCCCGCTGCGGCGGCTGGGGTTCTGAGACGGATCAGTTGACGTCGGGATCGCTCTGGACGATTTCGATGATCTCGCGCGCCCATTCGCCGACAATCGGCAGGAACTGGATCTGAGACAGGGTCCAGACAAGGATCGACAGCAACACCGTGGCACCCACCACGGTGCCAAGCCCCATCATCAACCCGCGCGCCAGCGAATGCCAGAGCATGGTCCAGAACTTGTCGTGGATCTTGAAGAAGCGGTGGTCGTTCAGACGCTCCACCTCTTGCCGTAACAGCTTGATTTCCTGAGCGAGATCATGTCGGTCCATGCCGCCAACCTAGGCAAGCCGCGCGGCAGTGTCCACAGCCGTTCCGACGGAAATTGCCGGCGTCTTGAGCAAAGTCAAGGCAGCCCGCCGCCCGGTCGGCCAAGCCGGACCCGAGACACAGACCCAGGGGAGACACGCAATGCGGATCAAGCACATCGTTCCGGCCTTGGCCATTCTGCCGATGCTGGCGGGCGCGGCAGGGGCGGCGGATGCGGCCAAGGGCGAGGCTGACTTCAAACGCTGCAAGGCCTGCCACGCCATCATCGATGCCGCGGGCACCGCAATCCAGAAGGGCGGCAAGACCGGCCCGAACCTCTTTGGCGTGATCGGCCGTACCGCCGGATCGGTCGAGGGATTCCGTTATGGCACCACGCTGGCCGCCGTGGCCGAGACCGGGCTGACCTGGGATGAGGAAAACCTCGCCGCGTATATCACCGACCCCAAGGCCTGGCTGGCCGAGGTGCTGGGCGACAGCAAGGTCAAGACCAAGATGACCTACAAGCATCGCAAGGGGGCCGAGGACATGGCAGCCTATCTCGCGACCTTCTCGGACAAGATGCCGTAATTGCCCCCGTCGCCTGGGCCGTGACGCTCTGGTCATGAATTTCCAGTCATGTTTTTCCGGCCATGAATTTCCGGGATGCGAAGCCCCCGCGCATGTTGTAGCCTCCGGCCTGCATGCGAAGGGGAAACAGCCGTGGCACATGAAGCGCAAAAGGCGATTGCCCGGAATTCGATCTTCGTCCGGAACCTGCCCGAAGCGCATGTCGAGTCGATCCTGTCGCGTGCGGTCTTTCGCCACTACGACCGGGGCGAAACCGTGTTCCTGCAGGGCGAGAAATGCCCAGGCGTCCACGTGGTGCTGGACGGTTGGATCAAGCTGTACCGGATTGCCGCCAATGGTGGCGAAGCCGTGGTCAGCGTCTTTGCCCGTGGCGAAAGCATTGGCGAAGCCGTGGCCCTGCAACAGGCCATTTACCCGGTCTCGGCCGAGGCGGCCACCGCCTGTGACACCATGTTGATCCCCGGCGATGCGTTGATCGCGCTGTTGCACCGCGATCCACAGGTCGCGGTTTCGATCCTGGCCGCCACCTTCAACCACCTGCATTCGCTGGTCTCGCAGCTGGAACAGCTGAAGGCGGAAACCGGCGCCCAGCGGGTGGCGCAATTCCTGCTTGATCTCTGCGTGACGGGCCAGTCGACCTGCGTGGTCAGGCTGCCGTATGACAAGGTGCTGATCGCCGGCAAGCTGGGCATGAAACCCGAAAGCCTCAGCCGGGCGTTTTCGCGGCTGAAGGCCGTGGGCGTCCACGTCACCCGCAACCACGCCGAGATTTCCGACACCGGGGCGCTGCGCAGCTTTGTCGAAACCGATCCCGCCGATGCATGGAGCAAGACATGACCCGACTCGCCCAGGTCCTGGAGGCCATCGATGCCGCCAATGCCGTCGATCCCCGCCGTGACGATGGCCAGCCCGAGGCGCTGCTGTACGGCCAGCGGATGAGCGCCGAGGTTGACGCGCTTTTCCCCGAGGCGCCCGACGTGTTGCAGATCGCTGCGCGCGGCCAGCATATCGAACGCTGGATCAAGCCGCGCGACAGCTATCCCGAGGGCAGGGCCGGTTACCTGACGTGGCGCCGCGACCTGGCCGCGCATCACGCCACGCGGGTGGGGGCGTTGATGCGCGCGGCTGGTTACGGCGACGAAGATATCGGCATGGTGGGCCGGATGATCCGCAAGGAGGGCATCAAGCGGCACGACCTGGTGCAGGCGCTGGAGGACGTGATCTGCTTCACCTTCATCCGCTGGTATTTCGCGCCTTTCGCGGCGAAACACGCGCCGGAAAAGGTGCTGGATATTGTCCGCAAGACCGCGCGCAAGATGTCGCCCGAGGCCCGCGCCCGCGCGCTTGAAACCTTTGATCTGCCCGACCACCTGGCCGCAGCTTTCAGGGCGTGACCCCCGGCAAAAGCTGGAACCCGGCGTCACCACATATCGCCGGGGGCTTCAGTCCGGCATCGGGTGGCCGCGCAGGCGCAGGAACAGGCTTTCCTCGTCATCGTTGCGAAAGAACGGCACCGAGGTCGGCGGCGCGGGGTCATCGACCCGGGCGGCCACCTCGGCCAGCACCACCTCGGTGATGAAGGGCAAATCCAGCGCGCGGACCTCTTCCAGCCGGACCCAGTGCAGGTGGCTCAACTCGTCGCAGGCGGCCGAGAAATCATCGGGGTCCGAGGCCAGCTCGGCGGCGTCGACCAGGAAGAAACGCGCATCAAACCGGCGCGGGCGGCCCGGCGGGGTGATGGCGCGGAACACGAATTGCAGCGGCTGGCCGTCGGGCAGCAGGCCCATGTCGGCAAAGCCGGTCCAATCTGCAGGCACCGGGCCGGGCCAGGCGCCGGGGCGGCCCAGCAACAGGCCGGTTTCCTCCCACAACTCGCGAATCGCCGCCGCCGCCAGGGCATGGGTGCGGCCGGGGGCGCTGTCTTCGCCCAGCCGTTCGGCGCAGGGCCCCGGGACCGGGCGGGCCAGCGGCACATCGGCGTCACCCGCATCCACCGCGCCGCCGGGAAAAACGTACTTGTTGGGCATGAAGGCCGCGCCTGCGCCGCGCTGGCCCATCAGCACCCGGGGCGCTGTTGTCCTGTCGCGCAACACGATGATGGTTGCGGCGTCGCGGATTGCGGTCTTGTCGATCGTGCTCATTGTGCCCCCGTCAGGGGCTGTCTGCCCCGGTCTCCTGGCCGAAGCCATTCATTTTCTTTGCCCATTGGTAGGCCACGATCCCGCCCTTGAGCCTTGGCAGAAGATAAAGCGACAGCGCGATGGTGCCAACGGAGAATATCGTGAACAGCACCAGTGGCTCGGGCCGCCAGGTGGTAAAGACCACGTGCAGCATCGGCGCCATGATATGCCCGACGATCAGGATGGTCAGGTAGGCAGGTCCATCGTCGGCGCGATGGTGATGGAACTCCTGCCGGCAGACCGGGCAGGATTTGCGCACCTTCAGATAGCCCGACAAAAGCGGACCGTGTCCACATTTCGGGCATTTCCGGCGCCAGCCTTTCCACAGCGCAGGCCAAAGCGGACGCTCGCCCTGCGCCTGATCATCGGCCTTGTCGTGCTGATGCCCCGCAGCCACGGGTTCATGCTCGCCTATGATTGCGTTCTTCATTTCCACCTCACTCGCTCACCCCCAGAATAAGCCGGATTGCCGGAAAAGGTATCTGACAAACTGCCCTTGCGGCGGGATGTCGCGATAGCGCTCACTCTTTCGTTACTCAAAAAAACCGAAATCCGCGACGGAAGCGCCAGGCCGGGCCGTTTAGCCTTCAGATCGGGTGGCTGAGACAGCCCGAAGATCGAGACAGGAACCCGAAAGGAAAGACTATGAGCAAGACACGCACAACCCTGATCGGTTCGGCCCTGGTGGCCGCCATTGCGCTGACCCTCCCGGCAAGCAGCGCATCGGCCCGCGGCGGATCCGGCTTCATCGGCGGTCCCGGCGGTGCGGCAGCGCTCGAATTTGAACATTTCGACCAGGACGGCGATGGCAACCTGACCCCGGAAGAGATGCGTGACGTGGCCAAGGCCCGGTTCAACGCAACCGATACCGATGGCGACGGCGAACTGTCGGCAGCCGAGATCGAGGCCGCGGCAGATGCCCGCAAGGCCGCCCGGTTCACCCGGATGATCGAACGGCTCGACACCGACGGCAACGGCACGCTGAGCGCCGAGGAAATGGAAGCCGGCCATGACAAGATGCGCCGCGGCGGCAAGAAAGGCGGTGATCACGCCCGTCACGAAGGTGGCAAGCGCGACATGGACCGCGGCGACCACCGCAAGGGCATGAAGCACGAAGACGGCAAGGGCATGAAACGCGGTGACCGCCAGGAGCGTCGCGAAGCCCGAGGCGCGGGCGGCTTTGAAAAGATGTTCGCGCTGATCGACACCGATGGCAACGGCACGGTGTCCAAGGCCGAATTCGACAGCGCCAAGGAACGTCTGGCATCGGTTCGCGGCAAGGACCGCCCCGCGCCCACCACTCCGGAAGACAACTAAACCTTGGTCCGGGAGGGAGCCACGCGTCCCTTGCTTCCTCCCCTGTTGCGTCCCCTCCCACCTTTCGGGAGGGGGCGCCTCGGCCCGTCGGTATTGAAATGCCGGTTTTCAAACGGGTCAAAACGAATTACGCCAACGGATGATGGACATGCCCTTGGACGCAACGGAACAGATCAGCGACGAGGCGCTCTTGGTGCTTTATGCCAATGGCGACGGCCCCGCCGCGCGGGCCTTGACGCTGCGGCTGACGCCGCGCGCCTTTGGCCAGGCCTTTCGCATGCTGGGCGACCGGGCCGAGGCCGAGGACGTGACCCAGGAAGCGCTGCTTCGTCTGTGGAAGATCGCACCGGAATGGCGCCGGGGCGAGGCGCAGGTGTCGACCTGGCTGTGGCGCGTTGTCGCCAACCTGGCGACCGACCGGCTGCGCAAGCGGCGGCGGGTGGCCCCGCTGGAAGACGCCGGCGACCCGGTGGACGACAGCGCCGATGCCCCGGCCCAAATCCAGGCCGAGACCCGGCGTGTCGCCCTGGCCGAAGCGCTGGCAGAGCTGCCGGAACGCCAACGCAGGGCGGTGGAACTGAGGCACTTCGACGGCTTGGGCAATCCCGAGATCGCCGACATACTCAAGATCAGCGTGGAGGCGGTGGAAAGCCTGACTTCACGCGGCAAGCGGGCACTGGCCCGGGCGCTGAAAGGCCGGAAGGCAGAATTGGGGTATACCGATGACCATGTCTGACAAGGATCGCGAGGAGGCATTCCTCGACGCGCTGCTGGACGATGAACGGCGCTCGCGGACCGGGGACACGCCCGAGGTCTCGGCAGATCTGATGGCCCGGGTTCTGGCTGATGCCGAGCGGGTGCAGGCCGAATTTGCGCCGCCGCCCCCGACACGCGCGGCCCCCCGCGCGCCGCGCGGCTCGCTCTGGGCCCAGATCGGCGCGGTGCTGGGTGGCTGGCCCGCAGTGGCCGGGCTGGCGGCGGCATCGGTCTGCGGGCTGTGGCTGGGTATCAATCCGCCGCAGGGGCTCAGCGATACGGCGGCGGTGTTTTATTCGGACGAAACGGCGATGCTCGACCCGGTGTCGGGTTTCGAGTTTGACTTTGGGGAGAGCTGATCATGGACGATGGCATGAGCCAGACACCACCGCCCGCCGGGCCGCGGCGCATGTCGCCGGGGCTCAGGGTCGTGTTTTTCCTGTCGCTGGCGACCAACCTGTTGATCGTGTCGCTGGTGGCCGGGTTCCTGCTGCGCGGCGGCCCCCAGGGCGCCCCCCCGCGCCACGTGCGCGACGTGGTCGCCCCCTATACCGCCGGGCTAAGCCGCGAGGACCGGCGCGAGATCGGCCGCAAGCTGTACCGCGACCTGCGGCAGGAAGGTTCGCGTGGTGAGCTGCGCGAAAGGGCGCGGGCGGAATACCGCGAGGCGCTTGACCTGCTGCGGGCCGATCCTTTCGATGCCGCCGCCTTCGCCGAGGTGCTGAACCGCCAGAGCGCCCGCGCCGCCCAACGCCAGCAACGCGGCGAAGATGCGCTGGTTGAGCACCTCGCTGGCAAGAGCCTGGAAGAGCGCACTGCCTATGCCGACCGGGTGGCCGAAGTGCTGGAGCGCAAGGACAACAAGGACAAAAAGCGCAATTGATCGCCCGCACAGGGTTTCACGCCGCTGGGTTTCAGGCCGCTGGGTTTCAGGCCGCCGGGGCCCCGGTCGCGGGGGATCAGGCCGCCGGGCGGCCCAGTTCGACCTGGTTGCGTCCGTGGGCCTTGGCCTCGTAAAGCGCGGCATCGGCGCGGCGCAACAGGATCTCGGGGCGCAGGTCCGGGGCGGTCTGGGCGACATCAGCGGTCAGCGCCCGGTTTTCTGGCGCATGTGCCGTGGTGACGCCGATTGAGATGGTGACCGGCACCGGCTGGTGATGGCCGGGCACGACAAAGGGCGCTTCGGCCACCGCCGCGCACAGCCGGTGCGCCGTGTCTTGGGCGACCCGGTCGGAGGCATCGGGCAGGGCGATCAGGAATTCCTCGCCGCCGATCCGGGCCACGAGGTCCATCGCGCGCAGGTTGGCGCGCAGCCGCTGCGCGACCTCGGCCAGCACCGCGTCACCGGCGGCATGGCCGAAGCGGTCGTTGATCTGCTTGAAGTGATCGAGATCGGCCACCATCACCGCAAAGGGCCGGCCACGCTGCGCCGCGCGTTCGGCAATCCGGCCGATGTCGGGCAGGGCGTAGCGCCGGTTGAACAACCCGGTCAGCGGATCGGTCACCGCCGCCCGAAGCCCTTCGCGCACGGTGCTGCGCAGGCGGTCTGCCTTGCGCTTGCGGTTGAGCAGCCGGGTGGTGCGCAGGGCGATTTCCTCAACCGAGATGTCGAGCCGGGCAACATCGTCGGCGCCCAGGTCCAGCGCTGCCGCCGCCGCCGCGCCGGTGGCCACAGGCACCAGCATCAGCACCCCGGCATACCGCGTGGCGATCCGCGCTCGCAGGTCCGGCAGGATCTTCAGCGCCGCATCAGGATCGCTTTCATCCAGCGCAATGACAAGCACATCGGGCGCCGGCACACGGCCGCGCGCCTGCAATTCGCTGCGCAGCACGTCCCGGGGCACCATCAATTCGACCCGGTGCGGCATCGCTGATTTCAACGCCGCAATCCGCCCGACAATGCCAGCCCGTACCTCGGCAATCACGCCAATCCGCCCCGGCGCCTCGAAAGCGGGCTGCGGTTCGGCCAGCCCAAGGGCACGGTGGGTGCCGTCGCGCATCCGCAATTCGGTTTCGGCGTCCTGGCCGCGCAGCAGTGCCCGCAGCCGTGCCAACAACATCGCATCGCAATAGGGCTGTTCCAGCAGACAACTGGCCCCGGCCTCCATCGCCGCCAGCCGCAGGTCGGCCCCCTGGGCGCTGGTCAGCACGACGATCGGGCAATGCGCCGTGGCCGGCGTGGCGCGCAGGCGGCTACAGAAATCCGCCGCCGACATGTCGCGCAACCCGCCCAGGATGACCAGCGCCGGCGGGCTGTGGCGCACCTGGTCAAGCGCTTCGGCGGCGCTCACCGCCTGGGTGACGTCGTAGAAGGCCGCCGTCAGCTTGACCTTCAACACGATGCGGTTGGTGGCCGCTGCATCCACGATGAGGATTTGACGCGTCACGGAATGGTTCCCGGGTGTTGCAAAAAACGATGGTTAATTGTTTGTATCGGAACGGTTAAGAAATCCTTTCCGAATGACAAGAATTGCGAGGTTGCATGGGCTATACGCGGGAAGCCGCCGAAACCCTGGCGCTTGAGGCGCTGGGCTGGCTGGTGGGCGAAGAGGACCTGATCGGGGTGTTCCTCGGCTCGTCGGGAACCTCCGAACAGGAATTGCGCGCCCGGGCCGGCGATGTGGAATTCCTTGGCTCGGTGCTGGATTTCCTGTTGATGGACGATGCCTGGGTGATCCGGTTCTGCGACAGCCGGGGGTTGGCCTATGACAGGCTGATGATGGCGCGGGCGGCGCTGCCCGGCGGCGCGCAGGTCCACTGGACATGAGCGGCATTGCCGCGATCGCCTTTGACAAGGACGGCACGTTGTTCGACTTCGGTGCCACCTGGAACGCCTGGACGGCGGGGGTGATCGACGACCTTGCCGGGGGCGACATGACGCGGCGCGCGGCCCTGGCCCGCGAGGTGGGCTACGACCTTGAGGCGCGCGCCTTCCACCCCGACAGCCCGGTCATCGCCGGAACCAACCGCGAGGCCGCGGAATGCCTGGGGCGGGCCTTGCCGGGGCGGGCCGTGGACGAGATCGAGACCTATCTGACCGCCAGCGCCTGCACCGCGCCGCTGCAACAGGCGGTGCCGCTGTCCCCCTTCCTGGCTGGTCTTGCGGCGCGCGGGCTGCGGCTGGGCGTGGTGACCAACGATTCCGAAACCGGCGCGCGCGCGCACCTCGGGGCGGTCGATGTCACCGGTCATTTCGATTTCATCGCCGGGTTCGACAGCGGCCACGGCATGAAACCCGGCCCCGGCCCGCTGCTGGCCTTCGCCGAGAACATGGGCCTGGCCCCCGACCGGGTCGTCATGGTGGGCGACAGCACGCATGATCTTGTCGCTGGCCGCCGGGCGGGCATGATCTGCGTCGGCGTCCTGACCGGCATGGCCAAACGCGAAACACTCGCCCCGCTGGCCGACGCGGTCCTGCCCGACATCGGCCACCTCCCTGCCTGGCTGGACAGCCTGGCAGACCGCTAATCCCCCAAGAGACGACCCCCTGCTTCATCTTGCCAGGTAAACTCCGGGGGTGAGCCCGCAGGGCGAGGGGGCTGGCCCCCTCTCTTCCGGCGCCCCGTCAAAGCCCGAAAACCGGTCAGGCGACCAGGATCAACAACAGGATCGACGCGGCCAGCAACCCCATGCCCATGCCTTCGCGCCGCGATACCCGTTCGCGGAACACGAAAACCGTGGCAAGGATCGAGAACACCAGTTCCGCCTGTCCCAGGGCGTTGACATAGGCCGCGTTCTGCAAAGTGAAGGCGGTGAACCAGCAAAACGACCCGAGCATCGAGGTCACGCCGACCAGCGCCGCCACCCGCCATGCCGCCAGCACCCGGCCGATTTCGCCCGGTTCGCGCCAGAGCAGCCAGGCCACCATGATCAGCGTCTGCATCGCCGTCACCAGCGCCAGCCCCAGGCCTGCCCGCAACAGCGCATCGTCAGAGCCGATCGCCAGCGTCGCCCCGCGGTAGCTGACCGCCGAGATGGCAAAGAACAGCCCCGATGTCAGCCCCAGGCCGGCGGCCCGGTTCCACAGGCCGCGCAGGCTGAACGCCGCTTCCGGCGTGCCCGAGAGCACAAGCACGCCGACAAGCCCCAGCAGGATTGCACCCAACCCGGCGGCCGAGACGCCTTCGCCGAGGATCACCATGCCGACCAGGACGGTCTGGATCACCTCGGTCTTCTTGAAGGTGATGCCGACGGCGAAATTGCGCGACTGGAACAGCGCGACGACACAGACCGTCGCCAGGATCTGTGACAGCCCGCCCGCCACGGCATAGGGCCAGAACCGGCCCGGCACCGGCGGCAGGGCGGTGTCGGTCAGGCCTAGGTACAGCCCGACCCCTAGCGCCACCAGCGGCGCGGAATAGACAAACCGCGCGAATGTCGCCCCGCTGGCCGAAAGCGCAGCGGTGGCGAGGTGTTTTTGCAACATGAAGCGCAGCGTCTGAAAGAACGCGGCGGCCAGGGTGACGGGGATCCAGAACTCCATGCCCCCTTGTGCGCCGGATCACCGCCCGGGGCCAGACCCGTTCAGTCCTGATCAGGCCCGGATCACGCCTGTTGACGCCCCCAGGTGATGCGTGACCACAGCCGTTCATACAGGATGTAATTGACAAAGCCGATCAAGGAGTTGACCAAGGCCATCGTGCCTCCGACGGCCACGGACCCGGTGAAAAGAAGCCCCACGAGGCTCATCACCACCAACCCCATCAGGATCCAGAGCGTGCCTTTGACAATCGTGCGTTTCGGCGTTTCCAACCTTGTGCCTCCTTTGTTGTGTGAATGCCCTTGAGCTACGCCCGCCCCGACCTGTGAACCATTCCGAATATGATTAACAAAATTCAGCAGATGTGATTTAATGAAACATATGATTGTAAAAACAGACAAACGTGACAGAGCCCAGCTGTTTCGCGATCGGCTGGCCGAGGCGCTGGCCCAGGGGCGGCTGAGCCAAAGCGCCCTGGCGCGGGATATCGGCGTTGACCGCTCCACCGTGTCGCAGCTTCTGACCGGCAGCGGCGCGCGACTGCCCAATGCCCAGGTGGTGGCGGAATGCGCCCGGGCGCTGGGGGTCTCGGCGGATTGGCTGCTGGGGCTGTCGGACCGACCCGAGAGCGCGGCGCGCATCGTCGCCGATGCCTTTCGCCTGACCGAGGCGCCCCGGGCGCTGGTGGACCAGCAGATCTTTGACTGGCACCGCGAGGCCGATGGCTACAAGATCCGCTATGTCCCGGCGGCCTTGCCCGACATGCTGAAGACACGGGCTTTCCTGGATTGGGAATATGCCGAACACCTGGGCCGCACCGCGGAACAGGCGATCAACGCGTCGGAGGAGCGGCTGGACTGGATGCGCAATTCCGCCTCTGACTACGAGATCGCCATGCCGCTGTATGAGCTGGCCTGTTGTGCCGAGGGCAGCGGCTATTACGCCGATGCACCGCGCGACGTGCGGGTGGGCCAGTTGGAGCGGCTGCGGCGGTTGTCACGCCAGCTTTATCCCAGCCTGCGGCTGTGTCTTTTCGATGCCCATCGGCTGTTTTCGGCGCCGCTGACCATCTTCGGGCCGTTGCAGGCGGTGATCTACCTGGGCAGCAACTACCTGGCCTTCCGCGACACCGAGCGGGTGCGCGCGATCACCACGCATTTCGATACGCTGGTACGCGAAGCGTCCGTTCCGGCGCGCGACCTGCCGGAGCATCTTGACCGCCTGTTGGATGGCGTGCGGTGACATAGGGTGTGTGCCTGCGCGCACCATTCCCCCATTCCGTCCGAGAGGTGCGTGACATCACGCATCCTACGGGTCACGCGCGTGGGGCAGGTCGATCAGGCGAAGCAGCAAGTGCCGGGCGCGGGTGGCGCGGTGGGTGACTTGCGCGTCGTCGAGCGGGGGCAGGGTGCCGATGACGCGGCGGACCTGGAGGTCGCCGATCAGCAGGTCGATATAGGCTTCGGCGGCCTCGTCCGCATCCACCCCCGGCGCGGCGCGGGCGATTAGCCGCGCCAGCATGGGCACAAGCGCCGCGCGTCCGCCCGCGGCAATCGCCGGACCCAGCGTGGCGGTGTCATGCACATCCCCCGCCGCCGCGCGGTTCAGCGCCACCGCCCGTTCCCCGGTCACCAGCCGCAAAAGCAGCGGGCCCAGCCGATCCAGCAAGGCCTCCAGGCTGTCCTGGCCCTCAAGCGCGTCCTGCAACAGGGCGCGGGCCTCGGCCGCATTGCGGGCGACGATGGCCTGGAACAGCGCCTGCTTGTTGCCGTACCAATTGTACAGCGTCTCGTTCGAGGCCTTGGCCGCGCGGGCCACCGCCAGCATCGAGGTCGCCTTGTAGCCCTTTTCGGAGAGCAGCCTGTACGCCGCTTCCTCGATCTCGGCACGGCGGGTATCGCGGTTGTCTGGGGTCATGGGCGCTCCGGTTGATGGCCGGTATCCGTAAAGAGGTATACAGGCCCGGTCAACGTGTCCGTGTCACCCCTTGCGACGGACCAGGCTGCGCGCCGGGTCATACCCCCAGAGCGCCAGCCCGAGGAACACCGCCAGCGCCAGAAGGGTCCAGCCCAGCGCGGGCAGGTTCGGGCTGACGTAAAGTGCGAAACGGATCAGTTCGACCGCATGGGTAAAGGGGTTGGCGGCGCAGATGTCGTGCAGAAGTACGCTGCTCTCGGCCATCTTCCACAGGGGGTAGAGCGCCGAAGACAGGAAGAACATCGGGAAGATGACGAAGTTCATCACGCCCGCGAAATTCTCCAACTGCTTGATCAGCGAAGACAGCGCCAGCCCCAGCGCGCCCAGCATCATGCCCGCCGTGAGCAGCGCGGGCAGGGCGGTCACATAGCCCCAGGGCGGCAGGGTGATGTCGAAGACCCGGGCAATGGCGAGGAAGGCATAGCATTGCAGCACCCCGATCAGCGTCGCGCCCGTGAGCTTGGACACCAAGAGCCACCACCGCGGCAAGGGCGCGGTCAGCAAGAGCCGCATGGAGCCCATCTCGCGGTCATAGACCAGGCTCAGCGCGCTTTGCATGCCGTTGAACAGCAGGATCATGCCGCAGAGGCCGGGGAGGATGTAGATCTCGTAGGTGATGTAGGTCTGGTAGGGCGGGGTGATCGACAGCCCCAGCGCGGCGCGGAACCCGGCAGCGAAGACCAGCAGCCAGACCAGCGGGCGCACCAGCGCGGCCAGGAACCGCTCGCGCTGGTGGACGAAGCGCAGGGCTTCGCGGGTGACGATGGCGCGCAGGGCGATGAGGTAGGCGCGAAGGGGCATGGGGCGGTGATGAACTTTCTTGCCTCCGGCGGGGATATTTCCAAACCGGAGAAGGGGCGGGGTCAGGCGGGCGTGGCGGTGGTTTTCAGGAAATAGTCGTGCAGGGTTTCTGCCCCGCGCAACTCGGACGAGATGCCGCTGGCGCAGATCCGGCCCCGGTGCAGCAGGGCCAACTGGTCGGTCTCGGCGACCTCGTCTGTCAGGTGGGTGGCCCAGAGCACGGTCAACCCGTCGTCGCGGGCGAGGGCGTGGACATGGGCGGTGATCTCGCTCCGGGTGGCCGCGTCCAGCCCGACGGTGGGTTCATCCAGCAGCAGGAAGGCAGGCGAATGCAGCAGCGCGCGGGCGATCTCAGTACGTCGGCGGTGGCCGCCGTTCAGCGCGCGGCAGCGCTCATGGGCGCGGTCGGTGAGGTTCAGGCGATCCAGCGCGGCGTCGATGCGGCGGGCGGCGGCGCGGCCCGACAGCCCGTGCAGGGCGGCGAAATAGGCCAGGTTCTGGCGAATGGTCAGGTCGAGGTCCAGCGTGGTCTGTTGGAACACCACCCCCATCTGCGCCAATGCGGCGCGGGGGGTGGCCTGGAGGTCGTGGCCGCCGATCACGATCCGGCCCCCGGGCGCGGTGAAAAGCCGGGTCAGCAGGGCAAAGAGCGTCGACTTGCCGGCCCCGTTGGGGCCGAGCAGGGCGCAGAAGGTTCCGGGGGCGACGGTGAGGGAGACCCCATCGAGCGCCTGTCTCGCCCCGTAGGCGAAGGACAGGCGCTGGATGTCCAGCCCGTTATTCGATGGTGATGTCAAGGCGCTGGGTCTCTCCGGTGGAGCCGGGTACTTTCAGGTAATAGCTGCCGGGCTTGATGGCGAGGAAGCCGATTTCCATTTCGCCGGCTTCATCGAATTCGATGGAGTCGAGGCCGAGGGGGCGGATTTCCAGCCCTTCGACCACGATCTCGTCGATCCAGATGGCGCGGAAGAACTCGGGCCCGATCAGTGCCAGCTCCTGGCTGCCGTCGCCCTGGATCTCGAATTCGTAATAGGTGCCGGATTTCAGGGTCCAGGGCGCGGAAGTGAGCGGCATGCCGGAACTCAGCTGGATCGGCTCCAGGTCGGCCTTGTTGGAGGCCGAGAGGATACCGGCCATACCAAAGCCTTTGTCATCATCGTCGTCGTCATCCGCCATGGCGGTGAAGGGCAGTGCTGCGGCAAGCAGGGCGGTGAGAAGAATGCGTTTCATTTTGGTCTCCTGATGCGGGGTCCTTATCCGCCCGTTGCCGGGCGTCTTCGGACCGGTTCGGGGTCAGTTGGTGGGGCGGAATGCGGCGCCCCAGGGGAAGCGGCCGACCTTGATGGTCTTGAGCGGTTTGCGCGCGGCGACGTCGATCACCGTCACGTCGCCCGAGACGCCATTGGTGGTGAACAGCCGCGAGCGGTCGGCGTTGAACGCCATGTGCCAGACGCGGCGGCCGACGAGGATGTAGTCCTCGACCGCGTAGGTTTCGGCATTGACCACGGCGACATGGTTCGACGGGCCAAGCGCCACGAAGGCATGGGTGTCGTCATTGGTGAATTCGAAGCCCACCGGCTGCACCCGGTCGGGGTGGACGTTGGCGACATCGAAGTCGATCTTGGCCTTTTCCGCCTGGGTGGCCACGTCGAAGACGGTGATTGTGCCGCCGATTTCGGAGGACACCCAGAGCTCGGTCCCGTCCTTGACGAATTCCGCGTGGCGGGGGCGCGAATCGACCAGGGTATTGGCGAAGAGTTGCTGGGTTTCGGTGTCGATCCAATGCGCCATGTTGGTGGTTTCCGAGGTGGTGATGGCGATTTTGCCATCGGGGCTGACCGCCATGCCCTCGGGCTCGATGCCGACGTCGATCTGGGCCACCACCTTGCGGGTTTCAGTGTCCACCACCGTGGTGATCGCATCGTCCTCGTTGGCGATGTAGAGGTGGCGATCGTCGGGGTGCAGCACGAATTGTTCGGGGTCTTCGCCCGAAGGCAGGTCGTGGAGGATTTTCCCGGTGTCCGGGTCCATCACCTGGACCGTGTCGCTGTCGGAGGCGCAGATGTAGACCACCGAGTGATCCTTGGAAAAGGTGATGCCGCGCGGGCGTTCGCCGGTCTCGATGGTGCGGATGACTTCCATTGTCTCGATGTCGATCACCGAGAGCGTGTCGTCCTTTTCGTTGGTGACCCAGATCTCGTCGGCGAGTGCCGGGGTGGCAAGCAGGGTGGTGGCGAGGGCGGCGGCAAATCTCATGGCATTGGTCCTTGTGGCGGGCGGCGGGAGCGAGGGGCCAGCCCCTCGCGCTCCCCGGGATATTTGGGAACCGAAGAAGTTACGGGACGAAAGCGGAGCAGGCGCTTTCGGGTTGGTCGAGGCCGAGGGTGTCAAGCTCGCTGCGTTGGTGCAGGAAGCCTTCGAGCGGGGCACTGGCGACAAGCGCGCGGGGGTGGACGAGCGGGATCGGCTGGCGCAGCTGGCCGTTCCATTGGCGGAAGGTGAGCGGGCGGCCCTTGAAGCCCGCCAGTTCGAAATCGTCCGACAGCATGAAGGCGCGCAAGGTTGCGGGATCGCCGGAGCCGGTGCGGGTGACGGCTTCGCCGATGGCGCGGATCGCGGCCCAGTTGGCGTAGTCTTCCGGGCGCATGGCACGTCCGGCGAGGTCCTGGAAGCGCGACTGGAGCTGCGCCGCGCCCCATTGCTCGACCACCGGGGCCCAGGCGACGGCGGTGAGGCCTTCGGATCCGGTCACCGGGCGGGCCTGCCAGGTATTGTAGAGGATGTAGCGGCCGAAATCATGGGTTTCATCGGCCACCACCAGCGCGTCGTAATCGCCGAAGTCTTGCGTGAAAAGCGGCACTTCCTGGGCGGCGTTGCGGCGCATGTCGGCGTCGAAGGTCCAGTCCTTCGTGGCGGCGAGGTCGAGGCGGAACTTGGCCAGCGAACGCTCCATCGCGGCGGCATAGGCCCGGTCCTTGGGATGCGGGCCGGTGATCATCACGATGTCCGACCAGCGTTTTTGCACGAAGAATTGCACCAGCGCATCGGTGCGCATGGCCAGCGACGGCACGGTGTGCAGGACGTTGGCGCGGCAGGTCTCGCTGCGCAGCGCGGGATCTTCGGCGCCGGTGTTGAAAAGCAGTTTGCCCGCGGCCTCGGGCAGGTCGGCAATGGCGGTGAGTGCCTCGGCGGGGCCGTCGATCAGCAGGAAAGGCGCTTTGGCCAACGCGGCGCGGGCGGCGGGCAGCGGGTCTTCGCCTTCTGCAACCTGGGTGGTGGTCAGGCTGTAGGCATGGCCCATGAAGCGACCGGTTGTCGTGTTGTCCTGCAGCCCCAGATCCGCGCCAGCCTGGCCCAGGTCTTGCGGCTCTGGATCGAGGTTCGACAGCACCGGCGGCCGGGCTTCGTCGATGATCAGCTGGGCGATCGGCACAGCGATTTCCGCCGCGGCGGTGCTGTGCATCAGCGTGCCCAGCACCGTGGCCGCCAGCATGGTTTTCATGCGCGACATGGCAAGTTCCTCCCTTGGTTGTCACGTTAGGACAGCCGCTTCGGGCGGGGTAATTGGACTTTGGTCGCGGGGCCGGGGGATTCGAAACGAAAGTCCAATATCGTGCTCCGGCGGTGCCGCTTAGAACCTGTTGCAACGGATTTGCCACGGGAGGCTTGAGAGATGGCACTGGACACGCGCACGACCTTTTTTGCAGCAATGGCCCTCGGATTGGCCGGCACTTCGGCCCTGGCGCACGGCGATGTGGCGCCGCAGCCGGTGGATACCGCCGGTCTGCCCGAGGTGGGCGAGGAATGGCTGATCGAGAACCCCTATCGCGCGGAAGCGGTGGGGGAACACGTCTGGAAAGCCGCGCTGGAGATCGGGTCTTCGGGCTATAACCAGAACTGCGCGCGCTGCCACGGGCTGGAGGCCGTGTCGGGCGGGTTGGCGCCGGACCTGCGCTTCCTGGAGGCCGAGGAATACGGCGACGAGTGGTATGTCGAGCGCTTCCGCTATGGCTATACCCAGAACGGCACCACCAAGATGCCGGCCTTTGGCGAGTTGCTGGGGCAGGAGGCCGCCTGGGCGATCCGCACCTACATCGAAACCCGGCCCGACACCGACGCGATGGAAGACCTGACGCCCGAGCTGAAGGAGATCCGCGATCAACTGGCCGCCTGGGGTCAGGATGCCAGCGGGGCCGAGGTGGCGCCGGTGCAGGCGCGATTGGCGGAACTGGCGGGCGAGATCGAAACGCTCTCGGGCGCGCCGGTGGCGGATTCGGTGGCCTACCGCGCTGCCAACCTGTTGGCGGAAGAGCCCGAGGCCTATGCCGAAGCGGCGGAAATCCTGACCATCGGCCTGTCAGCGGCGCATTGATGCCATGACACGCAGCTTCATTTGTCTTTTCAAGACATTGGCCCTGGCCCTGCTGATCGCGGGGCCTTCGGTCGTTCATGCGGAAGACCCCTGCGCCGATTACGTGCCGCAGCCGAAACCGCAAAACGCCTCGCGCGATATCGTGGGCCAGGAGTTGGACCGGATCGTCGAGCAGGGGCATATGCTGTTTGCGGTCTACGAGGACTATCCGCCCTATTCCTGGGAGGAGAAGGGGCAGCCGCGCGGGGTGGATGTCGAGATTGCCCGGCTGATCGCCGAGAGCATCGGCGTCGAGGCGCGGTTCAACTTTGTGGCGGCGGGCGAGAACCTGGATGCGGACCTGCGGTTCAACCTTTGGAAAGGCGCGCTGATCGGTGGGCGGATTGCCAACGTGATGATGCGGGTGCCTTATGACAGCAAGTTTGCCTGCCGGGTGGAACAGGTTGTTTTCACCGGGCAATATGCCGGTGAGACCATCGCGATCGCCTATCGCGAAGAGGTCTATCCCGAGGACAAGCCGGTGCCGGCCTATTTCCGGTTCGACACCGTGGCGGTCGAGAACGATTCGATTGCCGATTTCTACCTGACCCAACTGGTCGGGCCGACGCATATCAAGCGTTATCCTTCGATGGCAGCGGCGATGGAGGCGCTGGCGGCGGGGGAGGTCAAGGCGGCGATGGGGCCTTTGGCGCAGCTTGAATACGGTGCCGGCGAGGGGATCGGCGTGCATCAGCCGCCATTGGTGGGGTTCTCCGTGGGGACCTGGACGCTGGGCGTGGGGGTGAACTTCCGGTATCGCCCGCTGGCCTATGCGGTGGATGACGCGATCTGGGCCGGGCTGAACGATGGCCGTATTGCGGAGATTTATGCGCGGTATGGGCTGAGCCATCTGGTGCCGCCGGAGAGGTGAGGGGGGCTGACGCTGCCATTTTGAATACCGTCATCCCGGGCTTGACCCGGGATCTCTTTCCGAAGAGGCGGGAGATCCCGGGTCAAGCCCGGGATGACGTTGGTGTGTAGGACGACGGACGACGCAAGCCACATAGACGCAAGCCACACAATCGTCAGAGCGTGACGACGTCACCCTCGTCGGACACCATCAGCACCCGCTGAACAGCCGCGCTCCCTGCAATCCGGCGCGCCTGTGTGCGGTCGGCCAGAACCAGCGCCGTCGACAGCCCATCTGCCAGCGTGGCGTTGTCCGCGACCACCGAAACCGTGGACCAGCGCGGTCGGGCGGTGGCATGCATGATGTGACCCTCCGACCCCAACGGCGTGGCGGCGGGGCTGGAGGTGGCGATGGCGGTGTTGTTCAGCGTGACATGGCCCAGGTGGCCGTGCAAAGGATCGGAGAGCCCGAGGCGATAAGGCCTGCCCAATGCCGCGAATTCGCCGATATCGACCAGGCTTCGGGTCAGTCCGGCCTCGCGCAGAAGAACGCGGATACGGTCGGTAGCGAAGCCTTGCGCAATGCCGTTCAGGGTGAGTTTCTGTCCCTTGGCCAGCGTGATGGCCTGCG